>Ga0209357_1000068_pt1 | contig 33169 bp, 34 predicted proteins | sample LauGreFBDMM110SD_2_FD_187573 | JGI IMG/M metagenome (GOLD analysis project Ga0209357, IMG submission 187573) | Freshwater lake microbial communities from Lake Michigan, USA - Fa13.BD.MM110.SD (SPAdes) (version 3) | ecosystem: Environmental > Aquatic > Freshwater > Lake | place: Lake Michigan... | reverse complement strand
CCCCCAGCCCGAGAGCTACTGGGGCAAAGTCAACCCCATTGGGCCACGCTCGTGCTATGACGAAGGCAAGCGCTGCGCCGAAACGCTTTTCTTTGACTACTGGCGTCAGCACCAACTTGAAATCAAGGTGGTGCGCATCTTCAACACCTACGGTCCGAGGATGCATCCGAATGATGGCCGCGTGGTCAGCAACTTCATAGTCCAAGCGCTCAAAGGTCAAGACATCAGCATCTACGGAGATGGGCAGCAGACTCGCTCGTTTTGCTATGTGGACGACTTGATCGAAGGCTTTGTGCGCATGATGGACAGCAATGGTGAGTTCATCGGTCCAGTGAACATGGGCAACCCTGGCGAATTCACTATGCTTGAATTGGCCGAGCAGGTCATCCGACTGGTGGGTGGGCAGTCCAAACTGGCGTTTCACCCTCTGCCTACCGATGATCCGAGGCAGCGTCAGCCCGACATCACACTGGCGCATTCAGCGCTGGGTTGGCAGCCCAAAGTCGCCTTGGAAGACGGCCTGAAAGAAACCATTGCGTATTTCAGAAAGCTGCTTGCATGAGCGAATTCACGCTGACCACGCCGATCGCTTTCATTATTTTTAACCGCCCGGATACAACGGCCCTTGTTTTTGCGGAAATCGCCAAGGCACGACCGCCAAAACTTTTGGTCGTTGGCGATGGACCCAGAGCCCATAAAGCAGGCGAGGCCGAACGAGTTACCGCCACGCGCGCCATCATTGAGCAGATCGACTGGCCTTGCGAGGTACTGACTCATTTCTCTGAGACCAATTTGGGTTGCAAAAAAAGGGTTTCCAGCGGCATCAACTGGGTGTTTGAGCAGGTCGAGGAGGCTATTATTTTGGAAGATGACTGCCTGCCAGACCCCTCATTTTTTAGGTTTTGTCAGGAGTCTCTCCAGCGCTTTCGTCACGATTCCAGAATAGGAATAATCAGCGGTGACAATTTTCAATTGGGACACGCTTCAATGATAGACAGTTACTATTTTTCGAAGTACATCCACATTTGGGGTTGGGCTAGCTGGCGTGATCGCTGGCAGGCTTATGACGTCGACATGGGTCTATGGCCACAGGTCCGCGACCAAGGACGTATTGAAGATCTCGTTCTCGAAAAATCCGAAGTGCCTTTCTGGCAATCCATTTTTGAGCGCGTCTACCGCGGTGAGATCGACACGTGGGACTACCAATGGGTCTTCGCCAATTGGTGTATGGGACGCCTCAATATCTTGCCATCCGTGAACCTTATCTCAAATATAGGCTTTGGCGCTGAAGCCACGCACACAACAGCCTCTGGCCCCTTGGCTAACCTACCTACACGGGCGATGACTTTCCCACTGACGCACCCGAAAATTCAAGCAAGAAACCGAGAGGCTGACCTTTTCAGCGATAGACACTGTTTCAGAACACCCTTGGTACCCAGGGTCTATCGCCGCCTCGCCGAACGAATCAAAAATTGGATGAATTGAATGTTTTCTTGTCCAATTTGTACCTCCGATATGCACCATTGCTTCGATGCAGAGGTATTGAATAAGTATCCTGCCCAATACGATGTTTGCACCGAGTGCGAATTTCTTCGAGCACGTCAACCCCATTGGTTGGACGAAGCTTATTTGTCAGCGATTGCAGCAGCTGACACCGGACTGGTCATGCGCAATATTTCTTTGGCCTCAAAGGTGGCAAGCACCTTGTATTGGGTGTTTGGTGAGCGAGGAAAGGGTCAGTACCTTGACGCTGCGGGCGGCTACGGCATGCTGACTCGGATGATGCGAGACCTTGGCTTTGACTTTTATTGGTCAGACAAGCACTGTGAGAACCTTTTAGCGCGAGGTTTTGAATACTCTCCTGACATACACAGTTGTCAAGCTGTCACTGCCATGGAGGTGATGGAACACCTGACAAATCCTCTTGAGTTTGTCGAGGCCACACTCAAGAACACTGGCGCAGACAGTCTGATCTTCAGCACCCAACTCTACAAGGGGAAGCCTCCGGCGCCAGACTGGTGGTATTACTCTTTTGCCACTGGACAGCATATAGGTTTTTTCAGCTATAAAACGCTCGACATTCTTGGAAAAAAATTAGGTCTGAAACTCATCAGTTCGAACGGCCTGCATATTCTTTCTCGCCGTAGCCTTAATCAGAATAAATTATTCTTAGCCACTAGACCTTTAATTTCAAAAGGATCTTCAGTCATCATTCAGCGCAGACTGGGTTCGAAAACAATGCCAGACCATTTGGCAATCATGCGGACAGACTGAACGCCATTGAATGAAAATCGCCTACGACCATCAGATTTTCGGCTGGCAGCGTTATGGTGGGGTGTCGCGTTACTTTTATGAACTTGCAATCCACATTAAAACTCCGAGGGACGTCGCTGTTGAGTGCAAGATCATTTGCCCCTTCTATGTCAACGAGTATCTGCACCAGTCTCTGTCGTCGGTGCATGTGACAGGGATCCATGCACCAGCAGTCCGCCGCACGGGCCGTCTTTATCGAACCATTAATGAATTATTGGCGCCCTTTATCCTTTGGCGATGGCAGCCCGATGTTTTGCATGAAACTTATTACGCTAAAACAACCGTGAGTCCAAGCGGATGCAAAACGGTTTTAACTGTGTTTGACATGATTCATGAGTTATATCCCCAATTTTTTTCGGCATGGGATCGCACCCGAGAGGAAAAACGTGCAGCCGTCGCTCGTGCCGATCACATCGTCTGCATCTCGGAGAACACCCAGAGGGACTTGATTCGCCTGCTGAATGTTCCGGCAGAAAAAACCACCGTCGTGCACTTGGGCTTTGCCTTGAACCATTGCAAGGCTGCTGATCTTGCCAAGCCTCAACGGCCTTTCATTTTATTTGTGGGTTCCCGTGGCGGCTATAAAAACTTCGATCGCCTGCTCCAAGCTTATGCGGGGAGGTCAATACTTCGCGACAGCTATGACTTGGTTGCCTTTGGTGGTGGTGATTTCAGTGGCAAAGAAAGAAGTCGCGTGCGCAGCCTCGGACTTAATGAAAACCAGGTTCGCCAACTGGGCGGCGATGATGCCGTCCTCAGCACCCTCTACCAACAAGCCTCGCTTTTTGTCTACCCTTCGCTGTACGAAGGTTTCGGGATTCCACCTTTGGAAGCCATGAGTTTGGACTGTCCAGTCGCTTGCAGCAATACCAGTTCCATGCCTGAAGTGGTTGGCAACGCATCCGTTCAATTCGATCCGCATGACGTCGATTCGATTGCCAATGCATTAGAGGCAGTCATAACCAACCCAGCTCTGCAAGCAGACCTTCGCCAGCGTGGACGAGACCGCCTTCAAGCCTTTTCTTGGGATCGATGCGCTCTGGAAACTCTCAATGTTTATCGAAAAGTACTTACTTGATTACTTCAATACGCGGCATGTACATACTCAAACGAACCATTAAACATACACTGCGCAGTCTCGGTCTGGAATTACACCGCTTTAGCCCCGCTTCCTCAAAGATTGCCCGCTTGATGGCTTGCCTGGATCACTGCGGAATCAACATGGTCCTTGATATAGGTGCCAACGAGGGGCAGTTTGGGGAAGAATTACGTACCGGTGGGTACAAGGGCGGCATTGTTTCATTCGAACCTATGGCACAAGCTCATAGCAAGTTGTTATTGCGCAGCCAAAGCGACCCGAAATGGCAGGCAGCTTCGCGCGTGGCAATAGGGGCTGATCGCGGGACTGTTCAGCTAAATGTGTCCGGTAACTCAGTCAGTAGTTCGGTTTTGCCTATGCTGGCAGCACACGTGAATGCGGCACCCGAGTCAGCCTACAGATCACAGGAGACAGTGCCTTTATTAACCCTTGACGACGCCGCAGCTCCCTTTATAAATGAGGCTGATACTATTCTTCTGAAAATTGATACTCAAGGTTATGAATGGCAAGTCCTTGATGGAGCGCCGCACCTTATTGACAAGGCTCGCGCTATTCTCATAGAACTCTCTTTGGTTCAGTTGTACGAAAACCAACATCTTTGGCTTGAATATGTTGCCCGTCTGGAGTCTGCCGGGTTCACCCTTTGGGCCTTAGAACCAGTTTTCGTGGACCTCAAAAATGGTCGAACATTACAAATGGACGGTTTCTTTGTCAGAAATTAAATCGTGAATACACCAAAAATTTCTATCATCACTCCCTCATTCAACCAAGTTGAATTTCTGGAACGCACCATACGCTCTGTCATTGACCAGGATTACCCCAACATTGAGTACATCGTCATTGACGGCGGCTCAACGGATGGAAGCGTCGACCTGATCAAGAAATATGAACACCGCCTAGCCTATTGGGTCAGCGAAAAAGACCGAGGTCAAGCGCATGCCATCAACAAGGGGTTTGAGCGGGCGACAGGTGACTGGGTCGCTTGGCAAAACTCGGATGACACTTATTACCCCGGCGTGTTTTCACATCTGGCCTCGGTGGCTAAGTCCAACAGTGCTTTGCAGTTGATCATTGGGAATATGAATCTTATTGACAGGGATGATGGGCTGCTGAGGGACCTTAGGTACGTCCGTCCAACCTACAAAAGCCTGCTGTCTGAAGGCATGGTTCTGGCCAATCAGTCAGCATTCTGGCGACGCAGCGCTCATCAAGAATTGGGACTGTTAAATGAAAGTTTTGACTGTGCTTTTGACTATGACTGGTTCCTCAGACTTCTGGCAAACAGCCGCTCGACTGAGCATGTCAACGCGACCTGGGGCGCACTGCGGGTACACGGTGATACAAAAACCAGTAATCGGCAGGATGTATTCGAGCGTGAGTTTGAGCAAATCCTAAGCGGCCGAGAGCCCTCTACTTTGGACAAGCGCTACCACCAGTTTCGCCGTATGTGTCTGATGTTGGCACAAGGTGAACTAAGCTATGTGCTGAGAGGGTTGGCGTCGAGAATGAACCGATGAAGATCAGCGTCATCACCGTCTGCTTCAATAGCCAAGCCACTATAGAACGGTCCATACAGTCAGTGGTCGCTCAGCAGTGGCCTGAGGTTGAGCACATTGTGATAGACGGTGGCTCCACCGACGGCACATTGGCGATCTTGGAGCGTTTCAGCCCGCACTTGGCCATTTTGGTGAGTGAACCGGACAAGGGCATTTACGACGCGATGAACAAGGGCCTGGCTCGGGCCACGGGCGATGTGGTTTGCTTTTTAAATGCCGACGACCAATACGCCAATGCCACGGTGCTGGCCCAAGTGGCCCAGCAGATGCGAACTCACCAACTCGATGCACTGGTGGCTGACGTTGGGTTTTTCAAGGCGGACAAACCAATGCGCATGACCCGCCGCTACCGCTCCGACCGATTCAGCCCCCAGCATCTGTCTTGGGGGTGGATGCCTGCGCATCCGGGACTCTTTTTAACTCGCGAGGTTGTGCAACGGGTAGGCCAGTTTAAGACGGACTACCGTATCGCCGGAGACTATGAGTATGTTGTAAGAACTTTCCATGGACACGATTTACATTACATGCACCTGCCTAAGGTGGTGGTGAACATGCAAGCCGGCGGCGTAAGTAACAGTAGTTGGCGAAACAGGCTCATATTGAATAGAGAGGTCGTTCGCGCATGTAATGAAAATGGAATCAACACAAATCTTTTTAAAATTCTTGCCAAATACCCGATTAAATTACTTGAGCTAATTTTTTAACACATGAATTCAATCATATATTTATGATGTTTTATAAATTCAATTATTCAATTAGAGCTGTCAATCTATTTATGTTGGCAATGTCTAGGCCCTTAAAACGTGCTTTTGTTTTAACAGTAGATATTTCTATTTGTGTATTGGCCGTTTGGTTTTCATACTACCTGCGCTTAACCGAATTTGTCGCCCTATCCGGACCCGTGCTTTTGCCTGTATTCGCTTCCATTTTTATAGCGATACCCATCTTTATTTTTTCAGGCCTTTACCGCGCCATCTTCCGTTACAGCGGCTTGCCGGCCATGGCCGCCATGGCGCGTGCCATGTTTCTATATGGCTTGCTATTTGCCTCCTTGTTCACCTTTTATGGCTTTCAAGGTGTACCCAGAACCATAGGTCTGATTCAGCCGCTGCTGATGTTAATTTTGGTGGGGGCCTCTCGCGCTTTTGCACGGGTCTGGCTGGGTGGCTTGTACCTCAGCCAAATCAACAAAAGCAAGCTGCCTCAAGTGCTGATTTATGGCGCGGGAAGTGCAGGGCGTCAATTAGCCTCGGCCATGGAAAACAGCTTTGAGATGCGCGTGGTGGGTTTCTTGGATGACGACGATCGATTACAAGGTAATGTGCTCAATGGCTTACCCATCTTGAACCCTTCCGACTTGGACGAGGTCTTGGTTGAAATGCCTGTCACTGATGTTTTGCTGGCTTTGCCCTCGGTCTCTCGCCAGCGCCGCAATGAAATTTTGAAAAGTTTAAGTGCACACAAGTTGTCGGTGCGTACCTTGCCTCACCTCAGTGACATTGCATCTGGTCGTATCACCGTGAATGATTTGCGCGAACTTGACATCGACGACTTGCTGGGCCGCGAACCTGTCAAGCCCAACGGTCTTTTACTCAACCGCAATACCCATGGCAAAACCGTTTTGGTGACAGGTGCGGGTGGCAGCATTGGCAGCGAGTTGTGTCGCCAAATACTCAGCACCCTGCCGCAGAAATTACTTTTGGTTGACATGAGTGAATTTGCGCTCTACCAAATACACCAAGAGCTGCAAACACAGTTGGAAACCCATACTGCCGAAGGCGAAGCTATAGAACTGATTCCCTTGCTGGCCTCTGTGTGTGACGCGGTGCGAATGAACGACATCATGGCAACGTGGAAGCCGCAAACGGTTTACCACGCAGCGGCCTACAAGCACGTGCCGTTGGTGGAGCACAACCCCAGCGAGGGTGTGCGCAACAACGTCCTTGGCACCCGTGTATGTGCAGAATTTGCGGCAACCCATGGCGTGCATAATTTTGTATTGATCAGCACCGATAAAGCTGTTCGACCCACCAATGTGATGGGAGCATCCAAGCGTTTGTCAGAGATGGTCTTACAAGCCTTGGCCCAGCATCATTCAATTCAAGCCACCACCACTTTTTCCATGGTGCGCTTTGGAAATGTTTTGGGGTCTAGCGGCTCGGTGGTGCCCCTTTTTCGAGACCAAATCAAGTCGGGTGGCCCCATCACTTTGACGCATGCGGATATCACCCGTTATTTCATGACCATTCCTGAGGCCGCTCAGTTGGTAATTCAAGCAGGCGCCATGGGTACAGGCGGTGATGTGTTTGTGCTGGACATGGGTCAACCGGTTCGTATTTTTGACCTTGCCAAGCGCATGGTTGAACTCTCTGGCTTGGTTTTGAAGGATGAGCTGCATCTCGATGGGGACATTGAAATTGCGATCACCGGCTTGCGCCCAGGTGAAAAGCTCTTCGAAGAATTGTTGATTGGTGATAACCCCCAACCCACACAGCATCCACGCATCATGAAGGCGAACGAAGACTTCATGCCTTGGCACAAGTTGCAACTGCAACTAGACGAAATTAATATGGCTGTGCAAACCAATGATGTGTCCAAGATTCGAGGCTTGCTGCAAAGCTTGGTGCCTGGTTACCAACCCAGTGACGAAGTGGTGGATTGGGTGCATATGGCTGAAAAGCTTAAAGCAACCTAGCCCTATGAGTTTGCTGTTAACAGGGGGAACGGGTTTTGTGGGCCAGCATCTTGTGTCGGCGCTGATGCAACGCAAGTTGCCTTATCAAATAGCGGTCAGAGCCCAAGTTAAAAATTCCGCCCACCATAAATGCATCTGCGTAGGTGATATCAACACCCACACGGCTTGGTCGCAAGCCTTAGAGGGTGTCTCGGATGTTGTTCACCTTGCTGCGCGGGTGCATATCACCCAAGAAACCTCAACAGATGCCTATGCTGCATTTCGAGTAGTCAATACCGAAGGTACTTTAAATCTTGCAAGGCAAGCTGCTGCTGCAGGTGTGCGGCGGTTTGTTTTCCTAAGCTCTGCCAAGGTTAACGGCGAGGGAAGCCCTAAAGCCTATCTTGAGACCGATACGCCCGCCCCCGAAGATGCCTATGCCGCCTCCAAATGGGAAGCCGAGCAAGGTTTGTGGGAAATCTCTTCTGACACAGGTATGCAGATAGTCATCTTGCGCATTCCCTTGGTTTACGGCCCTGGCGTGGGTGCCAATTTCCTGCAACTTCTTCAAACAGTCAACAAGGGTTGGCCACTGCCCTTGAGAGGCATCGCCAACCGGCGAAGCCTCCTCTACATAGGTAATTTGGTGGACGCAATTCTTGCTGTGCTTAAACGTCCCGATGCCGCAAACAAGCTCTATCTGTTGTCAGATGGTCAAGATGTTTCAACCACTCAGTTAGTTGAATTTATCGCTGGTGCTTTGAAAAAATCCCCACGTTTGTTTGCTCTGCCTCAAGGCATGCTTCGTTTGGTGGCCGGTATTATGGGTAAATCAAGTGCTGTCGATCGTTTGTTTGGATCTTTGTTTCTGGACAGCAGCAAGTTTCGACAAGAGCTGAGCTGGGCTCCACCTTTTTCACCGCAACAGGGCTTAGCTGAAACCGTCCAATGGTTTCTTAACGCGCAAGCTAATCGTTCCTGATCCAAGGTACACCGTATGTACCTTTCAGACCTCCTCTTCTCCCAAGGCTTTGGCACCCGCCGCATTTGCGCGGGGTTGGTGCAAAAAGGCCTTGTCAAGATCGACACAGGCACTGGCCTGCAACTCATGGACGAGGACCAAGACACCACGCCTACAGAAGGCATGCCCTACGAGGTACAGGGCGTGAGTTGGCAATTTCACACCAAGGCCTACATCCTGTTGCACAAGCCTGCAGGTACCGAGTGTTCGCACAAGCCCTCTGTTTGGCCCAGTGTCTACAGCCTATTGCCAGCACCTCTGCGTCATCGTCCCGCCAAAACTGGTCTTCAAGGCGTGCAAGCGGTGGGGCGTTTAGACCAAGACACCACCGGCATATTGCTGTTGAGTGACGATGGTCAGTTCATTCACCGCATGAGTTCACCCAAGCACCATGTACCCAAGTTGTACGAACTGACCACTGCTGATCCCTTAGACGACAAGGTGTGTCAAAAGCTTCTTGCAGGCGTAGTTCTTAACGACGACCCAAAGCCTGTGATGGCCGCTGCTTGCGAACAAGTTGGCACCCACCAAATGCACCTGACCTTGACCGAGGGCAAGTACCACCAAGTCAAACGCATGTTGGGCGCTGTGGGTCACAAGGTGGTGGGTTTGCACCGCTCACGCATAGGCGGTTTGGTGTTGCCAATCGATTACGCCCCTGGGCAGTGGCGATGGTTGGACGAGCAAGATTTGGCCCGATGTTCTTCAGCCTAAGACAAACCCTTTAAAAACCTTACTACCAAATCCAAGCTCTTTTGCGCTTGGTCTTTGTGCGGGGAATGGCCGCAATTGGGCAGCACATGGCGCTCTACCGTGTCCGCAGTGTGCAACTCATCTATATGACGCAAACTGCCATACGCGTCATCCACGCCTTGCAGCGCCAACACGGGTGCAGTGATAGCTTTGCATTCTTCGCGAATGTCAAAGCTTCGGAACGCCTGCGACAGCCAGACATCGTTCCATTGCCAAAAAGCGCAGTCCACATCGGCGTGGTAGCGCAACAGCTTTTGGCGTAAATCCCCCTCTTCATAACTCTCTTTGGCTGCCTGTATGGCATTGATGGTCATGTCCTCCACCAGTAGGTGCGGGGCCATGACCACACAGCCTGCTACGGGAAACCGTGCGGCGTGCAGCAGGGCGATGGTGGCGCCATCCGAGTGGCCGATCAACACGGGATTCTCAATGCCCGAATCTTTTAGCAGCGAAGGCAACACTTCCCAGGCCTCATGGTGCATATAGTCTGCACTCAGGCGACCGCTGCCGCGCACATCCGGGATGGCGGGCGACTGCCCATAGCCACGGCGGGAATACACCCAACCGGCACGGTCCGCGGCTTGGCAAACCTGCAGCGGCCAGTCACCCGTCCGGCCTTGCCACATAGCGACCGAACCCAGACCCTCATGCAGGAAAACCAAGGGGGCGAGGGTACTTGGGCCAGGTATTTGAAGAACTTCCATGCCCGCACAATACCTCATAGACGCAGTCATAATTTGTCAGTACAGTCAATGGGTTTGACAAATAAACCCCTCTCCCAATGGATCAACCCTCAGAAAATGATGCTGAAATCCTGAAAAGCTTGCGCGAAGCCGCTGGTTTGGATGTGGCGCAGTTGGCTGCCATGGCCAATTTGTCGGCTGGTCAAGTTCGTCAACTGGAAGCGGGCGGGGACTCTCATTTTTACTCCCCTCAAATCAAGGCGCAAAGTATGCGACGTGTGCTGCGTTTGCTGCAAAACCAGCCAAGCGCGGAGGAGGCCGCTGCTCTGGCAGCCTTAGAGCAAGTGCCCAAGTCGGTGAATGTGATCGACGACATCATCCGGCTGTCTGAAACAAACCTTAAAAGCACCATAGACACCTCGCTGGTACGGCGCCCGTCCAGCCCTTACAAAGCTTTGTTGGTGGTTGGCGCGGCCTTGGTTGTGGTGTTTCTGCTGCTGAATTGGCAAGCCAACCAAACACAGCCGCAAAACCTGTTCTCAGAGTGGATAGAGCCTTTTACAGCCAAGCCAGTCGCTGAAGCTGGGCTGGCCCAAGAAGAGCCTGTGGCGCCAGCCTCTTTACCCGTAAAACCCATAGAAGCCGAAACAACCGTTACCGAAAACATTTCCCCAGGCCTTGTCAGCCCCGCGGCAGTTGTTGCACCCAGTGTGTCTGCAGTTGTTGCTCCAACTGTTGCCGAGGTCAAGCCCCCCTCTGCAGAACAGCCCAAACTCCCAATTAAACAGATAGGGCCCGCAGTAGCTTCAATGACCAGTTCGCAGGGGTTGGGCGACTGCAAGTTGCTGGCGTCAGAGCCCACGCCTGCGCGGCCTGTATCTGTCAACAAACCGGGTACCTATGTCTATTTGCTTCCCACAAAAGACGTTCAAGTATGTGTGGATGATGGCAAGCGTGTAAGAACCGTGGTGAACCTGAAAGCGGGGGAGGGCCGAAGCATCCATGGTGCTTCCCCTTGGGTGATCGGTTCGAACCAAATGACCGCTGTTCAGGTGTATTTCCAAGGCTCTAAAGTGATGATTCCTAATGATGTCGGCCAACGCATTGTGCTTAAAGAGCAGGCACTTCAAAACTGATTTCAAAATTTGCCACAATAGAGCATCTACTTACTGCCCGGGTGGTGAAATTGGTAGACACAGCGGACTTAAAATCCGCCGCTTCGTTAGTAGCGGGCGTACCGGTTCGATTCCGGTCCCGGGCACCACAAGGCTTTTTGCTGCATCTCAAAGCCACTGCTATCATTCTTTCATGTCCAAGTTCACCACCACTTTTGAGATTCACGTTCATGGCGCTGTGCCACTGCGCGAAGAGGTCACTTTCGAGCAAATTCAAGACGCTTTGCGCTCTGTTTGGGTTTATGCAGGTGCTCGTTCACTGAGCGAAGGTGCGGACAGCTTTTATGAGGAAGAACCCGGCATTCGTTTTGACGCCAATGACCATATTCTTCAAATATGTTGGACCGTCAAGGGTGAGGATGATTTCCGCCAAGCTTTGGATGAGATGTGCATGGCTTTAAACGACCTGACCTCCGCTGGTGCCGCGTTGGAAGTTACTTTTTACGACGCTGAGTTCGACGAAGAAGACGAGCAACAAGGCCGCGATTCGCGTGACGATTTCTTGATGTTGTTTGTAGGGCCTACGCCTGCGGCCATCATGCAGGTGCAACGCGATTTGCTGGTGCAAGATTTGGTCAATTTGATGGAGCGCCACTTTGAAGCCTCTGAATTGGCTGATGTGGTTACAGAAGTGGACAAATTGTTCAGCAAGCGCTTCGAATCGCTGGTCAGTTCACTTGAAATCAGCAAGCCACCCAAGGGTCAGGGCGGCGGTGGCAGTGGCCATGGCGGGCGGCGACCGCGGCATCTGCATTGAAATTAATTGGGATCTGACCCCAATTAAAGAGAGATTGCTTCAGCCCTGCGGGCTTCGCAACGACGGTAACCACATCTGCGCTGCGCGATGCAAGCTTTGCGCATCTCCTGTGGCCAGCAATGTCACCTTGCCAACCTCACCCGAACTGCTGCCTGCCAGCAATCCACTTTCGCCCAACACTTTTTTCACTTGCCGCGCAACGGGTAGACCCGTTTCCAAAATAGTCACATGTTCCCCCACAAACTCCCGCATCTGGGGTAACGCAAAGGGGTAATGGGTACAACCCAGCACCAAGGTGTCTATCTCTCCGGTTTGGTTGCCAAAACCGCCCATAGCCTGCACATATTTCTCGCACAGGGCTCGCACGGGGGCATCATCCCCATCTTGGCACTGCTGCTCGATGGCGTCTGCCAAACCCTCGCAGGCTTGCAACACAAACTCGGTGTATTCACCCAAGCTTTGTATCAACTGTGCAAATTTTTCGCTGCCCAAGGTGGCAGGCGTGGCCATCACGCCTACGCGCTTTGTTTGGCTCAAAGCCGCGGCAGGTTTCACCGCAGGCTCGACGCCAAAAAAGGCTATTTCGGGGTGGTCATCACGCAGTTGTTGGATAGCCAAGGCCGTTGCAGTATTGCAAGCCACCACCAGTGTTTTTGCATGGTGTTCATAGCGCAGGGTGTGCCAAAGTGCCTTTGAGCGGGACTGCACAAAGGCCGCGTCACGCTCCCCATAGGGGGCATAGGCGCTGTCGGCGATATAAACAAAGTTTTCTTGCGGTAACTCGCGTTGCAAAGCCTGCAAGATGCTCAAGCCGCCCACGCCGCTGTCAAACACCCCGATAGGCGCTTTCACTGGCTCTTCACCGCAATGCCCTTGAACTCACCGCTGGCAATTCGCTTGGACCACTCGGCTGGGCCGGTGATGTGGGCGCTGGTGCCACCCGCATCCACCGCCACGGTGACAGGCATGTCAACCACATCAAATTCGTAAATGGCTTCCATGCCCAGATCAGCAAAGCCCACCACCTTGGCATGTTTGATGGCCTTGCTCACCAAGTAAGCTGCGCCGCCTACCGCCATGAGGTATGCACTTTGGTGTTTGCGAATCGCTTCAATGGCGGTGGGACCGCGCTCGGCCTTGCCCACCATTGCAATCAAGCCGGTTTGCGCAAGCATCATTTCGGTGAACTTGTCCATGCGGGTAGCGGTGGTGGGGCCAGCAGGGCCAACCGCTTCGTCGCCCACAGGGTCCACAGGACCGACGTAGTAAATGACACGGTTAGTGAAATCCACCGGCAGTTTTTCGCCCTTGGCCAACATGTCTTGGATACGTTTGTGCGCGGCGTCTCGACCGGTGAGCATTTTGCCGTTGAGCAGCAAGGTTTGGCCGGGTTTCCAAGCGGCCACTTGTTCTTTGGTGAGGTTGTTTAAATTGACGCGCTGGCTTTTTTGCGTGTCGGGCATCCAGTCCACCTTGGGCCACAGATCTAGCGAGGGTGGGTCAAGGTACACCGGCCCCGAGCCATCCATCACAAAGTGCGCGTGGCGGGTGGCGGCGCAGTTGGGGATCATGGCCACGGGTTTGCTGGCGGCGTGGGTGGGGTACATCTTGATCTTCACGTCAAGCACAGTCGTCAAGCCACCTAAGCCTTGGGCTCCAATGCCAAGCGCGTTGACTTTGTCCATCAACTCCAAGCGCAGTTCTTCGGTTTGTGTCAGCTTGTCGCCCTTGGCCGCTTTGGCTTGTAACTCGTGCATGTCCAAGTCTTCCATCAGGCTTTCTTTGGCCATGAGCACCGCTTTTTCGGCGGTGCCGCCAATGCCAATGCCCAACATGCCAGGTGGGCACCAACCCGCACCCATGGTGGGCACGGTTTTCAAGACCCACTCCACCAAGCTGTCGCTAGGGTTGAGCATGACCATCTTGCTTTTGTTTTCGCTGCCGCCGCCCTTGGCCGCCACCGTCACTTCCAAGGTGTTGCCTGGCACCAGTTCGGTGAAGATGACTGCTGGTGTGTTGTCGCCGGTATTTTTGCGGTCGAACTGCGGGTCGGCCACGATGCTGGCGCGCAAGCGGTTGTCAGCGTGGTTGTAGGCGCGGCGCACACCCTCGTTGATGGCGTCGTCCAAACCGCCTGAAAAGCCTTCAAAACGCACGCCCATGCCCACCTTCAAAAACACATTCACGATGCCGGTGTCTTGGCAGATGGGGCGATGTCCCGTGGCGCTCATCTTGCTATTGGTGAGGATTTGCGCCATGGCGTCTTTGGCGGCTGCGCTTTGTTCGCGCTCATAAGCGCGGGCCAAGTGAGCGATGTAGTCAGCAGGGTGGTAGTAGCTGATGTATTGCAGGGCAGCGGCAACGGACTCGATCAAGTCGCTTTGGGTGATAGTGGTCATGGTGGCTGTGCGTGTCTCAGTGGTGTGCATCGGCTTCGGCGCCGATGACGCGGGTTTGGTTCAAGAGTTTGTCGGTATACGCAATGGCTATCGCGCTTAACAAAAAAGCGATGTGAATAATGGTTTGCCAAATAAGCACTTTTTCATCGTAGTTGGCAGCGTTGATAAATGTTTTGAGCAAATGGATGGAAGAGATACCGATGATGGCCATGGCCAATTTCACCTTCAACACAGAAGCATTGACATGGCTGAGCCACTCGGGTTGGTCGGGGTGTTGCTCCAGGTACATGCGCGAAACAAAGGTTTCATAGCCCCCCACAATGACCATGATGAGGAGGTTGGAGATCATCACCACGTCAATCAAGCCCAAAATGACCAGCATGATGATGGCCTCGGTGAGCTTGGTAGGTACGCCTTCGGTTTTGTACCCTATGCTGCTTACCAGCTCTTGCAAAGCAGTTTGACTGCCAAACACGGCCTCTAGCAAATGCACCAACTCCATCCAAAAGTGGTAAACATATACGCCTTGGGCGGCAATCAAGCCCAAGTACAGCGGCAGTTGCAGCCAACGGGTGGCAAAAATGAAGCGAGACAGTTTGCTGGGCTGTTTGGGGGGTGAGGCTTGCATCGTGGTTCCTGGTGCTTGAGGGGCAAATTGCCCTTTGCGTTGATTCTAGGCAATGATGGTGTCAGGCTTAAAACCCGACACGTAAGCTTCATGCCAGTCAGTGCCTTGTAAGAGCTTGCCGCGAAAGTCACGCCAAACCAGCCTAGAGCCGTTTAGCGGCCGCCCCACTTCAGGAGACAAGCCATGAGTCAGTTCGACCACATCATTCACCATCCCCCCGCATCGTTTGTGGAGCAGGCCACCGTGGCGGGCATAGACGCTTACCACGCCTTGTGCAAACACGCCGAGGACGATTACACTGGTTTTTGGGCAACTCAAGCCAACCGTTTGCTCAGCTGGAACAAACCTTTTACCCAAACTTTGAACGACAGCCAAGCACCGTTTTTCAAGTGGTTTGAAGACGGCACCTTGAACGCCTCCTACAACTGCCTAGACCGCCATGTGGACAAGGGTTTGGGCGACAAGACGGCCATCATTTTTGAAGCCGATGGTGGTGAGGTCACCCGCACTACCTACGCGCAACTGCTCTCGCGTACTTGCCAAATCGCCAACGCGATGAAGCAACTGGGCATACAAAAAGGCGACCGCGTCATCATTTATATCTCGATGTCCATCGAGGGCGTGGCTGCCATGCAGGCTTGTGCTCGCATCGGTGCAACCCACTCGGTGGTGTTTGGCGGCTTCTCTGCGCAAAGCTTGCGTGACCGCATCGAAGATACCGGCGCGAAGATGGTCATCACCGCTGACCAACAGGTGCGTGGTGGCAAACAGCTGCCCTTGAAAGTCATCGTCGACGAGGCGCTGGGCTTGGGTGGTTGCGACAGCATTAACCATGTGTTGGTGGTCAAGCGCACCGGTGCCGATGTGGCCATGGCAGCTGGTCGCGATGTGTGGATGTCCGATATTGCCGACAGCCAAGCTACCTCCTGCGAACCCGTTTGGGTCGAGGCCGAGCACCCGCTGTTTTTGCTCTACACCTCGGGTTCCACCGGCAAGCCCAAAGGTGTTCAGCACAGCACCGGCGGCTACCTGATGCACGCTGCACTCACCACTGAATGGACTTTTGACTTGAAGCCCCACGATGTGTTTTGGTGTACCGCCGACATCGGTTGGGTCACCGGTCACACCTACATCAGCTATGGCCCCTTGGCCTTGGGCGGTACGCAAATCGTGTTTGAAGGTGTGCCCACCTTCCCTGACGCAGGTCGTTTTTGGAAGATCATCCAAGATCACAAGGTCAGCATTTTTTACACTGCACCCACCGCCATCCGCTCGCTTATCAAAGCGGCCGAGGGCACGGCAGCGGTGCATCCTGACCGCTACGACTTAAGCAGCCTGCGCTTGCTGGGCTCGGTGGGTGAACCCATCAACCCTGCAGCTTGGGAGTGGTACTACCAGCATGTGGGTGGTGCGCGTTGTCCCATCGTCGACACCTTTTGGCAAACCGAAACCGGCGGCCATATGATCACGCCACTGCCTGGCGCCACGCCCATGGTGCCCGGTTCTTGCACTTTGCCTTTCCCCGGCATTCACGCCGCCATCGTCGACGAAACTGGTAAAGACGTGCCCAACGGACAAGCCGGCATTTTGGTGGTGAAAAAACCTTGGCCCTCGATGATTCGCACGATTTGGGGTGACCCCGAGCGCTTCAAGAAAAGTTACTACCCCGATGACTTCCAAGGCAAGTACTACTTGGCGGGTGATGGTGCCATTCGTGATGCCAAGACCGGCTACTTCACCATCACCGGCCGCATTGATGATGTGCTCAACGTGTCGGGCCACCGCATGGGTACCATGGAGATCGAGTCGGCATTGGTGAGTTGCACCGAATTGGTGGCCGAGGCCGCTGTGGTGGGCCGCCCTGATGACACCACCGGCGAGGCGATTTGTGCCTTTGTTGTCTTGAAGCGCTCACGCCCCACGGGGGAAGAAGCCAAGCAGATTGCCAAAATTTTGCGCGACCACGTGGCCAAAGAAATTGGCCCCATCGCCAAACCCAAAGACATCCGCTTTGGCGACAACCTGCCCAAAACACGCTCGGGCAAGATCATGCGCCGCCTCTTGCGCTCTATCGCCAAGGGCGAGGCCATCACGCAAGATACCAGTACCTTAGAGAACCCCGCCATCTTGGCGCAGTTAGCCGACACCCACTGAACCTGTCATCGCGACAACCCCGTCATTGCGAGGAGCCGTCATTGCGAGGATCGAATTGTCATTGCGAGCGAAGCGAAGCAATCTATAAACAGTCGAGAGCCTGCGACGCGGGGCTGAAGGGGGATTGCTTCGCTGCGCTCGCAATGACGGCTTCTCGCAATGACGGCCAAGCCGTTAGCTAAAGAGCGCGAGCAAATCGTCTTTGCGAATGGGTTTGAGCAAGACCTTGTCAAAGCCCGAGGTTTCCCACAGCAAGACCTCGTCGGGCATGGCGTGGGCGGTGTAAGCGATGATCTGAAGGTGCTGGTAGCGCTGATCAGCCCGCAGCTGCTTACACAGTTGCAAGCCGCTGACGCTGGGCATGGAAATATCGAGCAAGATCACATCGCAAGGGTTGAGCTTTAGCCATTCAAGTGCTTCTTCGGCACCAACGCATTCATTCACCGCATGGCCCAAAGGACGCAAAAACAGGCCTGGCAATAGACGGTTGGTGGAGTTGTCGTCAATCACCACAATATTCAATGCAGCGCTCATGAGGACTTGTGACTTTCTGAGCGTATCGGTAAGTTAAAAAAGAACACGCTACCTTCGCCGGCTTTGCTCGAGTAGTTAAGTGTGCCGCCCATGAGTTCAATCAAATGGTGGCTCAGCACCAGCCCCAAGCCAGCGCCTTCATTGGGGCGCAGCACAAAGGGGTTATCTGACTTTTGCTGGCGCTTGAAGATGGTCTCTTGCATTTCAGGAGAAATGCCTCTGCCGGTATCTTGCACAGAAAAAACCACCCATAAACCATTGGCGCTGGGTGTGACCGACAGGGTCACGCTGCCTTGGGGGCGGTTGTAATTCAAAGCGTTGTCGACCAAATTGTTCAGCACTTGGCGCACCCGGTAAGGGTCTGCACGCAATTGCGAAGGCAGTTGCGGTGCCAAATAAACGTGCAGGCTGATTTTCAATTCATCTGCCCTCGCTTGGTGTAAAGCGCGAACTGACTCCACCATGTCGTTGATATCAAAGTCGGATTGGGATAAATCAAGCGAGCCTTCTTGGATTTTGCTCAGGTCAAGCAAGCCATTGACCAAGTGCAGCATCTGCAAGCTGTTTTCCAAAATAATTTTGGATGTGAACTGAATCATCGGCTCGCGGGTGCTGCTGTAGATGTATTCGGCATAGCCCATCACACCATTCAAGGGGGTGCGCAAGTGGTGGGACATTGACGCCAAAAAATCGTTCACATGGTGCTTGCTCGAGCGTGCCTTGTGAATTTCCATTTGCTGCGACTGGCTGCGCTGCTTTTCTTGCAAATATAAATAGCCCAACACCAGCAAAGCCGCTAAGAGTACAAAAGAAACAAGCCAAGCCAACATCATGGTTAAGCCATGGGAGAAGTGTTATTTTTTAGGAAATATCAGGAATTCATTGCTGAGCATACGACTGAATTCTTGGGCATGGTCGTTAAGCGTGCTCAAAAGTGCGGGAGTGGGCAAAATTTTCTTGGAGCGCTTGTCACTGCTGTGCGCTTCAAACTCAATAAGGCCGTCGTTTTCAAACTCTCGGATTTTGTAGCGCAAAGCGCGTTCGCTCAAATCCTTGTTGTAATAAATGCCCTTTAAAAACGCACTCGGCCCGCTCCGATTGTCTTGCAGCTGTTTGGCGATGTTCAGATACAAATAGCGCCCCGCTTGGGTGGTGGCTAAATCGAGGTGCTGGTTTTCCCACTCATGCAGTTGGCAAATGACCTGCAGCAGCTTGGCACTCAAGTTTGGATCTGTATCGTTTCTCATGAGATGCACTTTTAGGGAAAGGAGGCAAATACTAAAAGAAAGAAATATATAAAACTGATTTAAACTGATAAATTAAACGGCGAAAGTTAAAGTAAGTCCTTAAGTTCGGCTCTAAACTATTTGATATAAATTGGGCAATAAAGCCGGTATCCTTTAAGCCGTAAGGCTCGGAGTGCCTGATTGCCGGCACCGCAATCTGATAATTTTTTTCGTAATCGATACAATTGAGCCTCTAAAGCAGACTTTTGAAGAGTTTGCTCATCTTTACCCAAAACGTCGTAGATTTGCCACAGTTCCAAGGATTTGCCCTTTGCTCTGGCCAAGGCCATCAGCAAGGTGAATTCGGTTGGGGTTAGGTTTTGAGCGCCTTGGCTGCCTTGAATGCGGCTTTGGGCAGTGCTTAAATTAATCGCCTCAGGCTCGCTGTCATAGGCTGGAGCAGCCTGATTGCCCATGCTCAGGCGGCGCGCCAATGCATTGACGGCAGCAATCAATTCTTCGAAACCCACAGGTTTGATGAGATAGATGTCAGCCCCGCATTCATAGCCTTTGATTTTGTCAGCCATATCGCCACGAGCTGTCAGCATGATGATGCCTATTGAGGGTTGCACCGTGTGAATGCGTTTAGCCAAGGAGAACCCGTCTTCGCCAGGAAGGCTGACGTCCAGGATCACCAAGTCAAAGTTGTGGTCTTGCGCTTCTTCATCAAAGGCTTCAGCTGAATCGATGCCCGTAACGTGGTGGCCCTTTTTTTGCAACGCCTCCACTAAACTGGCTTGCAAAGGGAGGTGGTCATCGACCACCAAAATGTTCATAACTTGATGCAAATAAAAAATCTCAATGTGTTTTTGGGTCTAAGAAACTGCCTTGGAAGGGTCAAAAGACTTGAGTGATATTTTTTACTAATTAGGGAGATTATCCAAGCCGTGGCAAGCTTCCCAAGTAATGCGCGGTAACGCTTCACCGAGCGTCGGGTAATTCGATTTTCACTTCCAGCACTTCAAGGTTGTCTTGGCGTTCCAAGTTGACCTTGATGTCGTTGGGATTGATATTGACGTATTTGGACAAAACTGCGATCAAATCGCGTTGTAAGTCGGGCAAATAGTCGGGTTGGTGTGCGGTACGGCCCGAGCGCTCATGCGCCAAGATGATTTGCAAACGCTCTTTGGCGACGCTGGCGGTTTTTTTCTTTTCGCCAATCAGGAAAGACAAAAACGACATGGGCTTATCTCCGCCCAAACACGCGTTGCAGCAAGCCGGGTTTGACGGCTTCGGTGAATCGCATGGGAACGTCTTTCCCTAAAAAGCGTTCAATAACGTCTTTGTAGGCCTCGGCCACATCGCTTTTTTCCAATAACACCGCAGGCAAGCCTTGGTTAGAGGCTTGCAAGACATCTTCAGATTCAGGGATGACGCCAAGCAGGGGGATGCGCAAAATGTCTTGGATGTCATCCAAAGACAGCATTTGACCTTCCAACACGCGGTTGGGGTTGTAGCGGGTAATGAGCAAATGTTCTTTGATGGGCTCTTGGCCTTGAATCGCACGCAAGGTGCGGCTGCTGAGCATTCCTAGGATGCGGTCAGAGTCCCGCACCGAGGACACCTCGGGGTTGGTCACCACCAAGGCTTCGTCGGCAAAGTGCATGGCCATCATTGCGCCGGTTTCAATACCCGCAGGTGAGTCGCACACAATGAAGTCAAAACCCATGCCAGTGAGTTCTTGCAAGACACGTTCGACGCCTTCTTGCGTCAAAGCTTCTTTGTCGCGGGTTTGAGAGGCGGCCAGCACATACAGGTTGTCGGAATGCTTGTCCTTGATCAGGGCTTGGTTCAAGGTGGCTTCGCCGTTGATGACGTTGACAAAGTCGTACACCACACGCCGCTCACATCCCATGATGAGGTCAAGGTTACGCAAACCCACATCAAAGTCGATTACCACTGTTTTTTGGCCACGCAAGGCCAAACCAGATGCAAAGCTGGCACTGGTGGTGGTCTTGCCCACGCCGCCTTTGCCCGAGGTCACCACGACAATTTTCGTCATCTATACAAATCCTTGATTGATTGAAAACACTGCCTTTGACAGTTTTGCCAAAGGCAGTGATGTGAGGAGTTTACAAGGCAAGCATCACCAATTTGTCGCCGACTAACCAGACTTGGGCGGCTTTGCCGGCTACCTCTTTGGGAAAGGGGGCGTCGCTGGTGCGGTAAACCCCAGCAATGGACAGCAACTCTGCTTCCAAACTGTTGGTAAAAATACGCGCAGAGGTATCGCCTTTTGCACCTGCAATGGCTTTACCCCGCAGGGGGGCATACACATGGATGTGACCATCGGCCATGATCTCCGCACCTGGGTTGACCATCGCCAACATAACCAAATCGCGCCCTTTGGCATACACATGCTGTCCTGAGCGCAAAGGCTTGTCCACCACCATGGCACTGCCGCCGCTGGCCACTTCTCGAATAACTTCAACTTCTCGCACCACTTCTGGTGTTGCAGGGCTTTGCGGCAAGGTGCGAGCTTCGGTGGTAAGGAACAAGCCAGCCAAGATGGCAGCGGCTTCATTCGCGGCATTGTTCGGGCGCAAAGCCACAGGGTTCATGCGAAAGCTGCGCAAAAGTTGCACCAAAGCGGGCAGGTCAAGCGGTCCAGCTTGCTCATCCAAGTGCTGCAAATCGACGAGAACAGGATCGTTATCGAAAAAATCGGGGGTCTCGCCCAAGCGTGTTTGTAAATCTTGCGCCACCTGAGCGATGTCGGCGCTTTTCACTAAAAACGACACCAAAGGCAAAGAAGCGCTTTTGATTTCAAAAGATAAGGAATGGGCGGGGGCGCGCGAGCTCATGTGCAATAAATAAAGAGGGTCACTGCTAAACGTTTAAAGAGAGGACTTTACACGCTCTGCTGCGGCACGCGGGGAGAAACTCAATTGCTCGACAATGGCTCATAGTAGAAAAAGGAGGATGCATGGAATCAACCGTTTGGTTGCTGTTGGCATACTTTGCTGTGCTGGCAGTGTCCTTGGTGTACCGCCGCCACACTGTTCTCGGGCCTTGGTTTTTTTTGCTTCGCGCTTTTTTCCCCAATTGGCAGTTCTTTCACAAAGTCGGGCCGGTACCGCATTTGTATGTGCGTTACCAAGACGAGGCTAAGCCGTGGAGCGATTGGCAGTGGGTTTACCCCAGAAGGCAGCGCCATGTGCTCGATGTTTTCCATAACCCCCACGGGAATTTGCTGCTGGCGCAGCAAAATTTGGTTGACCATTTGTCAAGCGACATCAAAGATTTGGGCGAGGGCGCGGACGCGCGGCCTTTGGTTAGCTACCAAATGGTGTGCCGCTTGGCCGCACAAGCTGCGCGTAAACATATCGCCCAAGGGGTGTGCCAATTTGAATTGCGCCTAGAGCGTCCCGCGCCTCAAGGCGATGGCGACAGCGACACGGTCTTACGCAGCCCTGAAATAGCGATATGAACGGCGACACCTTGGTACGTTGCCTAGAGGTTTTGTGTGGCATCAGTTTGCTTATTCAAGTAGCCGAATATTTGCGCATCGCCCCCAGCAGCGACCATCAAGGAATTTGGTCTTGGCCGGTTCAACGCGCAGATATCCCACCCCAACCGGTTTGGGTTCGGCGTTTTTTTGATGCCATGTTTCATCCCACGTCTTACCGTGTGCAATTGTGGGTAAGGGGTTTGGCAGCTGTGGGTTTGGTATTCCAAGGTGCCAGCTTAGGTTTGGCCTTGGTCTTGTTTGTGGGAACACTTTTGCTGCTGGTGCGTTGGCGCGGTGCTTTCAACGGCGGCAGCGATTTCATGACCTTGGTGACCATCACTGGTATTTTGATTGCCCAAGTTGTGTCGCTTTGGGCAGAACAGGGCATGGGCTGGGCAGTTGGTTTGTCCTATATCGCCATCCACACCCTGAGCTCCTATTTCGTTTCTGGCTGGATCAAATTGCTGCAACCCGAGTGGCGAAGTGGGCAAGCGCTCACCGTTTTTCTCAATGGGGGAATATATGGTCCCTTACCTGCAGACAGCGTTTTTCGCCGCCCCAAGGTGGCCATGGGCTGCAGTTGGGCGTTCATTTTGTGGGAAGCGGTGTTCCCCTTGGGCTTGCTCAACCCGAGCGGGGTATTGTTGTTCATGGTCATCGCCGCAGTGTTTCATTTTTTGGTTTTCTGGTTTTTTGGGCTGAATCGCTTTTTTTGGGCTTGGCTGACAAATCTGACCGCCGTATGGTTCTTTAGCGGCTGGGTCAGCCAGTTTTGGGTGTAAAACCCCTTTATTTTTGAATACTTTTTGATATATTTTAAGAGTTTTTAGGCTTTTTTTGCTTTGAGCGCTAAAGCTATGCGCCTAGAATGGCGATCCTGTTTACGGACAGGTACTCACAGGGACGCTTTATGCAATTGATGTGGCTTTCAGGGCCCACTGGAAATGTCAGGACGATATCTATCACCTTTCGCACGGTGTTGATGTCTTGTGCCGTGGTTGGGCTGTTTTTGCTTACTGCGGGTTTTCTGTTGCATTTTGTGGGTTTCAAAATTGCGGTTGAGTACAACCCAGACCTTGCCCGCAGCATCGGTGGTGTCACCACCGAAGCCGAGCAAAAGCGCATGGAGTCGGTCTACCGAGACCACTTGTCCCAACTGCGCGAATCCATGCACACCACTGTGAACGAAATTCGCCAACTCGAAACCATGAAAAACAGGTTCATGGAGATGGCCACGCCCAACGTGGTGCGCGATAAAGTCAATCGCAAAGATGAAAACAAGGGCGGCCCCTTTATTGCGCCTCGGCCTTTTTCCTCATTTATTCGTCAGCCTTTGGGTATAGAGTTCGACCAAACTTTACAAGAATTTTTACAAACCCAGACCGCCGTGGCGGAGTTGAACATCCGTTGGGAAAAGCAACTTGATTGGCTGCATTCCTTGCCAACAGCCATGCCAGTGCGCGGCGACTATCGCATCTCCAGTGGCTTTGGTATCCGTAACGACCCTTTCACCGGTGGTTTGGCCATGCATGAAGGCTTAGACTTCACCGCGCCATCGGGTACCTTGGTGGTTTCCACCGCTCAGGGTACCGTCACCCGTTCTGGTTGGGACCCTGGCTATGGCAATGTTATCGAGGTTCATCACGCAGAAGGTTTCGCCACACGTTATGCCCACTTAAGTAAGCGCATTGCGCAAGTTGGCGACGTGGTCGAGCGTGGGGGCACTTTGGGAGAGGTTGGCAGCACAGGCCGTTCAACCGGCCCCCATTTGCATTACGAAGTATTTAACAAAGACAGGGTCATTAACCCTGCACAAGTCCTGCCTTTAGGATCGAGCTAACCCTACCCCTTACCGGAGCCTTCCATGTTTGAAAAACTGCGCGACAAGCCCTTGGCCAGTTCGCAAGAACGTTTTGAAACCCTTATTGGGCGTACCACCCAAATTTATGGTCGCTTGGTGTTACTCGACAGCGTGCGCATCGATGGCAAGGTGGTTGGCAATATTGAAACCACCAAGGAACACAAGGTCACGGTGGCCATTGGTGCAAGCGGTGAGGTGTCTGGTGATGTGACCGCCCACCGTGTGATGGTGGCGGGCAAGGTCGAGGGCAATATTTACGCCTCCGAGCGCGTTGAATTTCACAAAGATTCAGTGGTGCATGGCGATATTTCCTATGGCTCGATTGCGGTGGAACACGGCGCACGTTTGCTGGGCTTGGTGATCCAAAACCCAACAGGCGGCAACGCCAGTACCGAAGCCAGTAGCGCCATTAGGCAGGCGCAAACCAATAAATAAACGCTTTGTTGTCGCCCGATCACTACGATCAGATGTACAACAATCGGGCGCGTGTGCCCGATTTCGCCCACTTTTTCGCCCAATGGGCAGCTGACTCTCAAGCTGCACGTGCTTTATTGGACGGCTTAACGGATATTGCCTACGGTGCGGGGCCCAGCGAGACCCTCGATATTTTTCCTGCGGCTCAAGCTCATGCGCCTGTGTTGGTGTTTATCCATGGTGGCTATTGGCGCTCTTTGGATAAATCAGACCATTCCTTTGTGGCGCCTGCCTCTGTGAGCCAAGGCGCGTGTGTGGTAGTGCCCAATTACGCGCTTTGCCCAGCAGTGACCATTTCTGACATCGTCATGCAAATGGTCAAGGCGCTGGCTTGGGTGTGGCGCTGTATCGACCGATGGGGAGGAGATCCCTCGCGCATTCACATAGCAGGGCACAGCGCCGGTGGGCATTTGGCCGCCATGCTGATGGCTTGCCAGTGGGCTCGTTACCAGTCTGACTTACCAGCCGACTTGGTAAAAAGTGTGTTGTCGATTTCTGGTCTTTACGAGTTAGAAAGCGTGATGCGCTCGCCCATGTTGCAGTCCTCTTTGCACCTGACCGAGTCCGAGGTGTTGCGCTGCAGCCCTGCTTGGATGCCTGCGCCTGCCTCTGGTAGTTTGATCAGTGTGGCGGGGGCGTTGGAGAGCGAGGCTTTTATTCGCCACAACCACCTGATTCAACACGCATGGGGGCATGAACGTGTGCCCTTGGTGGAAGATTTGCAAGGCTTGCACCACTTCAGTATCGTCAATGAATTGGCCAAGCCTGGCTCGCATTTGCATGGCTTGTTGATGCAGCAACTTCGCGCCTGACTATCGTCATTGCTAGGAGCGGAGCGACGAAGCAACCTCCCCCACGGCGCATGTCGCAGGCTCGGCCTCGCCTCCATGCTTGCACAACGTCGGCTACGGCCGACCTGCAACACACGCCTCACCAGGTGGAAAATCCATCTCACTCCAATCAACCTGTCCAGCTTTGCAAGTAGCCGTCATTGCGAGGAGCGAAGTGACGAAGCAAACTGACGAAAGTTTGCTTAAGTCTATGGCCTTGCCATGTAATGACGGCTTCACTCATGGTGAGCGTCGCAGGTCGGCCGTAGCCGACGTTGTGCAAGCATGGAGGCGAGGCCGAGCCTGTGGCGCTCGACAGGAGATTGCTTCGCTTCGCTCGCAATGACGACAGGACGCAATGACGACAGGATGCAATGACGAAAGACTGTAATGATGGCGATCAGCGCGGCAGTTTCACCAGGCCCGCAGCCAAGGCGGTACCGGTCAAGATCATCGCGGCGCACAGAATCACCCAAGTCGTGATGACCTCGTTCAAAAAAGCTATGCCGATAATGTTGGCAAACAGCGGAATCAAATACGTCACGGTCATGGTGCGAGACGCGCCCACTTTGGCGATCAAGCGGAAATACAGCACATAAGCCAGACCGGTGCACACCACGCCAATCATCAGCAAGCTCCACCAAGCGCTGTCGCTGGGCCACTGCTCAGGCCAAAACCAAATGCCTGGCAAAGCCAACACCAAGCTGGCCCCCAGTTGACTCCCCGCAGCAATGGTCATGGTGGGTACGTCGTTCAAATAACGTTGCGAGTAATGGGTGCTCAAACCGTAACAGGTGGTGGCTAACAAGCAAGCCAGCACCGCCCACCCAGAGCCACCCGCTTTGAAAGACACGCCGCCTGGCATGGTCAAGGCCAACAGGGCCGCACCCGCAAAGCCGAGGAGCAAACCCAAGCCACGAGAGTTTCCGGGGTGTTGCTTGAACCAGATCCAAGCGATCAATGCACCAAACAGTGGGGTGGTGGAATTAAGTATGGAAGACAAACCGGTGGTGATGGACATCACCGCATAGGCATAGCAAATAAAAGGGATGCCTGAGTTCACCACGCCCATGGGCAAAATGCGTCGCCAATGCAGGGCAAGGCTATGAGCTTGTCCTTGCCACAGCAAAAAAGGCAGCAAGGTCAACCACGCCACACTTACTCTGAGCCACGCTGTGGACCAACTGCCAAACTCTTGCGATGTCATTCGCATGAAGAGAAAGGACGATCCCCAAATAACGCCTAGCAGCACAAACTCGGGTAGCCACTGGCGCCACCGCACAGCATCTGTCACAAAAGCGTGCCTTCGCGTTGCAACAAATCCATTTTTCGCCACAGGCCACCGGCGTAGCCAGTCAACGCGCCATTGGCACCCACCACGCGGTGGCAAGGCACAATGATGCTTAGAGGGTTGCGCCCCACTGCCGTACCAACCGCACGTGCGGCTTGGGCTTGGCCCAAGTGCTGCGCCAATTCGCCATAAGTAGAGTAGCGACCATAAGGGATTTTCAACAACGCTCGCCAAACGCGTTGTTGAAAGTCGCTGCCGTTAGCAAGGTCCAGAGGTAAATCAAACGAACTGCGCTTGCCTGCAAAGTAATCTGTCAATTGGTTTTTCGCAAGGCGCAACCAATGTTGAGACGAGCCCCAAGGCAGATGGCGTAAATTGGGCTTATGGGCTTGGTCTTCAAACCAAACACCGCACAAACCTTTGTCGCTGGCAACCAAGGTGAGCGAACCCAAGGGAGAGTTGACTGGCATTTGCCAAACGTTGGCTTGAAAGAAGGCGTGAGCAGACGTGGAAAGCATGTGATGTGGGAAAGTCTCGTGAGCCATCATACGATGGAGCGATGACGATTTACGCCAAGCCCTGCTTCTACAATACCGCGATGCAAATTGAAGCCTCCGTATTCAAGGCCTATGACATTCGCGGTGTGGTGCCTTCATCGCTGAACCCCTCAGTCGCACTGGCGCTGGGACGTGCTTTTGGCACACAAGCCTTGGCCCAAGGTGAAGCCACTGTGGCTGTAGGTCGTGATGGTCGCCTAAGCGGCCCTTCCTTGGCACATGCGTTGGTACAAGGCCTGCTGGATGTGGGTGTTGAAGTGATCGATGTGGGCATGGTCACCACCCCACAGCTTTATTTTGCTGCCAACACCTTGTGTCGTAGCGGCATTCAAATCACCGGTAGCCACAACCCCAAGGATTACAACGGCTTCAAAATGGTGATGGCTGGCAGGGCGATTTACGGCGACGAGATTCAAGGCCTGCGTCAGATGATGCAAGATGAAAGCTGGGTATTGAAAACGGGTGGCCGTGTCAAGCAAGTCAGCGTGAACCAAGCCTACTTAGAGCGCATCGTGCAAGACATTCATTTAAGCCGCCCTATGCGTATCGTGGTTGACAGCGGTAACGGCATAGCAGGTGCTTCTGCCCCAGCTATTTTTCGTGCCATTGGCTGCGAGGTGATTGAACTCTTTAGCGATGTGGATGGCGACTTTCCCAATCACCACCCCGACCCCAGCAAACCCGAAAACCTGAAAGACCTGATCGCTGCTTTGCAAACCACGGGCGCCGAGTTGGGCTTGGCTTTCGATGGTGATGGTGACCGTTTAGGCATAGTGACGAAGGATGGACAAACCATCTACCCTGACCGACAGATGATGTTGTTTGCACAAGATGTCTTAAGCCGTGCGCCCGGTGGTTCTATCGTCTATGACGTCAAGTGCTCGCAACAACTCGCCCCTGCTATTCGTGCCGCAGGCGGTGTGCCTGTGATGTTCAAAACCGGACACTCCCTCATCAAAGCGAAAATGAAAGCCATCGATTCTCCGCTGGGTGGCGAGATGAGCGGCCATGTGTTTTTCAAAGAACGCTGGTATGGCTTTGACGACGGCACCTATGCGGGTTGCCGCTTGCTGGAAATCGTCAGCCGCTCGCCCGATGCCAACACGGTGCTCCATGCTTTGCCCTCCAGTCAATCCACGCCTGAACTGAACGTGGCTTGTGTTGAGGGCGAGCCGCACCGCGTTACCGCCGAGTTGCTGAAGCTTGCGCAAACCAAGGGCTTGCCGTCTGCAGAACACCAACCGGTGCTGTGCGACATCGACGGCGTGCGCATCGACTGGGAAGATGGTTTTGGCTTGGTTCGCGCCTCCAACACCACGCCTGTGCTGGTGCTGCGCTTTGAGGGTCAAACACCGCAAGCCTTGGCGCGTATTGAGTCTGACATGATGGCCCTGCTGCGCCAAGTCAAACCCGATGCGCAGGTGCAAGAGGCGGCGCATTGAGGGTATTGCTGGTCAAGCTGTCCTCGTTGGGCGATGTGGTGCACAGCTTGCCAGCTGCCATGGATCTGCAAGCCCAAGTCCCTGATGTGCATATCGACTGGGTAGTCGAAACCGCGTTCGCGCCTTTGCTCAAGCTGTGTCCTGCGGTCAAGCGCATCATCCCCTGCAATTTGCGCCAGTGGCGCAAGCGCTGGTGGAGCAACGAAACCCGCCAAGCTTGGCGCAGCTTTCAACAAGATCTGCAAAGCAGCGCCTATGACGCGGTGATTGATTTGCAGGGCTTAAGCAAATCTGCACTGATCTCTAAACTGGCCATACTCACTCCCAACGGTAAGCGTTACGCCATGGCCAACCGCACCGAAGGCTCGGGCTATGAAGCGCCAACACGCTGGGTGGCCGATGTGGCGCTGTCTTGCGAGTGGCACAGCCATGCCTTGGACCGTGCCCGCCATGTGTGCGCGCAAGCGCTGGGCTATGCGCTTACCACCCACTTGCAAACCGGTTTGCAAGCTTTGCCCCACCCCGATGTGCAAGCTCGTACGGTCGCTTTGGTGCATGGCAGCTCACGTGCAGACAAAGCCTGGCCGCTCGCGCATTGGCAGACTTTGGCGCATGCTTTGCATCAGCAAGGTTTTGCTTTGGCCTTGCCACATGCCAACGATGCCGAGTTGCAAACCGCGCAAGCCGTGGCCAGTGCCTGCCCCAGTGCAGTCATTTGGCCGCGCTGCGATTTGGTGGAACTGACACAGCGCTTGGCTGCTTGTGCGGGGGTGGTTGGCGTGGACAGCGGGGTCAGCCACATCGCGGTGGCTCTAGGTTTGCCGCATGTTCAGATTTACAACTTCGATACCGCATGGCGCACAGGTCCCAAGGGCTGTGCTTGGCAGCAAAGTGTCTTTGCCAGGCCCACGCCGTCACCCGGAGCGGTTTTGTCCGCTTGGACTGCTTGCATGGCGTCTGAAACGCATCAGCCATGACGCGTTTCTTCTACTCCTGTTTAATGTGGGCCTTGTCGCCAGTGCTGTGGCTGAAACTGCATCTGCGAGCGAGGCGCGAACCCGTGTACGGACAAGCCATCGCCGAGCGCTTTGGTTATTACAGCCAAGCTGCATCCAGCGGCGCTTTGTGGATACATGCGGTGTCTTTGGGTGAGACCCGTGCTGTTGGTTCCTTGATCAAGGCCTTGCGTCTTGCTTACCCCGACCTTCGCTTGTTGCTCACCCACGGCACGGCCACTGGTCGCAGCGAAGGCGTCAACTTGCTGCGCGAAGGGGATGTGCAAGCATGGTTACCGTGGGACACCCCAGATGCGGTAGCGCGATTCTTGCGGCATTTCCAACCCCGTATGGGTGTGTTGATCGATACCGAGGTGTGGCCCAACCTGAGCGCTATCACCCAGCACCAAGGTATTCCACTTGTGTTGGCCAATGCCCGTTTGAGCGAGCGCTCTTGGCGCAAAGCACAACGTTGGTCGGCGCTTGCCAAGCCAGCTTTCAGCGGTTTGAATGCAGTATGGGCGCAAACAGAGGAAGACGCCAAACGCTTGCGCAGCCTTGGCGCCCCCGTGAGTGAGGTCATGGGGAATTTGAAATTCGATGCTGTTCCCGACCTGCTGTTGCTGGCCACTGGACAAGCTTGGCGAAATGCTTTGGCCACGCGACCCGTGGTGCTCTTGGCTATATCTCGCGAGGGCGAGGAGGCAATGTTCCTTCAGGTCTTACAACAGCACCCCGAGTACCTGCAACAAGCACAGTGGTGGATCGTACCGCGTCATCCGCAACGCTTTGATGAAGTGGCCGACTTATTACAAACCTCGGGCTTGCCTTGGCAGCGACGCAGTCAGTGGCCTGCGGATGTGGCGCACACGGCCGCACCCCAAGAAGTTGGAATGGTGTTGGGCGACTCGTTGGGCGAGATGCCGCTTTACTATGGCGTTGCCAGTGTGGCCTTGTTAGGGGGCAGTTTTGCGCCTTTGGGAGGGCAAAACCTCATTGAGGCCTGTGCTTGTTCCTGTCCGGTGGTGATGGGACCGCATACGTTTAATTTCGAGCAAGCAGCCGAGTGGGCTATTGACGCCCAAGCGGGTCTGCTTTGTACTGATATGGCGACCGCGATGGCTAAGGCGCTGGCTATCGCTATAGACCGTCAGCTTCAACAACAAATGTCACAGGCCGCCCAACTTTTTGCCATCAGTCACCAAGGTGCTGTGGCGCATTGCGTGAAGGCCATGGCGACTTGGTTGGACAAGCCTTAGAAAAGTCCGCTTAAGGGATCAAGGCTCGAGCAGGTTATTGATGCCTTGCAGGTCTTGCAATTGCAAGGTGCCACTGACTTGGCGCAAGCGCAGACTGCCCATTAGCACGTCATAGCGTGCCTTGGCCAATTTGGCTTTGGTGTCGAACAATTTGCTTTGCGCATCCAGCACGTTGATATTGATGCGAACACCCACGCTATAGCCGAGTTTGTTAGCTTCAAGCGCTACTTGGCTGGACTCCACCGCGGCTTGCAAGGCTTTGACTTGGCTCACACCTGACATCACCCCAAAAAATGCACTGCGAGTGTTTTGCGCGACCGTGCGGGAAGCTGCGTCTAAATCGGCTTGGGCTTTTTGTGTAAGTGAAAGCGTTTCGCGTACGCGGTTGTCCAGTGCGTTGCCCGTGTAAAAAGGCCAAGATAGCACCACCGCGCCAGTGGTTAGGTTTGATGTTAGACCGCTGGTGGAAGCAGTCGAGCCATTCGTGTTGTTATTGAAAGTATGGCTAAGTTGCAAATCCACCGTAGGTTTCAAGGCAGCTTTGGCTTTTTGGGTTTCAAGTTCAGTGACTTGCAAGCTGATCACTGCTTGACGCAAGGTCGGATTTTTTTCTGAACTCATGCTGACCCATTCTTCGACTTGGCCTGGACTCAAAGGGCTGGGCTCTGCTTTAGTAAGCATGGATTTAGGCTGGGTACTGGTTTTTCCCACCACTTGATCGAGTGCGAGCTTTTTGACCTGTAAATCATTTTGCGCGGCAATTTCTTGGGCTGTGACCAAGTCGAAGCCCGCTTGCGCTTCGCGTGTATCAGTAATGGTAGCGGTGCCCACCTCGAAGTTGCGCTTAGCTGAGGCGAGTTGCTCGGCGACTGCAGTTTTTTGGGCTTGTACAAAGGTCACGGTGTCTTGCGCCGCCAATACGTCGAAGTAGGCTTGGCTGACACGCACCATCAGGTCTTGTTCAGCAGAGGCAAGTTGCTCTTGTACCACTTGCATTTGCAAACTGCTTTGAGCGACTTCGGCTTTGTCGGCTGGGCGGTAAAGGGGTTGTGAGCCTAAAACGGTTGCGGTGTTGGTACCATAAAAGCGTGTAAAGCTGGGGTTGATGGCCGACGCTTTGACGGGATCGTAGTTGAAGTTATTTCTTGAAACATTAACACTCAAACTGCCAGTGGGCCCGAGTTTTGCCTGGGCCTGGGCAGACTTCAAGCGTGTTGCTTCAAATTGCGCTTGTACCGATTGGTAATTGGCGTCAAAGCCTCGGGCAGCGTCATAGAGTTCGAGCAAGCTTTGACCATGGGCCACGCCACAAAAGGCCAGAGCCATGGCCGAGATAAGGGGCAGGGGACGAAAAGAACGCATGGTCTTCCTTTGGGATAAGCGAATCAAAATTGAAAAGCAGGTGTTTGCGCAAAACCGTGCAAGCGTGGCAACACCACGTCCCAAACAACTTGCGAATGCACATCGCCATGGCTGGCGCGGGTAAAGCGTGTAGCTTGCATGATAGGTTCTTCACCAACAACGGCCATCAAGCGCCCCCCAGCGTTGAGCAGTTCAAGCAATTCTGTAGGCACCTGCGCGACAGAGCCTGTCAGCACAATGGCATCAAAAGAGGCTTGGGGCAAGTCATTGGGTACGCCACTGCTCTGGCGCAGTTGGGCGTTGGCAATGCCAGCTTGCTGCAAATGGGTGTGTGCTTGCGCCAACAAATCGGCGTGGCACTCTAGGCTTAGCACCGTGGCCGACAAACTGGCCAGCAAGGCGGTGAGGTAGCCACTGCCTGTCCCAATTTCCAGCACGCGGTCTGTGGGCTTTAACAAAAGGTCTTGTGCCAGCCTTGCCGCAACGCGCGGGGCCAGCATGGTTTCGCCATGCAGGAGGGGAATTTCGGTGTCGCTGTAGGCCAGTTCTTCAAAAGCGTGTGGCACAAACAGGCTTCGGTCCAGAAACGACAACTGCTCAAGCACAGCGTGGTCC
>Ga0209357_1000067_pt1 | contig 33193 bp, 47 predicted proteins | sample LauGreFBDMM110SD_2_FD_187573 | JGI IMG/M metagenome (GOLD analysis project Ga0209357, IMG submission 187573) | Freshwater lake microbial communities from Lake Michigan, USA - Fa13.BD.MM110.SD (SPAdes) (version 3) | ecosystem: Environmental > Aquatic > Freshwater > Lake | place: Lake Michigan... | reverse complement strand
TCAACTGCTGCAGCAACTGCTTTTTCCATGCCGCGCTTCAAACCCATTGGGTTTGCGCCAGCAGCGACGTTGCGCATGCCGTGTTGCACCATGGCCTGAGCAAGAACTGTTGCTGTTGTTGTTCCGTCACCGGCAACATCGTTGGTCTTGGTTGCTACTTCTTTAACAAGTTGCGCACCCATGTTTTCGAACGGATCGTCGAGTTCGACTTCTTTTGCAATGGACACACCGTCGTTAGTGATGGTGGGTGCACCGAATTTTTTGTCGAGGACAACGTTGCGTCCCTTAGGTCCGAGCGTCACTTTGACAGCATCGGCCAACTTGTTGACTCCTGCTTCCAGTGCGCGGCGAGCTTCGTCGCCAAATTTCAATTGCTTAGCCATTGTGGGAACTACTTTCCGACGATTGCAAGAACGTCACGGCTGGTGAGGATCAAAAGATCGTCTCCACCATGTGTTACTTCGGTGCCGCCGTACTTGCTGTACAGAACAACGTCGCCGACTTTGACGTCGAGTGCGAAATGCTTGCCTTCATCGTCGCTCCAGCGACCAGGACCGACTGCGAGCACTGTGCCCTGCTGTGGTTTTTCTTTTGCAGTGTCTGGAATGACGAGACCAGAAGCAGTGGTCTGCTCTGCTTCGCTTGGCTTGACAACGATGCGGTCATCGAGTGGCTTCAGGTTCATAATGTTCCTCCGAGAAGTAGGACCGGTCACCCGGTCCGGGGATTAGCACTCGAGGAGTGCGACTGCTAATGATACGGACTAGCGGGCTGCCTTAGCAACGCCAGACCCGTTTCGGTGTCCTATTTCGGAGCCGAAACCCTGAGTAATCGGGCGGTCTCTTCGAGGGGAAGGCCGATGATATTGGGCATCGAACCCGTGGAGGAGGCCACCAGGGCACTTCCATGTCCCTGAATGGCATAGGAACCCGCCTTGCCGACAGATTCACCCGTACCGATGTACCACTCGAGCATTTCTGGCTGAAGGTCGAGAAAGGTGACGGTTGAACTGACGACCTCGACCTGTTCGCCTTTGGCACTTACCACTGCCACCCCTGTATGGACTTTATGGGTGGCTCCGCTGAGCCGACGCAGCATCTGGCGGGCGTCATCATCGTCAACAGGTTGACCAAGGATGTGCCCATCGAGATCAACCGTGGTGTCAGCGCCGACCACGATGGCATGCGAATCGCTGACCATATATACGGCGCGAGCTTTCTCGAGTGCCAAACGTTTCACATATGAAACCGGGTCTTCGTTCGCGTGAGGAGTTTCATCAATATCGGCTGGCAGCACAGTGAAGTCGGTAACTATTTGCTTCAACAGTTCTACGCGACGTGGTGAGCGCGATGCGAGCACGACGAAACTCATTGATTCCATTCCAGAACTCTACGACGCTCGCACACATCATTGACATGAGCATCACTGAAGCGTCTAGATTTCAACTACGGACCGCGATCGGTCTGATTCTGAGCGAGGAGGCAGCAGACACACTTATGGAACTTCTTCCTCCCGTCGGCTGGGCCGACGTCGCCACCAAAACCGACCTGCACTATTTGAATGGCGACATCCAAAATCTGCGCAATGAACTCAAAAGCGACATCGATAGTCTGCGCAATGAACTCAAAAGCGACATCCAAAGTCTGCGCAATGAACTCAAGGGCGACATGCTCAATCTTCAGTTGACAATTGAAGTCAGTGTCCGAAAGCTAATCCACGAGCAAACGAAATGGCTGATCACAACCATGATCGCTATGAACGCCGTAACGGTTGCAGTGGCAGTTGCACTGTCGAAACTTATTTAGCCGCCGCTTAGCGCCATGTCATGGCCATCGTCTGGCACGGTGAGATCATCGCGATTATCTAAGTAGCCCTCTGGCAACACAACTTTGATAGGGCCGTTTGTGTGACCGCGAGTAAAGCGTTCTCCACCAGGCAGAAGTGTCATTGAATAATCAAGGTGTGAAGAGATTTCTAGCAACTGCTCAAACGTTGACACTGTGGCAAATGATCTGCGCACTTCGGAACCAACTGGATACCCAGTGAGATACCAGCCACAATGTTTGCGGAAATTGCGAATGCCGTAATCAGGTCCCATAATTTCCATTAGGCCTTGTGCATGTTCCTGCATCACGTTCAAAACAAAACCAAGATTCGGTGATGCTTGCACTTCTCGACCACTGAACGCGTCAATAAGATCCCGGAACAACCACGGCTTACCAAGGCATCCGCGCCCCACAACAACCCCGTCACACCCGGTCTGATCCATCATGTCGATGGCATCCTGTGCTTCCCAAATATCGCCGTTGCCTAATACAGGAATGCTTGTAACAGCTTGCTTTAGCTCAGCAATCTTTTCCCAGTGAGAATGGCCCGCATAATGCTGTTCGGCAGTACGTGCATGCAACGCAATCATTGCAATACCTTCATCTTCGGCAGTCTTTCCAGTATCAAGAAACGTCGTGATGTTGTCATTGATGCCAATGCGGAATTTGCACGTAATGGGAACGCCAAATGGTTCAGCGGCTTTCACTGCAGCGGCCATAATTGCACGAGTCAGATTGCGCTTTACAGGAACAGCTGCCCCACCACCTTTACGAGTCACTTTCGTTGCAGGGCAACCAAAGTTCATATCAATGTGGTCTGCAATATCTTGTTCACACAATGCGCGCACTGCCTTACCGACAAAGTCGGGGTCGCTTCCGTAAATTTGCAAACTGCGGAAATCTTCATCGGGGCCAAATGCCACCATCTTCTTCGTTCTCTCATTGCCATGAACAAGAGCAACAGCCATCACCATTTCACTGACATAAACAAGATCAGGCCCAAAGGTGCGGCATTGCGCGCGAAAAGGAATATTGGTAACGCCCGCCATTGGCGCTAGCACCACGGGGATAGGAAACTCTCTGCCACGAAGGACAAGAGGCAAGCGCGTCATCGAGGCACCGCATCAAGTTTGAGATTCGGGTACGCACCACACGACAGGCTTGTTGGGCCATCAGACGCAAGTCTGTGCCACGCAGCAGCGGCAATCATTGCAGCGTTATCAGTGCACATATCACGACTAGGTAATGCAACAGTGAAACCTGCAGTTGCACCGCGCGCTGTCATTTCTGAGCGCAACAAAGAGTTCGCAGATACTCCCCCGCCCAGCACAATTCCCTTGGCCCCAACTTTTTGTGCAGCACGAATTGTCTTTGCGCACAGCACATCCACAACAGCGGCTTGGAAAGATGCGGCGACATCAACATTGTCAACACCTGGGTTCTTCTTCACATAGTTAATGACTGAAGTCTTGAGACCACTAAATGACACATCAAGACCATCGTGCATCATGGCGCGAGGGAACTCGACAGCGTGTGGGTTGCCGTCTGGAGCAATTTTGTCTATTGCTGGACCACCTGGGTAACCCAACTGCAAATACCGAGCGACTTTGTCGTAGGCCTCACCAGCTGCATCGTCAATAGTGCGGCCCATGATGACGTAATCACCATGACCACGCATCTCAATAATCATGGTGTGACCACCAGACACCAACAAAACGACTAGTGGGAACTGCAGTGTGGGGTCATCAAGAAGTCCCGCATACAAATGAGCTTCTAAATGATTCACGCCAACAAATGGTTTATCCCACACAAGCGCAAGAGACTTTGCTGCAGACACTCCAACAAGTAGAGCACCAATGAGGCCAGGGCCAGCCGTAGCCGCAACAACATCAACACGCGAAGGCAAAATGCCCGCTTCTGTGATTGCAGCACTGACCACTGGAATCAGCGCTTCCAGATGGGCGCGGCTTGCCACTTCGGGCACCACACCGCCGAAACGTGCATGAATTTCAATCTGGCTGGAAACGATCGAAGACAAGATGTCATTCCCGCCCATCACAACTGATGCAGCTGTTTCATCACAGCTTGTTTCGATTGCAAGAATCACAGTTGATTCATTCACTACATGAGCGGTCATGGTCGTCTCGATTCGATGAGGCGAACACGTTCCAAGAACTCAGGCGTGTCAATGCCATGTGCCCACATGATGATGGCATCGTCCTTGTTCTCGTAATACTTCTTGCGTATTCCTGCTGGCACAAAACCAAAACGTCTGTAAAGCTGTTGTGCTGCTTTGTTTGTATGCCGCACTTCCAGTGTCATCGCCAAACAACCACGATCTCGCGCAAGGATCACAAGATCAAGCATGATTTCGGTAGCAACGCCACGACCCTGCCAGTCAGGATCAACTGCGACATTCGTAACGTGGGCGTCATCACCGCTGAACATCAAGCCGCCGTAGCCGACCAAAACATCTCCGACGTATGCCACAAGGTAATACCGAGCACCGTCACGCATCAGTGAAATCTCGGTGACAAAAGTGCGATGAGTCCATGGGCGTGGGTACAACCCTTCCTCAATCTCCATCACTCGACGAAGATGGCGGCGGCGCATTGTTTCTGTAGTCAATGCATCAGTCATGCGCTCACGAAGGAAACTCATTGTGCGGCCTCACGCGTTAGCCAATTAATTTCAGCATCAGGTGCGCGCAAATACATTGGCGTAATTGCGCTTGCCTGCACAGTGTCATCTGCCGCGATGCGGTGAGACGCCAGAACAACTACTTTTTGCGAAGTGGGAAAAGCATGTGGCTCGCCAGCCATCAAGGCCCATGGCGCGTCTGCAAACAATGCCGCATGGCGAATAAACCCAGTACCAACGCACGTAATGTCTTCGCCACGATCAGCCAGGTGAACCGCCATGTCTTCTGGTGACGACACCGCAGGTTCAGTTAAACGAAGTGGCTCCACGCCTACTCCGCGCATGCGATACAACGCCCAGTACACCTCACCGCGGCGCGCATCAAGCGACGCTGCCACAACATTGTCTGACCACTCTGCATTCATGGCAAGCGCATCAAGACTGCACACAGGAACAACAGGAATCTCTAGCACCCATGCGAGCGAAGCTGCACTTGCAATACCCACGCGCATGCCGGTGAATAATCCTGGCCCCACATCAACAGCAATTGCTGAGAGATCAGCCATGGTGGCATCTGCTTGTTGTAAAACGAATTGAATCATGGGTGCCAATGACTCAGCATGGCGACGATCACTTGCCAACATTGAATGCGCACGAATGCCTCGATAGTCACCTACTGCCACTCCGACGTGGTCAACTGATGTTTCAATTCCCAGAATCATCGCAACGTCCAACTACGTAGTGTATTTTTTAGTAATTCCCAGCGGGTATCCCAAGCATGACCATCGACTGCAACCGAAATCAAACGGGCATCTTCATCTTCATCCTCAGCGACAAGAGTGACGCTTAGTCCATCGCCCAGAACTTCAGAAGCGACATCTCCCCATTCAACAAGACCAACAGCACCCATGTCGAGCAACTCGCGAATACCAAGGTCTGCAACTTCCGCCAGACTTGTCAACCGATACAAATCTGCATGGTGCAATGGAATGCGCCCCGAGGTGTACGAATGCATCAACGTAAATGTTGGCGATGACACATGATCATCTCCGTGCACTCCGAGAGCCTTTGCGAAACCAGTTGCAAAAGCAGTTTTTCCTGCACCCATTTCACCGACGAGCACGATGAGGTCTCGTGGTCGAACAACACCGGCTATTGCACCGGCAATGGCATGAGTGTCACTGAGATCAGAAGCACGAAGCTCGATCACGAGTATCGCCTAAAGATTCGTGGGCTAATTCCGCAGACAATCTCATAACCGATTGTCCCAAGTGCTTCCGCCCAGTCATCAGCTGAAACAGAATGCTCGCCTTGTTTCCCAATCAGCACAACTTCATCGCCCACCATGACAGACGAATCTGATTCACAATCAATCATTAACTGGTCCATCGTGATGGTGCCTGCAATTGTGCGAGGAACACCATTCAGCAAAACCTGAACATTGGTGCGGCCGAGAGCGCGAGGAACACCATCTGCGTACCCAATGGGCACAGTGGCAATAAGGGAACCTTTAGCCAAGGGACGAACTAGCCCATATGACACGGCCTCGCCTGCTTCAACCCAACGAACTGCCGACACGCGAGCCTTGAGTGACATTGCAGGAATAAGACCAGCACACAGGTCAGCGACACCTGCGCCAGGGCGCAGACCATACATGGCTATTCCGAGGCGAACCATAGTGAACCGGCTTGGTTCGTTGGCAAGTGCTGCAGCACTATTAGCCGCATGAACAAGTGGTGGGTTGATACCGCGTGATGACAAGTTCTCAAGAACAGTGTTGAATGAACTGAGTTGTGCGGCGTTAGCAGGATGCGACGGATCATCGGCAACTGCAAAGTGCGTGTAGACACCTTCGATGGTCAACGATTCATACGAGCTAACAAACGAAGCGAGAGACACTGTTTCATTGGGTGCAACACCGACCCGATGCATACCAGTATCAACTTTGATATGAACTTTGATTGTCTGATCAGCAGCTGCGGCCGAAGCTGCAAGAACAGCGGCACCACGTGTAGTTGCAACCGTTGGAGTCAGTTGATAGCCAACAATAAGATCAGCAAGTTCTGCAGGTTGTTCACTCAACAACAGAATGGGTGCAGTGATTCCTGCGCGGCGCAATGCAACACCTTCATCAACGATTGCGACACATAGTCCGGTAGCACCACCCGCAAGCGCAGCATTAGCTACTTGAATTGCGCCGTGACCGTACCCGTTAGCTTTGACAACTGCCCACACCTGAACAGGTGCAGTACGTTGTGCAACAATCGCGACATTGTGAGAGATCAGGCCTGTATGAACTTCAGCCCATGCCCAGCGTGTTGAGAAATCAATTGACATGAGCCATCACATCATTCAGTACATCTGAAATAAGACCAACTATCACTCTCTCAGCGTACGCCCCGTTCAATTACACACCAACGCAATATCTAGAGCGCTGCGACAACCGCCATTGCTGTTGTGTCTGTATGGGTAATAGAGACATGCCATGTCGATACTCCATGAGCAATGGCAAGAGTCTCTGCCCGGCCTGACACGAGTAAATGAGGTGCCCCGGATGACATCTTTTCAATCGAGACATCGTGGAAGTCAAAAGCACCGAGCCCGACTCCGAGGGCTTTCATCGTGGCCTCACGCACTGCGAAGCGCGCTGCAAGTGACGCAGCATCATCGGTGCGTCCTTCAAGGGAAGTCAATTCCGCAGTAGTGAATAATCGCTGGCGCAAATGTGGACGTCGTTCAAGCAACTTACGAAATCGGTCGACATCAACCGCATCAATACCAATACCCAACATTTCTATTGTCCGTCGGTTCGCCACAAGTCGGCGCTCTCAGAAACAGGATTGATGAGCAAGTCCGCAATAGAGACTTCGGCGAGCCTGTCTTCACGGAATGATCCTTCAGTTTCAGACACCCAGTCGACAAGACGGTCATAACGGCGGTCGTATCCTTGCAGCACTTGACGTGCAGTGCCAGCAGCAACCGTGTCGTGGAATGCAACGTGCATTAGCGAAATACCCACAGTGGTTGAACCGTGAACTTCAGGAACAAAAATTACGGTTCGTCCATCTTTGCGTCCGCGAGCAACAAGAACTTCTTGGTCGGCAGCGACACGATGTTTGGTTCCGACAAGGGTTGCATTTGTTGTCACGCGAGATGTGAGATCTTTCGCCACGCCGCCACGATCAATGATGGACACTGTGGCATTGCGTGCATCGCCTGCAATGGCATATCGAGTGAAACCCTCAACTGATGCAACAGCGGCATCAAGAGCGGCCAACACCTTGAGCGTTGCGTATGAAAGATTGTCGCGTGATGCTCCGGCTTCAAGAACGGCACGAACAAGCGCACGATCAAGAAGCCCTTCTTCGCTTCGCGAGATGCCGACAGTAACGGTCTTGGCCTGATGTTTAATGGCGTCAATTGGACGTGTCAATTCATCAATACTGCGCGTGAGTGCATCAATAAGATCATCAAGGAGTGCCGATGGCGAAGCAGTGCGACCTGTTTGGCGCTGGAATGCTTGCAATGGTTGTGGCTCGGTGACGATGCGAAGAAGAGACACCAGACGAACTGCTGTTGATGCTTCAAGATTGCCGTCATACTGCCCCGTTGCAAGAACTTGTAAGAACTGCTGAGTGACAGGAACGATTTGCGCTTCTACTTGGGTAAGCGCAGCGTCTCCGCTGCCGCCTCTGCCAACAACAATTTCCACTACTTCACGTAATTGGCGTAGAGGACGAGCCAGAGCATCAATAGCCAATGCTGCTTCATAACCGAAGAGGTGCCCCGCCATTGAGGACAACACGAAGGCAAGTGCCGGGTCAGCTACTGGTACGTACACCACTGCCGCTGCTGCTGAGTCGAAACGAGTTTCACCCTGAGTAGCAATGACAATAGGAACAGCTTTGTGTGCCGTAAAGATTGCAACTTCTTTTGCTACATCAGTTGCTGTGCCATCGCTGAGGCCGGCAGCACACACCAGAATCATTGGCTCACACGAAAGGTCAATGTGCTTTTTATCTTCTGTGACATCACACGAGATTGACTTGTAACACAGCTCGGATAGTTTGATTCGCACTTCATGTGCTGCAACAGTGTTCGGACCATTACCGACAACTGCCCAGTAGCGCTTCATAGGTGCATACTTCTGTGCGATCAGGCCGATCTCAGTACGTTGTGCAATAACCGTTTCCATTGCGGCTGGCATATGAACTAGCGAATCCAAGATGCGATGCATACGGTCAGCATCAACATTGCCCGTTGCCTGCGCAATAGCGCACGACAAGATGGCTCCAGCTGCAACTTGTGCATAGAAGGCTTTGGTACTTGCAACACTCATTTCAATATCGCGTCCATCAGATGTGTAATACACACCATGAGCTTTGCTAGAAAGTTCACTGCCACGACGGTTCACAATTGCCAGCACAGCAGCCCCGCGCGAAGCGACCAAGTCAACAGTTCTGTTGGTGTCTGTGGTGGTGCCACTTTGACTGACTGCAATAACCAACATGTCAGACATATCAGTAGACATTGCGAAACCAGATAGTTCAGTTGCAGTTAGTGCCTCTACTTGAATTGATGAATCAAGCAATGAACCAAGAACTGGAATCAGCGATGTGCCGGCAATAGCGGCGGTTCCCTGACCAATGACTCTGATACGGCGAATGGATCCATTGGCTAAACGATCCTTAATTGCTTTTGGCAATGTGAATGAATCAAGGTCAGGAACCAGCAGACCATTTACTTCAAGCGTGCGGCCACGAATTGTTTTGCGGAAACTGCGAGGGGCTTCAGTGATTTCCTTCAACAGGAAATGCGGAGAATCTCCACGGTCAATGTCGCGAGTGGTGACTTCGGCAACTGCAACGTCACGATCAGTGACGGGAATCTCGAATCCGTCGTAGGCAATGCGCGTAATGCCTTCTACTGTTCCGGCTCCGTCGACACGTAGGCGTACTACTTGGCCGCGCGAATTAGGGTCGCCCTCTTTGCGCGGAGACTCGCCATCAAGACGTACATAGTGCATTGTCTCTTCAACGGTTCCGTACGGTTCGCTTGCAACAATAAAGCGATCCTCGGCAAGTCCGATATACAAACCTTGACCACTGCCGAACAGTGCCAAGTACATATCGTTCGGATCACTAGCTGTCATGTACCCAATTGCAACTGAGCCCTCGAACTGGGTGACAGCATTTAGGAATGCTGCTTGTGTATCAAGACCTGAGCTTCGACCACGATCAACGATGGCAGGGATAACTTTGGCATCTGTAGTGATTGGGTCTGCGAAACGCAGATTATGGCGTTCACGTAATTCAGTGTGATTATCAACATCGCCGTTCAGAACTGCGACAGACACCTGTTGGCCATCAACGCCAATTTCTTCACCAGTGACCGGATGAGCATTCGGTTCAGAGATAATGCCTACGCTCGCCCAGCGTGTATGACCAAGGACTGCAACGCGGGAGTCAGAGATGGTCAGTGCGGCGCGCAATAACGCATCTGCACTTACTGCGTCTCGCATGTGCTTTGTGTTGTCACCAAGTTCACCAATTTCTGCAGCTGCTTTATAGACGAACACCAGAGTGGAACCACTGTGGCGAACACTGGTGTTGGTAAACAACGGATCAGATGAACGGCCGGCCATGAGGCCAGTCAATTCAGTTGACAACGATGCAAATGAAGGCGAGGTAATCAGAACGCTGACACCGGCAGAGTCGCGACCACGTACTTCCATACGGTCGATAGCTGAGAGAGCCTGATGAATTGCAAAATATCCAACTAGTGACGATGCGCCGGCACCAGCACCAGCAAAGACATGCACCGCATCGGCTGCGCGCAAACGATCGCGTCGAATTGCCCAAGATGCATCTTTCACACGCGACAAACGGGCGACTTCGGCATCAAGTGTTGCCGTATCAACATGAAGCGCATCAATACGAGCCTCTTCAACCGCTGCCACCGCATCAATTGCATCAAGGCAAGTAGTGATCCGTGTCATCAATGCAGCATTGCCAACAAGAGCTTGGATACCAGCGTCCCCACGTAATAGCTGATCTGCAGCCATGAGCGCATCGGCAATAAGAGAGCAATCAGTGCCAGCATTTACAGCTGCTGTGAGTAATGCCTCGATGCTCTGATCGGTAGGCACACTCCGAGTGCTCGGCCGGGGCAGGATGCCAATAATGCCGCACATAACTACAGATTACTCTCGTTGATTAGTCGCACTAGTGCGTTCCCTCAATAGACCCGCCGTGGATATCGACAAGAGATTGGGCTAGGCGCATGGCTATGGACTCTGCAGTCACCTGATCTGCTGCTTCCACCATGACACGCAATAACGGTTCTGTTCCCGATGATCTGACCAAGATTCGCCCGTTGTCGCCCAATTCGGCTTCTGCCTGTGCAATCTGCTCGGCAATGTCATGCTCAGGGTCATGTACCCGATTAAGAGTGCGAATGTTCATCAGTATTTGCGGATACGACTGCATGATGGATGCGGCTTGATCAAGCGTTACATGTGCACGCGTGATGTATTCAACCAGTTGCAGTGCAGCTAACAGACCATCACCTGTTGTGGCATGTGCACGGTGAATGACATGACCGCTTTGCTCGCCACCTAACACGAAATCAAATTCATCAAGTGCAACAAGAACGCTACGGTCACCGACTGGTGTAATGACAACATCAATATTGTTGTCACGCATAGTGTGATGAAAACCAAGGTTTGTCATCACAGTTACCGCAATACCTTTATTGCGAAGAAGCCCACGGTGGGCAAGATCAACTGCAGCAATTGCCATGATGTGGTCGCCATCAACCAGTGCGCCACTAGCAGCTACTGCGATAAGACGATCCCCGTCACCATCAAAGGCAATTCCGATATCAGCACCCTCTGCAATAACTTGTGCGGCCAATTGTTGCGGTGCTGTTGCGCCACAGTTGTCGTTGATGTTGCGACCGTTGGGCGATGCGTTAATCACTGATACATCTGCACCTGCAGTCATAAAGACTTCAGGCGCAACATGCGACATCGCACCGTTGGCACAATCAAGAACTATCCGAACTCCAGACAATGCTTCACCAACAACATTGAGGCGGTGTGTTGCGTACTCACCAAGAATTCCGGTGGCGTCATGAACGTTTGGTTGCGCATACACGACAGGCTCCGCAACCATCGCGTGCCATTCACGTTCGATTTCAATTTGTTCTGCGTCGCCTAGTTTTGCTCCGCCCGATGCAAACACTTTGATGCCATTGTCAGACCACACATTGTGCGACGCAGTAATGGCAATGCCCACCCATCCGTATTGTTCTGCGGCATAGGCAATCGCTGGGGTTGGTACAACGCCCATGAGATGAACTGCAACACCTTCAGCGGCACAGCCTTCGACAATTGCGTCTTCTAATTCAGATCCACTTTCACGCGTGTCGCGACCAATAACAATGGCAACTGGGCGCAAAACACGAGCGGTGGCACGTGCAAGGTCACGGGCTAATTCAGTAGTGAGTTCGTCGATAGCAACGCCACGAACGCCGTCTGTTCCGAAATGCAACATGTTTTGATCTCCTCACGTGAGGTGCAAAGCGCACCACACAGATAGGAATCAGCGCTTGGTGAACTGAGGCGCCTTACGGGCCTTCTTGAGACCGTACTTCTTGCTTTCTTTCTTACGTGAGTCACGAGTAAGAAGACCAGCTTTTTTAAGTGCTGGACGCATTTCAGGGTCAAGTTCAATGAGTGAACGAGCAATAGCCATGCGCAGTGCGCCAGCTTGACCAGTAACGCCACCACCAAAGATATTTGCGTGAATGTCGAATGACTCTTCGCGCTCTACAACGCGAAGCGCTTCGGTAACAACCATGCGCTGTGTTGCTGTAGTGAAGTACGCCTCAATTGGGCGACCATTGACAACGATTTTTCCGGTACCGGCACGAGTGATTGCGCGAGCAACAGCTTCTTTACGACGACCAGTTGTTTGGGTGAGAACTGTATTAGCCACGATGACTCCTTAGTAGATCAGCGCGCCTTGGCAGCGCTGAGATTGAAAACGACTGGGGACTGTGCAGCATGAGGATGTTCAGATCCTGCGTACACATTGAGCTTCTTGACCATCTGGCGACCAAGTGGTCCCTTTGGCAACATGCCTGCGATTGAACGAGTGATTGCATCAGCAGGTTTACGATCAAGCAAGTTTTGGTATGTCTCGCTCTTCAAACCACCTGGATAACCGGAGTAGGTATACACCATGCTCTTTTCAGACTTGCCTGATGTCATAACGATCTTCGATGCGTTAATGATGATGACGTGATCGCCTGAGTCCATGTGAGGAACGAATGTTGGTTTGTGCTTGCCGCGAAGAAGACGAGCAACTTCGGTGCAGAGACGACCAAGGACAAGACCTTCAGCGTCGATGACGTGCCACGCGCGGGTGATCTCGCTTGCTTTTGGTTGGTATGTACGCATAAGACTTCTTTCAAGGGAACCCATAACGGGCCGCCGGAACCCCGACATGGGGGCTTAATAAGGATAGGGGCGAGATATGCCTCTCGGCAACCGCGAAAGCCAACTGACGACCACCTTTTATATGGTCGGAATCGGTTCCCCGGGATAGCCCACATCCCACAGGGTCAGCCCACAGGCTGGGGCAACCTGGGAGCCATGGGCACGATCGCGGGCCAACAGGACTTCGCGAGTATCGCTGGCTGGTCGTTGACCAAGGCCCACGTCGACCAAGAAGCCAACGAAGCTGCGGACCATTTGGTAGCAGAACGCATTTGCCCGAATCTCGAACACCAGAACATTGTTTCCCTGGTCGACCCATTTTGCTGAATACACCCGACGATGCATGGACGAAACAGACGCACCCTCAACCACTTCATCGCGTCGGCAAAAGGCAGAAAAATCGTGCTCCCCTATCAGCGGGTCAATTGCCAATGTCATTAGTGGCAGCGACAGTGGGCGGCGAACATGCCATGCTCGATCAACCAACATTGGATCAGGAGCTTCAGAGTTCAAAACTGCGTAGCGATACCGACGCCAGATAGCGCTGTAGCGCGCATCGAATTCGTTACTTACCCATTCAGGGTCTGACACTGCAACGTTTGGTTTACACAGCGCATTGACACTGCGCACAAATGATGGCAATCGCGTTTCTGCAGGAATATCAACCGTTATTACTTGACCGCGCGCGTGCACTCCGGCATCAGTGCGGCCCGCAACGTTGATATGTACACGATGACGTGCGATTGTAGAAATCACATCAGTCAGTAATCCTTCAACGGAGTTGATTCCCTCGTTGATAACAAATCCACGAAACGCGGCACCGTGGTATGCCACACGCAAACGGACCCGCCGTAAGGCGGGTCCGTTAGTAAAGTTCTGTTCCGGTTGAGACACCGGTATCGGCCTTAGACGAGTTCGATACGTACTTCAAGCGCAGCGTCACCGAGACGATGGCCGAGCTTCAAGATACGTGTGTATCCACCATTACGACTGACGTAACGAGGTGCGATCTCATTGACAAGCTTCGATGTCATCTCTTTGTCACCGAGGTAACCCTCGATCTGACGAATGCGATGAACACGCATTGGTGAATCGCCTTGTGCTTTCTTTGCTTTCGTAATGAGCTTTTCTGCAATAGGACGAAGTTCTTTAGCTTTTGCTTCTGTTGTCTTGATTCCTTCAGCTGCGAACAGTGAAGCGGCCATGTTGGCCATCATGAGACGTTGGTGCTGTGCACTTCCGCCAAAGCGGGGGGCGCGACGTGGAGTTGGCATTTGCTTTCCTTAATTCCTGTGATTACGCGCGAAGCGTAAGTCCACGCTCATCGAGCTTCTGGATGATTTCATCCAAGCTCTTCTGACCGAAGTTTGTGATGTTGAGCAAGTCGTCGATTGACTTCAAAAGAAGTTCACCGATTGTGTTGATTTGTCCACGCTTCAAGCAGTTGCGTGGGCGCTCGCTGAGGTCGAGGTCTTCGATTGGCAAATCAAGGTCAGGTACACCGACATTGGCGCCCATTGGCTCGCTGAGCTCAAGTGACTGTGGCTCTTCTGACAATGTTGCAATGAGATCAACAAGTGAGCGCAATGTTGCTGACGCAGAAGCCAATGACTCGCGAGGAGAAATTGAACCGTCAGTTTCGATGTCGATAACCAAACGGTCGTAGTTGGTGCTCTGAGCAACGCGGGTTGGCTCTACTTCGAACATGACGCGACGTACTGGTGAGAAAATTGCATCGATGGGGATTACTCCGATGATGCGGCTTTCTGCGTCACGGTCGGTGGAAAGATATCCGCGACCGCGCTCGACTGTGATGTCGAGTGCAAGATGTGAACCGGCATTAAGAGTTGCAAGGTGCAGTGATGGGTTGAGAATTTCAACATCAGAGTTGGTTGGGATGTCACCGGCCTTAAGGATCATTGGACCCTTAACGTCGACGCGCATGACAACTGGCTCATCATTTTGTGACATAACAACAACATCTTTCAAGTTCATGATGAACTCTGTGATGTCTTCTGTCATTCCCTTGATTGTTGTGAACTCATGCTCAACACCGTCGAACTTGACAGTTGTGATTGCAGCACCAGGAATTGATGACAACAACGTACGACGAAGTGAGTTACCAATTGTGTGGCCGAAACCTGGCTCGAGTGGGCCAACAGCGAAACGCTGACGTGTTGGGTGATCTTCGCCGATTGCTTCGACTGATGGACGCTGGATTACAAGCATGTTTGCTCCTAAGAAAAGACGGGGTTACTTCGAGTACAACTCAACGATGAGCTGTTCGCGGACGGGGACATCGATGTGCTCGCGCTGTGGCAAGTCACGAACTGTGACTTGCTTGTCGCCAGCCTCTAGCCAACCAACAAGTGGTCGATCAAGAGTGTCGATGTTGTGTGTGATCTGAATCATTTCTTTTGCCTTCGGAGCAAGTGAAATGACATGACCACGCTTGACACGGAATGAAGCAATGTCAACGCGCTTGCCATCAACCTGAATGAGGCCGTGGTTGACGAACTGACGAGCCTGAGGGCGAGTTGCTCCCCAACCGGCACGGAACACGATGTTGTCGAGACGCTGTTCAAGAAGACGCAACAAGTTTTCACCAGTTGGGCCTGCAAGACGAGTTGCCTCTTCGTATGTCAAGCGGAACTGACGCTCGAGTACACCGTAGATGTACTTAGCTTTCTGCTTCTCTTGTACTTGCGCAAGGTATTCACTGCCTGCATTACGACGACGTGTACGACCATGCTGGCCAGGTGGGAATGGACGGCGATCGAGCGCCTTTGATCCCTTGGCATTTTCATAAATGTTTGTGTTAAGACGGCGCGAGATGCGCACTTTTGGTCCTGTATAACGGGCCATGATTAGCTCCTACGACGCTTTGGTTGAAGGCAACCGTTGTGAGGTACTGGAGTGACATCTTTGATGCCTGATACTTCAATACCAAGATTCTGAATTGAACGAAGTGCTGTGTCGCGGCCAGAGCCTGGACCCTTTACATGCACTTCTGCACGCTTAAGACCATGCTCCATTGCAGCCTTGCCAGCTTTTTCTGCTGCCATTTGTGCGGCGAACGGAGTTGACTTACGTGAACCCTTGAAGCCAACGCCACCAGACGATGCCCATGCAATGACATTGCCTTCAGTGTCTGTAATAGACACGATGGTGTTGTTGAAAGAACTCTTGATGTGAACAACGCCAGTTGTGACGTTCTTGCGCTCACGCTTACGTGGACGACGTCCACCTGCTTGTGTCTTGGCCATGGTGTTATCTCACTGCCTTTTTCTTGTTAGCTACGGTCTTCTTAGGTCCCTTACGTGTGCGTGCATTGGTATGCGTGCGCTGTCCACGAACAGGAAGTCCCTTACGGTGACGAATACCTTGAAGGCATCCGATTTCGATCTTGCGTTTAATGTCCTGCTGCACATCGCGGCGCAGGTCACCTTCAACGGTGGCATTCTGATCAACCCAACCGCGAATGCGGTTGACTTCATCTTCTGTGAGATCGCGAACGCGAGTGTTCTTGTCAAGGCCTGTGGCCTCACAAATTTTCTGCGCGGTCGAGCGACCGATGCCAAAGATATATGTCAACGAAATTTCCAAACGCTTTTCGCGTGGGATGTCGACTCCAACAATACGTGCCATGTGTTTACGTTTCCTTCGTTGACTCTCTAGCCCTGGCGCTGCTTGTGCCGGGGGTTTTCGCAGATCACTCGTACTCGCCCATGGCGACGAATGATGCTGCACTTCTCACAAATTTTTTTGACGCTTGTGCGTACTTTCATTGCGTTCTCACTTAAACCTGTATGTAATTCGACCTCGGGTGAGGTCGTATGGGGTGAGTTCCACTTGGACTTTGTCGCCCGGAAGAATACGGATGTAGTGCATACGCATTTTTCCAGAGATATGCGCCAACACTTTGTGGCCGTTCTCTAATTCCACACGAAACATTGCGTTTGGTAGGGACTCGAGAATCGTGCCTTCAAGCACGATCGCATCTTCTTTCGGCTGAGCCAGAGTGGACTCCTTAGTTAGTTGGGACAGGATGCCCCTCTAGCAGACTTGCAATAGGGGCGAGTGACAATGCTATCGGCGCATATGCCACACACCAAGTGCCGATTACCGTCTTTGTTCGACTTCTGCGGTGAGGCGGTCAAAGACTTCTTCGGGGCTACCCACGCCGTCGACTTGGGCCAGACGGCCAGTTTTGCCATAAAAATCGATGAGCGGCTCGGTTTGGGACTCATAGAGGTCAAGTCGGCGATTAATGGCCTCAGGGGTGTCATCATCACGCTGAACCACGTCTCCCCCGCAGTTGTCGCAACTCCACTGGCTGGCCAGATGATCTGATGCCTGATAATTCGTGCCACAGTCACGACAGACGCGACGGATGGATAATCGTGCAAGGACCAATTCACGGGGAACAACGAGATCTATTGCAAGGTCAAGCGGCCGACCGGAAGTTGCCTGGTCAAGTGATTCGGCCTGAGAGACGGTCCGAGGGAATCCGTCAAGAATGTATCCGCGCACGCGGGCGTCATCTTCTGAGAGGCGCTCACTGACCAGTCCGACCATGATGTCGTCACCGACCAAACCACCCACATCGATGATGGTCTTTGCTGTCTTTCCGAGTTCAGTACCTTCACGTACTGCTGCGCGCAACATATCGCCCGTAGAAATATGCGGGACAACAAAGTGACGAGACAAGCGAACGCACTGCGTCCCTTTACCCGAGCCTTGACGGCCTAACAGCACCAACCGTGCGCCAGGAATCATAAATACCTCTGATTACCCACGAGGGCAAACCACCACCCAAAAGGGCCGGCGGTCACTTCAAGAAGCCCTCATAGTTGCGCAGCATTAATTGACTATCAATCTGACGCATCAATTCAAGTGCGACACCGACAGCAATCAACACAGTGGTTCCGGCAAATGGGAACGATTGAACATCTCCGACCCACAAAATGATGTACGGCAAAATTGCAATGAACGCAACGAACAATGCACCAGGCAATGTGATGCGGTTAACAGCTTTCGACAAGTAACGCTCAGTCTGTTGACCAGGACGAATACCAGGAATGAAACCACCCTGTTTGCGCAACTGATCGGCCTGACGAATGGGGTCAAATGCGATGGAGTTGTAGAAATATGCGAATGCAACGATGAGCATGAAGAAGCCAACGATGTACACCATGTTTTGGCTATTCACCAAGTAATCATTGACGAAACTTGCAACGGAGCCGCGCCAGCCTTCAGCACTACCGAGAACGTTTGACAGCAACACAGGCAGCAAGAGAACCGACGACGCAAAGATGATGGGAACAACACCGGCTTGGTTGACCTTAAGCGGAATGTACGTGCTTTGCCCGCCGGTCATATTACGACCGACGACTCGTTTTGCAAATTGAACTGGAATACGCCGCTGACCAAGTTCAACACGTACAACTGCAGCCAAAATTGCGAGCGACACAATGACGAGCAATGCGAACACGATGAACTTCTTGCTCTGCAAAATTGAGTAATAGCTGTACGGCAAACCAGCAACGATGGAAGCGAAAATGATGACAGACATTCCATTAGAAATGCCGCGCTGGCTGATGAGTTCACCGACCCACATCAGCATTGCGGTACCCGCAACAAGCGTTGGGATAACAAGTAATGCACGCGGCATGAACGGATCAAGCAAGATGACGTCTGGTGCTTGGGCTGCTGCACCAAAGAATGCAGACCCATTTCCTTGTCCGAAGATAAAAGTAAGTCCGGAACCTTGTAACAAAGCAATTGCAATTGCAACGTAACGAGTCCATTGTGTGATCTTGCGCTGACCAACAGCACCCATCTCTTGCCATTCCTGCAATTTAGGAATCACAACGTTCAGCACCTGCATGATGATGCTGGCGGTGATGTACGGCATGATGCCGAGCGCGAAAATGGAGAAGGACCCGAAGGCTCCACCAGAGAACAGGTTCAAGAACCCGAGAGCACCTTGTGATTTCGACGCTTCACGCAATTGCGCAACTGCGCTTGCATCAATGCCGGGCACGCGAAGAGACGAACCAAATCGATAGACCATGATCATGACAAGGGTGAAAAACACCTTCTTGCGAAGATCTTCTACCTTGAAGATGTTCTTCAGGTTAGAAAACACGTAGTACTCCTTATCGACATCGCGCAGTAACTGCTGCGACGACGGTTAGCGGTTGGTGAACTGGTTGCCCTTAGCCGGAGGACGAATTTTGTGTGGCAAAGGCAGAATAGTCACAGAACCACCTGCAGCAAGAATGGCAGCTTCCGCTGACTTCGAGACTGCATGAGCAGAGACCTTGACTGGGATCGACAATGTGCCACGGCCAAGAACCTTGACCAAGGTGCCTTTGTGCGCAACACCCTTTGCCATAAGAATTTCAGGAGTTACTTCTGCAAGACCGATATCAGTAAGAGCGTCAAGGTTGACGGCGTAATACTCAACACGGAATGGGTTATTGAAGCCCTTCAACTTTGGAAGACGCTGGCTCATTGGTGTCTGACCACCTTCGAAACCGCGAGCTACCTTGCCGCGACCACGTGCGTTCTGGCCTTTAGTACCACGGCCGGCAGTTTTACCGCCCTTACCGCCGGTACCACGACCTTTGCGCTTTGCGCGGTGGTTACTTCCTGGTGCTGGTGCAAGTTCATCGACGCGCATGATCAGTTGTTCTCCTTGACTTCAATGAGGTGAGGAACTCGGGCAATCATGCCGCGAATTTCTGGACGATCGGGAAGAGTGTTGGTGTCACCAATCTTGGTGAGACCGAGTGCGCGAAGTGTGCCAACAGATTTTGGCTTTGCGCCAATCTTTGAACGCTTCAACGTAACGGTAAGAGTTTTCTCAGCCATGATTAATGTACCTCTCCAGCAGCGAGTGCTTTCTTGCGCTCGTTGTATGCCTTCAGTAATCCCTTTGGAACAAATGTCTCGGCAGGAATGCCGCGACGCTTTGCTACTTCATCAGGACGCTGTAGTTCACGAAGACCATCAATAGTTGCACGCGCAACGTTAATTGCGTTCGCAGAACCAAGTGACTTAGCAAGCACATCGTGCACGCCAGCTTCTTCAAGAATGATTCGAGCTGCACCACCGGCGATAACACCGGTACCAGGAGCAGCAGGCTTCAAAAGAACGCGGCCAGCTCCGGAGATTCCGAGAATTGGGTGAATGATTGTTGTGCCGGCAAGAGCAACATCAAACATGCTCTTCTTTGCTTCTTCAGTGCCTTTTTGGATTGCCAAAGGAACTTCCTTTGCCTTTCCGTATCCGAGACCAACACGACCATTGCCATCGCCCACAACAACAAGTGCTGTGAAAGAGAAACGACGTCCGCCCTTAACAACCTTTGCAACACGGTTGATGTGAATCACACGTGATTCACGAAGTGCGCCTGGCTCTGGGGGTGTTGATGGATTTGCGTTATTTGAGTATGAGTTACTCATTAGAACTCCAGTCCTGCTTCACGAGCTGCTTGCGCTGCTGCGGCAACACGGCCGTGGTAGGCGTAACCACCGCGGTCGTAAACGACCGTTGAGATTCCGGCTGCCTTAGCGCGTTGTGCGATTAATTGTCCGACCTTTGTAGCTGCGGCAACAGTTGCACCGCTTGCGCTGCGAAGGTCGCCTTCAACAGATGATGCTGCAGCGATTGTGTGACCGAGATCATCATCGATGAGTTGCATGCTGAAGTGCTTGTTTGTGCGATGCACAGCAAGACGCGGACGTGATGCTGTGCCGAAGATCTTTTTGCGTACACGACGATGACGACGAAGTCGTGACTCGCGACGAATGCTTGAGAGATTTGCCATGATGAATCCTTACTACCGAATCACTTCTTGCCGGTCTTGCCGGCCTTACGGAGAATGTGCTCATTGAGATAACGCACGCCTTTGCCCTTGTACGGCTCTGGCTTACGGATGGAACGGATGTTTGCTGCAACTTGACCGACAAGTTCTTTGTCGATGCCCTTCACAATGACTCGTGTCTGCACAGGAATTTCAAAAGAAATTCCTTCAGGTGCTGGCACGATGACAGGGTGTGAGAAACCAAGTGCAAGACGCAAGTTTGCGCCCTGTGCTTCAGCGCGGTAACCCACGCCAACGATTTCGAGTTCTTTTACAAAACCTTCAGTGACACCCAAGACCATGTTGTTCACGAGTGTGCGTGACAAACCGTGGAGTGCACGGTTCTGACGCTCGTCGTTTGGACGCTCAACAAAGATGGTGGTGTCTTCTTTACGGACAACAATTTCACCAGGAATATCGCGTGCGAGTGTTCCCTTTGGACCTTTTACAGTGACGGTGCGACCAGCAATGGTGACATCGACGCCGGATGGAACGGTGATGGGAGCTTTACCAATTCGTGACATATTCGTTTCCTACTTTCGTCCCAGGCTCACCACACGAAGCACAGGACTTCGCCGCCGACCTTGCGCTTGCGCGCTTCACGGTCGGTCAAAAGACCTTGGCTAGTGGATAGAACTGCGACACCAAGACCACCAAGTACGCGAGGCACTTGAGTTGAATTGCGATACACGCGAAGACCAGGAGTTGACACACGTGTCAGACCCTTGATGGTGCGATGGCGATCATTTGAATATTTCATTTGAACGGTGAGTTGATTGCCTGGGCCTTTTGTAGAAGGTGCAACGGCATAGCTATTGATGTAACCCTCTTTTTTGAGGATCTCAGCAAGAGCAACTTTTTGTTTCGACGATGGCATCACTACTACTTCGTGTAACGCAGTGTTTGCGTTGCGGATGCGTGTGAGCATGTCTGCGATTGGATCGGTCATCATGATTAGTACCTACCAGCTCGCCTTAGTAACGCCTGGAATTTCTCCGGCGTGAACCATTTCTCGAAGACAAATACGGCACAGTCCAAATTTGCGGTACACCGAACGGGCGCGACCACACTTGCGGCAACGTGTGTAACCACGCACCTTGAACTTGGGCTTTGCATTTGCTTTATTGATTTGTGAAATCTTGGCCATGACCTACCTACTTCCTCTTGCCGCCGCGGACAGGACCGCGACCCTTTGGCTTCTTACGTGCGGGGGGTCCACCCTCGTTGCCACGCTTGAAGGGAAAACCGAATGCATCAAGAAGGGCACGGCCCTGCTCGTTGCTGACTGCTGATGTAACGATTGTGATGTCCATGCCACGAGTGGCGTCGATCTTGTCGTAATCAATTTCTGGGAACACGATCTGATCTGCAAGACCAAACGTGTAGTTGCCGCGTCCATCCCATGAGTTCACAGGTAATCCGCGGAAGTCGCGGATACGAGGAATTGCGATGGAAAGCAAACGATCGAAGAATTCCCACATGCGGTCGCCACGCAAAGTGACTTTGCAGCCAATTGCTTGTTCTTCACGCAGTTTGAAGTTTGCTATTGCGTCACGCGACTTGGTAACGAGTGGCTTTTGACCGGACAATGCTGTGAGGTCTGCCACTGCACCATCAAGAAGTGACGGCTGCTGAGTTGCGCGGCCTACACCCATGTTGACGACAATTTTTTCTAGCTTTGGAACCTGCATCGGATTCGCAAGACCAAGTTGAGTAAGCAGAGCCTGCTTGATCTCAGCTTCGTAACGAACCTTCAGGCGTGGAGAAGTAGCGGTAGTAGCCATCAGACTTCGTCTCCTGTCTTTTTCGCAACGCGCACCTTGGTGCCGTCGTCTTTGATCTTGTAACCAACACGTGTTGGCTTGCCCTTGACTACGAGCATCACGTTTGATGCATCGATTGGCATTGGCTTTTCAATAATGTCGGCTTTTTGGTTTGCACTGCGAGCCTTGGTGTGGCGCTTTACAATGTTGCGGCCTTCAACGATCACTTGGTTGTCTTTTGGACGAACTTCGATGATCTCGCCTTGCTTACCAGCATCTTTGCCAGCAATAAGTTGAACTGTGTCACCTTTACGGAACTTCATGACTAGAGCACCTCCGGTGCGAGCGAGACGATTCGCATAAATTTCTTGTCACGCAATTCGCGGCCAACTGGTCCGAAAATACGGGTGCCACGAGGCGTGAGATCTTCTTTGATAAGAACAGCTGCATTTTCGTCGAAGCGGATGTAGCTGCCGTCTGGACGACGCTTTTCCTTCTTCACACGAACAACAACACAACGAACTACTTCACCTTTTTTCACTGCAGCGCCTGGAATGGCGTCTTTCACAGTGGCGATGAAAACATCACCAATTGATGCGTAGCGACGACGTGTTCCACCAAGAACCTTGATGCACAACACTTCTTTTGCGCCACTGTTATCGGCAACGCGGAGACGAGACTCTTGCTGAATCATTTTGCACGCTCCAAAATTTCAATGATGCGCCAGCGCTTTAGTTTTGACATAGGACGAATTTCCATCACGCGAACGCGGTCACCGATGTTGACATCGTTGGTTGCGTCGTGGGCGTAGAGCTTCTTGGTACGAACGACCATCTTGCTGTACTTATGGTGAGCAACACGCTCGACAATGGCGATCACTGCGGTCTGGTTCATCTTGTTGGAGACGACCATTCCTTCGCGAACCTTGCGTGCGTTGCGCTCTTCGGTGTTATTTTCTTCTGTCATGTGACTACTTACTTCCCGGCTGCCTCGGCCGCAACGATTTCGCGCTGACGGATGAGGGTATTGATGCGGGCGATTTGACGACGTACTTTGCCCAACTCGTCATGCTTGTCGAGTTGGCCTGTTGCGTTGCGAAATCGCAGGTTAAGGGCTTCTTGTTTACTGGCACGGAGTTCGGCCACGAGGGCTGCGAGATCCATGTCGCGAAGGTCGGTAATTGAATGTGCCATTTTTTTAATGTCCTATCAGATTGGCTCGTCGCGTGAAATAACGCGAGCCTTGATCGGGAGCTTTTGTACGGCGCGCTCGAGAGCGGCGCGCGCAACATCAGCACTTGGGTACGACAACTCAAACAAAATGCGGCCAGGCTTCACAACTGCAACCCAAAACTCTGGGTTACCTTTGCCGGAACCCATGCGGGTTTCTGCTGGCTTCTTCGTCACTGGCTTGTCAGGAAAGATGTTGATCCATACTTTTCCGCCGCGCTTAATGTGACGAGTCATTGCAATACGAGCAGCTTCGATTTGCCGAGCGCTGATCCAACCTGGTTCAAGAGCTTGAATACCGAACTCACCAAATGCAAGTGCGTTTCCGCCCTTTGATACACCGGTCATACGACCGCGCATCTGCTTACGGTGTTTTACTTTACGAGGCATCAACATGATCAGCCCTCCCCACGAAGTTTTGGAGTCTCATGCGAATCGTGCATACGACGCTCGATTGCTTCTTCTTCTTCAAGTAAACGCTCGAACTCAGGATCAGCAGGCTTGACGAGTGGCTGAATTTCTGGCTCAGCAGTTTCAACGGCACCACGTGGGCCACCTGATGAAACAACTTTGCGAGCAGCAGCTTCTTGAACAACTTGACCGGAAGTTTCACCAACGGCCATTGCTGCTTCACGAGAAATCTTGTCTTGTGAAGTGCTCTTGTACGGAAGGATGTCGCCCTTGTAGAGCCACACCTTTACGCCAACGCGACCAGAACTGGTACGTGCTTCACGGAATCCGTAGTCGATGTCTGCACGAAGTGTGTGCAAAGGAACACGTCCTTCGCGGTACCACTCTGTACGGCTCATTTCAGCACCACCAAGGCGGCCTGAACACTGAACACGAATACCAAGTGCACCAAACTTCTGTGCGTTCTGAACAGCACGCTTCATAGCGCGACGGAAAGCGATGCGGTTGACCAATTGGTCAGCAACACCCTGTGCGATAAGAGCTGCGTCAAGTTCTGCTTGCTTGATTTCAACGATGTTGAGTTGCAGGCGATTGTTACCAGTGATCTTTGCAAGACCAGTACGAAGTTCGTCAGCCTTTGCACCCTTACGACCGATAACAATTCCGGGACGTGCGGTGTGAACATCGATGCGAAGCTTGTCACGTGTGCGCTCTACTTCAACGCGGCTTACTGCTGCATCTTCAAGCGTCTTCATGAGGTACTCACGGATTTTCCAATCCTCTGTGAGATATTCCTTGTATTCGCGCTCGCTGAACCAGCGGCTCTTCCAGTCTGTAGTGATGCCGAGTCTGAACCCGTATGGATTGATCTTCTGACCCATCAGTTGCCTGCTTCTTCAGTGGTGGTGGTGTCGACGACTTGGTCGTCGGCAACGATCTCTTGTTCGACAGCAGGTGCTTCCTTGCGGCTTGCAGCAACACGTGCGCGACGGTTGTTGGAAGGTGCACCCTTTGCCATTGTCTTTGCTTCGATCACTGCAAGTTGTGAATCGCTCATGCGATCAACAATGAGTGTGATGTGGCATGTGCGCTTCAAGATTGCTCCGGCACGACCCTTTGCGCGAGGACGGAAACGCTTGAGCGTTGGACCCTCGTCTGCGAAGCATGCTTTTACGAACAATTCGTCAGCGTCAAGATGGTCGTTGGTAACAGCATTTGCTACAGCAGATGCAAGAACCTTGCGAACAACACGTGCAGCTTCACGATCTGTGAACTGCAAGATTTGGTCTGCAGTGCGAACGTCTTGGTTGCGAACAAGGTTCAGCACGACGCGCACTTTCGAGGCAGATGAACGGTGGTAGCGAGCGCTTGCGCGGCTTCCACTTTTTGAACCTTTAACGAAGTTAGCTTCATTGAGCTTTGGACCGGTCATGACTACTTCCTTGTGTTCTTTTCTTGTCCAGCGTGGAAGCGGAAAGTACGAGTTGGTGAGAACTCACCAAGCTTGTGGCCAACCATTGACTCTGTGCAATACACAGGGACGTGCTTGCGACCGTCGTGCACGGCAATGGTGAGACCCACCATGTCGGGAACGATGGTTGAGCGACGCGACCATGTCTTGATGACTTTGTGATCACCGGCAGTAACTGCGGCGTCAACTTTCTTGAGCAAGTGGTCGTCAACAAACGGACCCTTTTTGAGGCTACGAGACATGAGTTACCTCCGACCCTTTCCGGCACGACGCCGACGAACGATGAGTGATTGAGATGGTTTGTTTTTGTTACGTGTGCGGCCTTCTGGCTTACCCCAAGGCGACACTGGAGGACGACCACCAGAGGTCTTACCTTCACCACCACCGAGTGGGTGGTCGACAGGGTTCATGGCAACACCGCGAGTTTGTGGGCGAACGCCCTTCCAACGGTTACGTCCGGCCTTACCGATCTTGACGAGTTCGTGCTCTGAGTTACCAACTTCACCAACGGTGGCGCGGCAATCAAGAAGTACTCGACGCATTTCAGTAGAAGGAAGACGCAATGTTGCGAAGTCGCCTTCTTTAGCGACAACTTGAATTGACATTCCGGCAGAGCGTGCAATTTTGCCGCCTTGTCCAGGACGAAGTTCCACGTTGTGCACAACAGTTCCGACAGGGATGTAACGCAATTGCATTGCGTTTCCTGGCTTGATGTCTGCACCGTGTCCGCTTTCGACACGCATGCCTACTTCAAGACCCTTAGGAGCAAGGATGTATGCCTTTGTTCCGTCCATGTAATGAAGAAGTGCAATGCGGCACGTACGGTTCGGGTCGTACTCAATAGATGCAACCTTTGCTGGCATGCCATCTTTGATGCGCTTGAAGTCGATGATGCGGTACTGGCGCTTATGTGCACCACCGCGGTGACGTGAAGTCTTGCGACCGTAGACGTTACGTCCGCCGGTGTTTGACTTTGAAGAGAGAAGAGTCTTTTCAGGCGTCGTCTTTGTGATCTCTGAGAAATCTGAGACCGTCTGGAAACGACGTCCGGGACTAGTTGGTTTGCGCTTGCGAATTGCCATGATTATTTCAGCTTTCGAACAACGGGATTTTGCTTCCCGCAGCAAGGGTGACTATGGCCCGCTTGGTGTGCGGGCGCTGACCGATTCGGTTGGAGTTACGTGTGCGCTGGAACTTGCCCTTGCGATTGAGTGTGTTGACCTTGAGTACTTTGACGCCCCAGATTGCCTCGATGGCATCGTGGATCTCGGGCTTAGAAGCATCAACTGCAACTTGAAACGTGTACACATCTGATTCCATAAGCGCGTAGCTCTTTTCAGAGACAACAGGCTTAAGAATGATGTCGCGTGGATCTTTCATTACTTAGCTTCCTTTGCGATAGGCAGACTGTCTTTTGAAAAGACAATCCAGTCGTTGCACAAAACGTCGTAGGCATTGAGTTCACTAACAAGTGTGAGTTGCACTTCGGGAACATTGCGGAAGCTCTTGATTGCAACTTCTTCAGATGGAGAAACAACAACCATGACGCGACCTTCAACACCGAGAGCGGTGAGTGCCTTGAGTGCATCTTTTGTGCTTGGAGCTGTAAGGCCCCATGACTCGATAACAACGACATGTCCTGAGCTGTTGCGATCTGACAAAGCAGACGCAAGTGCAAGACGAATCATTTTGCGGGGCGTGCGTTGTGCGTACGAACGAGGCTTTGGTCCGTGAGCAATACCGCCACCCTTGAAATGAGGAGCGCGGGTTGAACCCTGACGTGCTCCACCAGTTCCCTTTTGGTTGAAAGGCTTCTTACCTGTACCTGAAACTTCAGCACGAGTTTTGGTGCTTTGAGTTCCGGCGCGACGACCTGCAAGTTGTGCTGTGACAACTTGGTGCATCACTGGAACGTTTGGTTCTACTGCAAACAGTTCGTCTGCAACATCAACGTTGCCAGCTGCTTTGCCTGATGAATTCTTAACTGCGATTGATGCCATCGGAATTACTTCGCCTTCACTGCGTTACGCACGATGACAACGCCACCGTTCGGGCCAGGAATAGAACCCTTAATCAAAATGAGGCCGCGCTCTGGATCGCTTTGCACTACTTCAAGATTGAGAGTGGTGACTTGCTCGTGACCCATGTGGCCAGCCATTCTGAGACCTTTGAATACACGACCTGGGAATGAGCATGAACCAATGGAACCAGGAGCACGATGGTGCTTATGGTTACCGTGGCTTGCACCCTGGCCGCTGAAGTTGTGACGCTTCATACCACCAGCAAAACCTTTACCGCGGCTGACCGCAGTGACGTCGACTATTTCGCCCGGTGCAAGAAGATCAGCTGCGATCTCTTGTCCGACAACGAAGCCATCGACTGAGTCGAGGCGTAGTTCGACGAGGCGGCGACCCGCTTCGACTTTTGCTGAAGCAAAGTGTCCCTGCTCAGGCTTGCTGAGCTTGGAGGCACTTTTGTTTCCGTATGTAACTTGTAACGCGGTGTATCCGTCGCGGTCAATTGTTTTGACCTGGACAACACGTACTGGCTCTACGCGCAGCACTGTGACAGGGATGACTCGTTGGTCATCTCCCCACACTTGTGTCATGCCGACTTTTTCGCCGACGATCGCTTTTTGTGCCATGGCGGCAACCCTTTTTCTCGTTTGGTTATTCACGCAAATGCTCCGAGAACATTTCTGTTAACGGAGCACGTGTCTGGGTGTTGCCGTGTGGTTCCACTCTGCTTTGCAGCGTTGTGGCCTTCACGGACGTCGATTATTTTTTTGTGTCTTCGACGGTCGATCTAGCTTTTCGGGTTAATACCTGAATCGCACGGACTAGGAACGCTATCGGCAGTTTCGGCTAATCCACATGGGAATCGACGAGTGATTTACCGAGGGAAGCGCTTCGCAATCCAGTCGGCCACGATTTCGAGAGCTTCGATGCGATGACCTTCAAGATAATGAGGGGCGCCCTTCATTTCTACATATGTTGAGTCAGCTGCCCCTGAGGCGGCCACAATCTCTTTCGCCTCTCTTATGCGGATTTCAGTGTCCGCCGTGGGGTGCAACAGCAGGGTCGGAACCTTGATATGAGGCATAGTGTCAGCAAGTTTGGCGTGGCTAGAGAGACCTGACCAGGTACTGAGCCAACCCCGAGATGTCATGGTCCGCGCTAGTCCGCCACGGCCATAGTTGGCTTCAAAGGGGTCCGGAAAGGCGAAAAGTGATCCCATTGGGCGCTCATCTGGCTCTAACGACAGGTCCAGATAGACCGGATTAGCCAATGTTCGGTAGATCGTGTGGTATTTCGAGAAGACTCGGCGGGCCCGTTGGTCACGCCACGCCGCTAAGTTTGTGTCTTTGTGAATATCCTTCAGGGCTGTTCCGGCAGTTTCAGCATCGGCAATGGCCTGTTTAGCGATGGCGTCGATTCTGGCCACACGAGCAATTTGAGCCTGTCGATACTTCGCCAGCCAGTCGAGGTCGTACGAGCTTGGTTCTGGCCACGGGCGCCATCCGTTTTCTGGGTTGTACATATCAAGTTCGGGCACTCGGCTGAACGGGTCGTTTTCATCAGCCACCGATGGGTCGATGACTTGCAACATAAAAACGCCTTCGCCGGGATGAGCCGCCATGCCCACCCATCCATCGCCGATTCCTAATTCAGCATGAGCCATTGCCATGAGCGACCCACCGCCTGAGTTACCGAGCAAGATGACCGACTCTGCACCACGACGTTTCATTTCATCATGAGCAACTTTGACATCGATGATGCAATTCTCGTGCAGACAGTCAGTGTCGTTATTGAGGTACCGAGTTGAAAAACCAAATACCGCATAACCAGCTGCTGCTAATAATGGGCATGCGTAATGCACACTGAAATCGCCACGAGGGTGCGACAAGATCACAGCTGTTTTCCATTTGCCATTTGGTGGTGTCCATAAAAGTCCACGCACCAATGCCCCATCAGGGGTGACTAGACGAATTGATTCGCGCGGTGTGTCAACCGATGGAGCGTCTTCTGGCAGTGGCCAGTAGTTCAAACCAAACGGACGTTGCCCTCCGAGATGTGCATCGAGATGATCCATGAGGGTATTACTTTTCAGCTAGAGCGCGAGCACCCGGATAATCTGCTTTTCCATTTGGTGCACGCGGTACCTCAGAAACGAACACGACTCGCTTGGGCGCCTTGTAGCCAGATAATTGTTTCTTCACTGACGCAATAACATCTGCTTCGCTGAGAGTGACCCCAGGATCTACCGAAGCAACGGCAACAACAATTTGTCCAAACTTCTCATCGGGAAGACCAACAACCAAACAGTCACGAACACCAACATTGCGCTTGACAGCCTCTTCAACTTCCTCGGGAAACACTTTCTCTCCCGCCGTATTGATCACTTGACTGCCACGACCAAGCAGCACAAGATTTCCGTTTTCGTCGTACGTTCCTAGGTCACCAGGGAATGAATAATTCACACCGCCAATCGTGCGAAATGTGCGGGCAGATTTCTCTGGGTCTTTGAAGTACCCAATTGGCACATGGCCTCCGCTTGCCACTTTTCCAGTTCCACCACTACCTGGTAACACTTCGTTGTCATCGTCATCAAAGAGCTTTGTGGCTGGATTAACTATGAAAACTGCAGTTTCAGCAGGTGCATCTTTCACCATCACACTCGAGCCCATACTGCCTTCCGTGCTTCCCATCGCATCCAGCAATGCAATTTGTGGAATGTGATCAATGAGGCGACGTTTCACTTCTGTGGTCCACATCACGCCAGATGAAACCATTCGCGTTAGTGAAGAAGTGTCGTACTTTTTCCCTGCTCGTTGCGCAGCATCTAGAGCATCTGCAATCGGCCTAGCAAATGCATCACCGACAATGACAACGTTCTGCACGCGTTCGGTTTCGACAAGAGAGAACAATTCATCTGCATCAAACTTGCGATTCTGCAAGATGGCCACAGTACCTGCAACAGCATGTGGAATCATTGCGCCAATCCACATACCTGTTCCGTGCATTAATGGGCAACAGGGAACTACAACGTATGTACCGTCACGCTTTCTTACTTCACTCAACAGTGGCGCTAACTCACGCCAATCATCGGTGAGCGGCAGACCCAATGCAATAAGACCATTTGCGACAAACTGCGACGTATGGCTTCCCATGGTGTACATCACGCCTTTTGGCATTCCTGTTGTCCCACCGGTGTACAGCATGTATATGTCATCACCTGAACGCTCTATGCGTGGTGCTGGTTCATTACTTGCAATCAGATCCTCATATTTGACTCGACCTGGCACCACTGCTGTTGCTGGTCCGTCATCTACTTCGACAATGAGTCTGAGTAACGGCAACTTTTCTACAACTTCAGCAACTCTGTCTGCAAGAGATGCGTGATAGAACAACGCTTTACAGTCTGCATTGTCTAGTAAATATTCAAGTTCATTTCCGAGATATCGAAAATTGACGTTGATCGGCACTACGCGCTGCTTGAACGAGGCGTAATGAGCTTCTAAATATTCAGCACTGTTATACAGATACAACCCAGATTTATCATCTGGCCCCAAACCGGCTGCCGATAATGCCGCAGCGATACGTGCTGCACGATCGTCATATTGCGACCATGACAGTCGCTTGTTTCCGTCAATCACAGCAGGCACGTCACCCAGTTGGTCGGCATACGATTCCCAAATCGTCGCAAAATGCATGTTCATATAAATTCCCCCGCTGAATACTGCCATTGATTCAGAGGGGCCTTTACCATCGGAGAGTTTCCACTTAATGCGCTATAAAACGCACTGTAACTATTCTTTCGGACGCGCGACCAATGTCGCTGTCAAATCCTTCGCAACGCCATCACGTTCCACTTTGATTTTGAGCACATCACCAGGTGCCGAGTCGCGAACTATCGCAATGAGTGCACCTTGGCCCGTTATGGCTTGGCCATTGATCTCCAAGACGATGTCATTTACTTTCAAACCGGCCTTGTCAGCAGGAGAATCAGCTTGTACTTCACCTATGACTGCACCAGCGCCGCCATCTGTGCGATCAGTAAGCGAGATACCGAGGTAACCCTGCGCACGAACTGCACCGCCTGCATCAGCGCGCAGTTGCGCGGCAACACGTTGCACTTCTGCCACACCAATTGCAAAACCAATATTATTAGCTGCGGTACTGCTGTTGCCATTTGCCACTGCAGTGTTAATTCCAACGACCTGACCATTCAAGTTAATGAGAGGCCCGCCAGAGTTGCCCGAAGAAATTGCTGCATCAGTTTGGATGAGACCATTCAAAGCGCCATTGCTATCAGTGAGAGTTCTGTTGAGAGCCGAAATAATTCCTGAAGTGACGCTAGGACCACCATCAAGTGCGAGCGCATAGCCAACAGCAACAACAGGGTCGCCAACAGCAATGCTTTCAGGGTTAGCAAATGTTGCGGCAGTAAGCCCTCCGGCGCTGACTAACTTGATCAATGCCAGATCGTTGCCTGCATCTCTTGCAAGAACTTTTGCCATGATGGGTGCAGTTGTCCCGTTCAAGCGAACACGAACACTTGTAGAGCCTTCAACAACGTGATTGTTAGTAAGTATCTCACCATCGCTGGTCACAATGATTCCGGTACCAACTGATTCGCCTTCACCCGAGAGACTGTCAATGGTGACGATGCTTGGCGCGATAGCCGCTGCAGCACGTGCGATGTCGGTCTTACCGACATTTTCTGGGTTGATAGGTGCTGCCGTTACGAGCGGACCACCATTTGATGAACTACTCGACGAGTTGGCCCCAATAAGCCCACCGACTATTCCTCCACCGAGAGACATTGCCAGAACAAGTAGAAGCATGACAACGCGATTACCGCGGGGACGTGCTGTGGGTACTGCGGGCGGGGTGTTGGCCCAATGGGATTCAAAACTCATGTCTTAAGTATCTACCCAAACTGGTTGAGAACCTGCAACAGGTGACGCAAGAATTTGGTAAGAAATGCAAAAGGCACGACCCAGAGGGTCGTGCCTTTTGAAAGACAATGAATTGTCCGGGGAATTTATCCCTGGATTTTGATCTCGATATCGACGCCAGCTGGCAATTCGATGCGTTGGAGCGAATCGATGGTCTTGCTGTTTGGCTCGACAATGTCGATAAGGCGCTTGTGGATACGCATCTCGAAGTGCTCGCGTGAGTCCTTGTCGATGTGGGGTCCACGAATAACGGTGAAACGATGCTTGTCTGTAGGCAATGGAATTGGCCCGCGGATTTTTGCATTTGTGCGAAGCACTGTTTCAACAATCATTCGAGTCGACTTATCAATGATGTCGTGGTCGAATGCCTTGAGGCGGATACGGATGCTGTTGCTTGCCATCTTGATCTACTTCAAAATCTTTGTGACTTGGCCAGCACCAACAGTACGGCCACCTTCACGAATAGCGAAACGAAGACCCTCGTCCATAGCAATTGGCTTACCCAACTCAACAACC
>Ga0209357_1000065_pt1 | contig 33460 bp, 33 predicted proteins | sample LauGreFBDMM110SD_2_FD_187573 | JGI IMG/M metagenome (GOLD analysis project Ga0209357, IMG submission 187573) | Freshwater lake microbial communities from Lake Michigan, USA - Fa13.BD.MM110.SD (SPAdes) (version 3) | ecosystem: Environmental > Aquatic > Freshwater > Lake | place: Lake Michigan... | reverse complement strand
ACTCCGGCAACCATGAGCAATTGCTTCCACAACTGAGGCGATTGCGGCAACGCAAAAAATGAACCGGGTTCTTTACGCGAAGGCACGAGAAATTCGCGCGCGCCTTCAGGAGTGGAAGGCATGAGGAACGGAGTTTCAACTTCAACGAAACCATTGGTTTCCATTTCCTTACGAATAGCGCTGTTAATTTGAGCGCGCACGCGCAAGTTCTTTTGCATCCGTTCACGACGGATATCGAGATATCGATACTTCAATCGGATCATTTCGTCAACATCATCGGCACGAGCATCAACAGGAAATGGCGGTGGTTCAGCTGAGTTCAAAATCTCGACTACACAATCACCGATTTCAACCATGCCAGTAGTAAGTGAAGAGTTAATAGTTCCCTCGGGGCGAGCACGTACGACTCCAGTGACTCTGATGACATATTCGCTACGAACGTCAACATCGTTGTCAACAACACATTGCATGATTCCGGAATGATCACGAATATCAACAAAGGCGAGGTGCTCTCCATGCTCACGGCGACGAGCTACCCATCCACAGAGGGAAACTGTCTTCCCAACGCTTGCTATATCTAATTCTCCACACATGTGTGTTCGCATTGCAGTCGATTTCATGGGGTTTGCCGCCTTGGCTGTCTCGGTCCAAGAACCAACGCCAGATGATTCTGAAGTTCGGTTGATGGAATAGTTGTTTGTTCAGAGGTAGAGAGATTGCGCACAGTACAGGTGGACTCTTCAGCCTCAGTGTCGCCAATGATCACAGCGACCTGTGCCCCGCTGCGATCTGCGCTCTTCATCTGAGACTTCATACTGCGACCTTCAAAAGCACGGTCTGCGGTGAACCCACCGTGTCGCAACTGGTGCGTGATGGACATTGCATGGCTTCCACCTGTGGTGTCGATCACGAAAACGTCTAGGACGGGTAATCCGTAGGAAAAGCACTCTTCAGCGTCACATGCAAGCAACGTGCGATCTACGCCGAGTGCAAAACCAATACCTGGCGTCGCGGGACCACCCAGGTCTTCGACAAGCCCGTCATATCGGCCACCGCCGCCAACTGCATTCTGAGCAGAATCAAGCGAGCCAGACACAAACTCAAAAGTGGTGCGTTGGTAGTAATCAAGACCGCGAACAAGCCGTTCATTAATAACGTATGGAATATTCAGTGAGTCAAGCCCAGCGCACACCGCTGCGAAGTGTGCTGCGGCATCAGTGCTAAGAAATGCACCGATGGTGGGGGCGCCGGCAATAGCCGGGACATCCTGTGGCCGCTTTGAATCGAGAACCCGCAGCGGATTGCGTTCCAATGTGGCAAGCGCCTGCTCACTGAGAGTTTCACTATGAGTTTTGAAATAAGCACCAAGCGCCTGGATGTATTTACCCCTGTCACCGGCATCGCCTAACGAGTTAACGATGAGCGACACATTGCTAAGCCCAATTGCTTTGTAGAAATCCCAACCAAGCGCAATGACTTCTACATCAAGCTGAGAATCGTCAACTCCTAGGACTTCGATACCTACTTGATCGAACTGGCGATACCGACCCGCTTGAGGGCGTTCGTAGCGAAAGTTCGGACCCGAGTACCACACCTTCCACGGAGGCGTTGGGCGGTGCTGTGCGAATGCGCGACAGACACTGGCCGTGTGCTCAGGGCGTAGGGCAATATGGCGTCCACCCTTGTCCATAAAGTCATACATCTCTTTGGTGACGACATCAGTTGCGTCGCCAAGTCGCTGAAATACTCCGAGGTCTTCAAACATCGGAGGAATGATGTTCTGGTATCCGGCTGCTTCGACACCGTCTGCAAAGACCTGCACAAGGGCACGCCATCTGCCCGCATGAGGCGGCAAGATATCGCGGGTTCCCGGACTTGTTTGAAACGATGACACAGCCAGTCAGGCTAGTCGGACTGCCCACCAGGAACGATGCGATATGCGTCGTACACGGAATCAATTGACTTAATGACCCGCAAAACAGCATCCAGGTGATTGGGGTCGCCTAATTCGAATTCAAATCGCATCTTCGCCACCCGATCAGAGCCGGTATGAGTGGTGCACGCAACAATATTGACGTGTTGCTCTGACAGAGTGTTGGCCACATCACGCAATAGTTTACTGCGATCAAGAGCGACAACTTCTACACCCACATTGAACATGGTGCCTGGTGATGTTCTGGCCCATTCCACATCAATCATTCGTGTGGGTTCACCTTCAACCAAAGATTCAGCATTCGCACAGTCAGAGCGATGAATACTTACTCCCCGACCCTTCGTGATGAACCCAGAAATTTCATCACCTGGCACAGGAGTACAGCAACGAGACAAACGGACAAGAACATCTTCAAGACCTTCGACATGGATTCCGGTTGCACTTCGCTTTTCAGTAGTAATGAGGTCCATGCGCATTGGCATAGCAAGCTGTTCGTCACTGCCTTCTCTGCGCATTGCTCGACCAATTCTTTGGGCGAAACCGCGTGCAGAAACATGGTGCTCACCAATTGCTGCAAACAACGTGTCAATGTCTGTCATATTGAGAGCTTCTAGTTCTTGCAGGAACGCATCCGATGTCCAGATGCGCTGAACAGGAAGTCCTTCTCTGCGCAATTCAGCTGTGAGGTCATCACGACCTGTCTCCACCATGTCTTCGCGGCGCTCTCGAGTAAACCAGTTCTTGATCTTGCTCTTGGCTCGGGGCGACTGGACAAAACTCAACCAGTCACGAGAAGGACCTGCACCTTCAACATTGGACGTGAAGATCTCGCACGAATCTCCTGACACCAAGGTGGAATCAAGCGACACCAACCTGCCATTTACTCGTGCTCCAACACACGAGTGACCAACCTCTGTATGCACGGTGTACGCGAAGTCCACCGGTGTTGAGTTGATGGGCAAAGTAATCACTCTGCCCTTAGGTGTAAAGACGAATACTTCTTCCTGCTCAAGGTCGTTCTTCAGGTCGGCCATGAATTCACCTGGGTCAGAAATTTCTGATTGCCAATCAATGATGCGGTTCAGCCAGTCGGAATCGTTTGTATCTGTGCCCTCTTTGTATGCAAAGTGTGCCGCAACGCCGCGCTCGGCCCGTTCGTGCATCTCTTGGGTACGAATCTGCACTTCTAACGCACGGCCCCCAGGACCAATCACTGTTGTATGCAGTGATTGGTAGAGGTTGAACTTCGGCATCGCGATGTAGTCCTTGAATCGACCAACAACGGGGCGCCATTTACCGTGCAGGCAACCAAGTGCGCCGTAGCAGTCACGAACACTGTCGACAACGATTCGGATAGCCACAAGATCGAAGATGTCATCAAAGTCGCGATCCTTCTGGACCATCTTTTCGTAAATACTCCAGAGGTGCTTCCCGCGACCGGTGACATCAGCCTCAATATTTGCTTCAGACAGTCTGGCTGACACCTCGGCAATAGCTTTTGCTAAGAACAGATCGCGTTCCGGAGTTCTCGTTGAAACCAAATGATCTAACTCCGCGAAACGCTTCGGATATAACGCAGCAAAAGACAAGTCTTCTAACTGTTGTTTGACTTCCTGCATTCCCATGCGATGCGCCAAAGGAGCATAGATATCGAGAGTCTCTTGTGCAGTGCGTTGCTGTTTTTCTAGCGGGACACCAGCCAAAGTTCTCATGTTGTGCAAACGGTCTGCCAACTTGATAACTAGCACTCGCATGTCTTTGGCCATGGCCACCAACATTTTGCGCATCGTCGCAGCCTGCTGTGCTTCGCGTGAGTCAAACTGCAGACGTTCTAGTTTGGTGACACCATCGACAAGCATTGCTACTTCATCACCGAAATTTCGTTGAACATCCTCGAGAGTGATTTCAGTATCTTCCACTGCATCGTGCAATAGAGCCGCTGCCAACGACACTTCATCAAGACCAATATCAGCAACAATGCGAGCGACCGCTATCGGGTGATTAATGTAGGCCTCGCCCGAGGAACGCATTTGATTAGTGTGCGCAACACGCGCTACTTCATATGCCCTGTTCACCAAAGATACAGACGCCTTCGGGTGACGGCTACGGAAAGCTGTCAGCAGTGGAGCCAACTCTTCAATGGGCGCGTTCTGCTGACGTCTCCACGGAAGAACTCGATCGGCAGTACCCATGGTCAAAGGTTAGCGACGAGACTTCTTTCGGGGGCGCGGTGGGTGACTCAAAAGGGTTTCAACGGCCGCGGGGGCTGGAATAACACCCTGGCTAGCGTCGGATGCCGCCCGAGCCGCTGCCCGCTTGCCAACGGGAGTACCGGTGTGCATCAGGTGAGCCATGTCGATTCCGAGAGACAAATGGCCTCTCATCGGACGGTATTGGTCAGATCTTTCCTTCAAGAGGCCAAGCAGTGGGGTCGCAATATAGATCGAAGAATACGCGCCAGTTGCGAGACCAACAAGAAGCGCCAAGGCAAATTCGCGCAGGGCAATGGCACCAAACACACCAGAGCCAAGGACGAGCAAGCTGAGCACTGGAAGAAGCGCCGCAATCGAGGTATTCAGCGAACGCATGAGAACTTGGTTCATTGACACGTTAACAATGTCGCCGTAGGACACTTTCGAACCACTGAACCGCTCGTTATTGTCATGTACTTTGTCGAACACAACAATGGTGTCATACAACGAGAATCCGAGAATTGTGAGGAACGCCACCACTGTTGCCGGAGTTACTTCAAGATTGAAGACCGAGTACACACCAACGCTAATTCCGACGTCGTGGACCATTGCAGCAATAGCAGACAAAGCCATTCGCCATTCAAATCTCCAAGCAATGAAGATTGAAACAACTAGAAAGAAAATCAACAGTGCGTTGATGGCCTTAGTAGTGATGTTTCGACCCCAGGTTGAGCTAACGGTAGCAACACTGACATCATTAACCGTGGCGTTGGCAGACTTAGCAAGTGCTTCTTGAATCGTTGTGCGAGTAGCTGTTGACAAGTCACCCAACTGAATACGAACACGCTTCGTAGTGCCCGATGTCAGAGTCTGAATTTTAACGTTGTCAGTTCTGATCTTGTTCGCCGCAAGAATTTCTTCGGCTTTTGCTTCGTTCATGGTGCCAGCTACGGGCACTTCAAACGCGACGCCACCTTTGAAGTCGATACCGAGATTCAAGCCCTGCGTAAACAACGAACCAACAGTCACAACGAGAAGCAGTGCGGAGGCAATAAAGCCAATATTGCGTCGGCCATAAAAGTTGATTGTTGTTTCGCCACGGAATAAACGTGACATTCCACCAGCCATTACGCAACCGCCTCTGAAATTTTGGCCTTGGCAACACCAAGCACTCGTCCTCTATTGAACAATTTTGTTCTGGCTAACAGAAGTACTGCTGGTCGAGTAAAGAAGTACGACACGATCATGTCAGCCATGGTTGAGAGACCAAGGAAGAACGCAAAGCCACGAACCGACCCAACAGTGAGCCACCACAAAACAACAGCACCAATAAGCGACACGGTGTCAGCTGCCAAAATGGTTCGCCATGCCCGATCAAAACCGCGCGCTGCAGAGTTACGCAATGTTCGTCCTTGCTGTACGTCGTCTTTCAGTTTTTCAAAGAACACAACATACGAGTCCACTGTGACGCCGATGGACACAATGATTCCGGCAGCACCAGACAAAGTCAAAGCTAATCCGTTTGTCTTTGACAGCCAGGAGATAACACTCCATAGCAACAACCCGGACACAGTAAGGCCTCCAACCACAACGATTGCAAGAAGGCGGTAATAGAACAACAAGAACAGCAGCACGAGCAACACGCCGATGAGTCCAGATAACACCGCTGCTCGCAATGAATCTTCTCCGAGAGATGCGGACACTGTCTGCACAGTTGGGGTATCAAACTTCACGGGGACTGCACCGAATTGCAACACACGGGCTAAGTCTTGTGCTTCGGTTTCAGAAAATGATCCGCTGATCTGGACGCTGCCATTATCAAAAGTTGGAGTTTGCACTGTGGGTGCTGAAATCACTTCACCATCAAGAATGATGGCAATTGCTTTTGAAGGACAATCTGCGCCACCCGCAAAGCATTTTGTTGACAATGCGTTCCAAGCATCCGCTCCTGCAGCACCGCTTCTGAGCTTCGCTACAACTACCCAAGCGCCAGCGTCAACTTGCGCAGATGAATCATTCGAAAACACTTCTCCGGTTGCCCCTGCAGGACCGAGCAAATAGATCAGTCCATCTTTACGGCCAGGAAGAATTGTCTGGCCTTCTGATAACTCAGTGACCGGATCAGCAGAAGATGCTGCAGGGATAGTTGTTGTCGTTACTGCGGCAGTTCGCGAACTTCCGACTCCGCCTGCTGGTGGCGGCAAAGTTGTCGAAGCTGGTTTCAGAGTTGTTGTAGTAGCGCCCTTCACAGTTGTCGTGGGGCCGCCAACAACCGTGGTGGTAGTGGTGTTTTCAGGATTCTCTGCAATCTGCAATACAGGACGCATCTCGACTGCACCTGTACGACCAATAGTGTCGAGAGCCTGTTGCTGATCTTTTACTCCGGGCAAGTTCACAACGATTGTATTTCCTTGGCGAATGATTTCTGGCTCAGCAACACCAAGAGAGTCAACGCGCTGACGAATAATGTCAACTGCCACGGTGAGAGCGGCAGGGTCAACTTCCCCAACGGGAGTCATGGTGACAGAGGCACCACCTTGAAGGTCAAGCCCGAGAGCTGGTTGGTTTCCAGCAACGAGGTTGGCAGTGAACGTTCCGCTGGCAAGCAGAACTATCGCAACAAGAGAAACAACTAAGCGACGAGTCATGCTTTATTTCGTATCGTCCGAAGCGGCCTCTGCCGCAGGCGCTTTGCGCGCAACAGAACCACGAGACACGCGAATTTCAATCCGCTCCGACGCATGACCGTCAGCAACATCGACCCACAACACATCGCCCTCGATGGCTGTCACGAAACCGTAGATGCCAGAGTTCAAGATGATTTCATCATCGACTGCGATGGAACTTTGCAGTGCTTGACCCTCTTTCAAGCGACGACGCTGAGGACGAAGCAACAAGAAATACATGGCTGCGAAAATCGCAGCGAAAAAGAGCAAAGAAGGCAAGGGATTGCCACCGCTACTTGAATGTTCAGAAGAGAGCAGGATTTGAATCACGGCTAGTAATCCTAGCGACCAGAGACCGAATCAGCCTGATTTGACCTATGCCCAGACATCCAAAACGCGGCGCTTGAGGTCAGAAAAGGTTCCCTTTTGTATCGCTTCTCTCATGTCATTCATCAACGAAATGGTCCATGCCAGGTTATGAACAGACACCAAACGAGACCCGGTGGGCTCGCCTGTCTGGGCCAGATGGCGCAGGTAGCCACGTGAATGTGATGCACAGACCCAGCACGGACACTGAGAGTCGAGGGGTTCATCAGAATCTAGAAACTGGGCATTCTTGATGTTCACCCTTCCCTGGAAAGTCAGGGCGGTTCCGTGGCGACCAAGACGAGTCTGCAACACACAATCGAATTGATCAACTCCGAGACCTACTGCCTCTACAAGTGAAGCCGGGTCTCCGACACCCATGAGATACCGCGGACGATCTTCGGGAAGTTCATCAATACATGCAGCTATGGACTCCACCATCTCTGCGCGGCTCTCGCCTACTGACAGGCCACCGATACCAAATCCGTCAAACCCAACGTCCACCGTGCGTCGTGCACTTTCTGCCCGCATGGAAGCGTTGGTTCCACCCTGCACAATGCCAAACAACGACTGATCAGATCGTGTGTGAGCCGCCCGTGCTCGCAATGCCCATGCATGTGTTCGTTCAAGTGCCAACCGAACGACATCAGGTTCTGCGGGCAACGACGTGCACACGTCAAGAACCATCTGAATGTCAGCGCCAATTTTCTCTTGAGTGTGCACTGCAATCTCCGGCGTGAAGCGATGGTATGAACCGTCATAGGTTGACTTGAATGTCACTCCATCATCATCAACTTTGGGGTCAAGTGAAAACACTTGGAAGCCGCCCGAGTCCGTCAGTGTGAGACCATCCCAACCGCTAAAGGAACCGAGGCCGCCAAATTTCTCAACGACGTCTGCTCCTGGTCGCAACATCAAGTGGTATGTGTTTCCAAGAACAATGCGGGCGCCGATATCGGCATAGTCACGCGCGCTGAGATATTTCACAGCACCACGAGTACCAACTGGCATGAAGCACGGGGTCTCATATGTTCCGCGGTGAGTGGTAGCTGTTGACGAACGAGCCGCACCATCTCGTGAATCAATATCTAGTTGTACGGGGAACATGCAATCAGCCTTTACGAACGTGCCAACAGCATGGCATCACCGAAAGACAAAAACCTGTATTGCTGCGAAATGGCTTCGGCGTAAATGTCACGCCATCTTGGGCCAATAAAAGATTCAATCATTAGCAGCAGAGAAGTCTTTGGTAAATGAAAATTCGTCAGCATCATGTCAACAACTTGCCACTGGAAACCAGGCGTGATGAACAACGACGTACGACCCGACAACTGACCTGAAGCAGCAACCGATTCCAGAGCACGCGTGGCGGTAGTACCTACGGCGATAACACGCTTAGCATCACGACATGCATCCATGACTCTCTGGTCAACTGAGTAAAACTCAGAGTGAATGAGATGGTCCAATGGGTTATCGGCAGAGATGGGCTTAAAGGTGTCGAGACCCACCACCAATTCCACAGTTTCCACGGTGACACCCTTTGCAACAATTTTTGCCATCAGTTCAGAGGTGAAATGTAGGCCTGCGGTAGGCGCAGCGGCACTTGCCGTTCGTTTCGCATAGATGGTTTGATACCTCTCAAGGTCTGTTAGGGAACTACGGATATACGGAGGCAAAGGCATTGCCCCAATTCGTTGCAAAAGTTCCATGGGATTCTCATCAAGAATCTCAACAACAAAAGTGTCACCAGCTTCCGTACGTGGCCCGACACGCACTACACGCTTACCGAAGTATTCGAGCACTTCGTCTGGCTTGAGTTTGCTCGCAGGCTTTACCAAGGCTTCCCATAATCGATTATCAGACGAGCGTTGCTCTAACAACAACACTTCTGCCGCCCCACCAGTTTTTCGGTGGAGAGACAACCGCGCGGGCAACACTCGTGTGTCATTGACGACCATTACATCGCCACGCTCAAGCATGTCGACAAGGTCAGTCATGTGTTTATGTTCAACATGATCGGGGCTAGTGGCCACCAATAGTCGTGCAGAGTCACGCGGTTCTACAGGATGTTGAGCGATGAGCTTTTCGGGAAGCTCATAGTCAATGTCGGAAAGATGCACGCACCGAGGCTACGGGTTTGCAAGGTGCGAACGGGCAGCATCCATAGCCACTCTGCCACGAGGCGTGCGAGCAATAAGCCCTTGCTGAATGAGAAAAGGCTCATATACGTCCTCAACCGTTTCGGGTTGCTCACCGACGGCAATTGCAAGTGTGGTGAGACCCACTGGACCGCCATCAAATTGTTCACACAAGCTTCGCAAGATTGCTCGGTCTACTTTGTCAAGTCCGAGCTCGTCGACTCCGAAAACTCGCAGCGCCTCGAGGGCAGTTGTGGAATTGACAGTTCCGTCTCCCCTCACTTCTGCAAAGTCACGCACTCGACGTAGCAACCTGTTTGCAATACGAGGGGTACCTCTGCTGCGACGCGCAATATGCAGTGACGCATCGTCTGTAAGTGGAACGTCAAGGATGCGCGACGTGCGCTGAACAATTGCGTCAAGTTCGGCTGCATCGTAGTAATCAAGACGCGCAACAAGTCCGAATCGGTCACGTAGCGGACCAGTGATCATGCCTGTTCGTGTTGTAGCCCCGATCAGGGTGAATCGAGGCAAGGTGAGCCTGATAGACGATGCAGCTGGACCCTTACCAACAACGATGTCGATCTGAAAGTCCTCCATGGCGGGGTACAAGATTTCTTCAACGGGCCGCGAAAGACGATGAATCTCATCAATGAACAACACATCACCTTCGCCAAGTTTGGTGAGAATCGCTGCAAGGTCTCCGGCACGCTCTAACGCAGGACCACTAGTGATGTGAAGAGCAACTCCCATTTCGGCAGCAACGATGCAGGCCATTGTGGTTTTACCAAGACCCGGAGGACCAGCCAACAAAATATGGTCTGCAGCCTGACCTCGCTGTTTGGCAGCCCCGAGCACAATGTCGAGATGCTCCTTTAGTTCACGTTGTCCGACGAAATCATCAAGTAAGCGAGGGCGCAAACCGACTTCGTCTGCGACCTCACGATCAGACGCGAGAATCGGTTCAAGAAATTCATCCCGCACGACGGGCTCCCAGCAAGGCAAGCGCATCACGCAACATAGTTTCTGCATCAGACGCCGATACCAGCAAGCGCATCGTGTCGCGAATTTCGTCGGTTCCGTAGCCGAGCGCAGTCAACGCATCACGCACATCTGCAGCACTAGATTGCACAGAATCGATTGAGTCGCTTGAACTGAGTCCATCAAGGTGCAGTCGTGATTTCAATTCAACCATGAGGCGCTCTGCAGTTTTCTTGCCAACACCAGGAACGATAGTGAGCGCAGCCAAATCTCCCGATGCCACAACTGTGACCAACGCGGTTGGTGAGTACGTAGACAGGATGGCCATTGCCATTGATGGTCCAATGCCGTGTGTAGCGAGCAAAATATCAAACGTGTCTCTTTCAACTCGAGATGTAAAACCGAACAGCGTTTGGTTATCTTCACGAATGTGATGATGGATATGCAAGAAAGCAACCACGGTTGGTTCAAGTTCTCCGAATGTTGACGACGTCACACTGCACAAATATCCGACACCTGCCACTTCCAACAGCACAGTGCTGGGTATGAATCGTTCAAGGACTGTTCCACGCAAACTTCCGATCATTGCGCACTCCGAGCAATTGCAGCATCACGTGAGGCGATAAACGGAGCAATGGCGCAATGGCACAACGCGATAGCTGCCGCATCAGCCGCATCAGCTGGTTGCGGAACCGTTGCAAGATTCAGACGTTGCTGCACCATGTGTCCGATTTGGTCCTTTGTTGCACTGCCCCACCCGACAATGGTGTTCTTCACTTGTGACGGCGTGTACTGAGCAACAGTGCAACCTGCACGACTGGCTAGAGCCAGCACGATTCCGCTTGCCTGACCAACACCCATGGCGGTTCGGACATTGTTTTGGAAAAAAACTTGCTCGATGGCGACTGCATCAGGCTTGAATTGAGCGAGTAGGGATTCCATTTCGCCATGAATCTCGGCAAGTCGCTCATGGATCGGGCTATTGGGCGGAGTACGGATGACACCAATGGCCACGGCACGGATGTTCTGATGGGAGGTCATCTCCAAAACTGCATACCCACAACGGGTAAGACCTGGGTCAATTCCGAGAACCACATGGGGGGACGCAGTGGAGGCCTGGGCGAACATATGTTTGATTGTAACCCACCCGCACAGGAGTGGGGTGAATATCAACGAGAAGCTTCGACTGCCGCCACTAGTTCGTCAACCGGGCGATACGTGATGCCCGCAATGGCCCGATGAGCATAGGTAATGGCTCCGGAAGCGTTGATAACAAACACGCTGCGACGAGAAAACCCGAGCGGCCCGACGGTTCCATAGAGCGCAGCGACGGCCTTATCGGTATCAGCCAGCAATGGGAAACCGAAGCCATACTTCGATGAAAACTGCTCGTGGCTAGCAACGTCTTGAGCGGACACAGCCAATACCTGAGCCCCTACCCCTTCAAAAGCTGAGAGTTCGTTGTTGTAGGAATTGAGCTGTTTGGTGCAGACCGGAGTGTCATCGCCCGGGTAGAAAACGAGCACGACTGGTTGACCACGAAATGAGGACAAGGACACCGACGTTCCTCCTGTTGCAGGAAGAGTGAAATCGGGGGCGAGATCGCCGACTGAAACTGCCATTATTCGATCTCCTGCATTAGTGATTCTTCGATGTCGAAGTTTGCATAGACGTCTTGTACGTCGTCGCTCTCATCCAACATGTCCATAATACGCAGAATGTGGCGGGCATCGTCAAGATCTGTCACTTCAATGGTGTTCGCCGAGACCATGGTGCTTTCGGCGCTGAGAACTTCAATGCCAGCACTCTCGAGTGCCTCCTTGACCTCGTATACAACTGATGAATCAGTGAGCACACGCCATGTGTCTCCATCGCGTTCAATGTCGTCAGCCCCTGCTTCGAGAGCTGCTGTCATAACAGTGTCTTCTTCCACTGCGCCAGCTACGACTATGAGACCACGACGAGCAAACTGCCAGCTGACAGCCCCAGGCTCTGCAAGAGACCCGCCAAATTTTGTGAATGCATTGCGAACATCAGATGCGGTGCGATTGCGATTATCAGTAAGCACATCAACAAGCAATGCAACACCACCAGGCGCGTACCCCTCGTACATGATTGATTCATAGTTAGCCCCACCGGTTTCGCCGCCGCCACGTTTGATAGCGCGATCAATGGCGTCCTTGGTCATTTGGCCAGCTTTTGCTTTCTGCACCATGGTGCGTAATGAAGCGTTCGTATCGACGTCCATACCGCCCGACCGTGCAGCCACTTCAAGTTGCCGAGCAAGTTTCGCGAACAACTTGCCGCGGGCCTTATCAATGGCACCCTTTTTGTGTTTGATTGTTGCCCATTTGGAATGTCCAGACATTGGCTACACCTTTTTCCTATTTGCAGTTATAGATACAAAATACTCGTGAAGTCGAGCATCATTTGACAATTCAGGGTGAAACGATGCGGCCAACACATTTCCTTGACGCACGAGAACAGGTTCATTGTTAATACTTCCAAGAACCTCTACTCCATCACCCACCCGTTCGATGCGAGGGGCGCGAATGAACACCCCATGAAATTCTCCGACAGGACTATTAATCGTGGACTCAAACGAATCAACTTGACGACCAAAGGCATTGCGCCGAACCGAGATATCGATTGCTGAAAAACTGCGTTGATCGCTGCGGCCATCGAGAATTTCAGAAGCCAACAAGATCATGCCTGCACATGTACCAAAAACTGGCATGCCGTCTGCAATACGCAATGAGATGGGATCAAACAAGCCGGATGACTCAAGTAGTTGAGACATCGTGCTTGATTCCCCACCGGGCATCAATAATGCATCAACAGAATTGAGTTGTTCCGGAGTGCGGACTTCAACTGATTGAACGCCAATAGACGCTAAGCAATCAGAATGCGCAGCAAAGGCTCCCTGAAGGGCAAGAACACCGATTTGCATGTTCACCTGGAGGCCTCGCAGTCACGGCTGTGTCTACCAACCGCGCGACGCGAAGCGCTGTGTGTCGTTAATTTCGTCCATACCGATACCGGTCATGGCGACACCTAGCCCCCGGCTCACGCGTGCAAGCACCGCTGCATCACGGAAATGAGTTGTTGCTTCAACAATGGCTTTGGCACGAGGTGCTGGGTCAGCACTCTTGAAAATTCCTGATCCGACGAAAACAGTTTCTGCGCCTAATTGCATTGCAAGTGCTGCGTCTGCTGGAGTAGCGATGCCACCCGCGGCGAACAACGGAACTTGCAATTTGCCAGTCTCTGCAATCTCTTGCACTAACGACAACGGTGCTTGAAGCCTTTTTGCCCAATCAAACAATTCAGCCGAATCGGCTTGTGTAATTTTGCGAATGTCTCCGAGAATTGAACGAAGGTGACGTACGGCTTCGACCATATTTCCAGTGCCGGCTTCGCCTTTTGAGCGAATAAGTGCAGCACCTTCAGAAATGCGACGAAGTGCTTCGCCCAAATTGGTAGCACCGCACACGAACGGAATAGTGAACGCGAACTTATCGATATGGTGTGCTTCATCTGCTGGTGTTAACACTTCTGATTCATCGATGAAGTCAACGCCAAGTGACTCAAGAATTTGTGCTTCAACGAAATGACCAATACGCGCTTTCGCCATTACCGGAATATGAACGCTGGCCTGAATCGCCATGATCATGTCGGGGTCACTCATGCGGGCAACTCCGCCATCTCGGCGAATGTCAGCAGGCACTCGCTCGAGTGCCATAACAGCGCACGCGCCAGCATCTTCTGCAATCTTTGCCTGTTCTGAGTTGACGACGTCCATAATGACGCCGCCCTTCAACATTTCGGCCAAGCCACGCTTCACGCGATTTGTGCCAGTTGATGATGAACCGTTAGTAGAAACCATGCTTGTCATAGTACCGAGGCGACACCATGTCACCCCATGTGAATTACGGCTTTAGACCGCTGGAAAAGCGACTTTGGATGGATCAATTCCTGGAGCTACTGGTGCTAGGGAGTTCTTCCATGCCAATTCGACCCATGTACGGCCGGGGGTCAATCGGACGTACTGGTTGTTTGCATCGAGGAGCGTGAACGGAACATTGCGATTTCCGCGCAACCATGTGATGGGGATGATGCCGCCGTCAGTCATTACGAAGCCTGTGCCCTTGCCAGTCGTGAGTGCGTTCGGGCTCTTGCGGTCAGCCTTGCTTCGAACGTACGTGACGTAGAGCGTCACAACATTCTTGGCGTTGACTTGCCCATCATCTGCCATGTGGGGCTCTAGGACACGCTTAGTGTTCTCGCTACTGCGCAAGAAGTTTCCTGATGCTGCATCCCATTTCCAATAAACACGCACGTTGTACATCGACACTTTTGCACCATCAATCGCTGTTGAAGTTGATGGCTTTGCATCACTATCTGAGCGATAAAGAAACTGAGGCTTCGGCGCTACTGCGCCGGCAGGTGCAAGGGTCCACAGATTGGAAGTCTTCGCATAAAGGTTGTGCGGGGCCTTCATGGTCTTTTCGCGGTAATACCCGCCCTTGCCACGAGACGCGCTGTAGCCAACGTTGACCATGTCGCTTGCATTAATTGCTTTTGTCACGAGGTAGTTACCACCACTCCAGGCGAACAACGGTTGATTGAAGGAAGCAAGAATGTCGATGTCTTGTGTGCGGCCACTACGCAATGGTCCAACAGGGTCACTGCCTTGGCTGTGGAATACCGCTGCGAAACGTGTGAGTGACTCAACATTTTCCTCAAACACGATGTCAGCCTTGTTGAGACCAGTTTGTGGACGAGATGCAGGATGATTGTCGATTTTTGCTGCAAGAGCAACCCGAGTAGCAGCCGCTTGATCAGTAATGGGAAGGCCTGTGAGTGGGTATCCGGGGCCAGGAGGAGTCGTTGTCAGTGGGTCAACGGAACCGGCCGTCGTATCGGAACTAGTTCCGCCACCGCCGCAGGCAGCGAGAACAGAGACCAAGATGGCTGCGACCGATAGTCGAACAAGAGCGCGGTGTGATTTCAACATGTCAGATCTCCTTGAGAACAGCAATGCGGTCAGCCAATGGCGGACGAGCAAAGCCAATAGTAGACGCACTACCTGATTGATTACTGTCATCCCTTGTTGAATCAGGAGTTGCAAACCACAACGGTTGCGCACCAATGCGCCCAAGAGGAATCGCATCTGCACGTTCTACGATTTCAAGAGCAGACACCATGGCTGGCGGATACCGAGTTGCCTGACAGGCAGCGACATCAGCCCACATGACAATTCGTTCGTCAGTAACACGAGCAACAACCGAACGCATCACATTGTCTCCGCCAAAACGCTGCACTGCGGCGGATAACGCCAACATGTACGTCGTTATACCGATGTCACCAGTGCGAAGGCGCCACATAACGTGCGCCATAACGGCTTCCATTTCAACACGCCCCATTGATTTCAGAAACCCAGCAGAAACAATAATTGTTCCGACCTCGCCTGGCATACCCACTGCAAGTGCAACGGGGTATTCAATACCAACGACACGCAATGCCGGCCGCGCATCGCCGCCGACAACGCACAGTCCATCAATGACGTTAAAGAGACGAGCATGTTCATATTCGGAGGCAGGCAAGCCACCGACCATCTTCAGAACAACATCATCAGCAGTCCGATACACATTCCACATAAAGCCACCGGAAATGACAGCACCTACTACCGCGACGGGGATAGGAAACCCAACGAAAAACCCAACGATCAGAAAAATGATTGTGACAACAAGTGCGAACCCCAAGGGAATTGCAAGAAGTCGACGTGCCTGCAATTGACTTGAGTCCTCGATGGGAATCCATTGACGTTGATTCATATGTCCTTTCACAGAGTTGACGATTGTCAACTCTTATCGCCCGCCACCAAGATGTGATCGCCGCAAAAAACGACCTTCGAACCGCTTCAGCATACGGGGCACCTTGATGGTGGTGATGTTTGTCGCTTCCATGTGCAATGCACGTTCATACATCTCGATATATCGATCAGCAAGAGCGTCCATTGAAAAGCGTTGCGCATGCTCTCGCCCATTTGCCGTCAGTCGTGCGGCCAATCGTTGGTCAACCAGTACCCGAGCAAGTGCTGATGCCAGGCTCGCAACATTGCCTGTTTCCACGAGCAAAGCTGTCTCATCGTCGGTTGCCACATTGCGATACCCATCAAGGTTGCTCGCCACTACCGGAGTGCCAGCCGCCATGGCTTCAAGCAGCACCACACCAAATGATTCACCATGTAACGATGGAGCACAAAACACCGATGCACGCCCCATGCGGCTGATCTTTTCCGCATCAGAAATGCGACCCAACCACTCAATGCGCGAGTCTGAAGCGAATCGCGTTTTTAGTTCAGCAGTCTGTGGTCCATCTGATGCAATCCACAAACGCACATCGGGCGACAGTTTCGCGAGCGCTTCGAGCAAATTAATGAGACCTTTACGTTCTTCATGTCGGCCAATGAAAAAAATAGCATTCTCACGCGGAGACGTCGACGGCGTTGCATAGTCGTTGAGTTCAATTCCGTTAAACAACACTTCATACTCGCCACCGATATAGCGCTGAGCTAATTCAACTGCATCTTTCGATACCGCGACCCGAATATCGATGCGCGATGCGACCCATTTCAATTGACGCGAGAATGTGCGATACGCAGCGGACTCACCTGCTGAATGAAAAGTAGCGACAACTGGCGCCATCTTTACTAGCAGTGCGGTCAGCGACGGGCCAGGGACTAACGGTTCGTGCACATGGACAACATCGAATGCTTCGTCGTTCAGTGCCCGAATGGTGCGCAATGCCGCAGACGCATCGGGGGCAAGGGGCGCAATAGAACCATTCACTGCCGTGGGAAGACTGTTACCAAGTGGGGTAACGAACGCATCAGGAGGCGGTCCGTCACACGGGCCGAGGACTCGTACCTCGTGTCCTTTCGCGCGCAAACTGCGGGCCAGGCCGAGAACTTGCTGCTGAACGCCGCCAGGAACCGTGAGGCTGTACGGGCTCACTATTCCAATTCTCAACATGCAGGCTAGGTTACGGGAATGCTTAAGGTAGATGCTTCTTTCCGTCCCGCCCTCTCTATTGTGGCCTCGCCCACCAAGAGACGAGCCATTCTTGAACTCGCCGTCGAGGCCGAGAACAAGGGGATCTCGGGGCTTGCCTGCCCCAGTCTTGGCGGAACCATGGGTCTATGCGTTTCTCTTGCTCATGAAACCTCGCGCATCAATTACTGGACGTCAATTCAACCGATTTATTACAGCCACCCTGTTGAGATGGCAAACACCGCCTCACATATCAACGAAATGTCGGATGGTCGATTTCGCCTCGGACTTGGCGTCAGCCACGGACCAGTAACAGAGCGTCTCGGCGTTGAGACAGGCAAGCCACTCGCAGACACAGCGTCCTACGTTGCAGCCATGCGCGCAAACGAACGATTCGGTGGACAATTGCCTCCAATTTATCTCGCAACACTTCGCAACAAAATGTTGCAATTAGCCACCGACATCTCAGAGGGTGCTATTTGGGCGAATGCATCGCTGAGCCACATGTCTCAACAGCTTTCAGAAATACCGAACGCAGTACGAGATGATTTCTTCTTAGCGAACATGATTCCAACAGTGATTGACGACGACGTAGAGGCAGCTCGTGCTGTGAACCGCCGCACTCTCACCGGATACGTGTCGCTTCCGAACTACCGCAACTATTGGCGTGCTGCTGGATACGTGGAAGAAATGGATGCCATTGAAGCCGCCATCGAAGCAGGCAACAAAGACATTCTCCCGTCTCTCATGAGCGACAAGTGGCTAGACGACAACACAATTAGCGGATCTGCATCTCACGTACGTGCCCGCTTTGAGGAATGGGCTCATGCTGGCGTTACCCCTATCGCAGTTATGTCATCAACTACCGGTGGTCAAGTAAAGGCCATCAACCAGTTGTTCGACGTTTACAACTGAGCAAGCAGCTCCGTGACGTGATCTTTGATCTCGTCACGAATTCGCCGCACATCTTCTAGCGGCTTTCCCTTTGGATCGTCTAGTGGCCAGTCGACGTACCGTTTGCCAGGAATATAGGGACACGTATCGCCACAACCCATCGTGACCACAACATCTACGGCGTTCAATAAATCATCGTTGTATTTCTGAGGAACGTACGTTGAAATATCAATTCCCACTTCATTCATCACATCTACTGCAATTGGGTTGACGGAATCTGCCGGCTCTGAACCACCCGACAAAATCAGTACATCACCACCAGAGAGTTCGCGAGCGAAACCTGCTGCCATTTGAGAACGACCAGCGTTGTGAATGCACAAAAATAAAATGCCACTCATGAATTGGCTCTATCATCTGCCCACAATGTTTTGATAATCACAAGACCAATCACTCCGCCCAAGATCTGCATTACAGCAAACATCGGCATTGACTCTGGCGCAATACCTGCGAAAGAATCTGAGAACATTCGACCAATCCCGACTGCTGGGTTAGCAACACTGGTGGATGACGTAAACCAATATGCCCCTGTAATCCAGGCTGCAACAAGCACTGCAACGTTGGCGCCCGCTCTTTTTCCACCCCAAATGACGAGTAGCAATCCAACAGTGGCAACCACTTCAGAGAACCATGTCGGCCCACCTGTACGTACTTTGGTCGAAATTTCGATGAACGGGTGCGCAAACATAATGTTCGCAATAACGCATCCGACGATTGCGCCAGCAATTTGAGCTGCGATATCGGTGACAAGAGCAGTAATTGATGAATCTCGGTCAACGAAGTAACCGACCAAAGTCACGACCGGGTTAAACGATGCACCGGAGAGAGGACCGAAAATGGTAATCAGCCCAAGCAATGCCCCACCTGTCGCAATTGCATTGGCTAGTAATTGCAATGCAACATCTGTCGTGAGATTCTGAGCCATGATGCCCGAACCAACAACCGCCATCACTAGTAATGCAGTACCCAGAAATTCAGACAGTGCCCGACGTGACATCAGCAACCCTCTGGTCCGCAGCAGCTGCCTTCCGATGGAACCCCGAGCATGATGGGCATCACCTTCAACGAAGAGTCCGTAGGGGCGTCAGCGAGCACTGTGTACCACTCCCATGGCAACTCGCCACCTTTGATCCACACTTTGTCTTGAACCGCGAAACAGCACGTTTCGCTTTCTTGAATCTCGATTGGCATTCCCATAGCTGTGGCAGATTCAATCTTGGCAGCCACTTGTTCCGTGTCTTCCACTTCAACACCAACATGGTTCAGCGTTCCGGCTTCTCCGTGCCCTTCGATGAGAACAAGCTTGAGAGGTGGTTCAGCAATCGCAAAATTGGCGTACCCTTCGCGAACTTTCGCGGGGCCAACACCAAACATTTTGGTGTAAAACACGATTGCATCATTGAGATTGCCTACATTCAGTGCAAGTTGTACTCGTGACATTGTTTCCTCTCATCAAATACCTTGTTGATACTTTGATACTTATCAATATACAGCACATTGATGACTATCGATGTATCCTTTCCCTATGACGAATGCCAAACAGATCCAGTTGGGCAAAGGACCTCTTGCCGACGTGGCCGCTGCATCCCTTGCCCCCATGTTCGCGGCCCTATCTGACCCCACTCGCCTACGCCTTTTTGATTTGGTTCGTCGGGCAGGCCCCGACGGAATCTGCTCATGCGACCTGACTGAACCACTTGACCGAAGCCAACCCACAATTAGCCACCATCTAAAAGTGTTGCGTGAAGCCGGACTTGTGGAATCACGACGCGATGGAACATGGATTTGGTATTCCGTCGCTCCTCATGCGCTTGATGCGGTAGCTCAGTTCATTCAGCGATAGACCGAGCGCGCATCTCTGCATACCCTGGGTCACTGGGCCAATTCGGTTGAAACAAGTGCCACTGTTCAGGAGCTCGTCGAATCAGACCTTCAAGTTCAATAGCAAGAGTTTGAGTTCCCGTCGCTACCTGCTCTCGTAGACCACCAACCTTCTCAAAAATCAACGGTGGCCGAATAACACAATGATGACCATCAACTGCCGATGTGAAGTACACAGCTCCGGGCAAAACGGCTGCGCCAGAACGAATGCCTAACATTGCAGGACCTGCTGGCAACGTGGTGCGCTCTCCGAAAAATTCCACTTCGACACCATTGCCCTGAATGTCACGGTCAGACAATAAGCACACCACTTCGTTGCGACGCAATGCAGCCAAAACTTCAGGCGCGGCACGAGGACCAAGCGGAACCACATTCATACCAAGGTCACTGCGCAATTTAGTGAACCAGTCAAATAGTTCGGGAGGTTCTAGCGGTTCCACGATGACGGTCATTCGATGTCCCATTTCAGCCATCCATCGTCCCGCCCATTCCCATCCACCAAGATGAGGAAGAGCAACGATCGCGCCCTTTCCTAGCTCTAATGCAGATTCGATGTAATGAAAACCATCATTAGATAATGATCTCAACACATGCTTTGCGGACAATGTTGGCAAGCGAAAACTCTCGGTGTAGTACCGCATATAACTATCAAATGCCTGCTGTGATGCTCTGCGTAACGCAAAGCCGGTGAGTGACGGGTCAACTCGTTGTAAATGTCGCTCGATCATGAAACGACGTTTGCGCAAGGACAATGCAACACCAGGAGCAAGGAGTGAAACAGCACCTTGCGATATTGGGGCTGGAGTCAACCGTGCAATGACAGAACCAAGCCGATAGCCGCCGACTGTAAATGCGTCGACGAGTTCTTCGAACGAACTAGCCATTGCGGGTGCGTCGACGTTGGCGCGATTCAACAGATAATTGACGGCGTGACGTGCGTGCACTGTGTCGCGTCATGCGCCGCCCCTGTCGGACATCGCGTTTCTCTTGTGTCGTCGGTGATACTTCGGCTTGACGCCACACCTGAACGAATCGCTGGATGGCAGTAATCACAGTGAGAACCAACATGATCCACATAATGGGCACGAGCAAGGAATCAAACAACAAGCCGAGACAGAGCACAACAATGCGTTCTGCGCGTTCCATTAATCCACCCTTGGCGTACAACCCCAATGACTCGGCCTTAGCGCGTTCGTATGAGATGAGCGATGACACGCCCATGATTGCCATCGGTAGCAGTGAAAGATGAGGGTCTTTTTCTGATGCGAAATACCACGCAACGCCACCAAAGAGAACCGAGTCAGTAACTCGGTCAACCACTGAATCAAAAAATGCTCCCCGTTGACTTGAGGTTCCTGACGCTTTCGCCAATGCGCCATCCAGCATGTCTGGCACTGCGGCCAAAATTACGAGAATAAGTCCACCACGTAGAGCGCCAGTCCCGATAGCGAATGCAGCAATTACAGCAAAAGCAATTCCAAGAATGGTGAGGTGGTCAGGCGACATGCCTGTCTTTCTCAATAATTGACCAACCGGGCGCACAGCCTTCTCAATTGGTGCGCGAAAACGCCCGTCGAACATAGGGTGACGCTATCGCTCTGGAGTATCTGAGGACGGCATCTCCGCCTCAGGGTTCTTTTCCACCAAGCATTCAACGACATGACCGTCAACAGCATCAATGAGCACCAATGCCTGCTGCAAAGGTGGTTCTTCTGTGCTGTAGCAAAAAATTCTCCACGTTGGCTTACTGCGAATCCCACGCCACACCTGCTGTGCCGATGCATGTCCGACTGCAAAACCCGCAGTACGAGTAGCAACCACGAGAGCCTCTGACTCATTCATCGTCATTCGCCAACCACTCGAAATAGTGATGATGGACATCACTGCCAAAAGAATTGCGGCGAATAATAAACCCTTGTTGATCATCGCCGAGTTATTGCTATCGGCAACGGACCACCCAACAACGCAGAGCACCGCCAAAAATGCGTACATGACTCCGGGAATACGGCGCCGACTGTTGTCGGGGAAATCGTAAGAACCCACATGATCGACAGCATTCAGATCATCAGGTAGTTGGTCGCGTAGTTCGTCGGTCATTGTGTTGCTTTCGGCCATGCATTACGAATTTTCGCTGCGGTGAGAGGAAGTGGTTCTGGAATCGTACGGGTAGACGCTACTGAAGTCATAAAGTTCGAATCACCGTTCCAACGCGGAACGATATGAACATGCAAATGCTGCGAAATACTTCCTCCAGCAGCAGCCCCAAGGTTGATACCAACGTTCAGTGCGTCGGGAGAGTGAGATGCGCGCAGAGCAACAGTGGCGCTGGTTACGAGCACCCATAAATCAACTGCTTCATCGTGGGTCAAATCTTCGAGATTGGCGACTTCTCGGTATGGCAATACCAACAAATGACCAGATGCGTATGGGTACGAGTTCAGAATAACGAAACATGTGGTTGAGCGATGAACGATAAAAGTCTCTTCATCTGCCAACCCGGAATTGAGTATTGCCGTAAATACCGACTTTGCTGGGTCAACTGAATTTGAGTTAGCAGTACCGATGTATTCGGCTCTCCACCCATTCCAGAGTTGCTCAAGAGACATCAATGTCGCCCAACTGCCCTTCTGCGACTTCTGCTGTCAAGCGGGCAATGAAGGCCGCAACAGAAACGTCGCGCTCTACTTCCCCGCCGCGCGGATTCACTCCAACGGATTGATGAGCAATGTCGTCATCACCTACAACCAGAACGTATGGAACTTTGCTGGTCTTTGCATTTCGAATGCGTTTCCCAAGCTGTTCATCTGCATGATCAATATCAACTCTAAATCCAGCTTTTTTCAGTTGCTGCACAACTGACTGTGCATACTCATCATGAGCCAATGCCACGGGAAGTACTCGCACTTGTTCTGGCGATAACCAGCTCGGGAAGGCCCCTGCATAGTGCTCAATCAATACACCAAAGAATCGTTCGATTGATCCGAACAATGCGCGATGCAACATGATGGGGCGGTGGCGTGCACCATCTGAACCCACATATTCCAATTCAAAACGTTCTGGCAAATTGAAGTCGCACTGGATAGTGCTCAGTTGCCACTTACGCCCAATGGCATCTCGTACATCAATGTCGATCTTCGGGCCATAGAAAGCGGCATCGCCTTCCTTGATCTTGTATTCAACACCGTGCCGTTCAAGCGCTTCGCGTAGAGCCTCTGTGGCTTTCCCCCATATTTCATCTGAGCCGACTGACTTTTCAGGATCACGAGTGGACAAATTGAATTCGAAGTCATTGAAACCGAACCTGCGCAACACAGACATGATGAAGTCGAGCAACGATGAAATTTCATCCGCCATTTGTTCTTCTGTGCAGTAGATATGGCTGTCATCTTGAGTGAACCCGCGAATACGAAGAAGTCCATGAAGAGTTCCGGCGCGCTCGTACCGATACACATTGCCCAATTCGAATAAACGCAATGGAAGTTCGCGGTAACTGCGTTGACGACTGTCAAAAATGAGACAGTGCATCGGACAGTTCATCGGCTTCATGTAGTACGTGCCGTTATCCATCTCCATCGGCGGGTACATACCGTCTGCATAGAAATCAAGGTGTCCAGATTTGGCAAACAGATTCGCATTAGCGAGATGCGGCGTGTACACAAACTGGTAGTCGCCGTCTTGGTGGCGTTGACGGCTGTAGTCCTCCATCAATTTGCGCACGATTGCGCCTTTTGGATGCCAGACAGCAAGCCCACCACCAAGTTCGGTTGGAAAAGACAGAAGGTCTAGCTCATTTGCGAGTCGGCGATGATCACGCTTCGTTGCTTCTTCAAGTCGGTGCAAGTGCTCTTTTAGTGCCGTGTCGGATTCCCACGCAGTGCCATAGATGCGCTGCAACATCGGGCCCTTTTCATTTCCACGCCAATATGCGCCAGCAACTTTCATAAGACTGAAATGCCCAAGGCGAGACGTTGAAGGTACGTGAGGACCGCGACATAGGTCAACAAACGATTCTGAATTTCGATACAGACTGACTGAGTCAGCACTTCCCACTTCGCCAACATCACTTCCGTCAGCAGCTCCCGATGTCACACGTTCAATAATTTCGCATTTATAGGGTTGGGCAGCAAAGACCTCCAACGCCTCTTTAACCGAAACCTCAGAACGAATGAACGGCTGATTTGCCTTCATAATCTCGCGCATGCGCTTTTCGATAGAAGCGAGATCATCATCTGAGAATGTTTTGTTGTCAGGCAATGCAAAGTCGTAATAAAAGCCGTCTTCAATTGCAGGACCAATTGTGAAGTGAGCTCCGTCAAACAACTGCACAACTGCTTGTGCCAGAACATGCGCAGTGGAGTGTCGGAGCACATGACGACCGGCATCAGAGTCAGCCGTGATAATCGACACCGTGGCTCCGTCAAACAATGGGACCGTCAAGTCAACTTCGGCGCCATTCACCGTGCCTGCCACAGCAGCCTTAGCAAGCCGAGAGCCAATAGACGCCGCTAAGTCGGCGATTGATGAGCCGACGGGCAATGCACGCGAGGAACCATCGGGAAGAAGTACTGAAATCTCTGACATGAGACGACCATTCTACGGCTGGCGAGAGTGTCGGCTCGGGTCTATTTAACTGTGATTCGGCACGGCCATCTCCGTGGGGATGCTCTCTGCACGTTTCGTGGCATAGACATTGCGATATTCCTGGCCTGTGAGAGCTTGAATCTCATACATCAACTCATCGGTGATTTCTCGCAGAACCATGTGGTCGTCTGCTCTGTCGCGATAGCGGGACACTTCAATAGGTGCACCAATTTTGATTGTGCATTCACGGCCGAAACGCGGCATCACAGTGTCAGGTGGTTGGATCTCTCGAGTACCAATAATCCCAACAGGCAGAATTGGGCAGCCGACTTTCATGGCAAGACGTGCCGCACCCGTATGGCCTTTGTACAACATGCCATCTCTGCTGCGTGTTCCTTCGGGAAAAATGCCAAAAAGTTCCCCGCGCCGCAGAACTGCCTCTGCTGCAAAGAGGGCACCTTCGCTTTTTGAACCTCCCGAGCGATCGATAGGAATCATGCCGAGAGCAGGAAACAAATATTTTGTCTTCCAAGAATCCATGTACTCGGCTTTGCCAACAAAACTGATTTGACGTCCTGCATGAATCATGGTGAAAACTGAATCAAGAAAACTGATGTGGTTAGGACACAAAATAGCTGGCCCGGATTCCGGAAGGTTCTCAAAACCTTCAAAACGAAACTTCCACAACTTTGTGCTCAGTGGCTGCAGTAGTGCTCGTGCCCGTGGTTGGGCTCGGCTGGATTTAGGCAACACCTGATCACCAACTGATGAAGACGAGTCCGAAGGTGTTTCCATGATTCGCACATATTACTCATGATTTCGACGCCACACGACGGGCGAAAGCAATTGTTAGCGAGGGCCGACAGGTGTGAGCAATTCGACTCCCAAGAGAGCTGCTGAGGTACTGACGTCGATACCTGTAGCTGCGGCCGCATCGATCAGGGCAAGTGCACCGGGCGTATCAAGATCGTTATCAAGACACGCGCGTACTGAATCCAAAAGATCAGATTGAGAACCTCCGACGGATGCAGCCCATTGCATTAGGCGTGCAGAACTACGGGGCATCAGGGTTTCGTCCCATTCCCATTCCGTGCGGTAATGGTGCTCAATAATTGCGATGCGAATCGAACGCGGATCCCACAATGTGCGCAACTGATCTACAAAAACCAAGTTGCCAAGACTCTTCGACATCTTTTCGCCATCTTTAAACACCATGGCTACGTGCATCCAATGCTTGACAAATATTTCGCCCGTTGCGGCCTCAGACTGTGCTCGTTCACATTCATGGTGAGGAAATATCAGGTCGCTTCCACCACCATGCAAGTCAATAGTGGTGCCGAGGTCGCGTAATGCAAGTGCCGAACACTCGATGTGCCACCCAGGTCGGCCCGCTCCCCACGTGGCGTCCCACGCCGGTTCATCAGAAGCCGATGGGTGCCACAACACAAAATCGAGTGGGTTTCGTTTCTGTGGATCATCAACATTGCCTCCACGCTGACGGGCGAACTCAAGCATCTGTTCGTGGCTGTAATGCGACACTTCTCCGAAGGTCGGAACCTTAGAGACATCAAAGTACACAGATCCGCCGACGGCATAGGCAAAACCTCGGTCAAGAACGAGGCCAATGAATTTGCGAATATCAGTAATGGCCGATGAAGCGCGCGGCGTGCTGTACGCAGGCAACATCTCGAGTGCCTCCATGTCACGATTGAAACGCGCCTCTTCGCCTGCAGCTAGGTCTAAATAATGAACACCAAGTTCTCTTGCTTTGGCAAACAGCGGATCATCAACATCCGTGACGTTGCGAACGCATCGAACAGTATGGCCAAGGTCGATCAGACGACGTTGCAAAATGTCATAGAACAGAAACGTTGATGCATGACCCAAATGTGTTGCGTCGTACGGAGTAATACCGCATGTGTACATCAGCACCAACTCACTTGGAGTGAATGGCACGATGTCGCGCCGTGCAGTGTCGTACAAACGCATTGACATCTTTATTGAGCTTTCGCCCGAGGATCTTTCGTGATTCCCGTGAGTTTCGGCGCAACTCGTGTCTTGTAGCGAACATTCAATTGCAACAGAACAGCTGTAAAAGCTTCGATTGCTGTTGCATTCGATAACTCACCAGCGTCGAGTGGACGACAACCAGGAATATGTGCAGTTATGTCCATAACAATTGTTCGTGCCTCTGAGCTATCTGAACAAATCAGAACATCAGAATCAATTGGGTCTCCGAGGTGCCCCAGTTCCGTTGCGGGCAAATGATGAAACGCTGCCACAACCCGACATTCAGGAACTGCAGCTTGCACGTGGGCTGCAACGCTGCCGCGAGGTGGCAAGAGAGGTTGAAACTCATGGCCTACTCGCACGAGCGCATTGGCCATACTGATGATTACTTTGCCACGTAATAAATCAATGTGAGCTTTAGCTGTGGTTGCTGCCGAATCCCATGGAGTTGCCAACACAACAACATCGCATGCAGAAGCCTCATCATTGTCGCCACCATTCACGCTAAGAGTAAGATTTGGCCACTTGGCTTTCACGGCATCACACACTTCAATGGCTCTATCTTTGGACCGAGACCCAATAATCACGTCATAACCAACCGAAGCAAGGCGCGCCCCGAGGGCACTTCCGGCGGGTCCGGTACCGCCCAATATTCCAATACGCATTCCGTAGAGCCTTACACATAGACCCCTTGCGAACTACGGTCATATGAATGGGACTTCTTGAAGGCAAAAAAATCGTTGTAACGGGCGTCTTAACCGACGCCTCTTTGGCGTTCAGTGTGGCGCAATTAGCCCAACGTGAAGGCGCTCAGATTGTGCTCACGGGCGCCGGTCGCGCACTCTCGCTGACACAACGATCAGCACGCAGGCTTGACTCACCTGTTGACGTCTTTGAGTTTGATGTCACTGTGCCTGAACACATCGAATCAGTTCGCGAACAAGTGCGCGGTTCCTTGGGGCATGTCGATGGAGTTCTGCATGCAATTGGCTTTGCCCCCGAGGTGTGCCTGGGTGACGACTTTTTGGCTGCTCAATGGAGCGATGTTGCAATTGCTATGCAAATTTCTGCATATTCATTAAAGACACTTGTCGATGCATTTCTTCCGTTGATGTCCTCTGGCGGATCCATCGTTGGTCTCGACTTCGATAACACCGTTGCGTGGCCCGCATACAACTGGATGGGAGTTGCTAAGTCGGCGTTTGAATCAACAAGTCGCTACCTTGCAAAGGAACTCGGACCGCGAGGCATTCGTTGCAACTTGGTTGCAGCTGGCCCCATCAAGACAATGGCGGCAAAATCGATTCCCGGATTCAAGAAGTTTGAAGATATTTGGGATGACCGTGCTCCCCTCGGCTGGGATGTTTCTGACCCCTTACCAGTGGCAAAGGCCGTGCTTGCATTGATGTCTGACTGGTTTCCTGCAACTACTGGCGAGGTCATCCACGTTGATGGCGGCTTTCACGCCATGGGCGCGTGACAAACAAACTGTCCGAGGCGTCGTCGCCATATCTGCGACAACACCGAGATAACCCAGTCGAATGGTTTCAATGGGGCGACGAAGCGTTTGCTGAAGCCGAACGTACCGGTAAACCAATTCTGTTATCGATTGGTTATTCGGCATGCCACTGGTGTCATGTGATGGCTCACGAAAGCTTCGAAGATGATGCAACTGCGTCGGTCATGAATCAACTCTTTGTAAACATCAAGGTCGATCGAGAAGAACGACCCGATGTTGATGCCGTTTACATGGATGCAGTGCAGGCAATGACGGGCCGAGGTGGCTGGCCTATGACCGTGTTCTGCACACCAACTGGTGAACCTTTCTATGGCGGTACGTATTACCCGCAAGAATCGTTTGTGAAGTTGATGCATGCAGTTGATGATGCATGGCGTAACAAGCGTGAAGACCTGCAACAAAACGTTGATGCACTTGTTGAGGCTGTCAGCAGAACCACTCGCATTACCCCCGTAGACGAGTTCGACGCACACGAGATAGCCAACACAGCACTTCAGGCAATGACTCAGAGTTTTGACTCCCGCTGGGGCGGCTTTGGCTCGGCACCAAAATTCCCATCAACGTTTGCGCTTGATCTTGCAATGCGGTTGTACCAGCGATCCCGCGATGAACAACTTCTCCAAATGGTCACCACTTCTCTTGATGCAATGGCGGCCGGTGGCATGTACGACCACATTGGTGGAGGTTTCTCGCGATACAGCGTTGACGAAAAGTGGTTGGTACCGCATTTTGAAAAGATGTTGTACGACCAGGCTCTCCTTCTGCGCACATATACACACGCATGGCTAATCGGACATCAAGACCGACATCGCCAAACTGCAGAAGAAGTCATGTCGTATGTCATTGATGAAATGCGCCACACTGACGGCGGTTTCTACAGCGCTGAAGATGCTGACTCTCTCGATGAACACGGCCATTCTGAAGAAGGTGCCTTCTACACATGGACGCCACACGAAGTCGCCTCTGTCCTCGGTACGGATTCTGCGGCCGCTCTCGAGTGGTGGAACATTATGGATGGTGGCAATTTTGAAGGCCGATCAATCCCACATCGCATACCTCAGCGAGGATCATTACAGAGATCTCCTGAAATTGAGTCTGCACGTCGTCGTCTCTTCCATCACCGTGCGACACGGTCACGCCCCGGTCTTGACAACAAAGTCTTGACCGAGTGGAACGCAATGATGCTGTCGTCCTTGTGTGAATCAATATCTGCATTCGACCGACATGACTTGATACCAATTGCCGAGAAAAATGCCCAATTCCTTGTATCGGAATTACGCAATGCTGATGGCGTGTGGTCACGAAGCTGGCAAGAAGATGCGATTCCCCATTCCCAACACAGCGCGCTGGCACATGACCTAGCACATGTTGTTGATGCAATGACTCGTATGTACGAGCTAACAGCTACCCATACCTGGTTACAGATTGCTACTGAAACCGCACATCAATTGATTGACGAATACTGGGATCCAGAACATGGTGGTTTATTCACCGTTGCATCATCTTCAGAGCAACTAATTGTTCGCCAGAAAGACCTGATGGATAATGCGACACCATCAGCCAACTCAGTAGCGGCGTATGCCTTTCTTCGCCTGGCAGCTATTACCGGGGATGCAAAACTGACAACGCACGCTCACCAGATACTGGCTCTGTTAGCCCGAGTCGCGCCATCTGCTGCAACAGGTTTCTGCAATGCAATCTCTGCGTCCCTCTTTGCGCAAGAAGGTGCAATGGAAATTGTGATTCCAGGTGACAATGCTGCTCTTCTCGCAACAGTTCGATCACAATGGCTTCCGAATGCAGTCACGGTGTGGGGAGCCCCCACTGATTCACCATTGTGGACAGGACGCGAGGTCGGCTCGGCGTACGTGTGTCGCAATCATGAGTGTTTGCTGCCGGCCCGTACCGAACAGGAATTGCGCGACCGAATTGCTACCAGTTTTTCTGGTGAATAATCGATTCCGCTGAACGACGAATTCGCTGAGAACTGCGGCCCTGTCGTTTCTGGCCTTCAATTTCATAACCAATGGCAATGGTGCCCAATATTTCAATGTGGTCAGGAATATTGAACTCTTTGCGCAACCCTGCTTCATTCGAGTGAGCAAAAAACAGGGCGCCCAATTTCACATCTTCTAGGGCAAGAAGAAAAGTCATGGTGGCAAAAGATGCATCGATGGTCCAATACGGCGCAGGCCACTGTTCGAGCCCTTCGCCAAGGCCAGTTGACTTTTTGTCAGGTTCTGAATAGCGCTCGAGATACGCGGTGGGATCACACATACTGATCGCGATTACCGGCGCTTGCAAAAGCAACGGGAAAGCGAAACCTTCACGTCGTTCGACAGGAAGCGCGACATCCCAATACCGTTGTGTTGATTCGTTCTCTAGTAGCAGAACATGCCAGCCCTGCGATTTGCCCGCACTTGGTGCACGGCTTGCAAGATCAATACACGATGTAACTATTGCAGTATCGACTGATTGATCGGAAAATGATCTCGACATCCGACGTGATCGGACGATGTCGGCGAAGTTCACTGACTTAGACGCGAGCGCCGAGCTTGACAAGGCTTTCAGCCATGGTCCAACCATGAACAATCAACACGCCACCCTTTTTAGGATTAACGCCTTCAAACAAAGAAGTGATTTCTGGTGAGATCTTTTCTGGCTTCAACGACTCGTGATCAAGGAAACCGCTTTGTCCACCAGATGCAACGATGAAAGTTTTTTCGTCATAGGTGGAATCAACACCAAAACGACGGGCAAGGCGACGACCCCATGCGCGTTCTTCACCAACGGCGCGATGCCCGAATGTGGGAATCATCTCTGTGACAGCTTTCATTGCTTCCATGCCGTCGGCTGTAGCGAAGCGGCTACCCACCACGACATCCTCATCAGGAAATGCCATCAGTGCACGATGGTACGCCTCTGTCATTAAACCTTTGAGAATTGAGTCACGCTTTGCGGTTCGCTTGATGGTCATGAGTCCGAGCAAGACACATGGCGTTCCGCCAATGCGTTCAAGAGTTGAAAAGGTAACACCGTGCAATTTGCCGTCAATACGGGCGAGGGTGCACAACACCCAATCTGTTCCGGCCTTTGCAAATTGCTCGGCCGTGAAAGACCCCTCGATGGTGAGGAACTCTTCAAACTGGGCCTCAGTGAGTGCGCTGCAGTCTTGTGTGGCAACTTCCAACGACATTGACTGGGTGACTCCCTCTGACACTCGGGCGGCACTAGTGCCGACAACAACCCCTCTATTCTGCCACTGCCAGAAGCCAAATCCTGAAATCACAGGTTATTTAGACGATTTTTACCGCATTCAAGCCAAAGGTAACGCGCAATGGCCCCAGAGCCTTCTCAAAATCAACAAGTCCCGACGACCCAAGATCGAATACTTTGCCACCAGGCAACTTCACCTTGCATGGTGAGGTTCCGGGAAATTCGGCGATGATTGCTTTGAGTCGTTCGAGTTTTTCTGTCGTGAATCCGGCTGGCAGCGACAGTTCAACTTCTGGAATTTTGTCACCCAAATTTTCAGGGACCGAAATTCTTTGCGCAGAAAAACTAGATGGCGCACCATCACGTTTATTGAGGCGACCCGTAACCGTAACCACTAGGTCATCAGACAACATGTGCCCATATTCGCTCAAGACCTTTGCAAATACTGTCACTTCAATGGCAGCGTCCATGTCTTCCAACACAAACGTCGCCATTTGGTCACCCTTCTTCGTAAAGCGGCGATTCAAACTAGACATCACTCCGCCAATCGTTGCCATTCCGGACTCGCGTTCTTCAAGTTCTTGAATTGAACTGTTAACTAGCCGGCGTAGTGCATATTCGACCCCGCGTAATGGGTGATCGGAAATGTACAGACCCAACATCTCCTTTTCATGACGCAGTTGATCTGGCTTAGTGAACTGCATGTCAGGAATGGTTACTTCTGAGCTCCACCCTGTTGTTGATGCATCTTCCATTTCACCAAAGAGCGACATGACTCCTTTTTCTTCCTCACGTCGAGCTACAACAGCAGAATCAATAATTGATTCAAAGACCATGAGAAGACCACGCCGAGGATGTCCGAAAGAATCAAATGCCCCCGCCTTGATCAATGACTCAACAGCACGCTTATTAAGGGCCTGTTCGGGCGCACGTCGTGCGAAGTCATGAAATGATTCATACCGGCCATTGCGATCGCGCTCTTCCAAAATCTGAAGAACAATTCCTTCTCCAACATTTCGAACACCGGACAATGCAAATACTATTCGCTTCTGTCCGTCCGCAGTAATGGCCGCAAAGTCTGAACGACCTTCGTTTATGTCAGGGTTTGAAACTGTGATTCCAATTGAACGAGCATCGGCAAGATGCACAGCTGCCTTTTCATAGTTGCCCTTTACAGAAGACAACAAACACGCCAAGTACTCAACAGGGAAATGTGCTTTGAGATAAGCAGTTTGATACGCAATTAACCCATAGCCATACGCATGGCTCTTGTTGAATGCGTAATCTGCAAAGCCGCGAATGGTTTTAAACAATTCCTCACCAAGCGGACGGCCGTATCCGGTCATTTCACAACCATCAACAAAGGACCCTTCTTCAGCCGCCATGGCCTTTGGGTCTTTCTTACCGCAGGCTTTGCGTAAGTTGTCTGCTTGAGCCAACGTATACCCGGCAAATTTCTGAGCTACACGCATCATGCTCTCTTGGTAGACCATGAGGCCATACGTGTCGTGAAGCACTTCTCGAGCATCTTCATGGAAGTACTTGGGCTCTTCGATTTTGTTCTTAATCTTCGCGTAGGCGGTGTGCATCTTGGTGCTCATTGGACCAGGGCGATACAGCGCAATCACAGCGCAAACATCTTCAAACGCTGTGGGGCGCATTAGTCGTAACAAGCTCTGCATTGGCAGAGACTCGAGCTGGAATACACCAATAGTGTCTCCCCTTCCGAGCAACTCGAAGGTTTCAGTGTCTTCAAGAGAGATGATGTCAATGTCAAAGTCAGGATCTGTTTGTTCCCTGATCATTTCCACTGCATCTGCAATGACGTCAAGATTTCGCAGACCGAGAAAGTCCATCTTGAGAAGACCTAATGATTCAACGGCATGCATTTCGTATTGCGTGACTATCGGCGCATCGTTTCCTTTGCGTTGAATCGGCAGATAGTCCATCAGTGGCTTACTTGTGATGACT
>Ga0209357_1000059_pt1 | contig 34667 bp, 40 predicted proteins | sample LauGreFBDMM110SD_2_FD_187573 | JGI IMG/M metagenome (GOLD analysis project Ga0209357, IMG submission 187573) | Freshwater lake microbial communities from Lake Michigan, USA - Fa13.BD.MM110.SD (SPAdes) (version 3) | ecosystem: Environmental > Aquatic > Freshwater > Lake | place: Lake Michigan... | reverse complement strand
GTTGATATTTTTGAGAAAAAAGAAATCATCCTCCCACCATGCATATTTTTTTAACAGTTTCTCGATGATGGATAAAACGTATAAGGCAGGTTGTTCATTTATGGCGGCACTCTTAGCCTTGGTCAACTCTTCCACATAGCTGATGCAAGTCATCAAATAAAAAGCATAGTTTCGTTAAAGGATCAACTTGCAATATGATGTCAGACATTCAAACAATTTAATGATCAATATGTCTAATGTTTCCAGCCTCAACAATGATTTGTTCATACCCGATGGTGTTACTTTCGTTGGCTCAATCAATGTGCCAGGATTTGCCCAGATAAATGGTGACATATCTGGCGAAATTAATTGCAAAGAACTAGAAGTGGGACCAAAAGGGAACATCAAAGGAAAAGTTCAGGCTCAGGGAATACAAGTGCATGGTCAACTGGAAAACGATATCAATTGCAAAGGTTTGGTGAAAATTTTCAAGACTGGAAAAGTTTCAGGCAAGCTCACTTATTCAGAAATTGACATTGAGCGCGGTGGCCAGTTTATTGGGAATATGAGCAGCACCAAGTCTTCATAAATTAGCCTCACGGTTGACTACCGCTTGTCAACTTGTCTAAAAATTGAATGGCTCCCAAAGATGCAAATTCATTGGCATTGGCTTCGCAAAAATTATCTACGTATTGAACAGCCGTATCCAGCGATGGTAATTTGCTGAATTTATTTTCTGTTAGTTTTTTTCTGGAAATATTGGTCAAATTCAACGGAGCCAAAAAGGCATTCAGCCAGGTGGTTTTTTCAATGTTGCTGGTAGTCTTCCAACTTGTACAACTGGGATTGCCAAATAAATTCTGACTGTTTGCATGCGAAGCAAACAAACTGAAAATGACAAAAAAACTGGCTATCAGGCAAATAGCCTTTATGGCTTCTTCCCTTGACTTATCAGGTTGTTCAGCAATATCAAAAACTTTTTTTTGATTGGTCATTTATGTACTCATTTTGTCAATTCAAATCACATTAACACCTAATTGCATGGTTATTATTAGTATTTGTCAAAATTAATATATTTAAATGGGCAGTAAATTGTTACCATGGCTCACGCAAACACATGGATTAAGTCATGAAACTGGTTTTAGTTTTATTGTTGTTAGTAGGCTTAGAAGTCAATGCGCAAAGTGTAGGTGATGTCTTTGGTGGCATCTCATTTATACAACCCTCCATCAAAGACGAGTCCTCAAGAAATCTCGGCACCTTCAAGCCCACAGTTGTTGGATTAGGACTGGCCTATTTGGTGACTGACAACGTAGCATTGGAAGCCAATGCGTTTGATGGCAGCGGTGACTCATCCCTGACACCAACCAGCGTTGCCACTTACACGGTCAAAATAAAAAATGGATACAGCTTAAGTGTTCGCCCATTCATCGCATTCAATGCCTCATGGGGTGGTTATGCGAAGTTAGGTAGGCAGTTTGGAACACAAACAACTGTTGTCAAAACCTCCGTGTCACAAAAATCGACAGACTCTAGCTACGCGCAGACAGTTTATGGCCTTGGAATTTCTTACAACATCAATCCCAAGTGGGGAGTTTCCTCTGAGTATGTGTGGACGAAAAAAGGCGATTCCGAAACGAACAAGAACGAATCAATGGGTATCGGTATCAGGTACAAATTTTAGTTACTTCGCTCTCGTTAAAGCTTGCTTTGCACATAACAAAGCGCAGTGAATATACTTGGACTAACTGCAACTTAACCCACAAAAAAATATGAGTCGCAAACTTGTCCGCAGCGGAGTCCAGCACACAGTTAGCTTTAATCCAGCAACCCGCAATGCTGTCAGCCCTAAGTATGATTTAGAAAAAGGTGAAATAAAAACTGTTGATCTTCAAGACGATGTTGGCTCGATACCGAAGCCCATCATCAAAGATGATTTTTTTGCCGAGAAAAAAACACATATTAAAGATCGAATTCACCGCGTAAACGAAGACCATGTGCATGAAAATAGACAGCAAATAAGCAGCCAAAAATCCATCTCAGACAACCGGCAAAAATTTGAAGACGATGCGCCAATAATCACCCATCAGTTTTTTGGCGCCAACGATGTCATGCAACAAAACACAGCGCACATAGACAATACCCCTATCGTTGACCATTTCGCTCGGTTTATCCAGACCGTCCCCACAAGATCGACAGCTCAACTTGTAAGCGCATCATCTGTCACTCAAAATCCCAGCATTGCCCGAAAGCCTCGAAGCTCTGCGATAAAGCCTGGCAAGCAACTTAAGGTAAATTCAGTCAGCAAAGATTCAGGCGCATTGGTTGAAGATGAGCTTCAAGCAAAAATTCATCGCATTAAGAAAAAGCTACAACATGCCAATCAAAAACTCAAAGATATACAAGAGCGTGATCAATAGATTGAGAGTTAATTCAATTTGTTTCAATACTTAATTTGGTCTTTGTAAACATAACGCCATTTAACTTATAAAGTCATGATGCGTTCATAAATACCCCCTAAAACCTCAGAAAGTTATTCGAAGGTAAATAGCATGAACGAAAATTCCCAACTGGACGCAGAGCAATTACGGAAAATCCGTGAAGACATCTTAGACTCCATAGACGAAGAACTTGAGATGGCCATGGAAGATGGCGAAAATGAAAACGATCCTTTTGCTTCCGATGAAGAGAAAAAAAATCGTGCGGTTTATTTCCGTGAACTATTGCGCTTGCAAGGTGAGTTGGTCAAGTTGCAAGATTGGGTTGTTGCCACCAAACAAAAAGTGGTGATTCTTTTTGAGGGCCGCGATGCTGCAGGCAAGGGTGGCGTCATCAAACGAATTAACCAAAGGCTTAACCCCCGCGTCTGCCGAGTCGCGGCTCTGCCTGCGCCCAACGATAGAGAACGTACGCAATGGTATTTTCAACGCTATGTGACGCACCTTCCTGCCGCTGGTGAGATCGTTCTTTTTGATCGGAGTTGGTACAACCGCGCAGGGGTCGAGCGTGTGATGGGTTTTTGCACCGAAGATGAATACGAAGAATTCTTCAGAACCGTCCCCGAATTTGAAAAAATGTTGGCGAGAAGCGGCATCATCTTGTTGAAATATTGGTTCTCCATCACGGATGATGAGCAACACGCTCGCTTTTTGGGCCGCATACATGACCCCTTGAAGCAGTGGAAACTCAGCCCTATGGATTTAGAAAGCCGTAGACGCTGGGAAGACTACACCCGCGCAAAAGAAACCATGATTGAGCGAACCCATATTGCAGAAGCGCCTTGGTGGGTAGTTCAAGCAGTGGATAAGAAACGCGCCCGACTCAATTGCATCGACCATTTGCTTTCTCAGTTCAATTACCACGAAATTGAACATGCAGAGATCGCCTTACCTGCGCGTGTGCGAAACCCTGACTACATTCGACACCCTGTGCCAGAGCAAATGATGGTCCCGGAGAAATACTAATTTTTTGGAATCAGGAAAGAATGCAAAAAAGCATATTTTTCAAACAATTGTCATATAAAACAACAATTTAGACAAAATAGTGAAAGTTTTTGTGCAAATGATAAGGCTTGATGTTAAAAATACTCCATTGACGTGGAGTTTTTATGTACAAGTTGATAAGTATTTTGGTTTTTTTACTTTTTCCGATTTTTGCAAAGGCCGCAGACATTTCTTCTTGTGCGCTCAAACCCAAGCCTGACGAAATGAACTATTGCAAAGCATCCTATGCGGGCAGTGCTACTTTTTGCGACATGATCAAAAATGGTGAACTAAAAAGAGATTGCTATTTTCTGGTTATCCGGGTTCAAAGAAACAATGCATATCAACTGAAAAAGTCCCAGCCAGAAGTGGTAGAAAAAGAATAGGCTATTTGTTTTGAGGTCACTGACTTTGGGTGATTTCAATAACATCACAAGAAGCCATTGAATTCTTTTGATTTTTAAGACTGATGGCAGCATACGGCTCTTCAGGATAGCTGGAAGCCAAAATAAGATGCCCATTGGTGTAGTCACTCCAACGACCGCCGTCCATGGTTACCCACGAGCGGTTAAAAGGCAATGTGTATGTTTCATTTTTAAATGACACTGTGACGCTTTCTCTTAAGAAATGAACGTCAAAAGGAAATCCAAGGTAGTGCTTTCCACAGGTGAGTGGCTTGGACACAATTTGTGCAGAAGCCAAAAAACAATGCAGTGACATTACAACAAAGAGGATGTATTTCATAGAGCGTATTATGTGGCCCTTCAGAAGTATGAATCTTTGAAAGAAAATCATGACAAGGCCAGTGTTAACCGAGCAACAAATTCATACTGAGGTTCGAGCAACTATCGCCCAATTTAACCAAGATATTGTTCAAGAGGTTCAGTTGGCCATTACCCAGCATAAAGTTGTGGTGGTAGGAATGACGCAAAACCCTTTTGTCAAGAATGTTCGCGCTTTGCTTTCAGAGGCTGGCATTTCTTACCACTATTTAGAGTATGGAAGTTACTTAAGCCAATGGAAGCGCCGCTTGGCTTTGAAAATGTGGACCGGCTGGCCCACATTTCCTATGGTGTTTCGCGACGGTGTACTTTTAGGCGGATACAAAGAGGTCAAAGCATTGATTGCTCTTCAAGCCATTTAACGATTGTTTTGACCATGGGTTCTACCGACTTAGGGTCCCGTATATCTCCGGCCAGTACATGCTGACCCTCACTTTGGCTGTAGGAAACCAACTCTAGTTTTTTGCTTGGTGAGCCAATGCGTTCAAAGACTTTTTGGGTTTCCATGGGTTCAACGGTTTGGTCGTCTGCACTGTAGAGCACCAACAAGGGTGCCTTAAATAGCTGAGCGTCGCTTTCCCGCACTTTCTTTACCAATGCCATCATGGGGAATAAAGCGCTTGTAGGATAACTTTTTGTCCATGCAGCTGATTCTTGAGCGCTGAGTTCTGGAAACTTCAATTCGGGACCTGTGATCGCCATGGCAATTTGTTTCCCCCAGTGACCATTGAGCAGCTCGGAACGTTTGTCTTTGAGACCAAAATTGGGGGAGATGAACACATGCGCCTGAACAGAATTGGCATAGGGTGAAGTCTCTAGCCAGGTTGAGAGTGTTGAGCCAGTGGAACAACTGATGACCAAAACTTTCTCGCCCAAAGTTTGTCCTATGCGAACAGCCTCCACAGTGTCGGCCAACCAATCTTGAACAGACACTTGACCAAGGGCAGCGCCAGGCAGTCCATGGCCACTCAAGCGTGTATAAAAAAGATTGGCGCCTAACTCTTTGGCCACCAAGTCTGCAACTGGGGCTGTTTCCATGCGACTGGCTGAAAACCCATGCACATAGACAACGGCCCAAGGTGTCTTTTGACGATCGGTGTTAGCCCACACAATGCCTTTGGCTGTGCCTGGTTTGATATCGCTGAACTTGGCTTCGCTTTGGGCAAGCCAGTCATCGAGTTCTGACAAATTTTGCGTGGGCGCACTTCTGCTGGATGGCGTATCACTGCCAAACTCATTGGTAGGTCCTACAAAAAATGTAATCACAGCCAGCAGCACAACTCCCAAAAGAGATTTGAGGGCCAAAAACCCCCAGCTTTTCAAACTGGATTGCGTTTGGGTTTCTACAGTCATGGCATTCCCCTAAGTTTTATTGGTTTTTGAATACAGGCTTACGTTTATTGACAAAGGCATCCATGCCTTCTTTTTGGTCCTCGGTTGCAAAAAGCGCGTGGAACATGCGTCGCTCAAACATGACACCATCGGACAAGCTGCTCTCGAATGCGCGGTTGATGGATTCTTTGGCAGACATAACCGCCATTTGCGAATAATCACAAATACTAAGTGCTGCACTCAAGGCCTCATCCATTAACTTATCCAGCGGCACGACGCGACTTACAAGTCCAGCACGTTCAGCCTCTTGCGCATCCATCATGCGGCCAGTCAGGGCCAAGTCCATGGCCTTGGCTTTGCCAATAGCGCGGGGCAAACGTTGTGTGCCACCTGCACCAGGGATGATGCCGAGTTTGATTTCAGGCTGACCGAAGCGAGCGTTATCAGCGGCGATGATGATGTCGCACATCATGGCGACTTCGCATCCGCCGCCCAGTGCAAAACCGGAAACCGCGGCAATGATGGGTTTGCGAATACTGCGCAGCGTTTCCCAATCGCGTGTGATGTAGTCGCTTTTATAAACGTCGGCATAGCTGTAGGTGGCCATTGCGCCAATATCAGCACCCGCCGCAAAAGCTTTTTCATTACCCGTCAGGATGATGCAACCAATATGGGGGTCTGCATCGAATATCTTCAGTGCGGTACCCATCTCAACCATGAGTTCGCTGTTGAGCGCGTTCAATTGCTTGGGGCGGTTAAGGGTGATGATTCCCACTTTTTCTGCTTCAGTGCGAACTTGAATCAACTCGTAGCTCATGCAACTCTCCAAATCGTGGCAATGTCTTTCAACTAAACCCCAAGACGGTTGGACTGGGGATGGTGATAAATTATCACCCAAGGAGACTGACATGAATGACAAGACCGTTAGCTATGAAGAGCGAGGCGCTGTAGCGTGGCTCACACTCAACCGTCCGCAAGCCTTGAACAGCTTCACACGTGAAATGCACAGTCATTTATGGGAGGCATTTGATCAAGCTGAAGCCAATCCACTGATTCGTGCCATGGTTATCACCGGGGCTGGGCGGGGGTTTTGCGCTGGGGCCGATTTGTCTGAATTTGACTTTGCCGAGGGCCCAAACTTGATCGCACGTGCTGACCCAGGCCCCGTGATTGACCAAGCTTTCAATCCAACGACCAGACGTCTGCAGCAATTGCGTATGCCCACCGTTGCTGCGGTCAATGGCGTCGCTGCTGGTGCGGGCGCTTCTTTTGTGATGGCTTGCGACATTGCTATTGCTGCACCCACTGCATCATTTATCCAAGCATTTAGCAAAATTGGCTTGATACCAGACGCAGGAAGCAGTTGGTTTTTGGTAGAGCGCTTAGGCTTGGCTCGGGCCATGGCATTGGCCATGACCGGTGAAAAATTGATGGCACCGCAAGCCAAAGATTGGGGTTTGATTTGGGATGTGGCAGAGGACTGTTTGGAGGCCTCCTCTCAAATGGCGCAACGCTTGGCCTCAATGCCAACCCAAGCTTTGATCGCCACGCGAGCCTTGTTGCGTGAAGCAGGCAATAGAAACTTGAACCAACAACTTGATGTTGAGCGTGATACGCAATCTGCGCTTGGAAAAACACATGACTATATTGAAGGTGTTTCTGCCTTCTTGCAAAAACGTCCTCCTCAATTTACAGGGCACTGACCATGCCTCAATTCACATCTGAGGTGGACTTGGCGCATCGAGTCGGTGAGTCCATGTTTTCTGCTGATGTGGCTTCACGGCAGACCATGGGCATGGAATTGGTTTTTTGCAAACCAGGTCAAGCACGCATGCAAATGCGTATAACGCCCATGCATTTGAATGGACACCAAATTTGCCATGGTGGATTTATTTTTACTTTGGCCGATTCCACTTTCGCGTTTGCCTGTAACAGCCATAACAAGGTTGCGGTTGCTGCAGCTGCATCGATTGAGTTTTTAAAACCAGCCCACCTAGACGATTTATTGGTATGTGATGGAGATGAGCAGGTGCTCAGCGGTCGGCATGGTGTTTACGACATGATCGTGCGCAATCAGAAAGAAGAAGTCGTGGCGCTTTTCAGAGGTAAAAGTGCGCAAATTCAAGGAACAGTGGTATCTGAATGAATCAAAACCATTTTTCGCTTGACCCTATAGAAAAAGCCAGTGTTGACGAACTTCGCAGTTTGCAACTCAAGCGCTTGAAAGCCACTTTGCACCATGCCTATGCCTGTTCGCCGGTGTACCGCGCAAAGTTCGATGCTGTTGGCATTCATCCGGATGAATGTAAAAGCTTGGCCGATTTAAGTAAATTTCCTTTCACCGCAAAATCTGATTTGCGCGACAGTTACCCCTTCGGGATGTTTGCAGTGCCACAGTCACAAGTGGTGCGTATTCATGCTTCTAGCGGTACAACGGGTAAGCCGACAGTGGTGGGCTATACCGCGAACGATGTGGCCATGTGGGCTGAATGTGTTGCGCGTAGCATTCGCGCCGCTGGTGCTAGGCCAGGTGACAAAGTACACATCAGCTACGGCTATGGTTTGTTTACGGGTGGCTTGGGTGCGCACTATGGTGCAGAGCATTTAGGCTTAACGGTGATTCCCTTTGGTGGTGGACAAACCGAAAGACAGGTGCAACTGTTGAAAGACTTTGCCCCCGACATCATCATGGTCACGCCAAGTTATATGTTGGCTTTGGCTGATGAATTTGAGCGCCAAGGTTTGAACCCCATTGAAAGCAGTTTGCGTATTGGAATTTTTGGCGCTGAGCCTTGGACCAACGATATGCGCTTGGCCATTGAGAAGCGCATGGGCATTGACGCGGTGGACATTTATGGCTTGTCTGAAGTGATCGGCCCCGGTGTAGCGAGCGAGTGCGCAGAAACCAAAGATGGCCCCACCATTTGGGAAGACCATTTTTACCCAGAAATCATTGATCCCCAAACGGGAGAGGTGTTGCCTGATGGGGAACTGGGTGAACTGGTGTTTACAAGTCTGACCAAAGAAGCCTTGCCCATCATCAGGTACCGCACACGCGATTTAACGCGCCTGCTGCCTGGAACCGCTCGCACCATGCGGCGTATGGAAAAAATAACGGGTCGCAGTGATGACATGATGATTGTCAGGGGCGTGAATGTTTTTCCTACCCAGATTGAAGAACTTATTTTGAGGCAATCAGCCTTGAGTGCGCATTACCAGTGCATCTTGGAAAAAGATGGGCCATTAGATGCGTTGACCGTCAAAGTAGAGACCCGCAAAGGTTTGTCTTGTGATTCCTCAGAAGCTAAGCAGGCTGCTGTCAACCTAGAACATGATGCAAAAGCCTATATTGGCACCAGCTTGAAGGTGGAGTTATGCCTTGAAGGTGGTATTGAGCGAAGTATGGGAAAAGCCAAAAGAGTGATAGATAAGCGTTGATATCAACTCAGTTTTGCTGCGTGTCACTGAGCCAACTCCCTACCTTGACGGGGTCCTCAATGTGAAGTCGCCACAAGGGTGTTGGATTGGTGGCAGAAAGATCAAGATTCAGTCTGAGCAAATGGCCATCTCTGGCAACCAAAGCCATGCATTGTTTATTTTTTCCTAGGAGTAGATGCAATTGATCTAGGCGCTGAAAGCGCCAAGACTGCATGGTTTTGCCGCGACCTGTCTCTATGCCAAGCCACTCGTCGCCTGGCGAAAAACCAGCAAGCTCTGCAGCGCTGTCACGCAAGACTGTTTGAATATGAACGCTATGGTCTTCTTTGACGCGAATGCCGATTTGTTGCGCCAAAGGCGAGGCCTCAAACTGCACACCCATGCCTTGCTTCTTTAAAACCTCAACCAAAGGAAGTTCTTCAACTGTATGAACCCATGAATGCAGCGTTTTGCGCCAAGATTTGCCGCTGATGGAATGAAGAGCTTGAAGTAAATCGGCCTCTGAAATGGGACCACCTTGGCTTTGCTGCCAAAGTTCTCGCATCACTTCATCAAGGCTATGTCCCATGTGGCGCAAGGAAAGGTCTAAACAAAGTGCGATGAGTGAGCCCTTGGTGTAGTAGCTCACGGTGATATTGGGGGTATTGCTATCAGGCCGGTAATACTTAGTCCAAGCTTCCATGCTTGCAGATGCAACTGACTGTGCCTGCCGGCCTGGTGTTTGCAAATATTGTTGGATAGATTTAGTTAGCAACTTCAAATAAAGCGCTGGTGAAATTAACTCCGCACGGCAAAGCATCAAGTTGTCGTAGTAATCGGTGAAGCCCTCAAAAAACCAAAGCATGTCTGTGTATTGCTCGCTTTGGTAGTTGTAGCTCAGGTAATTCGAAGGTCTGAGTCGTTTGACATTCCAGGCATGAAAGTACTCGTGACTGAAAAGACCCAGTAAGCCGATGTATTCTTCGCTGGGGTGCTTGTCGGCGTGCTTTGGTAAATCTGTTCGCCTGCAAAGTAATGCGGTGCTGTTTTTATGCTCTAGTCCGCCATAGCCATCAGCGACTGCATTCAATAAAAAAACATAGTTCGGAAATGGCGGTGATCCTGATCTGTGCCAAAAGTGCACAATGGTTTTGCAAATACGCTCCACATCGTTGTTCAGACGTTGCGCGTCAAAAGAGGGGGCAGCACCAGTGACCACAATGTGGTGCTTGGTCTTTTGAATGGCAAATTCAGTGCGAGAAAAATCAGAAAGCTCAAAAGGGCTGTCAGCAAGCTCGTCATAGTTTTCAGCATGGTAGGTCCCAAAACCTGCGCCGTTGACACGCACAGGTTTCAGTGACGTGGCTACTTGCCATTCGCTGGTATGTTTTGGAGGAATCAACTCTAAGCTGATGGTGTCTTGCGTTTGCCCCAGCACCTGAACAAACATGCTGGTACCGTTGAAAAAACCTCTGTGTGCATCTAACCAAGCAGTGCGAACCGAATGGTCATGGGCATGTACAAAGTACTGCAATTGCATTGGCTTATTGTTTTTTGACTCACTGACCCATGTGCATTTGTCGAATTGTTTGACAGCGACAGGTTTCCCATCTTGGGTGGCTTCAAGCCCAGTGATTTGTTTGGAGAACTCTCTGACCAAGTAACTCCCTGGGATCCAAACAGGCAGCTGAAATTTTTGCTTTGAGCGTGGATGCTGAACAAACAAAGCAACGCGCCAAAGATGCGCATGTGCATTTTCAATGGTTACTTGGTAATGAATGCCACGTTGGTGAGCGCCATTGGAGGACATAAGTTCAGTATTTTTTAAGGCCTTGCAGTAGAGAGCATTTTTTCGATTTGAGCCATTTCTACAGCCCCTGAAATTCGTGATCCATCAGCGAAGATGGTGGTGGGTGTCCCATTGATTTTTTGTTTTTGGCCAAAATCAACATTTCGCTTAAGAGCTGCTGCATCGCAGCCAGTTGAATTGGGTGTTTGGTCTCTGAGCATAAAATCTTGCCAAGCCTTGGACTGGTCTTTGGCGCACCAAATGGCTTTGGATTTGTCTACGGAATCTTTACCTAGGATGGGATACAAAAACAGGTAAACAGTTACGTTGTCAATGCTTTGCAGTTCTCGCTCAAATCGCTTGCAATAACCGCAGTTGGGGTCTTCAAATATCGCCATTCTGCGCTCACCTTTGCCACGCACGATCACGATGGCATCCTTGACAGGCAAAGATTTGAAGTCCACCGCCATGATTTTTTGAATCCGCTCTTCAGTGAGATCTCGCTGATTTTTGGTATCAATCAGGCGTCCCTGAATCAAAAAGTTGGCAGATGCATCTGTGTAATAAATTTCCGATGAGTCCACCCGTAACTCGAACAAGCCTGGCATGGGTGTGCGTTTGATTTCGTCAATGGGACTTATATGTGGCATCCGCTCTTTAAGGTTCTTGCGGATTAACGCTTCTTCTCCTTGCGCAAACACAGTCTGCAACAACAGGCCGTTCATGAATACCAAGAGGAATTTGAAAAAAGTGGACATAAGTGTTTTCATTAAATTGTGGGATGCATGGCTTGTTGCATTGTCCATTGCTTTAAATGGGACAGTTGGTCAAATTGACTCATGCCCCAATTCCGCATAGATTGTGCAACTGTGTTTGGGTGTGAAAACAAGCGTTGCAAGCCATCGCAGGCAAGCAAGGTTGGCAACAAGCCTGCTTTGCGTTCTCGCTCGTAACGCCGCATCAAAAATTTGTCACCCACACCGCGCCAATATTCTTTGCCATCTCGAAGCGACAGAACTTTGGCAAGTGCAGCTGCATCGGCCAAACCCAAGTTCAAGCCCATGCCTGCCAGTGGATGTACTGTATGTGCAGCATCCCCTGCTAACACCCAACTGTTTCCGTTTTCGAAAGTGCCGCTCCATTGGTTTGCATGTGCGGTCTGCAAAGGCCAAATACCTTTGGTGCTGATCACTTGCAATTGCCCCAATGCGCTTTGGCTGGCGTTTGTCAATGCCAACGAAAGCGCTTCGTCTGTTGCTGCATGAAGGGTTAGGGCGCGTTCGCTGGGCATAGACCAGACCACTGCAGCCTCATTGCTGTGAGACCCACCCAAGGGCAATAGGGCCAACACGGACAAACCTGCTGCATCTTGGCTGAACCATTGCAAGGCGCGTTGATTGTGAGCTAAGGCGCAGCGTACGCGGGTTGCCAAAGCATGTTGGGAATAAGGCAAAGCTTGGAAGTCAATGCCCAGTTCTTTGCGTGTCAAGCTGTTTTTGCCTTCACACACGATGGTCAGTGGTGCCGATACATTGTTTTCCATTCGTTCTATGCTGTGCTGAAACCCAACAGCTTCATGCAGCAAGGCTTCAAGAGCTTGCACATCAACAATATGGGTGAGGTACTCCCCAAAGGGCGCATCAAAACTTAGCTTGCCAGACTGATCGCCCCAAATTTCCATGCTATTGACGGGGGTTGCGAATTCGGCATTTGGCCAGCACCTTAAATCTGTCAGCAAATCTTGTGAGCTTGAATTGATTGCGAAAGCTCTCATGTCAATCGCCTGTGTTGGGGCTCCGACAAGCGCTATCCGAAGGCGTTGACGTGCCAGTAACAGCGCCAAGGTGCTGCCCACAATACCATTGCCACGGATGCATACATCGTAAGTTGTCGTCATGCTCGCCATTGTAGAAGTTGCCTGCACGTAGAATTTGGCTTTATTACGAAACCCTACCATTCGGTATAGATTGAAAGATTCTCATGAGTTTGAAATGCGGCATCGTCGGCCTGCCCAATGTGGGCAAGTCCACCCTCTTCAATGCCCTGACCAAGGCTGGTATCGCGGCTGAAAACTACCCGTTTTGCACCATCGAGCCCAATGTCGGTGTGGTGGAAGTGCCCGATCTGCGTTTGACCCAACTCTCCACCATTGTTCAGCCCGAACGTATCGTGCCCGCCATCGTGGAGTTTGTCGACATCGCCGGCTTGGTGGCCGGGGCTAGCACTGGCGAGGGTTTGGGCAATCAGTTTTTGGCCCACATCCGTGAGACAGACGCCATCGTCAATGTGGTGCGCTGCTTTGAAGACGACAACGTGATCCACGTCGCCGGCAAGGTCGACCCTATCTCTGACATCGAAGTGATCCAAACCGAGTTGTGCCTGGCCGACTTGAACAGCGTGGAAAAAGCCTTGCACCGGGTACAAAAAACCGCCCGTTCGGGGGACAAAGAGGCCGCCAAGTTGGTGGCCATATTGGAGAAATGCCAACTCGCTTTGAACGACACCAAACCGGTGCGCACCATTGACTTCAGCAAAGAAGAAAAGCCATTGCTCAAACAGTTTTTCCTGATCACCGCCAAGCCTGCCATGTTTGTGGCCAATGTGTCGGAAGACGGCTTCGAAAACAACCCCTTGCTGGATCGCCTGACCGCCTACGCCCATTCACAAAACGCGCCTGTGGTGGCGATTTGTGCCAAGCTTGAAGCCGAGATGAGCGAAATGAGCGACGAGGACCGCGATATGTTTTTAAGCGAGTTGGGCCAAACCGAGCCTGGCTTGAACCGCCTGATCCGCTCAGCCTATACCTTGCTCGGGCTGCAAACCTACTTCACCGCTGGCGTGAAAGAGGTGCGAGCCTGGACCATCCATGTGGGTGACACCGGTCCGCAGGCCGCAGGGGTGATCCACACGGATTTCGAAAAGGGCTACATCCGCGCCCAAACCATTGCCTTTGACGACTTCATCCAATTCAAAGGTGAACAAGGTGCGAAAGACGCGGGCAAGATGCGCGCAGAGGGCAAAGAGTACGTGGTCAAAGACGGCGATGTGATGAACTTTTTGTTCAGTTCTTAAGGGACCTTGTATCCCTATGAATAAATAAAGGGTGCTAAAAATTGCCACCCATAAATGAGTAGTAAATAGCGCAAGCCTTTGCCTATCGCCATGTAAACCATGCAAGGCAACAGTGGCAGGCGCAAATATCCGGCCACCACACACAGTGGGTCGCCAATGATGGGCAACCAAGCGCCTAGGCAAGCCATAGGCCCAATGCGCTCCAACCAAGTTAAAGCGCGCATATGCACTGTCACATGGTCTTGGTGCAAATGCCTGGCTAGCCACCGTTCAGCGCCATAGCCCATCCACCACCCTATGGCGCCCCCCAAGGTATTGCCCAAAGTGGCAACCAGCAGCGAGGGCCAAAGCAAATCGGGATAAAACGCAAGCAAGGCCAACAGCACTGGTTCAGAGCCCAGAGGCAGCAAGGTAGCAGCCAAGATGGCGCAGACAAACAAAACGACCAATCCCGTTTCGGGTGTAGCCACATTTGTCAATAGGTTTTGAAAAAAATATTCCATCTTTTCTCAGTGTAAACGTGAGCTTCTTTCTGAAAAGCGCCGCTAGAATCGTGCCTCGTTTTTAAGCACTAAAAGTCACCACTTAAACCCATGCGCATAGGCCACTACGAATTACCCCACTCTGTTTTTGCAGCCCCTATGGCTGGCGTGACAGACAGGCCGTACCGCAGTTTGGTCAAGCAACTGGGTGCAGCCTATGCAGTTTCTGAGATGGTCACGTCGCGCTCAGACCTTCGCGACAGTTTGAAAACCTCGCGTCGTCTGGACCACACAGGTGAGAGTGGTCCCATCGCTGTACAAATTGCAGGCACAGACGCTGACATGATGGCCGAGGCAGCAACTTACAACTTGCAACGCGGCGCTCAAATCATTGATATCAATATGGGTTGCCCAGCGAAAAAGGTCTGCAACAAATGGGCTGGATCAGCTTTGATGCAAGACGAACCCTTGGCCATTTCCATCATTGAAGCAGTTGTTAAAGCTGCTTTGCCATTTGGTGCGCCTGTCACTTTGAAAATGCGCACCGGTTGGCGTTGCGATCAACGCAATGCGGTTTCATTGGCTAAGCAAGCTGAATCAGCCGGCGTACAAATGATCACGGTGCATGGCCGTTCGCGTGACCAAGGCTATAAGGGCCAAGCAGAGTACGACACCATTGCCCAAGTCAAAAGCGCTGTTTCTGTTCCCGTTGTCGCCAATGGTGACATCAATTCACCTCAAAAGGCCCAACAGGTTCTGCAACTCACAGGCGCAGATGCGGTGATGATCGGTCGTGCCGCGCAAGGCCGCCCATGGCTTTTTCGTGAGATACACCATTACTTAGCCCATGGCACGCTGTTGGCCCCCCCTTTGGTGGCAGAGGTAAAGCGTTTATTGATGCACCACTTAGAAGATCACTACAGCCTGTACGGAAGCTTCACAGGTGTTCGCACGGCCAGAAAGCACATTGCTTGGTATGTTCACGGTTTGCCCGGTGCCACAGAATTTCGAAAACACTTAAACGCAATAGAGGACTGCCAAAAACAGTCCTTGGCAGTTGCCCAATATTTAGATGTAATAGGGCAACAGGCTGATCGCTTGACCTATGCGGCATCTGTGAATGAGATGGAGACTACACAATGAGCAAGAAGCAAATAGAAGAAGTGGTTCGCCACAGCTTAGAGGTCTATTTCAAAGATCTACGCGGAGAAGATCCAGATCAACTGCACAATATGATGATTCATGTGATGGAAAAACCTTTGCTTGATGTCGTTATGAAGCATGCCGAGGGCAATCAGTCACGGGCGGCTGTTTGGCTTGGTTTGAATCGAAACACCTTGCGCAAGAAGCTCACTGAACACAAATTATTGTGATCAACTGCCTTGCTCTGCAGCAAGTGAATAAAGGAATTCTATGAAAGCGCTTATTTCCGTCTCTGATAAGACTGGAATTGTGGAGTTCGCCCAAGCTTTGCATTTGTTAGGTATTGAGTTGATTTCCACAGGCGGTACTGCTCAACTCCTCAGTGCGCAAGGCTTGCCAGTTCAAGAGGTAGCCGAATTGACAGGTTTTCCCGAGATGCTGGACGGTCGAGTGAAAACCTTGCACCCTATGGTTCATGGCGGATTGTTAGCGCGCCGTGATGTGCCCGCGCATATGCAAGCTTTACAAGCCCACGGCATAGAAGCCATTGATTTGTTGGTCGTGAATCTCTATCCTTTTGAGGCTACCGTCGCCGCTTTGGACTGCTCGCTGGATGAGGCCATTGAAAATATCGACATTGGCGGGCCTGCCATGGTGCGCAGTGCCGCTAAAAATTGGAAACATGTGGCAGTCGTGACCGACACCAGCCAATATGCAATGGTGCTCAACGAGTTGCAGCAAAAAAATACCTTGAGTGAACTGACCCGTTTTCAATTGGCCGTGAGTGCCTTCAATCGAATCAGTCAATACGACGGTGCGATCAGCGACTACCTGTCGTCCTTAGATTTATCCACCGAACAAAGAAGCATTTTTCCTGGCCAAGCCAATGGTCGTTTCATCAAGTTGCAAGATCTGCGTTACGGGGAAAATCCCCACCAACTTGCTGCTTTTTATAGAGACACGCACCCAGCACCTGGGTCTTTGGTTACAGCGCATCAGTTGCAAGGCAAAGAGTTGTCCTATAACAATATTGCTGATGCAGATGCCGCATGGGAGTGCGTCAAGAGTTTCGATTCGCCTGCTTGCGTGATTGTCAAACATGCCAATCCTTGTGGTGTTGCATTGGCAGATGATGCATTGTCTGCCTACCGAAAAGCCTATCAAACTGATCCTACTTCTGCGTTTGGCGGCATCATCGCTTTTAACTGTCCTGTAGACATAGCAACGGCTGAAGCCCTAGGTCAACAGTTTGTTGAGGTGCTGATGGCACCTTCGTTCACCGGTGAGGCGCTGCGATTGCTGCAAACCAAAGCCAATGTTCGGGTGTTGCAAATTGCGCTACCCCCAGGTGGTGGTGATGCCTGGTCTCAAGGGCTTAACGCTATCGATGTCAAACGCATTGGTTCAGGCTTGCTCATGCAAACGGCTGACAACCATTTGCTTCGCCTAGAAGACATGCAAGTCGTGACAAAGCTTCAACCCAGTGCGGCCCAAAGGCAAGATTTATTGTTTGCTTGGAGGGTGGCCAAGTTTGTCAAGAGTAACGCCATTGTGTTTGCTGGAAACGGCATGACATTAGGCGTGGGTGCTGGGCAAATGAGTCGACTCGATTCCGCTCGCATGGCTGGTATCAAAGCGGGCCATGCCATGTTGTCGCTTAAAGATTCTGTGGTGGCAAGTGATGCTTTTTTCCCTTTCAGAGACGGCCTGGATCTGGTGGTTGATGAGGGTGCGTCTTGTGTAATTCAACCGGGTGGTTCTGTGCGTGACAGTGAGGTCATTGCTGCCGCAGATGAGCGAGGTGTGTCCATGGTGTTCACTGGCGTTCGTCACTTCCGTCATTGATATAGATCAATTTGTCATACTCTTGACACAAAAAACAGGTAGGAAATGTTGTAGGATTACGTAACTTATTAGGGGTATTCCATGCGCGCCATCAAGCAAGCTAAAAAATTGATAGAACAAAATCCGAATTCTCCTGTTGGACAAACTTTTTCCAAACTCATTCTTTCCTTAGAGTCCGACATAGAGTTTTCAGTTAAGGCTCTTTATAGTTTGGATACAGCTGAATTTGATTTAGCGATCGAGGTTTTGAAAGACTGGCGCATAGACCGGTTTTATATTGGTAAAGCAAAAGCTTTCGATATGGCTACCCATGCACAGGCTATTTCAATAAATAAATAATTTTTCATTAAAGATTAACTGTTCAATTGAATTGCTGGCTCACCAAGTACATCAATCTCAAGTAATTACTTCTCCTCCCTTTGATTACTCTGGGGGAGTTTTCATGGTGTCAGGGAGATAGTTTGTATTTCAGTTGAAAGCTGATTCCTCCGTGTAACTTGCCCTTGACGGTTGGGACGATGGCTGTGTTCAAACCCCAGCTTTCGCGCTCGAATGACACCATGGGTACCAAGGCTGGGAACCAGCCGCCTTGATTGGCTCGCGGATAGCCATCAAAAGCACCCACCACCGCACCCAGTTTGAAGGACTCCCATCGCCACGGCATGACATACATGCCAAGGTAATTGGAGTGTTGGTGATCGCTGTTTTTAAAGCCACCAGCGGTTAACGAATAGGTTTCATTCAAGGCCCATTCAAGCCCTAGGCCTGGGTTGGCGTTACGCAAGCCTTTGTCATGATCAAAGTGCGACGTATAAAACCCAGCGTTAAGCCAAACTGATTTGGGTTGAGTTAGATTGGCTAAAGCCTCTGAAAACTCGCTCCCAGCTTGTGCAATGGTTGACGTTGCCGTGAGGCAAAGCAAAACATACGCCTGTCTTAGCAGCAGTTGATTCATAAAGTGGAAAACACGTCGGCTGCCGCTTGCACCGTGGCGGCAATGTCGTCTGCCGAGTGAGCACCACTGACAAAGCCGGCCTCGTACAACGCAGGCGCAATGTAGACGCCTTTGTCAAGCAAGCCGTGGAAGAGTTGGTTGAACTTGGGGCTGTCGCTGGTCATGACCTTGGCATAGTTTTGCGGCAATTCAGGCAGCAAAAAGAAACCAAACATACCGCCTTGGCAATCGGCGCTGAAGGGCACGCCGGCTTTGGCGGCAGCGACTTTCAGGCCATCGACCAAACTTTGGGTACGGGCTGACAGCGCGTCAAAAAAGCCGGGCTTGGAAATTTCTTTCAAGGTGGCCAAGCCGCAAGCGGTGGCCACGGGGTTGCCGCTCAAGGTGCCCGCTTGGTAGACCGGCCCCAAGGGTGCGAGTTGTTCCATCACCGCGCGTTTGCCACCGAAGGCGGCCAGGGGCATGCCCCCGCCAATCACCTTGCCCAACACCGTCAGGTCAGGCTCGAAGCCTGGGATGGATTGGGCGTAAACGCTTTGCGCACTGCCCAAAGCCACGCGACAGCCGGTCATCACCTCGTCAAACACCAACAATACGCCGTGTTGGCTGCACAGCTCGCGGCAGCGCTTCATGAAGGGGACGCTGGCGCGCACAAAGTTCATGTTGCCGGCGATGGGCTCGATCATCAAACACGCCAACTCTTTGCCGTGCAGGGCGAAGGCTTCTTCCAGTTGGGGAATGTTGTTGAACTCCAGCACCAAAGTGTGTTGCACCACTTCGGGTGGTACACCGGCGCTGGTGGGGTTGCCAAAGGTAGCCAAGCCCGAACCGGCTTTCACCAACAAAGCGTCGGCGTGACCGTGGTAACAGCCCTCGAACTTGATGATCTTGCTGCGGCCGGTGGCGCCACGGGCTAGGCGCAAGGCGCTCATACCGGCCTCGGTGCCCGAACTTACCAAGCGCACCATCTCCATCGAAGGCATCAACTTTAAGAGCGCTTCGGCGAGTTCAATTTCGCGCTCGGTGGGTGCGCCGTAGGAGAAGCCTTCAAGCACCGCTTTTTGCACGGCTTCAACCACCGCTGGGTGGCCGTGGCCCAAGATCATCGGGCCCCAAGAGTTGATGTAGTCGATGTAGCGTTTGTCGTTGGCGTCCCAAAAATAAGCGCCTTGTGAGCGTTTGACAAATCGCGGTGTGCCGCCCACGGCGCGAAAGGCGCGTACAGGGGAATTGACACCGCCAGGAATGACAAGGCGCGCGCGGTCGAAAAGGGTTTGGTTCAGATCAGTCATGGTTTCAGTGAATAAAAATCAATGTCGTGTTTGGTGGGCGGGCAATGAGAAGTCGTCAGCTGTGGCAGCAGCATCGTCGCCATCTTCAAACCCGCTACCTTCGTCTACGCTGTGCGCCCAAAACAGCCGATCAGCAACGGCGTGTCCCATGCCTGGGCGAAAACCGGCGTCCAAACTGCCATCGAGGTAACCAAGGGCCTCTGCCGCGGAAGCTTCCAAATCGTCCCCCATGGCCAGCAACCCAGCCAAAGCTGCGCTCAAGGTGTCGCCCGCGCCAGTGAAGACCGCATCAAAGCGCTCAATGGTTTCGCTGACCATCACATTCAAGGGAGTTGCTAATGCGTTTTCCATATGTTGGCCGCCCGTTTGGGGCATGCCAGTGACAAACGTGTAAGGCACACCCTTGTCTGCCGCAGCTTTGGCCAAATCTCTGGCGCTGGGGCTGCGGTCACTGCCCCATTCTGGAAGCAACCAACGCCACAAGGTGCTGTGGTTGCCCACCAAAACCGTTGTTTGAGGCAACACCAGTTCCATGAAAGCGTCTTGGTAGGCGTCTATGGGTTCATCTTGCCACCACGACAGGCTAGGCATATAGGCAACCACTGGCACATCGGCGTAGTCAGCGCAAATTTCAGCTACCGTGGAGAGAACATCAGGAGAGCCACAAAAACCTATTTTGATCACCTGAACCGCAATGTCTTCCAAGATGGTGCGGGCTTGTTCATCGACCGCTTCATCGTCGATCGCGATATGGTCGAAAACCTCGGCGGTATCGCGCACATAACTTCCGGTGGAGATGGCCAACACATGAGCGCCCACAGACGACATCGCCAAAATGTCAGCGGTTAAACCGCCTGCGCCGCTGGGGTCGTTGGAATTGAAACACAGCACGCAAGGGTGCGCCATTTCCTCAGATTGGCCTTCATCAGGCAGGGGGGTAGGAGTGTTCATGTGCCATCTATAGAATCTGTTTCATTCTATGCCACCGCTTCAGCGGGTTTTGCTTAATTTACTGGAAAGAAATGACTGTGAACAAGACTTGGATGTGCTTGATTTGTGGGTGGATTTATGACGAAGCTACTGGAGCGCCTGAGGAAGGCATTGCCCCGGGCACCCCTTGGGAGCAAGTACCCATGAATTGGACTTGCCCAGAGTGTGGCGCGCGAAAGGAAGATTTTGAAATGGTTCAAATCTAGTCGACCTGCTCGTTCAGTCGTTCTTGCTTTTCACGACGCTGTAGCGCATGAGGGTTTTCAAGCGGGCATTGGCGTGGTCCACGATGGGAAGCGGGTAAGCCTTGCCCAGCGTGACATTGGCCGCTTCCAAGACCAAGGGCTTGGCCAACCAAGGTGCGTGAATGGCGTCGTTGGGCAGCGCTGCAAGGTGGGGCAAATAGCGGCGAATAAATTTCCCCTGCGGATCAAACTTTTCGCTTTGACTGATAGGGTTGAAGATACGGAAGTAAGGCTGTGCATCGCAGCCACTGGAACTGGCCCACTGCCAACCCCCGTTATTGGCGGCCAAATCAAAATCGATCAGGTGCTGAGCGAAATACTGTTCTCCCCAGCGCCAATTGATGCCCAAGTCTTTCACCAAGAAACTGGCCACCACCATGCGTAAGCGGTTGTGCATATAGCCTGTTTGGTTGATTTGGGCCATGGCCGCATCCACCAATGGATAGCCTGTTCGCCCTTCACACCATGCAGCAAACAATTGTTTAGCTTCCTTGCCTGTTTCCCAAACAATCGCGTCATAAGCAGGTTTAAATGATTGCTCTACAACCCTCGGGTGGTGGTGCAATATTTGGTGGTAAAAATCCCGCCAAATCAACTCGCCAAGCCATGTTTGGGCACCTGCGTCCCCCTCTACTGCCAAAGGGTAAGCCAGTCGGGCCAAACGCCTGGTCGACACAGTGCCAAAACGCAAATGCGCACTCAAGTAGCTTGGGCCTTTCACGCTGGGAAAGTCGCGGGTTTGCTGATAGTGGCTGATACGGTTGACAAAATCTTTGAGTAAAAGCTGTGCGCCACTTGCCCCAGGGTGTATGTGAAGCGCGGGTAAATCGACAGCTTCAAACCCAATCTCTTCTAGGCTCGGTATGGGACGCTGTAAGGCAGCAGGAATGGGTGCAAGTTGACCGTCTGCAGGCCTGACTTGTTTTTCAGCCAAGTCGGCAGCCGTGACTTTTTTCAGCCAATTGTTTTTGTAAGGCGTGAAAACACCATAGGGCTGACCGTTTTGAGTCAAGATTTCACTTCGCTCAAACACCACATGGTCTTTGAAGCTGACAAAAGAGGTGCCAAGGTTGGCAAGCGCACCTTTGACTGCTGTGTCCCGCATCAATGCATAGGGTTCATCATCATGGTGGGTAAAGACCGCTTGAACACCCAGTTGTGTGACCAGTTGCTGCAAACAGGCCGTCGGTTCTCCGTGGCGCACCAAAAGACCAGCCTGATCGTGGCCTGAAAGTGTGCGCAGCTGCTGGTCCATATCGAGCAAGCTGCCGTGGATAAAAGCCACCCGCCGGTCATGGCGTGGAAGGGTTTCAAGAATGGCGGTGTCAAAAATAAAGACGCAAAAAACTTGCTTGCTCCTGAGCAGGGCATGGTGCAGTGCAGTGTGGTCATCCGCGCGTAAATCGCGTCTAAACCACACCAGAGAGCGATCAAAAATGTCCCGAGAGTCTGGCTTCATCTTCACCCTTTAAAATAATCAAATGACCCAAGATTTCGAGCCTATCAACCTTACGCATCATTTTTTGATCGCCATGCCTGGTTTGATGGACGAATCATTCAATCGCAGTGTGGTTTACATGTGCGAGCACAGCGACCGAGGTGCTTTGGGCTTGATTATCAACAAACCCAGTACCTTGCGTATGCAAGACCTGTTTGAAAAGGTTGAGCTCAATTTGGGGCGAACCGATTTGATTGAAATTCCCGTCTTTCAGGGTGGCCCTGTACACACAGAACGTGGATTTGTTTTACATGAGCCCTTGTCCAACACCATGACAGCTGCTGAGGCCAGCGAGGCCGCCTATGCCTCTACCCTGTCTATCCCAGGTGGCTTGGAGATGACCACCTCCAAAGATGTGCTCGAGGCCTTGTCCACCGGTGCCGGCCCTAAACGGGTGCTTATTACCCTTGGGTATTCTGCATGGGCGCAAGGACAGCTTGAGTCGGAACTGGGTGAGAACAGCTGGCTCACAGTACAAGCAGATCCGCAGGTGATTTTTGACACACCCATAGATCAGCGTTATGACCGTGCATTGGCTCTTTTAGGTTTGCAAGCTTGGATGCTTTCACCTCAGGCGGGTCACGCGTGAGTCTGGCGGTGTCCCAAACCGCAGCAACCGAGTTGCACTCCTTTTTGGCTTTTGACTTTGGACAACAACGCACCGGCGTTGCCTATGCTTCTCGCCTGCTGGGGCAAGCCAAGCCGCAAGCTACGGTCAATGGCTCAGGCCAAGCACGCTGGGCGTCTATCACCAAACATATTGACGAATGGCAACCTGATGCGTTGGTCGTGGGTGTGCCCTATCACCCCGATGGCGCAGCGCATGAAAACACCCTTCACGCACAAAAATTTGCAAGGCAACTGCGGGGGCGTTACCAGTTGCCCGTCTTTGAGGTAGACGAACGCTATTCAACCACCGAGGCACGCAGCCAAGGTGCGGTAGATGTGGATGCGGCTTCTGCATGTGTCATCTTGGATCAATTTCTGCGAAGCCTGAACCCATGAACACTGAATATTCATCACTTGATGCACAAGCGCTGTACCAACAGATGTTGATGAGCTTGCAAAACACGCTCGTACCTGAGGCGCATTTGGTGGGCATCACCTCGGGTGGCGCTTGGTTGGCTGAACGATTACAGCGTGACTTGGCCCGACAACTTCCCATTGGCATCGTGTCTTCCTCTTTGCACAGAGATGATTTCTCTCAGCGTGGCATGGCCGAAAGCATAGCTACCAAACTGCCCTTCGAGGTGGAAGGCGCCGTCATTTGGTTGATTGACGATGTGCTTTTCACTGGCCGAACCATACGCGCTGTGGTCAATGAATTGTTTGACTATGGTCGACCCAAAGCGGTTCATCTGGCGGTATTGGTGGATCGTTCAGGACGTGAGTTGCCCATTCAGGCTGATGTGGCAATCACCCATGTGGATTTACCTGCAGAGCAGACCTTGCGTTTGAAGCAAGACAGTCAAGGCCAATTTGCGTTTTCATTGGAAGGCTAGTCCATGCTGTACAAACGCAACCCCCAACTGAACAAAAATGGCGAACTCATTCATTTGCTGTCCACCGAAGGTTTGTCGCGTGAGATCCTGACACATATCTTGGATACGGCTACACAGTTTGTTTCGCTGAGTGACCGAGATGTGAAGAAAGTGCCACTCTTAAGAGGCAAGTCTGTATTCAATCTCTTTTTCGAAAACAGCACACGCACCCGCACCACATTTGAAATTGCTGCTAAAAGACTCAGTGCAGATGTGTTCAATCTGGATATCGCCCGTTCTTCAGCCAGCAAGGGTGAGACCTTGCTCGACACCATCGCCAACCTGAGTGCGATGGCCGCTGATATTTTTGTGGTTCGCCACAGCGAGTCTGGCGCCCCTTACCTGATTGCCGAGCATGTAGCTCCCCATGTGCACGTTGTCAATGCAGGAGACGGACGCCATGCGCACCCTACTCAGGGTTTGCTAGATGCCTACACGATTCGTCACTTTAAAAAGGACTTCTCCAACCTGCGTGTGGCGATCGTGGGCGATGTTTTGCATTCCCGCGTGGCGCGTTCAGATATCCATGCGTTCACCACTTTAGGTTGTGCCGAGGTTCGGGTGGTGGGGCCGCGCACATTGATTCCTTCGGACCTGTCCCAACTTGGCGTGAAGGTTTTCCACAGCCTTGAAGAAGGTATTCGCGATTGTGATGTGGTCATCGCTTTGCGCTTGCAAAACGAGCGCATGACCGGCGCTTTGCTTCCCTCTAGTCAGGAATATTTCAAAAATTTTGGTTTGACAACTGCCAGGTTGCAAGTAGCCAAACCCGATGCCATCGTCATGCACCCTGGGCCTATCAACCGAGGCGTTGAAATTGAATCTGCGGTGGTAGATGGTCCGCAAAGTGTGATTCTGAATCAGGTGACTTTCGGCATTGCTGTGCGTATGGCAGTGATGTCTATCGTTGCGGGGAATGATGCATGAAAATTTTGATTCATAACGGTCATCTGATTGATCCTGCTAGTGGCTTTGACGCCAAGGCAGATCTGGCTATAGCAGACGGCAAAGTGGTGGCCATGGGCCAAGTCTCCAAAGACTTCCATGCAGATAAACACATTGATGCATCGAACTGCTGGGTCATCCCTGGCTTGGTGGACGCCTGCGCTCGCCTAGGTGAGCCGGGTCATGAACACGAGGGCATGCTCCAGAGTGAGTTAACAGCTGCGGTAGCAGGCGGTGTCACCAGTGTGGTGTGTTTGCCAGACACCCAACCGGTGCTCGATGAACCCGGCTTGGTGGAGATGTTGCAGTTTCGTGCCAAGAGGCTGCATCTGGCCAATGTTTATCCACTAGGCGCATTGACGCGTGGTCTTGAGGGAGAGATTTTGACGCCCATGGTGGAGTTGACCCAAGCGGGGTGTGTCGGCTTTACGCAAGCAGAGTACGCCATTTCGAATACACAGAGCCTGCAACGTGCCATGCAATATGCTGCGACCTTTGGCTATGCTGTTTGGCTCAGAGCGCAAGACAGCTATCTAGGCAAAGGCATTGTTGCCAGCGGCCCCTTGGCCACCCGAATGGGCTTGAGTGGTGTGCCCGTGGCGGCCGAGACCATTGCACTGCATACCTATATTGACCTCATGCGCATGACAGGTGCACGCGTTCACGTGAGCAAACTCTCAAGTTCAGCAGGTGTAGCCTTGGTTCGTGCGGCCAAGGCCGAAGGGCTGCCATTGTCTTGTGATGTCAGTATCCATAACCTGCATTTCACCGATGCAGATATTGGTTACTTTGATACGCGGGCTCGATTGACCCCGCCGCTGCGGCAACAGCGCGACCGTGAAGCCCTGCGTCATGGTTTGGCCGATGGCACCATTGATATCTTGGTGTCAGATCACACGCCTGTCGAGGGCGACGCCAAGGCTTTGCCGTTTGCACAAGCTGAGCCAGGGGCCACAGGTTTGGAGTTATTGCTGAGTGCCAGCCTGAAATGGGCGGCACAAAGTCAGGTAGACAAACTGCGTGCCTTGCAGGTGATTACCAGTGCACCCGCCGCGCTTTTAGGACTGCCCGATCGGGGTGGTTTAACCCTTGGGGCTCCCGCTGATGTGTGCGTTCTAGACCCACATGCAAGTTGGCAAGTGTTGCCTGAAAACCTTCGCAGCCAATGCAAACACACGCCTTTTGCGTTCGATCTGAGCGGCAGCGAAATGACTGCCCAAGTCAGAGCAACCTTGGTGGATGGACGAGTGGCTTACCAAGCGCCAGGCATGATTTAGGGCGGGCTGGCAAGCCTATAGCAAGCTGTCAGCCCAAATATTTTGTGCCCAGTTCCATGCGTAGGTAGCTTCCAAGGTATTGGCTTCGGAGGAAACTCCTCCCGAGCCAGGAACTGTTTTATAGGTTTTTTCTTCCAAGTTGAATTGATGCACAGAAGCCACATGAACCACCATGTTGTCACTGACATAGCTGTAGCAGGTGTTGGTTAAGAAAGGTGAGGGGTTGATGTCAAGTCCGCTGAGTTGAGCCACGATGGCTGAAGCAGCCACTTTGGCATGCGAGTTCGCCATATGTGCTGATTTAGGCATGGCAGGAGCAGCCAGCATGGCGTCACCCAAGATATGGATATCTTTGGCAACCGTGGATTCAAAGGTCAAATAGTTAACGCCACACCACCGTTTGTTTGCCGTGGCCAAGCCAGCTTGCACCGCGATGCTGCCGGCACGCATATCGGGCAAGACATTCAAAATATTTGCACGCACGTTTTCTTGGACGTCGAATTTGATAAGTCCCGCTTGCCCATCGACAGCGGTGACTTTGTGGTTAGGTCTGAACTCGATGATGTCTTTGTAGTTTTCAGACCAGAATTTTTTGAACAAAGGACCTTTAGAGGTGACATCTGGGTTGGCGTCCAAAATGAGTACCTTGGATTTGGGCTTGGCCTGCTTGAAGTAATGCGCCACTTGGCTGGCTCGTTCATACGGGCCTGGGGGGCAGCGGTAGGGTGCTTCAGGAATGGTCAGCGCGTAAACACCGCCATTGGGCATGTCTTGCAGTTGTTTGCGCAAAGCCGTGGTTTCTGCACCTGCTTTCCAAGCTTGCAAGATGCGGCCATTGTCATTGGCCGCTTTCAAACCCTCGATGCTGTCAAACATCATGTCAACACCGGGGGACAAAACCAGTTTGTCATAAGGCAAGGTGGGACCGTTAGACAGCGAAATTGTTTTTTTATCTGTATCGATGCTGCTGACGTAATCACGGATGACTTTGACACCATGCTTTTGTGTCAGCGCATCGTAAGTGGTCGTGATGTCTTTCAAATTTTTGCTGCCACCAAGAACCAAATTGGACATCGGGCATGAAACGAAATCAGACTGAGGTTCAATCAGAAGAACAGGAATGTTGTAGTTAGATAAAACACGGATGTATTTGGCGGCAGTCGCCCCACCATAGCCGCCACCAATGACAATGACCTGTGCTTTGCTGGCTGCAGTTTGCGCAAAAACCGAATGACCTAACAGTGCAGGGGATGCGCCAACAGCCAAGCCCAGTTGAAGTAGATGTCGTCTTTTCATACGGCGCTTTCAGCGGGGCTGGGCAGAAAAGTAATCAGCCATGCTGGCGATTTGGGCATCGCTAAAGCCTTTGCTGATTTGATGCATCACAGTGGCTTTGCGACTGCCATCCTTGTAAGCCTGCATTTGTTGAATCAGGTAGTCGCGGGGCAACCCTGCCAAAGGCGGAACAGCAGAGTTTTCAACTGTGCGACCTTCGCTGCCATGGCAGTTGGCGCACATGGCGGCATTGGCACGTTGGTGGAGTTTTTCAGACTCTTGAGCATTCGCTTGAAAAACCCAAGCAGTCAAACAGAGTGTAAAAAAAAGGTTTTTGAGAACGGAAAAATTGCTGGGCATAATTGGTTTTCCTCATTGGTCACTAAATGTAACTCTATCCAATCAAGCCCACACCGTGAAGAGGTTACTGTTTTTATCTACTTTTCTTTTGCAAACTGTTGCTTGGTCAGCAGACCTTACCGTATCTGCAGCTGCCAGCTTGACGCAGGCTTTTCAAGAAATTAGCGTCCAATTTGAGGTTCAACATCAAGGCACGAAGTTGAAATTCAACTTTGGCGCATCGGGTGCATTGATGCAGCAAATCGCCAATGGTGCACCTGTGGATGTGTTTGCCAGCGCAGACACAGACACCATGGACAAAGCAGTGGCCAAAGGCGTGGTTGCGGCTGCAGACGTCAAAGTCCTCACCACCAACAAATTGGTGTTGATCGTTCCCACCCAATCTAAAGCGAATTTGCAACAACTCGCCGACCTGAAAAAACCTGAATTTAAGCGCTTTGCCATGGGAACACCCGCCAGTGTGCCTGCAGGGAGCTATGCAAAAGATGCTTTAGAGAAAGCTGGACTTTGGCCTGAGCTTAAAGACAAGATCATCAACACCGCCAATGTTCGCCAAGCTTTGGATTACGTCTCACGCGATGAAGTCGATGCTGGCTTTGTTTATGCAAGTGACGCGCTGTTGATACAAGACAAGGTGAAAGTGGCGATCCAAGTTCCCACAGTCAAACCGATTCACTACCCTATTGCCAAGGTGGTGGGAAGCACACAGCAATCTGCAGCGCAGAAGTTCGTTGAATTTCTTCAAACCCCCAAAGCGCAAGCCATACTGAAAAAATATGGCTTTGGTCAATGAGTCAATTTTTCAGCTTGACTTCATAATTTATGCAAGGGGAGAATGGACAGGCGAAGGGCTTGCCAGTGAGATTGACGCTTATTCGTCAGTAGTTACCAAAAGCTATGTGTTTGATTTATTTTGCTGAAGATGCCAGCGGTTTCAATTTGTTTTGATGGGTTTTAATGGAATCACTGACCAAGGGCATCAGGTCTTGCGCATGACCTGCAGCAACGGCTTCTATCAACCGCATGCGCATGCGCGGTTCCCAAAATTTGTGAATATGGGTGGCAATGCCGTCTATGGCTTCTTGGCGATCGGGATAGGCGGAAAAAAATTGACCAATTTGATTGGCCATAGAGACAAGGTTTTCTAAATGCATATTAAGCCTGTAACGCGATAGGTTGAGAGGTCGTAAATCGAGAAGGGCGGCTGTATGCGGTGAACGTATTGCCGCGCACCAAACCAGCCAAAGCCAGATTGTGTTGTTCGGCCATTTCTACAGCCAAGCGGGTGGGGGCGGACACTGCCGCTAACACGCCTGCGCCTGACATGACGGTTTTTTGCACCATCTCAAAACTGGCTCGACTGGTGATACAAACAAAGCCTTGGGTCATAGAGGTACCGGCCTTGAGTAAGACGCCGATCAGTTTGTCCAGTGCATTGTGTCTACCCACATCTTCACGCAGGTACACGATGTGACCGTCTAAGTCAGACCAAGCTGCGGCATGGGTTGCGCCAGTTTGAAGTTTCAGTGGTTGTAAGGCTCGCATATGGGCATGTGCTCTGTGCATGGCATCAACATCAATTGACAGCGAGTGTGCTTGAGGCAGAGCCAATTTGACTTGGTCCAAACTGTCTGCGCCGCATAAACCACAACCGGTACGACCCGCCATGCTGCGTCTGCGCTCTTTGAGCCTCGCCTCGGTTTGCGCTGAAACCTGCAACTGCAATTCAATTCCATTGGTTTGATAAACAAGGTCGACACCAAAAAGTTGAGCAGGGTTCTCGATCAATCCTTCTGTGAAAGCAAACCCCAAGGCAAAGTCTTCCAAATCGTTGGGGCTGGCCATCATCACCGCATGGGTGATGCCATTGAAGACCAATGCAACAGGTACTTCTTCAGCCAAAGTCAAAGAAGCGGGTGAACCTTGGTTCACTTGCCAACCACCTCAAAGTCTTCGGTCTTATTCTGTGCCTTGGCAAGCAAACCGAGTTGGTCTTTATTGAAGCGTTGGTAGTTTTGTTGCCATTCGGAGGGCTGGCTCACAGCCACCACTTGAACCGCTGTGACTTTGTACTCGGGGCAGTTGGTCGCCCAGTCCGAGGCGTCGGTGGTAATGACGTTGGCACCTGATTCGGGGAAGTGGAAGGTGGTGTAGACCACACCAGCTTGCATGGCCTCGGACACGCGTGCGCGTAAAACAGTGCGCCCGGCGCGGCTCTCAATACCTACCCAGTCGTTGTCCTTGATACCGCGCTCTTGCGCATCATGCGGATGAATATCAAGTCGGTCTTCGTCGTGCCACAGATTGTTGTCGGTACGCCGTGTTTGGGCACCAACGTTGTACTGCGACAAGATGCGGCCGGTGGTGAGCAAGAGCGGAAATTTGCGGGTAACTTTCTCTTGGCTAGCCACGTATTGCGTTGGGAAGAATTTGCCTTTACCGCGGACAAAACCGCTGATGTGCATGATGTCCATACCAGCCTCGGGAGTGTCTGCATTGCAAGGCCACTGCAAGCTGGTGTGTTCGTCAATTTTGGCGTAGCTCACACCTGAAAAACTGGGGGTGAGTGCAGCAATTTCTTTCATAACATCTTCGGGGTGCGCATAGTTCATTTCATAGCCTAGCGCCTTGGCGAGTTTGACCGTGACTTCCCAGTCAGCCAAACCAGCCATGGGCGGCATGGCTTTGCGCACCCGCGAGATGCGGCGCTCGGCATTGGTGAAGGTGCCATCTTTTTCCAAGAAAGAAGAACCGGGCAAAAACACATGGGCGTATTTGGCGGTTTCGTTCAGGAAAATGTCTTGCACCACGATGCACTCCATGGCCGATAAAGCGGCTGCCACGTGCTGGGTGTCGGGGTCGGATTGCACAATGTCTTCGCCTTGACAGTACAGGCCCAAGAAGGAACCTTCCATGGCCGCGTCAAACATATTGGGAATGCGCAAGCCCGGCTCGGGGCTTAAATGCACACCCCAGGCGCCTTCAAACAACGTGCGGGTGGTAGTGTCCGAGATATGGCGGTAGCCTGGCAACTCGTGCGGGAAGCTGCCCATGTCACAAGCGCCTTGGACATTGTTTTGTCCTCGCAAGGGGTTCACACCCACACCTTCACGACCCACCATGCCGCAGGCCATGGCCAAGTTAGCAATACCCATGACCATGGTGGACCCTTGTGAGTGTTCTGTCACACCCAGTCCGTAGTAAATGGCCGAGTTGGGTCCAGCTGCATACATACGCGCTGCAGCACGCACCTCTGAGGCAGGAACGCCGGTCACTCCTTCAAATGCTTCGGGAGAATTTTCAGGCTTAGAAACAAACTCGCACCATTCATTGAAGCTTTTGTCGTCGCAGCGCGAGGCTACATAGTCTTTTGCCACCAAGCCCTCGGTGACCACCACATGGGCCAGCGAGTTGATGAGGGCCACATTGGTGCCAGGTTTCAAGGCCAAGTGGTGCTCGGCTTTCACATGGGGGCTTCTGACCAAGTCAATTTGGCGTGGGTCGGCCACGATGAGCTTGGCGCCACTGCGCAGTCGGCGCTTCATGCGAGAGGCAAACACGGGATGCGCATCGGTAGGGTTGGCGCCAATCACCAACAAGACATCGGCGTGTTCCACCGATTTAAAGGTTTGCGTGCCAGCCGAGGTGCCAAAGGTCAGTCCCAAACCATAGCCGGTGGGCGAATGGCAAACGCGGGCGCAAGTGTCCACATTGTTGGTGCCAAAGGCGGCGCGTACCAACTTTTGCACAAGATAGGTTTCTTCATTGGTGCAGCGTGACGAGGTGATGCCACCCACAGAATCTTTGCCATGCTTGGCTTGAATGCGCTTGAACTCAGAGGCTGCATGGTTGAGCGCTTCGTCCCAGCTGACCTCTTGCCAAGGGTCGGTGATCTTGGCGCGGATCATGGGTTTGGTGATGCGGTCTTGGTGGGTGGCGTAGCCCCAAGCAAAACGGCCTTTCACGCAGGAGTGGCCTTCATTGGCCTTGCCATCTTTCCAAGGCACCATGCGCACCACGGTGTTGCCCTTCATCTCGGCCTTGAAACCGCAGCCTACGCCGCAATAGGCGCAGGTGGTGATGAGGCTGTGCTCGGGTTGGCCCAGCTCAATGATGGATTTTTCTTGCAGGGTAGCGGTAGGGCAAGCTTCAACGCAAGCACCGCATGACACGCATTCGCTGTCCATGAAAGGCTGGTCTTGGCCGGGCGAGACACGGCTCTCAAAACCTCGGCCTGAAATGGTCAGTGCAAACGTGCCTTGGGTTTCTTCGCAAGCACGCACACAGCGGTTGCACACAATGCACTTGCTGGCGTCATAGGTGAAATAGGGGTTGGACTCGTCCTTTTGAGCGTCGCAGTGGTGGGCACCTGCAGCCTCACCCACGCCATAGCGCACATTGCGTAAACCCGTCACGCCAGCCATGTCTTGCAACTCGCAGTTGCCATTGGCGCTGCAGGTCAGACAATCCAGCGGATGGTCGGAGATGTACAACTCCATCACGCCTTTGCGCAGGTCTTGCAGCTTCGGAGTTTGGGTGTGCACCACCATGCCAGCTTCAGCGGGCGTGGTGCAAGAAGCTGGGAAACCTTTGCGACCATCGACTTCCACCAAGCACAAACGGCAAGAACCAAAAGGCTCCAAGCTGTCAGTCGCGCAGAGTTTGGGTACTTGAATGCCAGCTTCCACCGCGGCACGCATGAGCGAGGTGCCCTTGGGCACATTCACTTGGTAGCCGTCGATTTCAAGTTGCACGGTTTCATGGGAGGTACGCGCAGGGGTGCCGTGGTCTCGCTCTTGTTTCAGGTACATCAACATGGTGTTTCCTTAAAGGACTTGAGCCTCTTTGGTTTCCAAACCAAAGTCGGCGGGGTAATGGTTAAGAGCTGACAACACCGGATAAGGTGTCATGCCGCCCATGGCGCACAGGCTGCCATGCAGCATGGTGTTGCACAAGTCACGCAGCAAATGCACTTGTTGTTCTTTGTTTTTGGAAGTGCCAATGCGGTCTATGGTTTCCATGCCGCGGGTTGAGCCGATGCGACACGGTGTGCATTTGCCGCAACTCTCTATGGCACAAAACTCCATGGCATAGCGGGCCAACTTGGCCATATTGGCGCTGTCGTCATGCACCACAATACCGCCGTGACCTACCACCGCACCCATGGCGGCATAGGCTTCGTAGTCCAAAGGAACATCCCATTGCGACTCAGGCACATAGGCACCTAAAGGGCCACCGACTTGCACCGCTTTGATGGGTCGACCGCTTCGGCTGCCACCACCAAAATCAATCAAGAGTTCACGCAAGGTCAAACCAAAAGCACGCTCGACCAAACCGCCTTGCAAAATATTTCCAGCGATTTGAAAGGGCAGGGTGCCAGTGGAGCGACCCACGCCAAAGTCTTTGTAAAAGGCCGCACCCTTGGCCATGATGATGGGCACACTGGCCAAGGTAATCACGTTGTTGATGACTGTAGGCTGACCAAACAAACCTTCCAATGCTGGCAATGGTGGTTTGGCACGAACTATGCCGCGCTTGCCCTCAATGCTCTCGAGCATGGCGGTTTCTTCGCCACACACATAAGAACCCGCAGCTTTGCGAACGATCAAATGAAAAGCTTTGCCACTGCCCAAAACATTGGCGCCTAAGTAGCCAGCTGACTCGGCCATGGCAATGGCTGTCTGCATAGTGGCAATTCCGTGCGGGTATTCAGAGCGGATGTAGATATAGCCTTTGGTGGCGCCTACTGCCAGACCCGCAATAGCCATGCCCTCAATCAGCATATAGGGGTCACCCTCCATGGTCATGCGGTCCGAGAAGGTGCCAGAGTCACCTTCATCGGCATTGCAGACCACGTATTTTTGAGCTGCTGTTGTGCCACGCACCGTGCGCCATTTGATGCCCGCAGGAAAAGCCGCGCCACCGCGGCCACGCAAGCCAGAGTCCAGCACTTCTTGCACCACTGCCGAACCATCCATGGCCACGGTATTTTTCAAACCCACCCAACCGCCATGGGCCGCGTAATCGTCCAAAGACAAGGGACGGGTGATGCCCATGCGGGCAAAGGTCAGACGTTGCTGTTTGGCCAAATAGGGAATTTGATCTGTGATGCCAAGGGACAGGGGATGCTGTCCGCCGTTCAAAAAGTCTGCCGAAAAAAGTGAGGGCACATCTTCAAACGCCACAGGGCCATAGCCAATACGACCTTGGGGTGTGACTACTTCAACCAAAGGCTCAAGCCAAAACATGCCGCGTGAACTGTTGCGCTGCACATCGATAGCCAAGCCACGCGCAGCGGCCTCTTTGTGAATAGCGTCAACGACCTCGTCTGCACCGGCCGCCAAGGCAGCAGAGTCGCAGGGAACAAAAACAGTGAAACTCATGCGACGCTTTCCAAAGACTTTACCAAGCGGGTTAATTTGGCTTGATTGACACGTGAATGCAATTTGTCGCCAATCTGTACCGCAGGCGAACTGGCACACAGTCCAAGGCAATACACAGGCTCGAGCGAGTACATGCCATTGGCACTGGTTTCATGACCATTGCAGCCCAACAGTTTTTCTGCCAAGGCCCAGAGCTCTTCGCTCCCACATGACTGACAAGCCTCAGCACGGCAGACTTGGATGACGTGCTTGCCAGGTGCCGTGCTACGAAAGTGGTGGTAATAAGTGATGACGCCATGCACTTCCGCACGTGACAGGTTCAGCCCCTCGGCAATAGCTGCAACACTGCTTGCAGGAATAAACCCAAGCTTGTCTTGAATGTCGTGCAACAAAGGCAGCAACGCGCCTGGCTCATCTGCATGTTGCTGCACAAGTTGTTGAATAAGGGCCTGTTCAGGCAAAGCTTGGGTTGAATTCATGGCTCAATCAGTTAAAAAATTTGCCCACGCTCAAGAGCGTGCGATAAATACCCCACACCAGTGGAATACCCACTGCTGTCCACGCCAGCGCCACCCACAAGGGG
>Ga0209357_1000057_pt1 | contig 35557 bp, 35 predicted proteins | sample LauGreFBDMM110SD_2_FD_187573 | JGI IMG/M metagenome (GOLD analysis project Ga0209357, IMG submission 187573) | Freshwater lake microbial communities from Lake Michigan, USA - Fa13.BD.MM110.SD (SPAdes) (version 3) | ecosystem: Environmental > Aquatic > Freshwater > Lake | place: Lake Michigan... | reverse complement strand
GCTTCACCACCATTGGCGCCAAGATCCCAAAAGGGGTGTTGCTGGTGGGCCCTCCTGGCACGGGTAAAACCCTCTTGGCAAAAGCGATCGCCGGCGAGGCTGGGGTTCCCTTCTTTTCGATTGCCGCATCTGAATTTGTTGAGATGTTTGTGGGAGTGGGGGCATCGCGTGTGCGTGATTTATTCAAGCGAGCTAAGGAAAAGGCACCCTGCATCATCTTTATCGATGAGATCGATGCGGTTGGTCGCCAGCGGGGTGCAGGGATTGGCGGCGGCAACGATGAGCGCGAGCAAACCCTCAACCAATTGCTTACCGAGATGGATGGCTTCCAGGACAACTCTGGAGTGATCCTGCTGGCCGCCACTAATAGGCCCGATGTGCTCGATACGGCCCTGATGCGGCCCGGTCGTTTTGATCGCCGCATTGTTGTTGATTTACCCGATCGCCGCGGGCGCGAACAGATTTTGGCGGTGCACGCCCGCAGCCGCCCCCTAGATCCCGAAGTGTCCCTGAGCGATTGGGCCAGCCGCACCCCTGGATTTTCCGGCGCCGATCTCTCCAATTTGCTCAATGAGGCGGCGATCCTCACGGCCCGCCGGGATCGCCAGACCATTGATGACCAGGCCCTCAACGATGCGCTCGAACGCATCACCATGGGTCTGGGGGTGGCGCCCCTCCAGGACAGTGCCAAGAAGCGTCTGATTGCCTATCACGAAATTGGCCACGCCCTGCTCACCACCCTGCTGCCCCAAGCCGACCAGCTCGACAAAGTCACCCTCCTGCCGAGGGCCGGCGGCGTCGGCGGCTTTGCCCGCACCATGCCCGATGAGGAAATCCTGGATTCGGGGCTGATCAGTAAGGCCTACCTGCGGGCCCGCCTAGTGGTAGCCATGGGTGGCCGGGCGGCGGAAGTGGTGGTGTTTGGCCCCAGCGAGGTCACCCAGGGGGCCAGTGGTGACCTGGAGATGGTGAGCCGCATCTGCCGTGAAATGGTGACCCGTTATGGCTTTTCAAGCCTGGGTCCTGTGGCCCTAGAAGCGGATGCTGGCGAGGTGTTCCTTGGGCGAGATTGGTTGCGATCCGATCCCCACTATTCCCGCGAAACGGGCAATCGTATTGATGGGCTGGTGCGTAGCCTGGCCCGGGAATCCCTCCAGGACGCCATCAACCTGCTGTCGCCGCGGCGATCCCTGATTGATGAGTTGGTCGACCTGTTAATTGAGCAGGAAACCCTGGGCGGCAAAGAGTTCCGCGCAGTTGTTAGTCGCTATGAAGCTGCCTGCGAACCTGTCATCGCAGGCTGAGGCTTTGCGCCTTACCCCGCGTGTCCCTTAACCCGTAAAGCGAATATCGAGGCTGCGCAGGTAGGTATGGAGTCCGGCGTCCTGGATCGGCAGTAGATGGGCAACACGGCCGCTCTCGTTGACATGGGCATGCCAGTGGCCGGGGGGCGTCACAAACACCCCGCCCGGTTCCCATTCGATTCGCTTGGGATTGAGAATCGAGCCATTGTCCGCTAGGGCTGGGCCAACCAGGGTGTAACAGCCCGGGTCGCAGTCGATGATCAGGTCGATGGCCACGGACTGGTGGCGGTGAGGCGGTTGGCAGGAGCCGGCCCGCACGGCACCGTACATGGCCCAGAGGGTGTGGCTCACCGTGCGACTGGCCGGCAGGTCGGCGTTGGCCAGCAAGATGCTGAGGCGATTACTGCGCTGGGAGCTGGGATCTTCCATCAGGTTGCCCAGCTCCGCTTTGAGCCGCTCGCCGCCGTAGAAGGTGGCCTGGAAGCGGGGCTCACAGGGTTGCACTCCGAGGTAGGTGAGCAGGGGGCCGTCATGGACCCAATAGAGAACGCTGGTGACATCGGCGCTCAGGGTTGGCACTGCTCCTGCCGGCAGTACGAAAAGGTCACCCTGGTCCCAGGTGCGCTGGATGGCATCCCCCAGATCCGACCCCAGGCGCTGGATTTGGCCGTGGCCCTGGAGCACAAAGAACAGGGAGCTGCTGGCCCGGGCGGTGGCGGCCAGGCTGTCGCCAGCCTGGAGACGCAGGAAGCTGGCAGCCAATCCCGGGCTGGTGGCCGGGGCCGGGCAGCCCAGTTCGGCGCTGGTATCGAGCGGCAGCAACGCCGTCGGCCCTGAGCTGTGCAGGGACGGCCCCCATTGGCGATAGCCGATCGGTTCGGTAAGGCCCTTTCGCACAGGATTGGCAGCTTCGCGGTAGTCGAAGAAGCGGGCCTTGTCCTCTAGGGACCCTTGGCGATTGGCGGAATCCCTGGGCGGGCCTGATTCGCCCCGATTGGCAGGGTCGCTGGGATTCGCTGACTGGGGGGCAAACGGACGGATTGCCTGGGTCATCGTCGCAACAGGGGGGCGGAGGGGTTTGCGTTAACCACCGGCCACGGCCGGCACAATCGAGACTTCATCGCCATCTTTAAGCGGCGTCTCCTGATTCTCAAGGAAACGAATGTCTTCGCTGTTCACATAAACGTTGAGGAAACGCCGCAGTTTGCCGCCCTCATCACAGAGCCGGCTAAGAATACCTGGATAACGGCCTTCTAAGGCCTGAAGTAGGCCATTGACGCTGCTGGCTTCCACCTCGGCGCTGGACTCATCGGCGGTAAATTTCTGCAGGGGAGTGGGGATCAGAACCAGAACAGCCATGGCGGAATGTAGATGGAAAAATTTAATTGGAGCAGGTAAAGGAGTTTGCTGGCCTTTTGCGGCTGGCTGGTTTAGGCCAGGGGCTTCGGGTTTGCCCGATGCAAGGCCTGGGCCCTCTCCCAGGCTGCGTTGAAGCTGGCCAGCTGGGGTTCGATCGTTAGGGGCTCAGCCACGGCGCCAGTGATGGCTTCCAGGGTTTTGAGGCCATTGCCGGTGATGTAGGCAACGGTGGTCTCGCTGGGATCGATCTTGCCCTGTTCGACCAGCTTCTTCAGCACCGCAATCGTGGTGCCGCCGGCTGTTTCGGTGAACACGCCTTCGGTTTCGGCGAGGAGCTGGATGCCTGCCACAATCTCCTCGTCACTCACGGCCGCAATCGTGCCGCCGGTGCGGTTGGCAATGTCGATGGCATAGGGGGCATCGGCCGGGTTGCCGATGGCGATCGATTTGGCAATCGTGTTGGGCTTCACCGGCGTGATGAAATTGCGGCCTTCTGCGAAGGCCTGGGCGATGGGGGAGCAGCCCTCCGCCTGGGCACCACTAAAGCGAACAGGCTTCTCATCCACCAGACCCACCTTGATGAACTCATCGAATCCTTTGCGGATTTTGGTGAATAGGGAGCCTGAGGCCAGGGGCGCCACGATGTGGTCGGGCAATTGCCAACCCAGCTGCTCAATCACCTCATAACCCAGGGTTTTAGAGCCCTCCGAGTAGTAGGGGCGGAGGTTGATGTTGACGAACCCCCAGCCGTAGGTGTTGGCCACTTCCGAACAGAGTCGATTCACCTGGTCGTAGTTGCCCTTCACCGCCATCAAGGTGGGGTTGTAAATCAGGGTGCCGAGCACCTTGCCCAGCTCCAGGTCCGACGGGATGAACACGCAGCAGTCAAGGCCGGCATGGGCGGCGATCGCTGCAGTGGAATTGGCCAGGTTGCCTGTGCTGGCGCAGCTCACCGTCGTGAACCCCAGTTCCTTGGCGCGGGTCAAGGCGACAGACACGACCCGGTCCTTGAAGGACAGGGTCGGCATGTTGACGCCGTCGTTCTTGATATAGAGATTCTTAAGGCCTAGGCGCTTGGCGAGGCGGTTGGCCTTGAGCAGGGGTGTGAAGCCCGTGCCCACGTCAATGGGGTCGCCCTCAATCGGCAGAAACTCTCGATAGCGCCAGATCGAAACTGGACCGGCTTCAATCGTGGCGCGGCTGACCCGTGATTTGATCAAGTCGTAGTCGTAGACCACTTCCAGGGGGCCAAAACAGACGTCCTCACAGACGTGCTTGGCTCCGGCGCCGTAGGGGTGGCCGCATTCCTTGCAGCGCAGGCCGGTGAAGGTGGAACGGGACAGGGTGGCTGTCACGGAGCTACCGCAGTAATAGGAGGAGGCTAGCAGCGGCATTTTGACCGAATCCCGATACCCGATCCGTGGTATCGGGATTGAAAATATCAGCCCTTAGCGGCCACGGGTTCGTGCCCCTGACCTTTGTGGCCAAGGGTTGCTACCGCTACTCAGCGGAATCAGGTTGCTGGTCGGGCCGGCCCCCTGGGATCAGCTGCTGGCCGCGAAGGGCTTGCCTAGCCTCAGGGATACCAGCCTCCTTGCGTTCGATCCCTTGCGTCGCCCCATTGCCCTACTGCGCTTCGCCGCCGCCGTGGCCCTGGTGGCAGGCCTGGCCATCGCCCTTAGCCGCCTTGGGATCGAATGGCAGTGGTTCAGCCAGTTCAATGCCCAGGCGGTGGCCCTCAATCGCTGGTCGATCCAGATCGTCACCTTCTGCCTGGTGATGGGCCTGGGGGGCTATCTGCAATGGAAGCTGCTGCAGCGCTCCTGGCGCCTTCGCCGGGTGATCGACGCCAAGGACCTGCCCCCGTCACCGCTGGTCGCCTTACGCGGCTGGACCCTGCTGTTGTTGTACGGGGCCCTTTTATTTTTATTAGCCGGGGCCCTTACCTACCTGGTGATCCAGGCCCAGGATCTGATTGTCGCCCCCTTCAGCGGCGAGGTGATCACGGGTATTCCGGTGTTGGCCGACCTCCCTGCCGGCTTACTGCTCGGTTTGGTCGCAGGCCTACTCGCGCCCCTCTTGCTTTGGCCCCTCACCACCCTGCGCCTCACCCTGGCGGTGGCCCTGGCCGGTTCCGCCACAGCCCTGGCCCGGGGCTGGAGTCTTTGGCTGCCGGCCCTCATGGCCGTTCCCTTCGGCGAGAGCGATCCGGTCACCGGCCTTGACCTCTCCTTCAGTGTCCTGCAATTGCCGGCCCTCCGCCTGCTGCTCAGTGTGGTGTTCGCCCAGGGGGTGGTGGGACTGGCCAGTTGCTTTTGGTTGACCTTCACCGAACGCAGCAGCCTCACCGACATGGTCTTTCCCGGCCTCACCCGTAGCCAGCAGCAGATGCTGCAGCCCCAGTTGGCGGTGTTGGCCTTTGTGGCGGCGATGAGTCAATGCCTGACTCCCTTCAATTTGATGGTCGAGGGCACTGGCGTGTCCGCAGGGGCTGGTTTTGTCGACCTGCATGTCAGCGTGCCCTTGCGGTTACTGCTGGCCCTGCTTTTGTTGGCCATTGGCCTCGGCCTGCTGCTGCCCATGCCGGCCGGCTGGATGCGGCGCAAGCTGTTGATTCCCCTTGGTGTGGTCGCCTTGGGAGTGCCTGTTTTGCAGGCAATTCTGGCGCCGCTGGTGCAGCGTTTATGGGTGCAGCCGCGGGAATTAGCTGTGGAATCTCCCTATCTTGCCCGCAGCATTAAGGCAACAAGATCAGCTTTTGCGATCGATATTATGAATTACATGACGATGCGTCCAAAGGAGCGGTTGTCTGCGGCTGATCTGGCCAAAAGTCCTGGCACGTTAGCCAATATTCGCCTCTGGGATACGAAACCACTGCTAAGCACTAACCGGGAATTGCAGCAATTGCGCCTTTACTACCGCTTCCCAACTGCAGCGGTAGATCGCTATCCCCTGACAGCTGATGCTGCCACCAAGGGGTCTCAACAGGTGATCATTGCGGCTCGGGAGTTTGATACGAGCGCGTTATCTAAAAAATCCCGCTCCTGGCTCAACACCCACATGGTTTATACCCATGGCTATGGCTTTACCGTGTCGCCTGTGAATACGGCTGGTGACGATGGCTTGCCCCTGTATTTCATTAAAGATATTGGCAGTAGCGCCAAGGTTCTTGGAATTGCAAAGCTTGGAATCGATTCCGCTTCGGTAAGGAAAGGGTTACCCGTGGGCCAACCCCGCATCTATTTTGGCACGATGAGGAAACCCTATATGATTGCCCCTAGCAAGGTGGCAGAATTTGATTATCCCGATGCAGGGTTGGGGGCGATTAATAGTAGCTTGTCGGTTCGCAGTGGTATCAAGCTGTATAATTACTTTGAGCGATTGATGGCCGCGATCTATTTGGGCGAGCCTAGGCTATTATTTCTCTCTTCGCTTAGTCCCGATTCAATTCTATTGATTCGGCAGCAGGTTAACCAGCGGCTCAAGGCACTTGTGCCTTTTCTCGACTTTGAAAGCCAGCCCTATCTTGTGACAGCGAAGGTTGAACATGGCGATGGCTACAGGCGAGATCAGTATCAATATTGGTTTTTAGATGGATTCACAAGTAGCCGCAGCTACCCTTATTCCGATCCCAGCTCAACTGGACTGCGTTATTTACGCAATCCAGTTAAGGCTGTTGTAGATGCTTATAGCGGCAGAGTTTGGCTCTATGTAAGTGACCCCAATGATCCGATTTTACGCACTTGGCAGCGAATCTTCCCAAATCTTTTCCGGCCCCTTTCGGCCATGCCAAAATCCTTACTTAGTCATATCCAGGTACCCCAGACTCAGTTTGAAGTCCAGGCGGAAAAGCTGCTGCAGTATCACGTTAAAAATGTAAAGAGCTTTTATGACGGTGATGATGCATGGTCCCTTCCCCTTGAGATCTATGGTTCTGCAACTGTCAAGCTGAAGCCCTATCACGCAACCTTGCAGCTGCCTGGCGAAGGCAAGCCCGAATTTGTCCTGCTGGTTCCTTTCACCCCCTCGAAGCGCGCAAATTTGGTTGGCTGGCTGGCGGTGCGCAATGATCCGCCCAATTATGGCCAACAATTGTTGGTGCGTTTCCCCAGGCAGCGTCTAGTCCTGGGCCCCCAGCAGGTGTCGGCCCTGATCGAACAGGATCCAGCAATCAGCTACCAATTCGGCCTATGGGATCGGGATGGCTCGAAGGTCGTGCATGGCAACATGCTTGTTCTACCGGTGGGCGATAGCCTCCTCTATGTTGAGCCAATTTATCTACAATCTAAAAACAGCGAACTGCCAACCCTGGTGCGAGTCGTGGTTACCGATGGTCATACATTTGTGATGCAACGTAACCTCAAGGATGCCTTGCAAAAGCTTGTGCAGGCCGGCGGCAATCGCGTAGCCGCGCCGATTAAAGATCCAACCGCACCTTGATTGCTCCGATCGGGCCAAAGCTACCGAAGCGCCCTTGATCCCAGCCCATCGACGACGAGGTCCTTCCCATTGAAACAATCCAGGATTGGGGCTTATCCGATTCCGGCGCATCCCAGCTGGTTACGTTGGATTAACCCGGTGCCGCAAAACTGCATCCGTTTTGACCACGGGCCTTAGGCAGGCGGGCTTGGATGGAAGAGTTGAGCGCCTTAGTGCAACCACCCATGGGATATGAACCCGGATCCAGCGAGTGCCGTTTGCTGATTGACAGCAAGGCCCAGATTGAGGCTGTGCTGCTAAACCTCGATCGGCTTGAGAACACTGACCACATCCGGCGCCAGCTAGTGGCTGTCTACAACCAGCTCGAAGGCCTCCATGACCTGCGGCGCATCCATCGGCCGGCATCGGCCTTATCTGAAACTGCCTTGTCCTAAAGGCTTCCGCCCTTGGTTGACGTTCATGGTCTTGGTTCGGCCTGTCTTGCTCAGCAAGGCTGAGTCCATTAACAGGGCAGCCCCCTACCCACTGCAAGCCAAAGCAGTCGCCCAAGCCTGTTCAGCCGCCGCAGATGTTGATCCCTAGGGCTGGGTTGTTGGTTCTTTTGCCAGGATCTGGCCCTGCGCCGATGCACGAGCGGGCGCTTCTGATTGACGATGGGCCAGCTCCGTTTTCAACGCATAGCTGGATGGTTGCCAATTCGCGGTTGGCGATGGCGGCGACAGTAAAAATCGCGGCTGGACCCCCTGGACTGGCCTCCCTTGGCAAGGTGATCGGTCCCGCCTACCTGGTGGCCGTGGGCTACATGGATCCGGGCAACTGGGCCACGGATCTGGCGGCTACCCCTGGCTCCTGGCCGAAGTGGCCATGATTGCTATCGACCTTGCCGAACTGGTCGGCAGTGCCATCGCCTTCCTGGTTAACGCGGCGATCCTGGTCTTAGCGGGGGGCGCCTTCCATGGTCGCGGTCTGCCTTCGGTGTTGCCCTGCTGGCGGCAGGGCAGAGTTCCACAATCACGGGCACCCTGGCCGGTCAGGTGGTGATGGAAGGCTTTCTGGATCTGCGCCTGCCCCTCTGGCAGCGGCGCCTCCTCACCCGGGGTATGGCCCTGATCCCTGCCCTGGCCACCGTGCTGCGGATAGGAGAAGGGGCCACCAATCAGCTATTAGTCCTTTCCCAGGTGGTGCTCAGCCTGTAGCTTCCCTTTGCGGCTATCACCCTGGTCTGGTTCTGCGGCCAGGCCCGGCCCATGGGCAACCTGCGCTCACCCTTGGCCCTGCAGGTGCCCAGTTGGCTCTGTATCGGGGCCATCGTCACGATCAACCTTTCCCTGCTGATCTCCCTGGCAGGCACCCTCTGGTTCTAAAGTTCCCCCATGAATGTGGATAACAATCAACGCCCTCCCTGGCTGAACTGGCTTTTCTTGGGAATCTTCCTGTTGAGTAGCTGGCAGCTGGCTGGTTACTGGTTTCAACAACTGCACCACTAACGGGGCGAGCCTGAAGCGGCATGACTCTGCTATGGATAGGCATTGGGCACGAAGAACTGCTCATTCAAGGGGGGCCTTTTGTAGCCCTTGGCAGGTTTTCGCGGCGAAAGTTTTAGGGCAGGCGGCGTCATGTCGTGGTAGGGGACTTTGCTGAGTAGGTGGAGGATGCAATTGAGGCGGGCGCGCCGCTTGTCATCGGCATCCACGGTGAACCAGGGCGCTTCGGGAATATTGCTATGGGCAAACATCTCATCTTTGGCGCGTGAGAAATCTTCCCAACGATCCCTTGATTCAAGATCCATATCACTCAATTTCCAGCGTCTTGTTCCATCTTCAATCCGGGCTTTGAAACGGGCTTCTTGCTCTTCATCACTAACCGAAAACCAGTATTTCAACAGCATGATGCCGCTGCGCACCAGCATGCGTTCAAATTCTGGGCAGGATTGTTGAAATTCTTGGAGCTCCGCTGCTGTGCAAAATCCCATCACCCGTTCCACCCCGGCCCGATTATACCAACTGCGATCAAAGATTACGATTTCCCCTGCCGTCGGGAACTGTTCCACATAGCGTTGGAAATACCATTGGCTGCGCTGTTGGTCGGAGGGCTTGCCCAGGGCTACGACCCTGCAGCCGCGAGGATTCATCGGTTCGGTGATGCGCTTAATCGTGCCACCTTTGCCGGCCGCATCGCGGCCCTCAAACACCACAATCAGGCGAAAGCCTTCTGCCTTTAGCCAGTACTGCATTTTCACCAGTTCCTGCTGGAGAAGCTTCAATTCCTTTTCGTAAAATTCACGGTCAAGTCGGTCTAGATTGATCTTTAGATCAGCGGTCCTGGCCCGGTCGGGATCTTGCAGGGGCGCCAGATCATCGAGCTGGGACGGGGGGAAGTGGCGAGCGCCGATCACGGGCTCCTGGGCGTGCTTCGCTTCGGGGCTTGCCTTGGGCTTGCGATGGTTTTTTCCCATTCCCAGCTCCTTTCTCCATGGGCTTGAAGGCGCTAGCTCTTTTTAAACTGCAAACGCTGCCGGCGGGCAAAACCTTTTCAGAGCTACATGAGTCGGGCCAGCCTTCTGGAGAGTGCCCTACCTAGGGCTTGGCGTTGCGGTTGGTTTGGGCCTCAGGAGGGCCCGGGCTAGCCGAACTAGCCCCCCAGCGAGAAAGGCCAGGGCGAGAAGCACAACCCCCACTAGCACCAGCACGCCCAATAACTGCAACAGTCCCAAGCCCAGTTTCGAGAGGCCGCCGATCAGGTTTGCAATTGCATTGCTGACCAGCAGCAAGGTATCGAGGCGCTCAGGCAATCGCATCAGGGCGAGGAGCAGGCCGATCCCGCCGCCCAGCAGTAGGAGACCTTCAGCCAGCTGGCGAAGTCGGCCAGGCGGACGCTTGCGCTTGGAGCCTTGACGCCCGATCTGGCTGCCGCGACCGGAGCGGATCAGGGTGAGTCGTTTCGAAACTCGGCTCATGGCTTGATGCTGTGGCCGGCGCCGCGCATCCAGCGCTCGAACTCAATCAACACCAATTCGTTGGGGCAATCGACCAGGGAGAGGTCCCCCACGGTGCAATCGCCATGGCCGCCATGGTGCAGGGAGAGGCGAAAGGTGTCACCGCTCAGGCCGCAAACTTCTGGATCACTGCGCACCAACACATCGAGGGAAGCGCCAAGGCGGGTGACACGTCGGCGACATTCAGGCCAGCTCATTTGGATTGACATCGCACTAGGGCCAGGGGATGGGCGGGCCCAAGGGCCCAAGATGGAGAGGGGCTGGCTGGGCTTTCCCAGGGTCTGGGTCGTTCCAGTGTGGCGATCGCAGCGCCAGCGTCAACGGGGGGGCTGGCTCGCTCCGGATGGGGTTCCAGTCTTGCCAGGGTCTGCCATTGGGTTGGTGGATCCCTTGTCCTGGGCCGGGTTGAAGCTGCCTGGTTTGGGGGTGGGCACCATCCAGGAGATGGCGCCGGCGAGCCCCAGGGCGGCCATGCCACATAGGGGTGCCGCCATGCGGCGGCCCAGGGGCACCCGCTTACGCAGCTCGCTGCGTCGCAAAGGTTGCGGTGAAGGCGTCTGGAGGTTCAGCTGCAGGCGCCCATCCAGCAGGAGCTGGTCCAGGCAGCGCACGAGGTCGGCCAGTTCAGCGTCGTCCAGGTGCAGGGTCAACGGTGGCGTGTTGGGCTGGCTACTGCGTAGTTCGAGCCGGTGGCGAGCGTCTTCAGGGTGGATCGCTACCGGCGAATCCGGGGCGCCGAAGGTCCGGGGGGCGCTGCTGATCAGGTGGCGGGCGTAGGGGGCCACCACCTGCAGCAGGGCCTCGAGATGCTCCCGTTTGCCTTCTAGTTCCGTGTGGCCGGCCAGGGCCAGACTCCAGCCGGTGAGGATGCCGATCGCCTGGCCGCCCTGGCCCGTCGACACATCTGGGTAGCCCTCCACCGTCAGGCGACAGCTGATCTGTTCGTAGCGGAGGCTGAGCTTGATCACGGCGGGCAGCGTGGGGAAGGGTCTGGGCGGATCGGGGCTTGGGGCAACTGCGGTTCAACCGCGGGCGTTGGTTTCAGGGTTCGGGATCCAGCAGGCTGGCCTTGAGCCGCTCGACCCCACCGCTGCCGGCACTGAGGGCCAGGCTCAAGATCAGCTGGTGACAGATCTGGGGCCCTTCGATCGGATCTAACAGTTTGCGAACGCCGACCCGGCGCAGGTTCAACCGTTCCTCAATCAGCTCCTGAAGGCGCGAGCGAAACAGGGTCCAGCGCTGGTCGCTCACCGACGCCGGCTCGGCAGCCGAGAGCAGCTGGCGCAGCATCGGGTAAAGCCGTTCGGCCATGGCGGTCAGGATCCGGATCAGGGCATCGGTGTCCTGAACCTCGAGCTGGCCCCGGCGGGTGGAGCGGCGCAGGGGGTTGTGGCAACGGCGCTTCCAGAGTTCAACCCGGTTGGGGAACAGGGTTTGGTAGCCCAGTTGCTCACTCATCCAAACCATGGCTTCGCCACCATTGAGGTCGAGGGCCTCGGCGCAAAGGAGCATCAGATCGAGGCGCTCCAGTCCACGCCTGGGAATGGGGGTGGGGCGGCTCAAGGCGATAGAAACGTCAGGCATGGCTGCGATACTGCCAGTGCCTGAGCCAATCCGCCATCTGGGGGGGGCGCTGCCTCGACCAGCCCAGGGCCCTTGACGATCTTCTTTCACCATGTCTGCCATTGATCTGCGCCTGCTGGTGCGCGATGTTCCTGACTTTCCCAAGCCGGGGATCCTGTTCCGCGACCTCACTCCCTTGATGCGTCAGGCCAGTGCCTGGCAGGAGGTCGTGCGTCAGTTGGCCGTGATCTGTGATCGCCTCCAGCCCGATCTGATCGTGGGCATTGAATCGCGGGGATTCATCGTGGGCACGGCCCTGGCGACGGATCGGCGCCTGGGCTTCACGCCGGTGCGCAAACCCGGCAAGTTGCCAGGCGTTGTTCATGGCATCGATTACAGCCTTGAATACGGAACAGATCGGCTTGAGATCTTGGCCGATGGCTTTGAGAACGGCCCCAGGGTTCTGATCGTTGATGATCTGTTGGCCACTGGCGGCACGGCCAGTGCCTGCGCCCAGTTGGTGCAACAGGTGGGCGGCAACCTCTGCGGCTTTGCCTTCGTGGTTGAACTTGCCGGCCTTGGCGGCCGCGCCAAGTTGCCGGAGGCCGTGCCGGTCGAGTCGCTGATCATCTATTCGTGATCCCCATCCTTCAGGGTTGGTTGTCCTGCCAGGCGAGCACCTGATCGAGTTGCTCCAGGCTGATCAGGCCAAAGCTCCAGAGCACCACCGGCAGGGGGGCCTGCTCGAGTTGGGCCTGCTTAAGACCCAGGTTGAGGGAGTTTTCGCTCAGGCCCAGGTCTTGGCGCAAATAGCGCACCAGTTCGCTGGCGGGCAGGGGCTGGGGCGAAGTTGGCAACACCATGGCGCCATGGTGGTCATCGCTGCCAGAGGCGGCAAGGGCCCTGGGTCATGGCGGCCAGGCTCAGGCGCCTCAGCAGGGGGGCCCCATTCAGCAGGTCGAGGGCCAGGCGGCGCAGGGGTAAGAGCAGGGGCGAGCGGTTCGAAAACAACTTCACCAGCAGGTGGGTAGCCAGCAAGGTGGCGATGAGGTCGGGCCCACGGCGCCAGCGGTAGGCCGCTGCCAGCCGCCCTGGGGCCAGGCGCCCGGCCGTAACCCGGCCGGCTAACTGCTGCAGGCAGGCCACATCGCGCCAACCCAGGTTGAGGCCCTGGCCGCCGACGGGATGGCAGCGGTGGGCGCTGTCGCCCACCAGCACCAAGGAGCCCTTGGCTACGGGCCAGGCCAGGCCCAGGGCCACCGGATAGGCCCTTGGTTGATCCAGCAGGACTTCCGGTTGCAGCTGGTCGGGGAGGGCGCCGGCTAGCTGGTCAAGGAAGGCGGCGCCATCAAGACTTTCCAGCTGGCGAAGGCGGCGCGCTGACGCACTCCAGACGAGCTGGAAGGCATCGCCGCCCAGGGGCAAAACCGCAAAGGGCCCTTCCGGGCGTAGTAGCTCCCAGGCCTGGTTGTCCCGGGATCCCCTAAGGCGCACCTGAACTGTTAAACAGGCCTGGTCGTAACTGCGCTCCAGCCAGCCCAGGCCAGCGGCCTGGCGACTCGGGGACAGGCTGCCATCGGCTGCAACCACCAGATCCCCAGGAGCCGTTCTAGGGGCCTCGGCACTGGAGGCCATGGGACCCAGATGTAGGAAGACCTGCTCGCTGGCCTGGAGCTGCTCCAGCAACAGCGTCATCAGCGGGCCGTGTTGGCTGATCCAGCCGACGGCTTCGCCAGCTCTTGTGGATCCGGGCCCCGTCGTGCGAACCGTTGCAGCGCAGTCAAGATCCCCGCTGGCGGCCCTGTCCCTGCGCTGTCCCTGGCCCAGGTCGTCGCCACTGAAGTGGCACTGGCGGCCCGTGCCCTGGTCCCAGAGTTCCAGGCTGCTAAAGGGCACTAGCCGGGGCTTCAGGGCCTGCCATAGGCCCAGCCGTTCAAGGAGGGATGCACTGGAGTGGGTGAGGGCGTAGGCCCGTTGGCGCCCCAGGAGCGCCGGGGCATCCAAAGGGTCATAGAGGTGCACTTGCCAGCCCACCTGGGCCAGGGCAAGGGCCGCCAGGCAACCGGTGGGACCGGCCCCATGCACGTGCGCTTGGCTCATGGGCACTGGCTTGGTATGGGGGCTGGGGGTGGGGCGATGTAATCGCCGGTGGGAAAGGTTCTAAAACGCTGCCGGCGCGGAAGCTGGCCAAGGACGGCCAAAAAAAACGCGGGCCTGGGAGGCACCGCGGTTTTGATCAGGTTGACCGTCTGAACGGACGATGGGCCCGATGAACTAGGTGCCTTACGAAAGCTGATGGAGAAAGGTGATGGGGTTCTGACCTGCTGGAGCCCAGAACTCCACCTTGGTGCAGCTCAGCCGATGCCGAGCAAACCGCGGGTGAAGGACTCGCCGCCCATGGCATATTCGGTGGCCAGCAAGGCGATGAAGCCCAGCATTGCCATGCGGCCGTTCAGCACTTCGGCACGCTCGTGGAAGCCCCAGCTGCTTTCGACGCTCACCACTTCCATGCGGGGCTCGGTAGCGAAGGCATTGAGGCGTCCGCCGTCCTCAGTGGTCACGGTGGCGCCGCGGATGACGGCGGAGGCAGCTGCGTTGGATTGGGTCACGGGACGACTCGCTTAGGGATGACGGAATTGTAACGCAATATTGCGCCCTGTAACGAATTTGAAGCCGGTGGCCCCCGATTTGGGTCTGGATGGGCTGGCTGGTTGGGCCCACCCTCAGCGCAGGCGCCTGAGGCAGAGCTCCTCAAAGGCGGGCCGCAGCAGGTAGGGGTAGTCCCCCACCCAGAGTTTCAGCTGGGGAATCCAACCATCGCTGAGGGCACTAATGCGAGAAAAGTCTTTGCGCTCACTCAGCACCAGGCAGCGAATCACCATGCCCGGCCGGATCGGCTTGTGCTTTTTGTCGTAGGGGAAGCGAATCTGACCCAGGTAGCCGTCCTGGTCTTCCAGCTCCAGGCAGAGCCAGGTGCGGCGGTTTTCCACCAGCTCCAGCCGACCACTCTGGTCGGTCTGCTCCTGGCGCCCCTCAAGCCGCTCCCGGGTGAAGAGGTCGGCGATGCGGCCTTCAAAGATCGCCGCTGCCGGATAGCGCCGCAGGACGTTGTTGCGTTGCCCTGCCGCCAGGATCGGCCCCCAGAGCAGGTAGAAGAAAAAGACAAAGCCCACCACCATGAACACCCCACCCCACTGGGTGGAGAACTGGCTCTGGCTGACCAGCAGCGCCAAAACCGCGCCGATGACGGCAATCAGCACCCGTTGCAACACCTGCTGGGGCGATCCGCTGCTGGCGTTGAACTGGGGTCCGGTGGCAATCGCCGGAATCAGGCGCTGCAGTTCACCGTCCTTCAGGGGAAGCAGCATGGCTCGTCTCTTAGGCCCCCATGCTGGACCCGATCACAGCAATCGCTCCAGCCCGTAGACCAGACCGCAGAGCTGGCGCACTCGCCGCACGGTTAGCAAGACGCCGGGCATGTAGGCGGAGCGATCGATCGTGTCGTGTCGCAAGGTGTAAGTCTCCCCCTCGGAGCCGAACATCACCTCCTGATGGGCCACCAGGCCCGGCAGGCGGATCGAATGCAGTCTTAGACCGCTGGGACGCTGGCCGCCACGGCAGCCCGCCAGGGTTTCGTGCTCTTCCACCTGCAGGGCGTTGAAGTCCTTGCCAAGCTCTTCGATTAATTCGGCGGTTTTGATGCAGGTGCCGCTGGGGGCATCGGCCTTGCGGTTGTGGTGCAGTTCGGTCAGTTCGGCGAAGTCATAGAAGCGGGCTGCCGCGGCGGCGGCCTGTTGCAGCAACACCATGCCCACGGAGAAATTGGGGATCACGGCCGCCCCCATGGAGGCCTTCTCAGCAAATAGGGCTAGGTCGCCCAATTGCTGGGGCGATAGTCCAGTGGTGCCGATCACCGGATGTACGCCGTAGGCGATGGCGGCGCGGGTGTGTTCGTACACGACGCTGGGGTGGGTGAAATCCACCAGTACGGCCCCGGCGCCCGGGCCGGCCTGGCGCACCGCCTGGCTGCTGGCGCAAAGCGCCCCTTCAAAGTCGGCCGTGATCGCCACCTCCAGCTCCCCCAGGCCCAGCTCCAGGCCCACGTCCATGCCCTCCTTGCCGGGGGTGGTGTCGATGGCCGCCACCAGGGTCGTGTCGGCTGCGGCCAGCACGGCCTTGATCACCTCGGCGCCCATGCGGCCCAGGGCACCAGCCACCACCACCGGAATCGGCGCCGCAGTTGTGGCACTCGGGGTCGGCCCTGGCTGGGAACCGGATAAGGGCGACTCGGTTGGGGCGCTGGTCATGGCATGGAGCGCGCAGCTTTGGGCCCGAGCCTATGGGGTCAGCCTGCCCGCTTCGACGGCGGCTGCCTGGGCGATGGCCAGCAGCGCCTCCCGATCGACGTCATCGATTTGGGCCGGGTCCATGTAGCGATGGGCGTAGCCCAGGTACACCTCGGAGCTCAGGAACAGGGCGAACAGATCAGCATCAATGTGCTGGTCTTGGACCATGCGGGCCATGATCGCCAGGGCTTCGGAGAGCTTGAGGCCCCGCTTGTAAGGACGGTCGGCGGCGGTGAGGGCCTCAAAAATGTCGGCGATGGCCATCACCCGGGCCAGAACCCCCATCTGCTCGCCGCGCAGGCGACGGGGGTAGCCGCGGCCATCGAGGGTTTCGTGGTGGGCGCCGGCGATCTCGGGCACCGCGGCCAGGTGACGCGGAAAGGGCAGGGCCGAGAGCATCCGGATCGTTTGGACCATGTGCTCGTTGATCTTGAAGCGATCTTCTGGGCTGAGGGTGCCCCGCTCCACCGTGAGGTTGTGGAGTTCCCCCCGGTTGTAGAGGTACATCGGCACCTCCATTTGGAAGCCCCAGGGGTTGTCTGGCGCGATCCGGTCTCGCTCTGGCCGTTCGATTAGTTGATCGGGACGGTCGGCCAGCAACGGTTCCCGCACGGGCAAGGCGGGCGCCGGCTGCCGTTGGCGGCGCCGCAATTCTTCGGGCCCCACCCCCAGCCGGTCATCGAGGCTGCGGCGCCAGGTGCGGCTGGCGATGGCCTGGAGCCGCTCGATCCGCTCAGGTGCCATCCGTTCGCCGCCCAAATTGCAGCTGGCAACAAAGGCGAAATCGTCATCGAGACTGCGCCAGCTCGCCTGCAGGGTCTGCTGGCTGCCCCCTGGGTCGGCGCCGCTGGCGAGCCGCTGCCAGTGCTCCGTTTCCGCTTCGCTTTTGAGCAATTCGAAGCGCATGCGGATCTCATGGATCCGGTCCTGCACCGTTTCCAATTTGGTGGCCTTATCGACCACATGGTCGGGAGTTGTGACCTTGCCGCAATCGTGGAGCCAGGCGGCCACATGCAGGGCCTCCCATTGATCTGCATTGAGTTGATAGCTGGCAAAGGGGCCTTCCTCGGCCCCACAGGCGGCGGCGGCTAGCAATTTGGCGATCTCCGGTACGCGGGCGCAGTGGCCACCGGTGTAAGGACTCTTGGCATCAATGGCATCGGCGATCACCTGGATGAAGGCCTCAAACAGGCGCTTTTGCTCCGCAATGAGCTGGCGGGTTTCCAGGGCTACCGCCGCGCTGCCCGAAAGGGCGCGGCTGAAGGCGATCTGGTTGGCATCGGGAGTGCCATCGAACCAGAGCACCAACGCCCCCAACATCGAGCCATCCCGTTGGTGTAAGGGCAGCGGCACGCAGGCCTGGGCACCAGGGCCCAGGGCAGCCACGAGCCGGTCGCAGCGTTGCGCGTGCAGCATCGAGGCCAGCTCCGCTTCGGTTAAGGGCGGTAGGGCCTGGGGATCGGTGGGCTGGTCGCCCACCATGGCAAGGGCTGCCTTAAACAGGCCGGTTTCCCCAGCTGCCTGAGAGCTAGCGCTGCCACTCCCCCTATCGGGATTGCCATCCTCCTCTCCTGCGCTGGGCCTTTGCTGCTTGACCGGGTTTTGAGCCAGGGTTGGACCTGGTGCGAAATAGAGGGCACCGGCGCTGGCGGCCGAAGCACCGATCGATTCCGTCAGCAGCCTGGCGAGCAGGGCATCCACATCCTGTTCAGCTCCTAAGGACGCCGAAATCTTGAGAAAATGGCCAATCGTGCGCCCCATGCCATCGAGGGTCAGCGACAGGTCGTCCACTTCCCGCACCAGGGAGTGCAGCCGGGGACCCTTGCTGAATTGGAAGCTGCGCATCGCGGCCGCCTCCTCGGCGAGGCGTTTGAGGTCCCGCGATAGGCGCCCGGACAGTTTGACCAACAGCCAAATGGTGACAACCACCAATAGAAAGGTGGCCGAGAAGAGTTGCCACCGCTGTTGACGGACCTCGGCCATCAGGTCGGCTTCGGCCACGGCCACGGCCAGATAGAGAGATTGTTTGGTTAGGGGTATTTGCAGCGGCACCACCTTCTGAAACCAGTTTTGGCCAGCAAAATTCCCTGCGTGAAAGCCTTGGCGGGCTTGCCGGGGCAGGTCAGCGGCCAACTGGGCCAGGGCGGGGTTGGCTAATTGACCCAGCTTGGGCAGACCCTGGGAACCAACCGCAGCGCTGGAGAGGTTGGGGCTAGTGACCAGCAGCACACCTTGGTGATCGACGATGGCTAGCCCCGTGGCAGCCGGTAGCCGGTGGCGGGCCAGGGCGGCAGCCAGGTTGCCCGGATCGATGGCGGCACCCACCACCGCTTGTCCTTGGGCGATGGGTTGGGAAAGGGTCAGGCCGAGCCGTCCCCCCAGGGCCAGGCGGCTGACCGGGGCCAGCACCAGCTGACCGCCATGACGAGCCAATTGGTACCAGGGCCTCAGGCGTGGATCAAAGCCCGCCGGCAGTAGGGGCTTGAGCTGGGGGGCGGCTAGGGGCCGTTGGTCGCGGCCCAGAAGCCACTGCCGGGCCTGAAGGCGTCCGGCTTGCTGGCTGAGGCTCACCACGGTCCAGGCGGCGCCAGCTGGCATTACTTGGTTCGGAGTTACCGCAGAACTCCTGGAGACCAGCAGCAGTTCGCCGCGGTCGTTGGCAACAAAAAGGGCAGAGAGATTGGGGGCCTGCTCCAGGGTTTTGATCAAGGCTGGCAGCTGGCCAGTGGCGGCATCGATGTCGCCATTGGGGGCCAGGCTGGCCAGTCGATTGAGCTGGGCCTCGGTCAGGGCCGGGTTGAGGGCCAGGGTCAAGGTTGCAGCCAATTCGCCTGCTAGGGCGTCCAGAAGCTGGTCGTTGGCGCGGGTGATCAGCCGTTTGGCGTGGTCGGCGTGGATTAGGGAGCGCAGGAAGCCGCTAGCCAGGATTAGGGGCAGGATCAGCAGCACCAGGGTGGTCTGGAAGGAGCGGGGCTGCCGCAGAGCCCAGGCGCGAGGAAACCTTTGACCGATGAAATTGAGGCTTAGGCGGGCCATCGGCGTTGCTTCAGGGCTGGGGTTGCGGCATGGCTCAGTCCAGGCGCCCCGGGCAGGCCAGTAACGCTCTGAGGCATCGGGCCACGTAAAGCCATGGTGCTCCGTAGGCTGCTTTACATTGCTCAATCTGGCCAGATGTTCACGCAGGTCCGCTCCGCTAGCCGCAGGGTCAGCCCCCAGGCCGTGAATGGTCGCGCTGTGATGAAGGCCGTGTATGTGGTGCTAGAGCCCCAGTACCAGAACGCCCTTACCCAGGCCGCCACCTCCCTCAACGACCAGAACGGTCCGTTGGCAATCGAGCTGAGCGGCTACCTGATCGAGGAACTGCGCCAGAGCGAGAACTACGCCTCCTTCTGCGCTGATGTGGCCGAGGCCGACGTTTTCATTGCTTCCCTGATCTTCATTGAAGATCTGGCCCAGAAGGTGGTGGAAGCTGTGGCCCCCCACCGCGATCGGCTCAAAGCCGTGGTCGTGTTCCCCTCGATGCCGGAGGTGATGCGGCTTAACAAGTTGGGCAGTTTTTCGATGGCCCAGCTGGGTCAAAGCAAGAGCGCCATTGCCAGCTTCATGAAAAAGCGCAAGGAGGCGGGCGGCGCTGGCTTTCAAGACGCCATGCTCAAGCTGCTCAATACCCTTCCCACGGTATTGAAGTATCTGCCGGTGGAGAAGGCCCAGGACGCCCGCTCCTTCATGCTCAGTTTCCAGTATTGGCTTGGCGGCACGCCCGACAACCTGCGTAACTTCCTGTTGATGCTGGCCGATAAATATGTGTATCCCAGGGGCGAATCCGATCGCCCTGAACTCACCGTCGCCGAGCCGGTTGTGTTCCCAGATCTCGGCATCTGGCATCCCCTAGCCCCAGGCATGTTTGAGGATCTCAAGGAATACCTCAATTGGACTTCCAGCCGTAGCGACCTCTCCGAGAAAGCCCGTAAGGGTCCAGTGGTTGGCCTGGTACTACAACGCAGCCACATCGTCACCGGCGACGAAGCCCATTATGTGGCTGTGATCCAGGAGCTGGAATACCGCGGCGCCACCGTCATTCCTGTGTTCTGCGGTGGCCTTGATTTCACCAAGCCGGTGAACGCCTTTTTCAAGGATCCGCTCAACTCCGATTTTCCCTTGGTGGATGCGGTGGTCAGCCTGACCGGCTTTGCCTTAGTAGGTGGTCCAGCCCGCCAGGACCACCCCAAGGCGATCGAGGTGCTCAAGAGCCTCAATCGGCCCTACATGGTGGCCCTACCCCTGGTGTTCCAGACCACCCAGGAATGGGAGGAGAGCGACCTTGGCCTGCACCCCGTCCAGGTTGCCCTGCAGATCGCCATCCCGGAACTCGATGGCGCCATTGAGCCGATCGTGCTCTCAGGCCGGGACGATGCCACCGGTAAGGCCCACACCCTCCAGGACCGGGTTGAGGCCATCGCTGAACGGGCGATTCGCTGGGCATCGCTGCGATTGAAGCCCCGCGCCGAGAAGAAGCTTGCGATCACGGTGTTCAGCTTTCCTCCCGACAAGGGCAACGTTGGCACCGCCGCATACCTCGATGTCTTCGGCTCGATCTATCGGGTACTCCAGGAAATGAAAGCCAAGGGCTATGACGTGCAAGCGATGCCGCGCAGCCCCAAGGCCCTGATGGATGCGGTATTAAGTGATCCCGAGGCCCTGGTTGGTTCCCCCGAGTTGGCGATTGCCCACCGCATGAGCGTAGAGGAGTACGAGCGGCTCACCCCCTATTCCCAACGGCTTGAAGAGAATTGGGGCAAACCCCCTGGCAATCTCAATTCCGATGGCACCAATTTACTGATCTACGGCCGCCATTTCGGCAATGTGTTTGTGGGGGTTCAGCCCACCTTTGGCTACGAGGGCGATCCGATGCGCCTGCTCTATTCGCGCAGCGCCAGCCCCCACCATGGCTTTGCCGCCTACTACACCTACTTGGAGAAGGTGTGGCACGCCGATGCGGTGCTCCATTTCGGCACCCACGGCTCCCTGGAATTCATGCCTGGCAAGCAAATGGGGATGAGCGAAACCTGCTATCCCGATTCCCTGATTGGAGCCCTACCCAATCTTTACTACTACGCGGCCAATAATCCCTCAGAAGCCACGATCGCCAAGCGCCGTGGTTATGCCTCCACGATCAGCTATCTCACACCTCCAGCTGAAAATGCAGGCCTTTACAAGGGTCTTAAGGAGCTGGGGGAACTGGTGGGTTCCTATCAACAGCTGCGCGAGAGTTCCCGGGGTGTGCAGATCGTCAATGCGATCGTGGAAACGGCACGCCAGTGCAACCTCGACAAGGACATCCAATTTTCCGATGCCGACGCCTCGGAACTGGACCTCGATGGACGCGATGGCGTGGTTGGGGCGGTCTATCGCTCGTTAATGGAGATCGAGAGCCGCCTGCTGCCCTGCGGCCTTCACACCATTGGCAAGCCGCCCACGGCCGAGGAAGCGATCGCCACCTTGGTGAGCATCGCCGCCCTCGAGCGCACCGATGACGGCCTGCGCGCCTTGCCTGCGCTCCTAGCCGAGAGCCTGGGTCGCACGATCGATGAGATTTACCGCGGCAACGACCAGGGTGTGCTGGCCGATGTGGAGCTCAACCGCACGATCACCGAAACCTGCAGGACCGCCGTTGGCGCCATGGTCCGCCAGGTCACCGGCGCCGATGGCCGCGTCAGCCTGCGCCAGAACTTTGGCTGGTTCTTTGCCCTGCTTGAACGCTTTGGCCTCCAGTTCCCCAGCCCCTGGCTCTCGGCCTGTAAATCATCCGGTTTTGCCACAGTTGATCAGGCTGAACTCGACAAGCTCTTCACCTATCTGAGCTTTTGCCTGCAACAGATCTGCGCCGACATGGAGATGGAGAGCCTGCTGCGGGCCCTCGACGGCGAATACGTGCTGCCTGGTCCAGGCGGCGATCCGATTCGCAATCCAGGCGTGTTGCCCAGTGGCAAGAATATCCATGCCCTCGATCCCCAGTCGATTCCCACCCGGGCCGCGATTGCGGCGGCGAAGGTGGTGGTGGACCGGCTGATTGAACGCCAGAAGGCCGAACAGGGTGCCTGGCCAGAAACGATCGCCTGCGTGCTATGGGGCACGGACAACATCAAGACCTACGGAGAATCCCTAGCCCAGATCCTCTGGTTCATCGGCGTACGCCCGGTAGCCGATTCCCTCGGCCGCGTCAACAAGTTGGAGTTGATTTCCCTTGAAGAGCTGGGCCGGCCCCGTATTGATGTGGTGGTCAATTGCTCTGGAGTGTTCCGCGACCTGTTCATTAACCAGATGGCCTTGATCGACCAGGGAGTGAAGATGGCGGCGGAGGCTGATGAGCCCCTAGCCATGAATTTCGTGCGTCGCCACGCCCAGGAGCAGGCCACGGCCCAGGGCATCTCCCTGCGGGATGCCGCTACGCGGGTGTTCTCCAATGCCAGCGGCAGCTATTCTTCTAATGTGAATCTGGCGGTGGAGAACAGCACCTGGGAAGAGGAGAATGAACTCCAAGAGATGTACCTTTCCCGTAAAACCTTCGCCTTTAACGCCGATAATCCTGGCGAGATGAATCAAAATCGTGCGGTGTTTGAGTCTGCGATGAAAACGGCAGATGTTACCTTCCAGAACCTTGATTCCGCCGAAATCTCGCTCACCGATGTGAGTCACTACTTCGACTCCGATCCCACCAAGTTGATCGCTGGCTTGCGCGACGATGGCAAGGCCCCAGCCAGTTATATCGCCGACACCACCACGGCCAACGCCCAAGTGCGCTCCCTTAGCGAAACGATCCGCCTCGATTCGCGCACCAAGTTGCTCAATCCAAAGTGGTATGAGGGCATGCTCGATTCTGGCTATGAAGGTGTGCGGGAAGTGGCTAAACGGCTTAACTTCACCCTGGGTTGGAGCGCTACTAGCGGTGCCGTTGATAATTTCGTCTACGAAGAAGCTAATGAAACCTTCATTAACGATCCGGAGATGCGCAAGCGCTTGCTTGAGCTCAATCCCCACAGCTTCCGCCGCATTGTTGGCACCCTTCTAGAGGTAAATGGGCGCGGCTATTGGGAGACCAGCGATGAGAATATCGCCCAATTGCAGGAGATTTATCAAGAGATCGAAGACCGCATCGAAGGCGTCAGCAATCCGCAGGCGTAATCTACTTCGGTCTTAGTCCGTATCCCTTAATCACCATGGCAGCCCCTGCTGATCTGGCAACGCCGATGCTGGCGGTTGCGGTGATTACGGTCACTGCCCAGCTGTTTGGTGCCCTAGCCCAACGCTGCCAACAGCCACGGGTTGTTGGCGAAATTGTGGGCGGCATTGTGCTGGGTCCCAGCTTGCTAGGGGCCTTGGCGCCGGGCTTGGAAACCCATCTGTTCACCAGCGCTGTGCGCGACCAACTCAACCTGCTCGGTCAGTTGGGCCTGGTGCTGTTCATGTTTTTAGTGGGGCTTGAGCTCAATCCCAACCTGTTGGTCGGTCGGCTCCCCTTGGCCAGTCGTATCACCGCCGCTGGCGTACTCCTCCCCCTGACCTTGGGGGTGGGCCTGGCAGGAGTGTTTGAAACCTGGCTCCCGGATTTGTTGCCCGGCCATCACCTGCTCTCAGGCGCCCTGTTTATGGGCACGGCCATGGCGATTACCGCCTTTCCGGTTTTGGCGAGGATCCTGCGGGACCGCGGCCTACAACACCAGCCCGTGGGAGCCCTGGCCATTACCACAGCCGCCATCGATGACGCCCTCGCCTGGATTCTGTTGGCGGCCGTCGTAGCCCTGTCCCGTTCCTCTTCAATTTGGGGTGCTTTGGGCTCTTTTATCGGCACGGCTGCCTGGGCCCTGCTGGTGTTGGTCGGAACTCGGCCGTTGCGGCGCTGGTTGGAGGAGCACTACAAACAGGGCCGGGACCTTGGCCCCCTTTTGCAATCGGTGTTGTTTAGTGGCGCCCTATTCAGTGGGGTGGTGACCGAATGGCTGGGGGTTCACCTGATCTTTGGGGCCTTCCTTTGGGGGCTGGCCATGCCCCGTTATGCCCCATTACGGCGCAAGTTGGAGCTGCAACTGGAATCGGTTGTGTTGCGCTTGTTGTTGCCCCTCTTTTTTGCGATAAGTGGCTTGAGTACCCGTATCGGCAGTCTCAATAGCCCGTCCCTGTGGCTGGCCTTGCTTGCCGTTCTAGTTGTGGCCGTTTGTGGCAAGTTTCTCGGCACCTGGGCTATCGCCCGGCTCAGTGGGGTCGAGAGCCGCGAGGCCCAGGCCCTGGGCTGGTTGATGAACACCCGTGGCCTCACCGAGTTGGTTGTGCTGAACGTGGGCCTGGCCCAGGGGGTGATCAGCACCGAACTGTTCACGATTGGCGTTTTGATGGCCCTGGCTACCACGGTGATGACCGGTCCCTTACTGGGACGCCTGGGCTACGGGGTTGTTCAGGCTCCAAATAGGCGGGTAGCGATAGCGGAGCTCTAAGCAGACCTGCCCGTTCCCGTAGCGCCCTTACCTGCCTGGGGAACCCGTCGGCTTGCGCCAGAGGGCATCGGCCATGCGGGCGGTCTGCACGATCGGGCCGACATCGTGGACCCTCACAATGTCGGCCCCGGCTGCAATCGCCTTGCAGACCACCGCCGCCGTACCCCAGAGCCGGGCCCTGGCCCGGGGCTCCTTGAGCACTGCTCCGATGAAGCGCTTGCGCGAGGGCCCCACCAGCAGGGGATAGCCCTGGGCCTTGAGCCGTCCCAGGCCCTCCAATAGGTCTAGGCATTGGGCTTCGCTTTTGGCAAAGCCCAGGCCCGGATCCCAAATCAGTTGGCTGGCGGCTACGCCGGCTGCCTGGGCCCGGCTGCTCGCCTCCTGGAGCTCCCCAATCACGTCATCAACCAAATCGCCATAGGCCGTGAGGCTGTCCATGCTGCAGCTATCGCCGCGGCTGTGCATCAGCACCAATGGACAGCCCCATGCGCCCGCCACGCCTAGCAATTTCGGGTCCATGCGACCGGCACTGACATCGTTGATCCAGTCCGCTCCAGCCTCCAGGGCGGCTGCAGCCACGGGGGCCCGGTAGGTGTCGATTGAGAGCAACACCTGGGGCAGGGCCGAGCGGATCAGCTCCAACGCGGGCAGGAGCCTGGCCAGTTCGGTCCCTACCCCAATATCCTCGGCCCCGGGTCGGGTGCTTTGGGCACCCAGATCCAGCAGCGTTGCCCCCTGGGCGACCATGCGCCGGGCCGTATCAAGGGCCTGGCTAGCGCCCTTGATACGGCCGCCGTCGCTAAAGGAATCGGGGGTGAGGTTGATCACCCCCATCACATGGGTTCGGCCTCCAAAGGCCAGGGCTGGGCGGTTCGGCACGATCGCTGGGGATCTCAGAGCCGTGCTCCTAGGCCGCTACGGGCACCTGGTAATTGGCAATCCGGGCGAAGCCCACCGGATCAAGGGAGGCGCCCCCCACCAACACGCCATTGATATCGGATTGGTCCATCAGCAGGTCGATGTTGTCGGCCTTAACCGAGCCGCCGTATTGGACCACCACATCGGCATAGCCAACCCAGCTGCGAATTAGGCCGCAGATGCGGTTGGCTTCTGCGGCGCCGCAGGTTTTGCCGGTGCCGATCGCCCAGATCGGCTCATAGGCCACCACCAGCAGGGCTGGATCCAGACCGTCGATGCCCTGCTCCACCTGGCGGCGGATCACCCGTTCGGCCTCGCCCCCTTCCCGTTGGGAGTCGCTTTCGCCCACACACAGGATCGGGACCAACCCAGCTTTTTGGGCGGTCCGGGCCCGCAGGTTGATCTGTTCGTCGGTTTCGCTGTAGTACTTGCGCGGCTCGCTGTGGCCCACGATCGCGTGGGTCACGCCGTGCTCCTGAAGCATGGCTGCCGAGATCATGCCGGTATAGGCACCGGAGCGGTCCCAATGGACGTTCTGGCCGCCGAGCTGGATGCCACTGCCCGCCAGGGCCTGGGCCAGGGTGGCGATTGCCGTGAACGGGGGCGCTAGCAGCACCTCCCGATCGCTTGGCAAACTGGCGACCAGGGGCAGGAAAGCGCTGGCAAAGGCCTGGGCCTCAGCGCAGGTCATGTGCATTTTCCAGTTGCCCGCGATCACCGACTTGCCCACTGCCTTCCCGAGTGCTGGATTCCCAACCTAAGGGGCCATCGGCAGTGGCTTCCAACCCTTGCCTAGCGCCTTTCTCCACCAGCTCCAAGCCCTACCAACCAAGGGGCCCGATAGGGGTTCAGCGGCGGGCCTCAAAGGGAGGGACCACATGCTCTTGGCCGGCCAACTTGACCCGATCGCCGGGCTCCAACTTGCGCCCACGTCGTTGCTCTAGCTCGCCATTGACGCGCACATCGCCCTGCTGGATCCGGAATTTGGCCTCGCCACCCGTGCCCACCAGACCCTGCCATTTTAGGAATTGATCGAGGCGCAGCTCACTCAGTTGCTCCAGGGCACCGCCAGTGGCCATGTTGCTGTCCCCGCTGCAGGCCCCGTTCGGGTTTGGGGCTGGTGGGAAGGACAAAACAACGCTGATAGCTTGCCCTGATGCTCGCACCTTCCCCGGCCGGTTTCCGGCGTCTGCTGCCCCTGCTGCAGCCCTATCACCGCCAGCTCTGGGGTGGTGGACTTTGCATGCTTGTTTTCGTGGGCTGTTGGCCTGTTTTGGCTTGGCTAGCGGGTCAGTTAGTACCGGCGATCGGTTCGGGCGATGTCGCCAAGGTGTTCGAGGTGGTGGCCCTGGCCCTGGGGGTCTTCATGCTCCAGAAAATTGCCCAATTTGGCCAGGACACCCTGCTGGCCGGCCCGGCCCTGCAGGTGAGTCAGGACCTGCGCCGCCAGCTGTTTGCCCGCCTGCAGCGGCTTGAATTTGGCGCCCTGGAAAAACTCTCCGCCGGAGACCTCACCTACCGCCTCACGGAAGACGCCGATCGGGTTGGCGAGGTGATCTACAAAACGATTCAGGACAGCACCCCTTGCGTTCTGCAGCTAGTGGCGGTGTTCGCCTACATGGTGTGGCTCGATTGGCGCCTGTCCCTTGGCACCATGGTGCTGGCGCCCCTGGTGGCGGTGCTGGTGAGTGTGTTCGGGGCCCGGGTGATGGGCGCCGCCGAACGCAGCCAGAAGCAGGTGAGCGAGTTGGCAGCCCTGCTGGGAGAGGCGATCGGGGGCCTACCCCTGGTGCGGGCCTTTGCGGCCGAACCCTGGCTGCAGGCCCGATTTGAAACCGAAATCGACCTGCATCGCCAGGCCCGCTTCCGCACCCAGCGCCTGCTGGCCCTTCAATACCCGGTGGTGGGCTTCCTGGAGGCAGCCGGGATCCTGGCGGTGTTGCTGATGGGTGCAGCGCGCATCCAAAGCAACGAGCTCACCTCGGCGGGCTTCAGCAGCTATGTGGCGGCCCTGTTGATGTTGATCGATCCGATTTCCCACCTCACCACCAACTTCAACGAGTTTCAGCAGGGCCAGGCGTCCCTGCGCCGTCTTCGGGCGATTGAGGCCGAGCCGATCGAACCTCCGGATCGTGCCGATGCCCAGGCCCTGGGGGCCGTACAAGGGGAGCTGGTGCTCGATCAGGTGGTGTATGGCTACGACCCCCAGAAAGCGGTGCTCCACGGCCTCAGCTTGCGGATTGAGCCCGGCCAGGTCGTGGCCCTAGTAGGGCCCTCTGGGGCTGGAAAAAGCACCCTCTTTTCGCTGCTCCTGCGCTTCAACATCGCCCAGCAGGGCCGGGTGTTGCTCGATGGCCAGGACTTAGTTGACCTGCGGGCCGCCGACCTGCGGCGGGCGATTGCCCTGGTGCCCCAGCAGAGCAATGTGTTTTCCGGCACGGTGATGGAGGCGATTGCTTTTGGCCGGAAGGTGAGCCTCGATCAGATCCGTCGGGCGGCCCGGCTGGCGAATGCCGATGGCTTCATCGAGGCCCTGCCGGGCGGCTACCAGGCCCGGGTTGAGGAGCGGGGCAGCAACTTTTCTGGCGGCCAGCTGCAGCGGCTCGCCATTGCCCGGGCCGTGTTGGGCGATCCGGCCGTGTTGCTGCTTGATGAGGCCACCAGCGCCCTGGACGCCGAGTCCGAAGCGGCGGTGCAACAGGGCCTTGAGCAGGCCATGGCTGGCCGCACGGTCCTGGTGATCGCCCATCGCCTGGCCACGGTGCAGGAGGCCGACCGGATCCTGGTGCTCGATGGCGGCCGACTGGTCGACCAGGGCAGCCACGACCAGCTGATCAGTCGCCCTGGCCGCTACCGGGACCTGTGCGAACGCCAGTTGATCCGCGGCGGCGGCAACTGAGTTCTGGCCATGAACCCCTGGGGTATTCGATCACCTTTTGGCACTAAACCACTCCCCCGCCAGGGTCTCCCGTCTGCCGCGTCCAATTATCCTGGCCCCTTGTCTGAGCAGCTGGATCCATGACCCAGTGGGATTACCGGGTCATCCATATCAACCTAGAAAGCGGCCAACCGCCCCAGGCCCCCGATCCCCAGGTCGCGAGCGATCGCCTTGGGGGATTGTTGAGCCCCGAATTCATTGCCCGGGAGTTTCCCGAGCAATACAAGGCCGCTCCCCTGCCCCGCCATCCGGCAGAACAGCTTCAATTTTTCCTCAATCTGCTCGGCAAGGACGGTTGGGAGTTGGTCGAGACCGGTCAGGTGGGACCCCTGTTGATGTTTTTCTTCAAACGGCCTATCCGGGAATCCGACCAGGAATCTGGGCAACCCCCTGCGCCAAAAGGGCCGAATGATCCCTAATCTGGGGCCGCCTACTTCTGACTAAGCGTGACCGAAGAGAACCAACAGCCGCTACTCACCTTTGAAGGCAAACGCTACGACCTCAATACCCTGCCTGAAGAGTTGAAGGAACTGGTTCGGGGCATGCAGGTGGCCGATGCCCAACTTCGTCTGCACGAAGACACCCTCAAGGTGCTAGCTGTCGGTCGCCAGACCATGGCCATGCAGCTGAATGAACGGCTCCAGTCCGTGGAAGCCTTGCCGGACTGATTGCCGCGATTGGACCGAACCCGGGCCATTCCTGCTGAATGCAACCGGACCCGGTGCTCCCGCAGCCAGCCCAGTCGATGGACAGGCCTAGCGCTCTGGCGCCAGGCCCTTTTCGTTGAATACCCCTTCGAATAACACCGAGCTGAGGTAGCGCTCGCCGGAATCGGGTAAGACCACCACGATCGTGCAGCCGGCAAAGGCCGGTTCCCGGGCCAACCGCAGGGCCGCCACGGTGGCGGCACCACAGCTAATGCCTGCCAGGATTCCTTCCTCCCGCATCAAACGCCGGGCCATGGTCACCGCCTCTTCATCACTGACCTGCTCGACCCGATCCACCAGGGACACTTCCAGGTTGCCTGGTACAAAGCCGGCGCCAATGCCCTGAATCTTGTGGGGTCCGGGCTGGAGGGCCTCTCCTGCGATCAGTTGGCTAATCACGGGACTGGTTCTTGGTTCCACCGCCACGGACACCAGGGGCTTACCCAGGGTCTGCTTGATATAGCGGCTAACCCCCGTGATCGTGCCGCCGGTGCCGACGCCAGCCACGAGCACATCCACCTCGCCATCGGTATCGGCCCAGATCTCCGGTCCGGTGGTGTCGTGGTGGATTTGGGGATTGGCCGGATTGACGAATTGCTGCAGCAACACATAGCGATCAGGTGCCGATGCGGCGATCTCCTTGGCCCTGTTGACGGCACCGGTCATGCCCAAGCGCCCTTCAGTGAGCTCCAGTTTGGCGCCGTAGGCGGTAAGCAACTTGCGCCGCTCCAGGCTCATGGTTTCTGGCATGGTCAAGGTGAGTGGAATCCCCTTGGACGCCGCCACAAAGGCCAGGGCAATGCCTGTGTTGCCGCTGGTGGGCTCGATCAGTTCCTTGCCGGGGCCCAGCAGGCCGTCCTTTTCCGCCTGGGCAATCATGGCGGCGCCGATGCGGCATTTCACTGAATAGGCCGGATTGCGTCCCTCGATTTTGGCCAGCACCCGGGCGCCCCCTGGCGCGACAACCCGGTTGAGTTGCACTAAAGGGGTGCGGCCAATCGTGAGGCTGTTATCGCTGAAAATCGCGGCCATGCAACGGATGCCAAGGGTGCGGAAGCTGGCGTTACCTTAGGAAAGCCCTTGCCCCCTGGCCAGAACTTGTTGCGCCGGTTCAAGCTTGTTGGCAGAAGCTGGAGCCGAAGGTCGACCCGGTTGCCTGGTTGTGGGTGCCCTACCGCAATTTGGCGGGCCCTTGGGATTAAAGACTTTAGGTAACTGGATTGGTTGGGTTTGATAGATTGATTGGGCCATAATTTTATATGGCGTTAATTGGAGTTGCCGCCGAGTATTCCTTGGCTTAACTGGTATGGCCTATTCCCCCTTCCTAGGCTTCATTTTAAAGGGATCTGGTTGATTTAGCACGGGCCCTTGTCAGGGGGGCAAGCTGAGAAGCCCACCAATCCATAATTGCCCTGACCCTGCTGGCTAATCACCCGAACCGGGTCGCCATTGGTGAGGCCGCTGGCCCTATCAATCGCCAGGCCAAGTCCGGCGCTCCCTAGCAGCCGTCCGGGGTGGCCTAGTCGGGGCGTTCAACCTCCCGGGGTAGGGGCTCCGGGTCCAGGCCCATACCCGCATCGGCACTGGTTGGGCAGCATTTGCCCCCTATTCCTAGGCACCGGTTGGGGAAAGGCCAAGGAGAGGGCCCAGCCAGGTGTGCTGCAGCACAGCTCTGCGGCGGCCATGCAGTGACAGAGTGTGATGAATTTGGCTGGGGGCCAATGGCATTAGAGGCCGGCAGGGTTCCCCGCTTTGAACGGGCCAGATCCTCTACCAGGCCTGCGTCCCCATCGGCCGAGAGGCCAGATCGGAGCCGCACCCTTCTGCTTGATTTCGCCCTGCTTCTTCTGGGACTCACCGTGGTGGTGGGCATCGGCAGCCTCAGCAGCCAGATGGCCGTGAGTTTCCATCCCCAGGCCCAGCTTCCGGGGGTGGACCTCAACCCCCTGTTGCTGCCTTACTACGCGGCCCGCTCCTCCCTGCGGATGTTCATCGCGTTGGGGATCTCGCTCACGATTGCGGTGGCCATGGGCTCCCTCACGGCCCGCTCGCCCGTGGCCGAACGGCTGGTTCTGCCCTTGGTGGATGTGCTCCAGTCCGTGCCTGTGCTCGGATTTCTGGCTGTGATTGTGCCCTTTTTCATTGGTCTGTTTCCCGGGAGTTTGCTTGGACTTGAATCGGCGGCCCTATTTGCAATCGTCACTGGTCAGGTTTGGAACCTGATCTTTTGCTATCACCAATCCCTGCGCACGATTCCAGCCGAACTCCGTGAGGCATCACGGGTCTATGGCTTCACTGGTTGGCAGCAAATGGTGCGATTGGAGCTGCCAGCCAGTGCCATTCCGATGGTTTGGAATGCGATGATGAGTTTTGCGGGGGGTTGGTTTTTTGCCACCCAAAGTGAGGCGATTAGCGTTAATAATTCTAATTATATTTTGCCCGGTATCGGCTCCTATGTGGCAGCCGCCATTGCGCAGCAACGGCTCGACTGTGTGCTTTGGGCCTTGCTGATGATGCTGCTGTTGATTGTGGTGACCGACCAGCTTTTCTGGCGACCGATTGTGACCTGGAGCGAACAATTCCGCCTGGATACCAACTCGGCGGCCACCCCAAGTCACTCCTGGTTCCTCGAAACGCTGCAGCAATCGGAGTTGTTGCGTCAGCTCGGCCAATCGCTTGCTGCCTACTTGCTACCCCTGGGGGCCTCCTTGAATCGCTGGACCCGCAGCCGCGGCCGCGATGGCCCAGCGCCCCTGCACAAACAGGAGCCGCGCTGGGTCGATAATTTGGTGGTGCTGGGCGGTGCCGTGGCCACGGTGCTGGCCTGTCACCACAGCCTCGAGCAGGTGGGTTTGGGGGAGACCCTCAAGGCTTTCGGCCAGGGCCTGCTCACCTTCGGCCGGGTGCTGGCCGTGGTGGGGGGCAGCACCTTGATTTTCCTGCCTTTGGCCGTAGTTATTGGCCTGCGGCCCCGCTGGGCCGCCCTGTTGCAGCCGGTGATGTTAATGCTCGCGAGCATCCCCGCCAACCTGCTCTTTCCTTTTTTTACGGTGGTGTTCCTGTTCTGCGGAATGCCGCTTTTTTATGGCTGCGTTGTGTTGATGGCCATGGGGGCCCAGTGGTATGTGCTGTTCAATGTCACCGCCGGAGCCAGCGCCATCCCCAATGACCTGCGCGAGATGAGCCAGGTGTTCCAGCTCAAGGGGCGCCAGCGCTGGCGGCGCTTCCTGCTGCCTGCCATGTTTAGCGCCTGGATCACCGGGGCGGTCACCGCCAGTGGTGCCGCCTGGAATGCTTCGATCGTGGCCGAGCTGGTGACCTGGGGAAGCCACACCCTGCAGACCCCCGGCATTGGCTCCTACATCGCCGAAGCCACCGCCCACGGTGACCAGCCGCGGTTGTTCTTGGGTCTCGTGGTGATGTCCCTATTTGTGGTTGGCACAAACCGGCTGGTGTGGCGACCCCTCTATCGCTTTGCCGAGGAACGCTATGGAAATTGATGCTTCGCTGGCGTCCCAACCCGTGACCTCCCAGCCCCTGCTCAAGGTGCGTCACGTTGCCAAGCTGTTTCGGAGCGCCGATGGCAGCAGTCGGGTGGCGGTTCTCGACGACATCGACCTCGATATCCAGCCCGGTGAAGTGGTGGCGCTGCTCGGCCGCAGCGGCAGCGGTAAGAGCACCTTGCTGCGCCTGATGGCCGGCCTGATCGCCCCGAGCGAAGGCCTGATTGAGCGCGATGGCCAGCCGCTGCGGGGCGTCAATCGGGATGTGGCGATTGTGTTCCAGAGCTTTGCCCTGTTGCCCTGGCTCACGGTGCTGCAAAACACTGGCGTGGGCCTAGAGGCCCGCGGCCTGGGCGAGAAGGAAGTGCGGCGCCGGGCCCTGAGGGCCCTGGCGATGGTGGGTTTGGAGGGCAGCGCCGAGGCCTTTCCCCGCGAACTCTCCGGTGGCATGCGCCAGCGGGTGGGCTTTGCCCGCGCCTTTGTGATGGAGCCTGCCCTGCTGCTGATGGATGAACCGTTCAGCGCCCTCGATGTGCTTACGGCCGAAAACCTGCGCCGCGATATCGATGAACTCTGGGCTGGCGGTACTTTCCCGGCCGGCTCGATCGTGATCGTCACCCACAGCATTGAGGAGGCGGTGTTGCTCAGTGATCGGGTCGTGTTGCTCAGTGCCAATCCGGGCCGCATTCGGGGGGTGGTGCCCAATCCCCTCCCCCGTCCCCGCGACGACACGGCGCCGGACTTCCGGGCCCTAGTGGACACCCTTTACAGCTACATGACCGATCCCGACAAGCCGGTGGGCACCAGCCCCCTGGCGGTGGAGCAGACCACCAGCCAGGACGCCCTGGCCCTGCCGCCCGTTTCCCTGGGCGCCGTGGTGGACCTGCTCACCCTGGTGCCGGAGCTGGAGGGCATCAGCGTGGCCGAACTGGCCGATGAGCTGGTGCTTGAACTTGACGACCTGCTGCCGATCCTCGATGCCGGCGAACTGCTGGAGTTGATGGCGGTGGATGGGGCCCGCCTGGGCCTGAGCCCCGTGGGCCGGGCCCTGGCTGAGGCCAGTGAGGAGGAGCAACAGCGTCTCTTGCGCAGCCAGTTGCTGCTGCATGTGCCCCTGGTGCGGCGCCTGCAGGAGGCCCTGGAGGCAAGCCCTAAGGCAGAGGTCGAAGGCGACTTCGTGCTCGACCTGCTGAGTGAGCAGTTCACCCAGCCCGAGGCCGAGGCCATGTTTGAAACCCTGGTGAGTTGGATCCGGGCCTGCGGGCTGTTCCGCTACAGCCGGGAGCAGGATCGTTTCCGGGCTGGTGATGCCCTCGAGCAGCAGCAGGACGGCCAGACCTAGCGATATGGCGCTGCGAGGGATGGTCAGTAACGGGAGGCTGCCAATTGGTTCGAGCCCAGATCTGGTTAATAGAAACCGGCTTCCGTGGAGCTCTAGGCGTCGATGGTCTGGGGCTTAGCGCCCGTTGTTCGTGGTCTGCAGGGCTGGTGCTGTGACCCTTTTGCGGATCTCAGCGGCGATCACGATCAAGGCCGGTTCTGTTGGCCAAGGTCGGTCAAAATTGCCATGGTTAGGTCGAGGCCATTCCCTTGCCGGGGCTCCGTTCCCTGCGTCTGTCCCACGCTCTTCGCCTACCCCACCAGCGGCCTGACGCCACCCAATCTCCATGGGAGCCCATCCCCCCCCAAACGGCGAGCCGCTCTGCCACCCCGCCGTGATCATCCAGCGGCTGCCCCATCAGGTCCAGCATGTCCATTCCCTTGGTTCGGCTGCTGCCTTCCGCTGGAGTGTGGTTCTCAATAGTGGTCTCTCCGGGCTGCAGTTGGTGATCGGCTTTGGCTTTGGTTCGGTGGCGCTTGTCGGAGATGCGGTCCACAATTTGGGCGATGTGGCAGGCCTGCTGCTGGGTTGGGGGGCCGAAAGGCTTAGCAGTCGCCCGCCCAACAAGCGCTTCACCTATGGCTTTGGCCGCAGTACCCAGCTGGCTTCGCTGCTGAATGCGGTTCTGATCCTGATGGCAGCCAGTGTGGTGTTTGTCGAAGGCCTGCAGCGCCTGCATGATCCGGTGCCCGTCCAGAGCGGCCCAGTGGCCTGGGCGGCGGCGGCGGGAGTGGTTGTGAACCTGCTCTCGGCCCGCCTGTTTGGCGATCCCCACCAGCATGACCTCAATCGCCGCGCGGCGGTGGTGCACCTGCTCACCGACGCGGCGGTGTCGGCCGCTGTGCTGCTCAGTGCCCTGGTGGTGGGGCTCACGGGCTGGAACCGGCTCGATGGCCTCATGGCCATGGCCGTCGGTTTGGCCGTGGCCTGGAGCAGCTGGCAACTCCTGCGTGAAGCCCTGCTCGTGGCCCTCGATGCCGTGCCGCCGGGGGTGGACCTGGAGGAGGTCAGCCTGGCCCTCAACGGTTTGCAGGGAGTGGTGGAGGTGCATCACCTGCATGTGTGGGCCATGAGCACGTCCCAGAACGCCCTAACAGCCCACCTCAGTCGCCGTCTTGGCAGCACCGATGACATGCAGCTGCTGCACCAGGCCAAACAGCGGCTAGCCGAGCTGGGTATCGCCCACAGCACCCTGCAACTGGAGCCCTTTCTGGACTGATCGTCCTTAGGCCAGGGGTGGGTGGGGCAGAGGTCCGCTGGGGGCCAGTAGGAACCGTTGCCCCGGGTGACGCAGGGTGCGCCAGTGGCCGTTGGCGGTGGTTACCTCGATGCCAAACTCCTCGGCCAGGGCTGCCGGCATCGCCTCGGCGCAGAGGCCCCGGTCCTCCAGCCAGGCCTGGGCGGCTTCCCAAGCCGCATCCAGGCTCTCGAACTGGTCATCGAGGATCGGGTGGGGCTGGCCGCTGCGGTCGACAAACCGATAAATACGCCTGACTTCAGGGGCTGAAAACAGGGGAGGCATCGGGCCAACGGCCAGGATTTTTCCCATGCTGGCAAAGCCAGACGGACCTGGCCGTTGGCTCCGTAACAGTGGGGGGTCGCAATGATGACGAC
>Ga0209357_1000056_pt1 | contig 35924 bp, 40 predicted proteins | sample LauGreFBDMM110SD_2_FD_187573 | JGI IMG/M metagenome (GOLD analysis project Ga0209357, IMG submission 187573) | Freshwater lake microbial communities from Lake Michigan, USA - Fa13.BD.MM110.SD (SPAdes) (version 3) | ecosystem: Environmental > Aquatic > Freshwater > Lake | place: Lake Michigan... | reverse complement strand
GAATTTAACTATAAAGTATTTACAAATCAGTGCTGACCCTCGGTAAGGGTGTCAAGCTGAAAGCGCCCGCTCTTGTGCAACAACCAAGTTTCTGTGTAAAGCACCCGCTTGGAATGCGAGGGCGCTGGAAAAGGTGCCGATTGAATAATGGCTCGCTCAATTTCTTGCTTCACCTCGGGCGCATGCTTGGGAACGCGCACCCAATCGATATGCCCAATCTGTCCTGAGGGATCTATATGAATATTCACCACCACCACCGCTTTCAACATGGGCGGGAGTTTTCCTTTGTAGATGCGAGAAGGCAGGCGCCGGTAAATATGGCTGGCCAGATCGCGGCGGTAGTTGGCGCTGCTGGCCTCATAAAGTGGTGGGCTGGTCGCTTGGGCTGCTGAAACTGCCGTGTCTGATGTCGTGGGGGCTTGTGGTTGTTCAGGCCCAAGCCGCGACGGGGCATCGCTTGCATCTGGCGCGGGCGTTTCGGGCAATGGTGGGGTGGATGGCGCAGACTCAGGCGGCTTGGGCGGATGAACAACCACCGGCTTGGTGGCGCAAGCCACCAAGACAAACACCATGAACATGGCATGAACTGCAAACCCCAACCTCATGGCGGCTCCTTGCCTCAACGAATGAGGGCATGGCCACTATCCTACTGTTTTGTATCAGGGCGCAGGCGCTGCCCTGAGTTTTTCCTCGTAGGCTTGCAAGCGTTTTTCACGTTCTGCCAAGTAAATTTGGTGTTCTTTTTGCATCTTTAAGCGACGCTGGGCACTTTCCTCAACTTGATGGTTTTCACGAATCATTTGTCGTCTGGCATTTGTCGCCATCTGGTCGTTCGCGGCTTCGACGCCCTTGGTCAACATGCGACCCGTGTACCAAAAAATCACCAAAGGGAAAAACACGATGAAAGCGAACCAGACCCACAGGTCTTCGTTTTCGGAGGTGTCAGATTGCAAATATTTTTGAAAGTCAAAGGTGGCCATGGTGTGCTTCGCAACTTGAGATAACTGTAAATCGACGCGAAAGGGCTGAACTTGAGGCAATGCGCTATGCTCGCCCGCCATGTCTACTCCTGCTTCATTTCACCAAGATCCAGCACAGTTTTTGCGCCAACTCTTTGACGCAGCGGTTGCACGTGCCCAGCCCTTGCTGAATATGCCTGCTTGTTTGCCTGATGTGCCGCGTGGGCGCACCTTGGTGTTGGGTGCGGGCAAAGCTGCTGGCGCCATGGCCCATGCCTTGGAAGCGCTTTGGCCCATGGACGCAACCCTGTCTGGCTTGGTGGTTACCCGTTACCACCATACGCCGCCGCGCCCTGCTGGCCTTGCGCAGCGCATCGAGGTGGTGGAAGCCGCCCACCCCGTTCCCGATGTTGCGGGGCTCAAGGCCTCCGAACGCATGATGGCTTTGTGCCAAGGCCTCACGCAAGACGATTTGGTGATTTGCTTGGTCTCAGGCGGCGGCTCGGCACTGCTCACCTTGCCCGCCGAGGGCCTCACCTTGGCGGACAAGCAGCAGATCAACCGCGCTTTGCTGGAAAGCGGCGCCAATATTTTGGAAATGAACACGGTGCGTAAACACCTCTCGCGCATCAAGGGTGGGCGCTTGGCGGCGGCTTGCCACCCCGCGCAAGTGGTGACGCTGACCATCAGCGATGTGCCAGGCGACGATCCAGCGGTGATTGCCAGCGGTCCGACAGTCCCTGACGCCAGCACCTGCGCGCAAGCCATCGCCATCTTGGAGCGTTACCGCATCGATTTGCCCAAACCAGTGTGGGCTGCTTTGCGCTCAAGCGCCTTGGAGACCCCCAAACCCGCAGACCCCGTTTTCCAAGGCCACAGCGTGCATATGTTGGCCACGCCTCAACAGTCTTTGCAGGCCGCAGCTGATATGGCCCGACTTGCGGGCTTGAATGCCTATATCTTGTCGGATGAAATGGAAGGCGAATCGCGCGAAGTGGGCAAGGTGCATGCGGCACTGGCACGGGCAGCAGCCAAAGGTGAGGGGCCTTTTCAAAAACCTTGTGTCATTTTGAGCGGCGGTGAAACCACTGTAACGGTCCGCCCTCAAGACGCTGGCACGCCGCGCGGCAAAGGGGGGCGAGCGGGTGAGTTTTGCTTGGGGCTGGCAGTTGCTTTGCAGGGTCAAGCGGGGGTATGGGGACTGGCTGCAGACACCGACGGCATTGACGGTGTGGAAGACAACGCCGGAGCTGTGGTCAACCCTGACACGCTTTTACGTGCTGAAGCATTGGGTTTGAAACCCTCGGCGTATTTAGACCGCAATGACAGCTACCGATTTTTTGAGGCTTTGGACAACTTGGTGGTGAGTGGCCCCACCCACACCAATGTGAACGACTTCAGGGCACTTCTGGTGCTTTAAAGCAACTTGACCACCACGCCAATGGCTGAAACCCGGAGAAAAGCCCCTTGAGCACACCGCTGCTGGCACTCTCGCACATCAGCAAGCGCTATCCTGCGGTGCTGGCCAATGACGCCATCGACCTGAATGTCATGCCCCAGCAAATCCACGCCATTTTGGGTGAAAACGGCGCGGGCAAGTCCACCCTGATGAAAATCATTTATGGCGCGGTCCAACCCGACGCTGGCAGCATCCACTTTGACGGCAAGCCCGTACAGATTCGAAACCCACAGCAAGCCCGCGCCTTGGGCATCAGCATGGTGTTTCAGCACTTCAGCCTGTTTGACACTTTGAGCGTGGCGCAAAACGTCTGGCTGGGTTTGGATAAATCGCTGTCCTTGGCTGAGGTGACCCAGCGCATTCGCGATAAGGCCGCTCTTTATGGGCTGGATTTAGAGCCTGAGCGACTTGTGCACACTTTAAGCGTGGGTGAAATGCAGCGGGTGGAAATCATTCGCGCCTTGTTGTCGGAACCGCGCTTATTGATATTGGACGAACCCACCTCGGTGCTCACACCCCAAGCGATAGACAAACTGTTTGCGGTGCTGCGCCAATTGGTAGAAGAGGGTTGCAGCATTTTGTACATCAGCCATAAGCTGCATGAAATCCGCGCTCTCTGTACCCATTGCACTGTGTTGCGCAGTGGGCGTGTCAGCGGTGAATGCATTCCCAGCCAAGAGACCAATGCGTCTTTAAGCCAAATGATGATCGGCAACGAGCCCTGCGACTTGGTGCACCAAACCAGCCAACCAGGCGAGGTGGTTTTGGCGGTCAAGCAACTCAGTTTGCCGCGCCTGGACCCCTTTGGCATGAATTTGCAGTCCATGGACTTAGAGGTGCGCCAAGGGGAAATTGTGGGTATTGCCGGGGTGTCCGGCAATGGGCAACGCGAACTGCTGTATGTCTTGAGCGGCGAGGACACCCGCGCATCTGATGAAAGCATTTGTTTGCAAGGGCAAGCCGTGGGCTCGCAAGGGCCTGCTTACCGCCGCAAACGGGGTTTGCATTTTGTGCCTGATGAGCGCTTGGGCCGAGGTGCAGTGCCCAGCCTGAGTTTGGCGCACAACCTCTTGCTCACGCGGGACGACGCCATCAACAGCGCCGGTTGGATTGACATGGCCGCCTTGAAAACCCAAGCCGAGTCCATCATCAGTCGCTACCAAGTCAAGTCGGGTGGCGCGCAGGCCTTGGCGCAATCGCTCTCGGGTGGCAATTTGCAAAAATTCATCGTCGGACGCGAGATCGACGCATCCCCCAAGTTGTTGATCGTTTCTCAACCCACTTGGGGCGTGGATGTGGGCGCTTCGGCGCAAATCCGCGCTGCCTTGGTGGCGCTGCGAGACGCGGGATGCGCGGTGTTGGTGGTCAGCGAGGAGTTAGATGAATTGTTCGAACTCAGCGACCGTTTGCATGTGATGGCGCAGGGGCGTTTGTCGCCCTCGATCGCACGTGCTGATGCCACGGTAGCCAAAATCGGTGCTTGGATGAGCGGTTTGTGGGACCACGCAGAAGAATCGGTGCAATGAGCATGTTCAAACTCGAAGCCCGTTCCCAACCCTCGGATTTTTGGCGCATTGCCTCGCCCTTGTTAGCCTTGGTAATCACCGTAGTGCTGGGCATCATCTTGTTTGTGATGCTGGGCAAAGACCCCGTCAAGGGCTTGGCCGTATTTTTTTGGGAACCCATCCGTAGCGGCTACGCCGTGGGCGAGTTGGTGGTGAAAGCCACCCCTTTGTTGCTGATTGCTTTAGGACTGGCGCTGTGCTTTCGCTCCAATGTGTGGAATATTGGCGCAGAAGGGCAGTACGTCATGGGTGCGGTGTTCGCCACAGGTGTGGCTTTGTTGGCTGACAAAACCAGCAGCGCTTGGATGGTGGTGCCCTTGTTGTTGGCGGGCACACTGGGCGGCATGGTGTGGGCGGGCATCACTGCTTGGCTGCGTGACCGCTTCCATGCCAATGAAATTTTGGTCAGCCTTATGTTGGTGTATGTCGCCATCATGGTGTTGGGCTATTTGGTCTACGGCCCTTGGAAAGACCCCTTGGGCTACAACTTTCCGCAAACCAAAACCTTTGAAACAGCCACCCAAATTCCGCGTCTGTTCAAAGGCTCGCGGGTCAATATCGGTTTGGTATTGGCGCTGCTGGGCGTGATCGTGATGTGGGTGTTTTTGTTTCGCACCCGCGCAGGTTGGGCGCAACAAATCGGCGGCTTGGCGCCGCACGCGGCGCGCTACGCTGGGTTTTCATCGCGCCGCGCCATTTGGGTGGCTTTGTTGGTGTCCGGTGGCGCGGCCGGTTTGGCGGGCGCCTTGGAAGTGGCCGGCCCGATTGGTCAACTCACGCCTTATGTGCCGGTCGGCTATGGATTCGCCGCCATCATCGTGGCTTTTGTTGGGCGCTTGCACCCGGTGGGCATGGTTTTTTCTGCACTGTTGATGAGCATGTTCTACATCGGTGGCGAGTTGGCGCAATCGCGTTTGGGTTTGCCCAAGTCACTCACCGGCGTTTTCCAAGGCTTGTTGCTCTTTAGCCTATTGGCCTGTGATGTCCTCATGAACTACCGCTTGCGCTGGCAAGCCCCCCGTGCGGAGTTGGTGTGATGGAAACCTATGCCTTGCTGCTGGCCGCAACCCTCAACGCAGGCACCGTGCTGGCCATTGCTGCTTTGGGTTTGCTCATCAACGAGAAATCAGGCGTGGTCAATTTGGGTGCTGAGGGCATGATGCTGTGCGCTGCCATCGCCGGTTACGCCACCGTGGTACACACCGGCAGCGATGTGCTGGGCTTTGCAGCAGGCATGGCTGCAGGCGGCTTGTTGGCGCTGGTTTTTGGGGCTTTGGTGATTGGCCTCAATACCAACCAATACGCCACGGGTTTGGCACTCAGTCTGTTTGGCGTGGGCTTTTCGGCGTTTGTGGGTACCGGCTATGTGCAGGCCAAATTGCCTGAGCGCATGAAGTTCGAGGTGCCTGGCTTGGCCGAGATTCCCTTCGTTGGACCGGCCTTGTTCAAGCAACATCCCATGGTGTATGTGGTCATTGTCTTCACCATTGCACTCATTTGGTTTTTACAGCGCAGCCGTGCTGGTTTGGTGCTACGTGCGGTGGGCGAGTCGCCGCAGTCGGCCCATGCCTTGGGTTATTCGGTACGCGGCATTCGGTTGGGTGCCGTGGTCTCGGGCGGGGCTTTGTGTGGTTTGGCGGGTGCTTATATTTCCATCATTTATACCCCGCTGTGGGTGGAGGGCATGATTGCTGGCAAGGGTTGGATTGCGCTGGCGCTCACCACGTTCGCTACTTGGCGGCCTGCGCGGGTGCTGCTGGGCGCCTATTTGTTTGGCGGCGTGACCATGCTGCAATTTCATTTGCAAGCCAGCGGTGTGGATATGCCAAGCCAGTTCTTGAGCATGCTGCCTTACCTCGCCACCATCGTGGTGCTGGCGCTGATTTCGCGCAATCCGCAGTGGATTCGGGTGAACATGCCTGCCTCTTTGGGTAAGCCCTTCTACCCCTAACGAACGTCATTGCGAGCCTGCCGCGCAGGCCCGATTAGAGATGGCTTCAGGGAAAACCCTTTTCAGCCGTCATAATTGGGTTTTCTCATCGTCTTCCCATCCCTTAAGGAAATTTCATGACAGATTTGTATAAACGCACTTGGTTCCGTGCCGCTGCACTGGGCGTTGTGGCTGCGGCCCTCATGGTTGGCTGTGGCAAAAAAGAAGAACCCAAACCCGCACCAGTGGTCGAAGCACCCAAGCCAGAGCCTTTGAAAATTGCATTTGCCTACGTCGGCCCTGTGGGCGACGGCGGCTGGACTTTTGCGCACGACAACGCGCGCAAAGCCTTGGAAGCCGAATTCGGCGACAAGATCAAAACCTCTTTCATCGAAAACGTTTCCGAGTCTGCTGATGCTGAGCGCAATTTCCGTGACATGGTCAGCCAAGGCAACAAACTCATTTTTGGCACCACCTTTGGCTACATGGAACCCATGCTCAAAGTGGCGGCCGAGCACAACGACGTCAAGTTTGAGCACGCCACTGGCTTCAAGCAAGCTGAGAACATGCGCACCTATGACAGCCGCACCTACGAAGGCGCCTACATGGCCGGCGTGATCGCTGGCAAGATGACCAAGTCCAACACCTTAGGTGTGGTCGCTTCCATTCCCATTCCTGAAGTGGTTCGCAACATCAACGCCTTCACCTTGGGCGCACAGTCGGTCAACCCTAAAGTCAAAACCAAAGTGGTGTGGGTCAACGAGTGGTTCAACCCGCCCAAAGAAACCGAAGCAGCTACATCGCTGATCAACAGCGGCGCTGATGTGCTGTTCCAAAACACCGACTCGCCAGCCGTTTTGAAAACAGCTGAAGAAAAAGGCAAGCGCGCTTTCGGTTGGGACTCTGATATGACCGCCTACGGCCCCAAAGCCCACTTGGCCTCTGCCGTCATCAACTGGACCCCGTACTACATCCAAACCACCCGTGACGCCTTGGAAGGCAAGTGGATGGGCGGCGGCAACACTTGGGCCGGCGTGAAAGATGGCGCTATTGATATCGTCTCGATTGCCGACGATGTGCCTGCTGACACCAAAACCAAAGTAGATGAAATCAAAGCTGGTTTGAAAGATGGCACCTTTGTCATTTGGAAAGGACCATTGGTCGACAACACAGGCAAAACCCAGCTGAAGAAAGACGAAGTCGCTGACGATAAATTCTTAAGCGACCTACTCTTCTACGTCAAAGGCGTGCAAGGTAAAGTGCCAGGCAACAAGTAATGCTTAGTTGCAATTCCATGAAAGGCTGCCCTCGGGCAGCCTTTTTTTGCTTCAAGGCCACCCTGTGTGCGTTCATGCTGGGTGCCTCAGTCGGTGTGTTTGCCCAAACAAACCCAGGTTTACCCAACCCTCAGATCACGCCTGGCGCGATCGATCCAATGGTCACACCGCAAAACCTGCAATCAACGGTGTGTGTCAAAGGCTACACCGCTACCGTGCGTCCCGATAAGCGTGTCACTAACCGATTAAAGCGCGAGCAAATTCGCCAGTACCGCTACAGCGACACCAACCCTCGAAATTATGAGCAAGATCACCTGATTCCCTTGAGCATTGGCGGCAACCCAAGTGACCCTCGCAATATGTGGCCGCAACCCCGAGAAGGCGCTTGGGGGGCTGATGAGAAAAATGACCTTGAATTCGTAGCCTACCGCTTGGTCTGTGGCGGCGAACTGAATTTGCAAGAAGCCCAGCGGCGCATTGCTGCCAATTGGATTGAGGCCTACCAAGCATGGGTGCCCAGTCATCAACATTTACTGCCCAAAGGTCGCCGTGAATTTGCAAATTGAAGCCCACTATGGGCATCCTGTTTGCAATACGCATGAGTTGCTGCATTTGCAGGCTGGGGCAAAATTGCATGTGGCGGTGGACAAAGGCTCTGTCGCTTACCTACGCTTCTTGCAACAACTGGGCATCACTTTTGGAGTGTGTTGAATGAATTTCGCTGCAATACCCCCTGAGCGTTTGCCAGACTTGCTACGCGCCATGCCCAAAACCGAGTTGCATATGCACATCGAGGGGTCGTTGGAGCCAGAGTTGATCTTTGCTTTGGCCAAACGTAACGGCGTGCGTTTGCGCTACCCCAGCGTGGAGGCACTTCGTGCAGCTTATGCGTTCACTGATTTGCAAAGCTTTTTGGATATTTACTATGCGGGTGCCAGCGTGTTGCAGCAGCCACAAGATTTTTACGACATGGCTTGGGCTTACTTTTTACGAGCCAAGGCGGACAACGTGGTTCATGCGGAAATCTTTTTCGACCCGCAAACCCACACCGAGCGAAAAGTGTCCATGCGCACCGTCATCACCGGTTTGCAACGCGCCTGTGTGGACGCCCAAACCAAGCTGGGCATCAGCTCTGCCTTGATTTTGTGTTTTCTGCGGCATTTGTCTGAAGAAGAGGCTTTTGATACTTTGGAGCAGGCTACTCCTTTCAGGGATGCTTTCATTGGTGTTGGACTGGACTCCAGCGAACGCGGCCATCCGCCCGAGAAGTTTGAACGGGTGTTCAAGCGTGCAGCACAACTGGGTTTGAAGTTGGTGGCCCACGCGGGTGAAGAAGGCCCACCTGCCTATATTTGGAGCGCCTTGGATGTGCTTCTCGCCCAGCGCATCGACCATGGCGTGCAAGCCATTCACGATGAGGCGCTGATGACACGTTTAGCCAAAGAGCGCATTCCCCTGACGGTGTGCCCTTTGTCCAACCAAAAACTGTGCGTCTTCCCCAATCTGGCAGATCACAACCTTGGGCAGATGTTGGACCAAGGTTTGTGCGTCATGCTCAACTCTGACGACCCCGCTTACTTTGGCGGCTACTTGAACGAGAACTACCTGCAAACCTTTGACGCCTTGAAGTTGAATGCTGGCCACGCCTATCAGTTGGCCAGCAACAGTTTTGAGGCCAGCTTTGTTTCGCCTGACCAAAAGGCGCTTTGGCGTCAGCAGTTGGACGACTGCTTTGCGAAGTTTGGGGTTTAGAAAGCCATTTAATTTATCCAGTTTTCCAAAGACAACTGCGGTACGCGTTTAAAGTCGCGGGTGTTATTGGTCACCACGGTTGCGCCCAGGCTAAGGGCGTGGGCGGCAATCATCAAGTCGTTGCTGCCGATCAACTTGCCCTTGGTTTTTAAAGCATGTCGAATATGGGCATAGTGCATGGCAGCTTCATGGTTCCAATCCAGCGATTTGATATGTTGCCCAAGCAGCGCCACAGCTGACCGGTTTTCCTCCACCCGGTTGGAGGCTTGCACACCGTACTGAAGTTCAGCCCATGTCACCATCGACATCGCCAAGTGGTTTGGGCTGATGTTTTGCAAGCGTTTAAGAAGGCTTGGTGAATTGCGCCTGAGCAGGGCCACGCAGGTGTCTGTATCCAAGAGGTACAAAGCGGTCAAAGGCTATCTCGCTCTTGCACGGCTTGGTCCTCAGGCGTGGTCATGAAGTCTTCGCTGACTTGGGGGCCAAGGCTTAAAAAATCTGCCCAATTGTCCGGCCGTGGCGATAACACCAAATCGTCGCCAATTTTGCGAATGTAGACTGTTTTTATAGTGTCTGGAAAGCGAAATGCCAAGGGGATGGTCACGATTTGGCTCCGGTTGTTGGTGCCCACTCGGGCGGTGGTGAGGGTCATAAGTTACTCCATTTGCCAGCTATAAAAGTATGTGGCACTTACCAAATTTTGTCAATCTACTTACAAACCGTGGCAGGCACTTGCTAGCATGGGCCAATGGACGAGATCTTGTTGGTAGGCGGTGGAATAGGGGGCTTGGCGACTGCTTTGGCTTTGGGTCAAGGCGGTGTGGCCACGCAGTTGTTTGAACAAAGCCCCGCGTTCACTGAGGTGGGCGCAGGCATTGGCTTAGGACCCAATGCGGTGCGGCGACTGCAAGGCTGGGGTGTTTGGGAGGCGCTGCAAGCCAAAGGTTTTGTGCCTTCACAGCTCGTGGTGGTGGACGCGAAAAACGGCCAGCAGTTGGGGTGTTTGCCCATGGCAAAGGCGTTTGAGCAACGCTATGGTGCGCCTTACCTCACCATCCACCGAGCAGATTTGCATCAAGTCTTGTCAGATGCGGTCAATGCGCAAGGTTTGTCAGCGCTGCATCTGGGGTATCTTTTGCAGGATGCAAAAACCGATGCCTTGTGCGTCAACACCCAATGGTTGGCGCCTGACGGGCAAACTGTTTGGCATGAAAGCCAAGCCATGGTGGGTGCAGACGGCATCAACAGCAAGGTGCGTGAACTTGCATGGCCTTCTCAACAACTGCAAGCCAGCGGCCACTGGGCTTACAGAACGCTGTTGCCTCGCCATGTCTTACCCGCAGAGTTGCGCAGTGACGCCATGGGTTTGTGGCTGGGGCCGCGTTTGCACGTGGTGCATTACCCCGTGCGTGGTGGCGAATGGCTGAATGTGGTGGTGTTGGTCGAATCGAACGACGCAGCGCAAACCCCGGGCTGGGACAGCCAACGCAGTGCCGCGCAAACCACCCACGATTTAAACCTTGCGCTCCAAGGTTGTTGCAGCCGCTTGCAAGACTTGGTGCGCATGAGCGAATCGTGGCGAGCATGGGCTTTGTTTGACCGTCATCCTTTGCAAAGTGCCGATGACATGGCGCGGGGGAGGCTGACCTTGCTGGGCGATGCGGCGCACCCCATGCTGCCTTATTTGGCGCAAGGTGCTGGCATGGCCATCGAGGACGCGGAGGCTTTGGCGCAGTGTTGGTCGCAAGCGGAGCTCAGCGTTGAGCAACGTTTGCAAGCCTACGCGCAGGCCCGTTGGCAGCGTGTGGCCAAGGTACAGGCCAGAGCGCGGCGCAATGCGCGGTTGTTTCACGCCAGCGGTGTGCTGGCGTGGGGGCGTGACGCTGCCATGCGTTGGGGCGGAGCGGCGGTGATGGACATGCCTTGGCTGTATGGGCGCTAGATCGCTTCTTCGCTTCGCTCATCGCGATGACGGCATTACAGCCGACCCAGCAGCAACCATTCCATCAAAGCCTTTTGCACATGCAAGCGGTTTTCGGCTTCGTCCCACACCACCGACTGTGGGCCGTCGATCACCTCGGCCTGCACTTCCTCACCTCGGTGGGCGGGCAGGCAATGCATAAAGAGCGCCTCGGGCTTGGCTTGCGCCATCATGCGGCCATCAACACACCAAGCGCCAAAAGCCTTTAATCGCGCTTCGTTTTCTGCCTCATAGCCCATGCTGGTCCAGACATCGGTGGTCACCAAGTCGGCACCATGGCAAGCTTGCAAGGGGTCTTTGAACACTTTGAAGCAGTCGGCGTTTTTCACGCCTGCAATGGCTTGGTTCACTTCATAGCCACTTGGCGTGCTGACATGCACCGTGAAACCCAAGAGGTCGGCAGCTTGTAGCCAAGTATTGGCCATGTTGTTGCCGTCGCCCACCCATGCCACCACTTTGCCTTTCAAGCAGGCCAAAGGTTGGGTGACGTCACCACGGTGCTCAATGAAGGTGAAGAGGTCGGCCAAGATTTGGCAGGGATGAAATTCATTTGTCAGACCGTTGATAACGGGTACGCGAGAGTTGGCGGCAAAGCGCTCTATCTTGGTTTGCTCGTAGGTGCGGATCATCACCAAGTCCACCATACGGCTGATGACTTTGGCACTGTCGTCGATGGGCTCAGCGCGGCCCAGTTGGGTGTCACCGGTGGTCAGATGCACCACCGCGCCGCCCATTTGGTACATGCCAGCTTCAAAGCTGATGCGGGTGCGGGTGGAGGCTTTTTCGAAAATCATGGCCAATGTGCGGTCTACCAGCGGCTGGTGTTTTTCGTAAGTTTTGAATCTTTGCTTGATAAAAGCGGCACGGCTGAACAAATAGGCGTAGTCATCAGCGGACGCATCGCCAAAGTGTAAATAGTGTTTCAAGGGCTGACCCATATCAGGCCTTAGGCGTGTTTAAAAATGCTTTCACCAAAGGCACCAAGATGGTCACCACTTCATCCGCTTCTGTTTCGGTCATGGTGAGGGGCGGCAACAGGCGGATCACGCTGTCAGCGGTGATGCTGAGTAACAAGCCAGCTTCCAAAGCTTGGCCCATCAAGGGGCCGCAAGGGCGGTCCAGCTCGATGCCGATCATCAAACCTTGGCCGCGAATCTCTTTCACGGCAGCCATGCCTTTGAACTCGCGCTCGAACGCTGCCTTGAAATACAGGCCGAGGCGGTGGGCGTTTTCAAGCAAGCTGTCTTCTTCCATGATGCGAATGGTTTCAACTCCAGCTCGCATCGCCAGCGGGTTGCCACCGAAGGTGGTGCCGTGGTTGCCAGGTTGAAAAATGTTCGCGGCTTTGGGGCCAGCGACCACCGCGCCTATGGGGACGCCCGAGCCCAAACCTTTGGCCAATGGCATCACATCCGGCTGAACGCCTGACCATTGGTGGGCAAACCATTTGCCTGTGCGTCCAATGCCGCATTGCACCTCGTCGATCATCAGCAACCAGTCTTGGGTGTCGCACAGAGCGCGGACATCGCGAAGGTAGTCAGCCCGCATGGGGTTGATGCCGCCCTCACCTTGGATGGTCTCGAAAAACACCGCCACCACATTCGGGTTGCCATGCGTTGCCTTTTTCAAGGCCTCAATATCGTTCTGAGGCACCCGAATGAAACCTTCCACCAAAGGCCCAAAGCCTTGTTGTATTTTGGTGTTGCCCGTGGCGCTGAGTGTGGCGATGCTGCGGCCATGAAAAGCACGTTCGTAGACCACAATTTCAGGGCGCTCAATGCCTTTGTCGTGGCCGAACTTGCGCGCCATCTTCAAGGCCGCTTCGTTGGCCTCTAAGCCGGAATTGCAAAAGAACACATTGCTCAAACCCGACAACTCAACCAGCTTGTCGGCCAACTGTTGCTGCAAAGGGATGTGGTAATAGTTGCAGCTGTGCATGATTTTGCTGACCTGGTCTTGCAGGGCAGGCACCAGCTTGGGGTGGTCGTGTCCCAAGGTGTTCACCGCAATACCGGCCAAGGCGTCTAGGTAGCATTTGCCTGCCGTGTCCCACACCCGCACACCTCGGCCATGCGACACCGTCATCGGCAGTCGGCCATAGGTGTTCATCAAATGGGCAGCGGGGTCGTGGGCGGCAGACATGGGCATTCCTTGGCGTCAAATGAAATCGGCTCTGCAGCCATGCTGGCTGGAGCCGAGGTGCAGATTCTAGGGGCTCGGGGGTGTCAGACCCGTGAAATACCCCAAGCCTAGAATGAATTGGTGCAAAGCAACAACCCCCACGAAGTCATTATTCTCGGCGTGACCATCAGCGGTCAGACTTTTCGCCCCAGCGATTGGGCCGAGCGTTTGGCAGGCGTGATGAGCAGTTTTCGCCCTGGGGGTGCCGTGCCAGGCGACCATCTAAGTTACTCGCCTTGGTGCGTGCCAAACACCATAGACGGCAACAAATGCGTCATCGTGCATACCGATATGCGCGACGACAATGTCATGGCATGGGACTTTGTGATGGGTTTTGCGCGAGATAACCAGTTGCAGGTGGTCAAGGCCGCGCCATAAAAAAACCGCCCCGAAGGGCGGTTCTTGCTTTTTTACCGTCAGCGCACCGTTTTCAAACGGCGGTCAGCACAAAGGCCGACCGGGCTGTTTGCCTGAATCGTCAGGCGGCGAGGGCCAAGGCTTTCACCTTGGAGGCCAAGCGGCTCTTATCGCGAGCAGCCTTGTTTTTGTGGAAGATGTGCTTGTCAGCGATGGTGTCCACCACCGACTGCATCTTGCCAAACAGTTCGCTGGCTTTGGTTTTGTCACCAGCCAGCACTGCTTTTTCAACATTCTTTACCGCAGTGCGGTATTGTGAACGCAGCGAAGTGTTCGCAGCGTTGAGTTTGACGTCCTGACGGGCGCGTTTACGGCCCGACGCTAGGCGCGGGTTCTTTTTCTTGGGCTTTCCAGAGGCCATGGTGTTTCCTTTAGGGGTTTGATGATGATGACGGCAAAGCCCGATATTGTAACAACCCCGCTACACTCCAACGCGTGAGCCTGTTCAAGTCCGCCTCTACCGTGTCCTTGTGGACCTTGGCCTCGCGCATCACGGGTTTTGCGCGGGAGACGCTGATCGCCAGCGTGTTTGGCGCCAATGCCCTGACCGACGCCTTCAATGTGGCGTTTCGCATCCCCAATTTGTTTCGCCGCCTGTTTGCCGAGGGCGCTTTTGCCCAAGCCTTTGTGCCTGTGCTGGCCGCCACCCGTGCCGAGCGCGGCGACGATGCCACCCGCGCCTTGATCGACAAAGTGGCCAGCGTGCTGCTGATGGGGGTGGTGACACTTAGCCTTCTTGGCGTGTTGGCCGCGCCTTGGTTGGTGTGGGCCATGGCCAGTGGTTTGCAGCAATCGGCGCAAGGCATGGACACGGCCATCAGCCTGACCCGTCTGATGTTTCCCTACATTGCCTTTATGTCGATGGTGGCTTTGTCTGCTGGCATCTTGAACACTTGGAAGCGCTTTGCAGTGCCAGCGGCCACGCCGGTATTGCTAAATGTCTGCATGATCAGTGCGGCGGTCTGGGGTGCGCCATGGTTGGCCACCCAAGGCATAGAGCCAATTTACGCCATGGCAGGCGGGGTGATGCTGGGCGGCGTGTTGCAGTTGGCGGTGCAAATACCGGCCTTGCGCCGTTTGGGTGTGTTGCCTGGCTTGAGGCTTTCACCCAAAGGCCTGCAAGACGCTTGGCAGGACACAGGAACCCGGCGCATTTTGTCGCTGATGGCACCCGCTTTGATGGGTGTTGGCGTGGCACAGTTGTCACTCATCATCAACACCCAAATCGCTTCGCATTTGACGCCGGGCAGTGTCAGTTGGATCAGCTATGCCGACCGATTGATGGAGTTCCCCATCGCCTTGCTGGGCGTGGCTTTGGGCGTGGTGCTGATGCCGCAACTCTCCAATGCGCAGGCCAGTGGCGACGCGGACGCCTACTCTTCCATGCTGGACTGGGGCCTGCGGCTGGTGGTGGTACTGGCTTGGCCGTGTGCCGTGGCGCTGCTGGTGTTTGCCCAGCCGCTGGTGGCGGTGCTCTACCACTATGGCGCTTTCACCGACCGCGATGTGGCGCAAACCACGCTGGCCTTGACGGGTTATGGCGTGGGCGTGTTGGGCTTGGTGGCCATCAAAGTGCTGGCGCCGGGTTTTTATGCCAAACAAGACACCCGAACCCCCGTGCGCATCGCGTTGCTGGTGCTGGTGTTCACCCAAGTCATGAATATTTTGCTGGTGCCGCACTTGGCCCATGCCGCACTGACCCTCTCCATTGGTTTGGGCGCATTGCTTAACGCCTTGTGGTTATTGCAAGGTTTGCGGCGCAACCGCAGTTTTGTGGCCAAGCCGGGCTGGGGTTTGCTGGTTTTGCGGGTGGTTTTGGCATCTGCTGCCATGGGGGGATGCCTGTTTTACAGCGCAGGCCATTGGGATTGGACGGCTTTGCGGGCTACGCCGTGGCTGCGAATTGGCTTGATGACTGGCGTATTAAGCGCCAGCGCTGTGGTGTATTTCGCCACATTGCGGGGTCTTGGCATGGATCTTCGTGCACTTTTGCGGCGCTAAAGGCATGATCTCGCCATGGATTACAAATTAAAGCCCCCCAGCGCCCTCGACTACTTCACCGCCTTGGTGCAAAGCGATGACGAGTTTCCGCTTCTAGAGACCGCCATCAGCTTGGCGCAAGATGAATTTCCCTCGCTCGATATCCAGCAGGTGCTCAGTGACATGGACCATTGGACGGCGCGTTTAAAGCGCAGCATCCTGCCTGGCGCAGACGCTTTGGACAAACTTCGCGAACTCAACCACTTTTTCTACAGCAACCTGCGCTTTGCGGGCAATCTGAACCATTACGACAATCCCCACAACAGCTATTTGAATGTGGTGATGTCCACCCGCTTGGGCATTCCCATCAGCATGGCGGTGCTGTGGTTGGAGTTGGGCCAAAGCATTGGTTTGCCCGTGTTTGGTGTGGGTTTCCCTGGACACTTTTTGGTGAAACTGGATTTACCTGCACCACAAGAAGGCCATGTGGTGATTGACCCCTTCAGCGGTGAATCGCTAAGCCGCGAGGACCTGTGTGAGCGCCTCATTCCTTGGTTGCCTGGCGCCAAGGTTGGTCAACCCAATGCCATCTCCGACGATGCATTGGCGTTTCATCTGCAAGCCGCTGAACCCCGCGAAATCATTGCCCGTATGTTGCGTAATTTGCACGAGATTTACCGCCGCCAAGGCGACCATGAGCGTCTTTTAAGGGTGCAAGCGCGTTTGGCTGTTTTGTTGCCGGAGTAGCGTCATCGCAAGCGTAGCGAAGCAATCTAGTTGATAACCACCGCCGCGCTGTTCCCCCGCTCGGCAATCACGCCAATGCGGTAAACCTGCTCGCCCAAGTCCGCCAAGGTTTTGGCGCAAGCATCGGCGGCGGAGGCGTCCAACACCAAGACCATGCCAATGCCGTTGTTGAAGGTGCGGCACATCTCGGCTTCGTCAATGCCCGCGGTGGTTTGCAGCCACGTAAAGAGTTCTGTGCGCGGCCAACTGTCACGCTGCAAATGCGCGGCGCAATGTTCTGGCAGCACGCGGGGAATGTTCTCGGTCAAGCCGCCGCCGGTGATGTGCGCCAAGGCCTTGATGGGATGCGCCTTCAACGCCGCCAACACCGACTTTACATACAAGCGGGTGGGTGCCATCAACGCTTGCTTGAAGGGTTGACCGTCCAATGTGGCGGGCAAATGCGCCGCTGCTCTATCGATGCACTTGCGCACCAAGCTAAACCCATTGGAGTGAACGCCACTGGAAGCCAAGCCCAGCACCACGTCGCCTGACTTCACGTCTTTACCAGTCAAGATGAGCGACTTTTCCACCACGCCCACCGCAAAACCCGCCAAGTCGTATTCGCCAGCGGGGTACATGCCGGGCATCTCGGCGGTTTCGCCGCCGATTAAGGCGCAGCCCGACAACTCACAACCTTTGGCAATGCCACCCACCACCGCGGCGGCGGTGTCCACATCCAGCTTGCCGCAGGCAAAGTAGTCGAGGAAAAACAGGGGTTCGGCACCTTGCACCAACACGTCGTTGACACTCATGGCCACCAAGTCGATGCCCACGGTGTCGTGCATCTGCCATTCAAAGGCCAGCTTCAGTTTGGTACCCACGCCATCGGTGCCACTCACCAACACCGGTTCTTTGTAATTTTTCGGTACTTCAAACAATGCGCCAAAGCCGCCAATGCCCGCCAACACGCCCTCGCGCATGGTTTTTTTGGCCAAAGGCTTGATGCGTTCAACCAGTGCGTCACCTGCGTCAATGTCAACGCCAGCGTCTTTGTAGGAAAGGGGAGTGTTCATGTAGGGTAGGGCGCAAATGCGCTAAAAGGTGGGGTCGATAGAATGGCGCATTCTAAATGCCGGGTCTCAAGCCAGCTGATGTCTTCCTCCCCTGATTACCGACTCTATGCCGCTTGGCTTTCCATTGCGGCGGCTGTGGCGTTCGTGTTGTGGTGGTTGCTGCCCGTTTTAACGCCGTTTTTAATTGCCGCCGTCATGGCCTATGTGCTTTCGCCGGTGGTGCAACGTTTGCAGCAATGGCTGGGCGAAGGCTTCCCCAAAAGCTTGTTGGTGCTGGTGTGCGAGACCGCTTTCATTGGGATTTTGCTGGCAGTGGTGGCCTTGGTGGTGCCGGTGCTGTTCAAAGAAGCCGCGCGCATCCAAATGCAATTGCCACAGTTACTGGACCAACTGAAAACGCATTTAGAGCCAGTTCTGCTGAGCTGGGGCTTTTCCATTGAACTCGATGCCCAAGCCCTCAAAGCATGGCTGGCAAAAAATGCGGATGGCCTGTCTGACAGCGCCTTGACCTCTTTGATGGCCTCGCTTCGCATCGGTGGCAGCGTGGCTTTGGCGGTGGTGGGCAATTTGGTGCTGATTCCCGTGGTGCTTTACTACTTGCTGATGGACGGCCATGTGGCTTTGTCGCACTTGCGCCAATGGGTGCCGCTGAATGCCAAAGCGACTGTAGACAGTTTCGTCAGCGAGGCCGACAGCGTATTGGGTGAGTATGTGCGCGGCCAGTTGTTGGTGATGCTGATTTTGGCGGCGTATTACGTCATCGGTCTGTCCTTGTTTGGTTTGTCTGTGGCTTGGCCCATTGGCATCTTCACCGGCTTGGCGGTATTTGTGCCCTATGTGGGTTTTGGTGTCGGTTTGTTGTTGGCCGCTTTGTCAGGCTTTTTGGAGATGGCGCCCATGCAAGCCACCATCATGTTGGTGGTAGTGTTTGGCGTGGGCCAGTTGATCGAGGGCTTTGTACTCACGCCGCGTTTGGTGGGTGAGCGTATTGGCTTGCACCCCTTGGCGGTGATTTTTGCTTTGCTGGCTTTTGGGCAACTGCTGGGGTTTGTCGGCGTACTCATGGCCTTGCCTGCCAGCGCGGTGCTGTTGGTTGCTTTGCGCCGAATGCGAGAGCGTTACATGGCCAGTCGTTTGTATGCAGGTTAGCTTGGTATGAGGCAAATTGCTTTGGACATCGGTGTCGATGTCGGTCCCACCTTGTCCAATTTTGAACCTGGCCACAACGCCGCAGCCCTTGAGCATTTGCAACTTTGGCTGGCAGGCGACACCCGCTCCCCTGTGCCCACCTACCTCTGGGGCGAGCAAGGTTGCGGTAAAAGCCACTTGCTGGAAGCCGTGGCGCAGGCCATCACCTCTCAAGGCCACAGCGTGGGTTGGCTGGACGCTAGCATTACCGAGCCCAGTGCCTTTGATACCCAATGGGATGTGGTGTTGATGGACGACGTTCAGGCCTACAGCGCGGTACAGCAACATGCAGCCTTCAACTGGTTTGTTCACGCCGCAACGCCGGGCTCTGCACGTCAACCCTGGGTGCTGGCAGCGGGTTTGTTGCCCCCGCAAGACTTGCCTTTGCGTGAAGACTTGCGCACCCGTTTGGGCTGGGGCCATGTGTTTCATCTGCAGATCTTGGGTGAAAACGAACGCCGCGCGGTATTGGTTCGCCATGCCCAAGCGCTGGGCATGACCTTGAACACCGACTTGCTGGACTATTTGCTCAGCCGTTTCAGCCGCGACTTGGGTCATTTGATCGACCTGCTGCACCGCTTGGACGCGTTTGCTTTGCAAACCCAGCGCCCCCTCACCATCCCTTTGCTTCGAGCCATGCTCGATGAAAGTTAAGCGCATGAAATTGGCCCTGTTTGACCTTGACCAGACCTTGTTGCCGCTGGACTCTGACCAATCGTGGGGCGAGTTCACATTGGGTTTGGGCTGGGCCGACCCGCACACCTTCAAACAACGCAACGATGGGTTTTATGCCGACTACAACGCGGGTTGTTTGGATATCCATGCCTATGTGCGGTTTGCCACGGAAGCGATAAGGCAACGCGGCTTGACAGCAGCCCATGAGGCGCACCAACAATTCATGCAGCAAGTCATTCAGCCAGCCATCAAGCCGCAAGCACTTGAATTGGTGGAAGCGCACCGCGCACAAGGTGACACCTTGGTGATGGTGACCGCCACCAACGAATTTGTCACCACACCCATTGCCCAAGCCTTTGGTATGGATGTGCTGCTGGCGGTTCAACTGGTGCGCGATGCCGACGGCAACTTCACCGGCGACATTGACGGCACACCTAGCTTGCGAGAAGGCAAAGTCACGCGGGTGAACCAATGGTTGCAAGCGCAGGGCTTGAGCCTGCCCGAGGTCCACGCCACCTTTTACAGCGACTCAATGAACGACTTGCCCTTGCTGGAAAAAGTCGATGTGCCCGTGGTCACCAATGGCGGTCCAGCCCTTAAACAAATCGCCCAAGAGCGCGGGTGGCGTATCCTCGACCTTTTCGAGACTTCATGATCAGCAAAATCATTAACCGTTTGATGGGCAAGTCCAGCCCCAAACCTTCCCTCAAGTTTGGCCAACGGCGTGTCATTACCGAACAGGACCATGGCATTGACCATACCTTGGTCGACGAACGCGCGATGAACGTGGTGCGTACCTTGCAAGAGCGTGGCTTTGAAGCCTATATCGTGGGCGGTGCGGTGCGGGACTTGCTGGTGGGCTTGAAGCCCAAAGACTTCGATGTCGCCACCAACGCCACGCCTGAAGAGGTGAAAGCCTGTTTTCGGCGCGCCTTCATCATTGGGCGGCGTTTTCGCATCGTCCATGTGGTGTACGGAAGAGGCCGTGAACACGAGGTGATCGAGGTCTCCACCTTCCGTGCTTACCTTGACAGCAACGACGCCGAGCAGGTCAGCGGTAATGAACGCACCAGCAAAAAAGCCCTCTCCAATATGACCCATGCGGTGGACGCCAGTGGGCGTGTGTTGCGCGACAACGTCTGGGGCCCGCAAGAAGAAGATGCGGCGCGGCGCGACTTCACCGTCAACGCCATGTACTACGACCCCCTCACGGGCGACGTGATCGACTACCACCATGGTTTGGAAGACGGCAAGAAACGCGTCTTGCGCATGATTGGCGACCCTGCAGCCCGTTACCGCGAAGATCCTGTACGCATCATCCGAGCGGTGCGCTTTGCCGCCAAGTTAAACAATTTGGGTTTCAAAATAGAGCCCCGAACAGCAAAGCCCTTGAAGGCCTCAGTGGGTTTGCTGGCTGATGTGCCGCAAAGCCGTTTGTTTGACGAGATGCTCAAGCTTTTGCAAACCGGCCACGCGCTGGCCAGCATTGAGCAACTCAAAACCTTAGGCATGGCACGGGGCATTTACCCGCTCTTGGATGTGGTGGTCGAGCGCGTCGATACCGAATTTGTGAATGCCGCTTTGCAAGACACCGACCGCCGCGTAGGCGAGGGCAAGCCCGTGGCACCCAGCTTTTTGCTCGCTTGCGTGTTGTGGGCCGATGTGCGCGAAGGTTGGCAGGTGCGCAGCGCCGAGATGCCTACCTTTCCTGCTTTGCAAGATGCTATTGAAGATGTTTTTAATTCCCGCATCGGGGACGTGTCGGGGCGCGGCAAATTGGCAGGCGATATGCGTGAAATTTGGACCATGCAACCGCGCTTTGACAAACGCAGTGGCAGCGCCCCGTTTGGTTTGGTCGAGCAAGCGCGGTTTCGTGCCGGTTTCGATTTCATGCGACTGCGCGCTGAAGTGGGTGAGATCGAAGAAGAATTGGCCGATTGGTGGGAAACCTTCAGCACGGCAAGCGATGACACCCGCGCTGACATGCTGTCAGCCGTGAAGCCTGCTCCTCGTGCGGTAAAGGCCGATGGCACACCGGTGGCTCGCAAGCGCCCACGGCGTCGGCGCAAGCCTGCCGGCAGTGGCTCCAGCAGCGGTGGTGACACAGCAGAATAATCAAGTCAATCTGCCGTGAACCCGTCAGACTGCCGAGAACCCGTCAGTGCCTGCGTGGCACTTGGCGCCAATTTGGGTGAAGCTGTCGCCACCCTGCACCAAGCCTTGGCAGATATCGCCGCATTGCCCCACACCCAACTGCTGCAAGCCTCCCCACTCCTTAGCAGCGCACCGCTGGACGCCGATGGCCCCAGGTACATCAACGCTGTGGTGCGCCTTGAAACCCGACTCAACGCGGTTGAGCTGTTGCAAGCCTTGCAAGGTTTAGAGCGCGCGGCTGGGCGCACCAGAGACTATCGTCACGCGCCACGCACCCTGGATTTGGATTTGCTTTTTTATGGCGATGCACACATGCAAAGCGAATATTTAAGCTTGCCCCACCCGCGGTGGACACAGCGCGCTTTTGTGTTGCTGCCCTTGCAAGCGGTGTGCCCTGAGAAAGTGACCCCCGACATGCTGGCTGCCGTTGCCGACCAAGCCTGTGCTTGGTTGGAGGCCTAGGCGTTCACTGCGAAATTTTTCGCGCCTCTTCTATTTGGTATTCAAAGTAGCGCTGAAAGCCATAGGCCAAGGTGGAGAGCAAGGCGGTGGTGCCCACCATCAACGACAAGATCAAGGCAATCACGATCAGCCAGTTGGTGGCACCGGCTGGGGACTCCGCATCGTTTTGTGGGTTGTAAGTGCTGTTCCAGCGCTCGGTGGACATCAAGCCCCAGTAAATCGCGTTCAGCGCACCACCGGCAATGGTGATGCCTAAAAGAGGCAGCAACAACCAACTGATCGGGTCGTCTACACCAAAATCTTGGGCTCGCTGAAAGCCATACAAACCCAGCAGGGTGGGCCAAGGCAAAACCCAAGCAAGCCAATCGCCTTTGCCAAACATGTAAAAACGGTGCAGGCCAACAGGGCCACCCAAAAAGCTCAACCAGGTTGCCAATGTTTTATTTTTCATACAAAGGATTATCGGTTTGGCGGCGTGAGCTCGCTGGCGGGGCAGGAATCTCCCAAGCCCAAGGCTTTTTGCATGAACACCGTGTCCAGCCATTGACCGTGTTTCCAACCGCTGGCTTTCAAGATGCCTGACTGCTCAAACCCCAAGCTGCGGTGTAACCCCATCGAGCCTGCGTTGCCCGAGTCGCCAATGACTGCCAGCATTTGCCGAATACCCAGCGCTTCACAATGGCGTAAAAGTTCTGCCAGCAGGGCGCGTCCAATCCCTTGACCCGCATGATCGGCGTGGATGTAAACCGAGTCTTCGGCCAAGAAACGAAAGGCAGGGCGGGGCCTGAAGGCACCCGCATAGGCAAATCCCAACACCTCGGCACCACGGCTGGCGACCAAGTGCGGCAAGCCTTTGGTTAGCACGTCAGTGCGGCGGCGTGTCATTTCTTCTAGGTCTGGCGCATCTAATTCAAAGCTGCCCTTGCCATGCGTCACATGGTGGGCGTAGATCGCGGTAATGGCTGGCAAGTCAGCTGGCGAACTGGGTCGGATAAGCAGGGTGGCAGGGGGCATGGGTGCTCAGTCTATAATGGCAGGCTTTTCAGCGAGCGCTGGCCGGGTGGTCATGTCGCGTGTCTCATCGCTGAATCAAAGTCTGCACCCAAGGATAAACCATGGTCGTCATCCGACTTTCACGCGGCGGCGCAAAAGCCCGCCCCTTTTTCAACATTGTTGTGGCTGACAAACGCGTTCGCCGCGATGGCCGTTTTATCGAGCGCATCGGTTTTTACAACCCTATCGCTTCTGGTGGTGAGGAAGGCTTGCGCATTGCCCAAGACCGTCTGAGCTACTGGGTCGGCGTGGGCGCGCAAACTTCGCCTACCGTGGACCGCCTGATCAAACAAGCCGGCAAAACTGCCGCTTAAAAGCCCATCCCCAACCCATGCAACCCGCTTGGGAGCCTGCTGAATTACCAGCGGATGCTATCGAAGTCGGGCGCATTCTGGACGCTTGGGGACTCAAGGGTTGGCTGAAAATCCTTCCCCACAGCGCCTCTCCCGAGGCGCTGTTTTCTTCTAAACGCTGGTTTTTACAACCCAATGAACGCGGTGCCTCGCCTTTCAGTGGCACAGTATTGTTGCGTGTGCGCGAAGCCAAAGAGCATTCGGACAGCGTGGTGGCTTGCATCCATGAATTGGATGACCGTGATGTCGCAGAAAGCCTCAAAGGCGCTCGCATATTTGTACCTCGCTCGAGTTTCCCCACCCCCGCCATCGACGAATACTATTGGGTGGATCTGATGGGCTTGCAGGTGCGAAACCGCGAGGGCGTCAATTTAGGCGAGGTCACCGAGTTGTTGTCCACCGGCCCGCAAACGGTGCTGGTGTTGCGCGACGCGGTAACCGACGGTGAAGGTAAACCCATTGAGCGCATGATCCCCTTTGTCTCCGCCTATGTCGATGAGGTAGACATCCAAGGTCGCCTCATCACAGTTGACTGGCAAGCCGATTACTGATCGCTGCAGTTGCCGCATACTTTGACCATGCGCGTTGACATCATCACTTTGTTTCCCGAACTTTTCCCTGCTTTTTTGCAAGCTGGTGTGACTCGACGCGCCTATGACAGCGGGCAGTTAGACGTCAAAACCTGGAACCCGCGTGACTACGCCGAGGGCAACTACAAGCGGGTGGACGACCGGCCTTTTGGCGGCGGCCCTGGCATGGTCATGCTGGCTGATCCACTGTCGGCTTGCTTGGCAGCAGTTCGTGCTGAAAGCGGCTTGGACAGAGCACAAGCGCCCTTGCTTTATTTTTCACCGGTGGGCGAGGTCTTGAACCAAAGCTTGGTAGTGCGCGGCGGTCAAACCGATGGCGTGGTGTTGCTGTGTGGCCGCTACGAGGGCATTGATCAACGCTTTATTGACAGGCATGTGGACGCCCAAATCAGCTTGGGTGACTTTGTGTTGTCGGGTGGGGAAATTGCTGCCATGGCATGGCTGGACGCCTTGGCCCGTTTGCAACCGGGGGTTTTGCACGATGAGCAAAGCCATTTGCAAGACAGTTTCACCCCTGCGCTGAGCGGTTTGCTGGATTGCCAGCATTACACCCGTCCCGAGGTATGGCAAGACCAAAAGGTACCCGAGGCCCTGCTGTCGGGTCACCATGCGCAAATTGCCGCTTGGCGACGCCAGCAAAGCTTGATGCTGACCGCCCAAAACCGCCCCGACTTGTTAGACAAGGCTCGCCAGTCAGGGCTTTTAACCCGCGCGGATGAGCAACTGTTGGCCAATAAGCCCAAACGCTAGCTAGCCAGTTATAATAGCCGGCTCTCGATCCTCTGGATGGCCGCCTCGTGTTTCAAACACCATAGGCCTTTTGTGTAGCGCATCCACGATCATAGTGAGGACATCATGAATCTCATCCAGACCCTGGAACAAGAAGAAATCGCCCGTATGGGCAAGAAAATCCCGGTTTTCGCCCCTGGCGACACCGTGGTGGTCAGCGTCAACGTGGTCGAGGGAACTCGCAAACGTGTGCAGGCCTTTGAAGGCGTGGTCATTGCCAAGCGCAACCGCGGCATCAACTCCAACTTCATCGTTCGCAAAATCTCCAGCGGTGAAGGCGTTGAGCGTACTTTCCAAACCTACAGCCCTTTGATCGCAGCCATTGACGTCAAACGTCGTGGCGATGTGCGTCGCGCCAAGCTTTACTACTTGCGTGAACGCAGTGGTAAATCTGCTCGTATCAAAGAAAAACTCACAGCCAAAGCAGCACCTGCTGCTGCCGCTAAGTAAGACCTACCTCAGGGTCTGCTTGAAACAAACCGCCCCAGTTCACGCTGCGGCGGTTTTTTTCTGACACCCCATTACCTTTGTGGTTTCCTTAACCCAAATCCCTCGTTTTTCTCCTGAATCCGCCGAGGTTTTGGGATGGGATGCGCATTTGCCTCGCGTGCCTTTGCAAAGACTTGCTCCGCTGGGTTTGCGCCAGCATTTCTCTACCCCACCTGTTTGGCAGCCTGATGCCATGCTGGAGCCCCCGTTGAACCCATTGAAACCACCGGTGGAGGCCTCCGTACTGGTGGGGGTGGTGATGCGCCCCCAGCCCAGTGTGTTGCTCACGCTCAGAACCGCTAATTTGTCGACCCATTCGGGTCAGATTGCCTTTCCTGGGGGGCGCTTAGACGAAGGCGATGCTGATGCGGTGGCGGCAGCGCTGCGCGAGTCGCAAGAAGAGGTGGGGCTTGACCCATCGCATGTCGAGATCTTGGGTCAATTGCCCTTGTACCTCACCGGCACGGGTTTCAGGGTCACGCCAGTGGTGGCTTTGCTTGACCCCGCGATGCGTCTGACCGCCAATCCGCATGAAGTGGCGCAAGTGTTTGAGGTGCCGCTGGCGCATGTGATGAACCCTGCCAACCACTGCCGCCATGCGGTGGAATGGTCAGGCGTGCGGCGTGAATGGTTCTCGATGCCTTATGAAGACGCCGAGCAAAAACGCTTTATTTGGGGTGTGACTGCAGGTATTTTGCGCAACCTGTATTGTTTTTTAAGCACCGACCCCGATCAGGCAGAGTCAAACGCTGAGTCTTGACTATCATGCAGGCATGAGTTTTTTCGCACTTTTATTTGCTTTCTTGCTAGAACAAGCTCGGCCATTGAGTTTTGGTGAAAGCCTGGAGCGAATCTGGCAAGCTTGGTCTGACAAGGTACGCAACACGCTAGACACCGGTGACCAACGCCATGCTTGGACCGCTTGGGGCTTGGCCATCGGCTTGCCCTGCTTGCTGGTGTGGGTGGTTCATTTTGTTTTGGCGTGGTATTTGGGTTGGGTGTTTGCCATGGTCTGGAGTGTGGCGGTGTTGTATGCCACTTTGGGTTTTCGCCATTTCAGTCATCACTTCACCGGTATTCGTCATGCGCTCTCAATTGGGGACGATGTGCTGGCCAACACGCTTCTTTCACAATGGTCGGGTGCCAAAGGCGAAAACCTGTCCCGCGAAGAAATCATTCGCCATGTGATCGAATATTCAGCCATTGCGGCGCACCGGCATGTGTTTGGCGTGGTGGTCTGGTTTGTGGTCTTTGCTGGTTTGGGCCTGGGGCCTGTTGGTGCAGTGTTTTACAGACTGAGTGAATTTTTGTCCCGCTCGTGGCAAAGCCCCACAACTTCAGGGTTGTCAGAAACCGAGCACAACAGTCCCGCCCTTGAGACCGCTGCCACCAAAGCTTGGCGCAGCGCAGACTGGTTGCCAGCCCGACTGACGGCCTTGAGTTTTGCAGTGGTGGGAAATTTTGAAGATGCGGTCGAGGCCTGGCGTCATGATGCTGAGCATTTTCCCGACCCCAACGATGGCGTGGTGTTGGCCGCCACCTCGGGCGCCATCAATGTGCGTTTGGGCGGCAAAAATTTAGGTCTACCAGACGATGAGTCGCTACTCACCCCTCAAGCGGTAGAGACCACCGCAGGACGTGAGCCTGAGTTGTTCCACCTGCGCAGCATGGTGGGTTTGGTCTGGCGTGCTGTGGTGATGTGGATGTTGCTGCTGGCGCTTTTGACTTTGGCGCGTTTACTGGGCTGATTCGCTCAGTAGGATTTAGGCGCCGACAGTTCAGCAAAAAGCTCGGTGTAAATTTTGTATCGCCCTGGGTCTATGTGTTGTTCGAGCAAAGCTTGGCGCACCCCGCAATCGGGTTCATGCACATGGCTGCAGTTGTGAAATTTGCAGTGGTCTGCATGCACAGCAATATCGGGCATACAAGAGGTCAGTGCCTGAGGGGCTATATGGTGTAGACCAAATGCTTGGAAGCCCGGCGAATCCATCAGTGCAGTTTTTTTGGTTTCATCTACCCAATACCAAGTGGTGGAGGTGGTGGTGTGTTTGCCCGACTGCAAGGCCTGAGAAATGATGTTGGTCGCTGCTTTTGCATTGGGCACCAAGCGGTTGATCAGCGTGCTTTTGCCCGCACCCGAGGGGCCAAGCACCAAGGTGACGCGGTTGGCAAGTTCGTGGTTTAGGGCGCTCAGATCTTGTTCAAGGTCTCTCAGACTCAGTGGCAGCACCAGACAACCGAGCTGCTGGTAGGGCAGGAGTTTTTGCCAAGCCCTCGCAAACGCATCGCCCAAGTCTTGCTTATTCAAACCAATTAAGGTGCGGATGCCTTCATGGCGAGCCGCAATCAGGGCTCGCGACAACTGGCTTTGTGAAAAATCGGGCTCTGCGGCGACCAAGACCAATACTTGGTCAATATTGGCCGCAAATGATTTGGTTCGAATTTCATCTTGTCGGTAGAAGATGTTTTTTCGGGTCTCGATGGATTCGATGCTACCGCCATCTTCACTGGCGCTCCACTGCACATGGTCGCCGACCACCGCATGGTTTTTTTTGCCGCGGGGGTGGCAAATTCTGCGCTCGCCCTTGGCATCTTCTACCCAAACATGGCGGCCGTGACTGGCCACCACCAAACCCCAAGCGGTCATGTAGTGAGTCGGGCCAAGCGTTGTGCGGCCGGTGGGTGCGAGTGGTAGAAGGCCACATAAAGCGGATCGGGCGTTAGCGTAGACGCATTGTCTTGGTAGAGTTTGAGAAGTGCCTGACGCAAGTCAGCGCCATTGGCGTGTTGGCAAGCAAAGGCATCTGCTTCAAATTCATACTTCCTCGAACGTGCAGACTGCCAAGGTTTGGTGACAAAGGAAACCAAGGGCACAAACATCATGAACAACAGCAAGGCAATGGCATCATTGGCGCTGCCCAAGTGCGGTTGAACACCCAGGCCCTCAAAAAACCATGTTTGTGTGCTGAGCCAACCCAAGCCTGCAAGCCCCACCAAGGTGAATGCAAAACTGCTGAGCAAAGATTTTGGAATGTGATTGAGCTTGGCATGTCCCAGTTCGTGGGCCAGCACAGCCTCCATCTCATCGGCATTCAGTTGCTTGAGCAAAGTATCAAAAAATACCACACGTTTTTGTTTGCCTAGGCCAGTGAAAAACGCATTTGAATGGGCCGAGCGACGGCTGCCATCCATGACAAAAAACCCGTTTGCTTGGAAGCCTGTTCGCTGCATTAAGGCAATGACTCGTTCTTTCAAAGTCGCATCCTCTAGCGGTTGAAACTTATTGAACAAAGGCATGATGACGCTGGGGGCTAACCACATGACAAACAACTGGTAAACCACCAACACACCCCAAGCGATCACCCACCACCATGCGCCGCCGGACTGCATCAAATACAAGACCAACCACAGCAAGGGCAAACCCAATGCAACGCCCAGCAAGACGCCTTTGAGCATGTCGCTGATCCAGAGCCCTAAGGTCATGCGGTTAAAGCCAAACGATTGCTCGATGTGAAAGGTTTGCACATACGACAGTGGCAAGCTGACCACAGCGCTGATGAGTGTGAAACCAAACACCAAGCAGATTTGCTGCCACATACCGGGGCCGATGAGATCGAGCAATACCTGGTCTAGCAATCCCAAGCCGCCAAGCAAGGTCCACATCACCAACATGGCTGTGTCCAGTGCCAAGTCCCAATGGCCTAAGCGCAATTTGGCGATGCTGTAATCTGCAGCTTTTTGGTGAGCTGCTGTATCAATGACAGAGGCGAATGCATCGGGAACTTTTGAGCGGTGCTGAGCGACATGGCGCATTTGTCGATTTGCAAGCCAAAACTTGATGAGCAGGTTCAGCAACAGCAAGCTGGAAAAAATGAAAGTAAAGATTAAAGAGTTAGTCATGCAACTAGTTTAGGGGACAATGGCTGGATGAATATAACCGCACCTAATAGCCCTGCTACCCCCGAAGATACCGTGTTGTCCAAAACGGATGAAAACCTTGTCTGGTTGGACTGCGAGATGTCTGGCCTTGACCCCGAAAAAGACAAACTGCTGGAAATTGCAGTTGTGGTGACTGGCCCTCATTTGACACCGCGCAAAGAAAGCCCTGTTTGGGTGCTACACCAATCAGACGATGTTCTTAACGGCATGGACGCCTGGAACAAAGGCACCCACGGCAAAAGCGGCTTGATTGACAAAGTCAAAGCATCCACCTTAGATGAAGAACAAGTTCAAGAGCAACTCATCGCTTTTATGAAGCAATATGTTTCAAAAGGTGTGACTCCCATGTGCGGCAACACCATCAGTCAAGACAGGCGTTTTTTGGTCAAGTACATGCCCAAATTTGAAGCATGGTTTCACTACCGCAATTTGGATGTCAGCACGCTCAAAGAACTTTCTAAACGATGGAAGCCAGAGGTTTACGCCTCCTTTAAGAAGCATCAAAGTCATACCGCATTGGCCGATGTGCACGAATCGATTGATGAGTTGGTTCATTACCGAGAGCATTTTTTGAAGCTTTGAAAATATTTCTCAGGGTAGACCCTAATCCGTGAGACAATACATGTCGTGGGTCTTTGACCTGCTTGCTACATCTGCCTCTCACCTTGGGTTCATACAGTTGAACCACGCCAATATTCACTTGTTGGCTTGCTTTGTTTGAAGGTTGATGTTTTTCCAACCTTTGAACGGAGCGCCCGCCGTTAGGCAGGGCTTTATCTATGACTGATTTGAATTCTCACGCCTTGGCTGATGTTGTTGTTGATACGACTGACGAAAACTCTGCTGCAATCACTGTTTCTCCCCCCAAAGCCATAGCTTCTGTTGATGGTTCTGGCTTTGTCGAAATGGGGCTTGCCCCCGAATTGCTCGCCGCATTGCGCGACTTGTCATTTACCCAACCCACTCCAGTACAAATTCGAGCCATCCCTTTGGCTCTGCAAGACAATGCCGACAAACCCGCCAACGATTTACTGGTCTCCAGTCAAACTGGCAGCGGTAAGACAGCAGCTTTTTTGTTACCTGTCATGCACACCTTGTTGCAACAACAAAAGCAAGCAGAAAAGGCCGAGAACAAAGCTTGGGCTGACAAAGTGTCCCAAGCTGTGGCAAATGGTGAAGAAGCTCCCAAAAAGCCACGCCGCAAAAACCCCACAGATACACGTCATGTCAAACCTGCCAACCCAGGTGCTTTGATTTTGTGTCCCACCCGCGAATTAGCCCAGCAAGTAGCCAAAGATGCCATTGATTTGGTCCGCCATTGCAAAGGATTGCGTATCGCTTGTGTGGTGGGTGGTATGCCTTACCCTTTGCAAATTGCCCGCTTGCACAATGCGGATTTGGTGGTTGCTACGCCCGGTCGTTTGTTGGACCTGCAACGCTCCAAACAACTGCATTTGGATAAAGTGCAATTCTTGGTTGTTGATGAAGCCGACCGTATGCTCGATTTGGGTTTTGCCGAAGATTTGGCCGAGGTGCACAAACTGACCGAGTCGCGTCGACAAACCATGATGTTCAGCGCAACATTTGCGCCTCGCATTCAGCAGTTGGCGGCTCGCATCATGCGCTCACCCCAACGCTTGCAAGTCGACTCACCCCAAGAAGCACATGCCAATATTAAACAAGTGCTGTTTTGGGCTGATAACCAGCAGCACAAGCGCAAGTTGCTTGACCATTGGTTACGCGACACCACCATTGACCAAGCCATTGTGTTTGCGTCTACCCAAATTGAATGCGATGCCTTGGCTGAAGACTTGCAGCAAGTGGGCTTTTCTGCCGTTGCCTTGCATGGCGCGTTAAGCCAAGGTTTGCGTAACCGTCGCTTGCAGGCGCTGCGTGATGGGCGTGTGCAAATTTTGGTGGCTACCGATGTGGCTGCGAGGGGTATTGATGTGCCCAGCATCAGCCATGTGTTCAATTTTGGTTTACCTATGAAGCAAGAAGACTATGTCCACCGTATTGGTCGCACAGGCCGCGCCGGTCGCGATGGTTTGGCTGTGACTTTTGCCGAGTGGCGTGACCGTCGCAAAATTTTGGACATCGAACACTTCACACAGCAACCTTTGCGTGCTGACATGATCCCCGGTTTGGAGCCCACCCAACGCGCTCCTCGCGCACCCAGTGGTGCTGAGCCCAAGCGCTTTGGCAAACCTTCAGGCGGGCGCTCATACGCTGGTGCTGCTGCCAAGCGCGGCACTGGCTTCAAACCACGCGGCTCAGCTCGCGGTTAATAAACCGAAGGGTCCTATCGCTCATTGAGCGAAGTACCCAAGGTTTTGATCACTGGCTTTAACAAATAGGTAAGCAAGTTCCGCGTACCTGTGCGTATGTCTATGCCGGCTGTCATCCCTGGTTTGATTTCCATGGCGTTGACCTTGGGGTTGTCTTGGTCCTTGGCGATACGGATATTGACCTTGTAGTAAACGCTGGGTTGGCCATTGGGTGTGTTGACCAAAGAGCCTTGCGCATTATTGTCAGACAGTGTGTCGGGACTGATATCGATCAACTCGCCTTTCAGATTTCCGTAAATGCTGTAGTCATATGCGTCAAGCGTGATCAATACAACTTGTCCTTTAACCAACTGACCAATGTCTGAGGGCGGCACTCTGGCCTCCAGCAGCAAAGCGTCACCGACAGGGGCAATTTGCATGAGTTCGTCGCCGGGCCGCAGTACGCCACCCACTGTATGAATTTTCAAGGTCTTCACTACGCCATCCATGGGGGCCATGATGTCGGTGTGCGATAACAAGTTTTCAGCGCTATTGAGTTTTTGGTTCTGGCTAGATAACTCATCCTCAATACGCGTTAATTCGGTACGGGTATCTTGTAAATATCTGTTTTTTGTGGCGGCTATACGCCCTTCGATTTCAGTGACTTGACGTTTAGCACGTAAAACATCGAGTTCGCTGACATCACCACTTTTAAGCAAGTTGTCATTCATAAGCTTTTCTTGTAATGACATGGTCAAAGCGTCTTGCATGGTGCGCAACTCTTCATCAAGCGAGCGCTTACGCTGCTTGTAAAGACCTTGCTGGGCAGACACAAACGCTGGATAGCGCATGAATTCAGCTCCAAAATGAGGAGCTTCAAAATGCACCTCTGCTTTGGTGCGGATCAAAGCTGCCTTGAGTGACATGATGCGAGCGCGGGTCTCTTCTAGGTTAGCTTGAACCCGCTCTTTTTCCAGCACAGCCAGTAACTGTCCACTCGTGACAGTGTCGCCCTCTTGAACCGTGAGTTCTTTCAATACTCCGCCATCAGCTGTTTGAACCAATTGGGTTCTGGCGCTCAAAACGACTTGACCGATGGTGTGAACAGTTTGGTCGATTTCAAAGTGGCCGGCCCAAGCAATAAACCCCCCCAAGCAGGCGAACAGCAGCAGTATCAGTCGACCGCTTTTCTTGTCCTCGTCTAGGTAGTCGTCGCTCATGCTGTTTTTGCATTAGTGCGAATAGGTGTGACAGGATTTGGATTTTGCAAACGTTCCAACACTTTGTTTTTGGGACCATCCAACACAATTTCTTGGTTCGCCACCACAATCAATCGATCCACTAAAGCAAGAAGCTCGTGTTTGTGGGTGGCCATGACCAAGGTATCTGTGGGGCGCAAGTTTTGCGACAAAGCTTGGATAAGTTTCTGCTCAGTTTGCCTGTCCATTGACGAGGTGGGTTCATCGAGCAACCAAATTTTGGGGCGCCGCAAAAATACGCGTGTGAGATGAACCAATTGGCGCTGACCTGCAGACAAGCCCATTCCACCCTCGGAAATGGGCAATTGCAAGCCTTTGGGGTGTGTTTTGATGACCAATTCAAGCAGGCCTGTTTCCTCGGCGGCCGCTAGCAATTGATCGTCACCTGGGTCAAGCAGGCCAAGAATGAGGTTTTCACGCAAGGTACCTGCAAACAATCGTCCTTCTTGCGCCAAGAAACCCATGTTCTCTGCCAGCAGTGGCTTGCTCAGTTGGGTGATGTCCATGTGATCGATTAAGACGCGACCTTCTTGGGGCTTGTACATGCCTGAGAGCAAGCGAAGTAATGTGGTTTTGCCTGACCCAATGGGGCCGATGATGCCAATTTTTTCACCTGCTTGTATTTGCAGTTTATTGATTTGCAATGCTTTTTGGGGATTGCCTTGATAAGCGGTACTGACTTTTTCTATTGAGTATGTCCCTTGAACAGTCTCAGGGGTGAGAGGGTGTTCTTGGCCATGGTGGTCATCCTCCAATTTCCACAACCGGTCCAAGCCTTGTAAGGCTGCTTTCACATGACCCCACTGCAAAAGTAAGGATGGCAACATGCTCACAGGAGTCAAAATGCGGCCAGCCAAGATGGAGCAAGCAATCAAGCCCCCTATGGTGGTCATGCCGGCAGACACCAACAGTGCGCCTAAAGCCACAAGCAGGATATAGGCAACTTGTTGCAGGGTGGCTGTGCTGTGTTGGTTTCTCTCTGTAATATGACGTAAAGTCATTTCATGGTTTCGCGATTCATCAGCTGCGCCCATCCAACGGCTAAGCATTCGCCATCCGCCTTGGCCAGACTTGATGATTTCTGCGCCTTCAATGGTTTCAACCAATATGCCAGTTTTGAAATTACTCAAATGTGTGGCACTGCTGGCCAATTTTTCAATGCGTTTGCGATGCCAGATGCCACTGAAAAGTGCCACCAAAAAAAACAGAGCAGGAATTACCGTCAGGTAAGGGTGGCCGACAAAACCAATCAGTACCAAAAAGATAATCACAAAAGGTGCGTCTACCATCAAGTGGGTGGTGGCAGTGGTGAGAAAGCTGCGCACCGTTTGGTAGGCGTTCATTTGAGCCGCCAAACTCCCCACACTTGAGGGCAGTTGGTCTAGTCGGATCGATAGCAAGCGCATGAACACCTTACGCGACAACTGCTGATCCACCGAATCAATCAATACATCGTAAAGAGACGACCTTGCGTGCTTCATCAAGTATTCCACCACCAGTGCCATCAACACACCCAACGTCAGCACCGTTAAGGTTTGCATGGCATTGGTGGGAATGACACGGTTGTAGATTTGCATACTGTAGAGCGAAGTACCCAACACCAAAATATTGATGGCTATGGTTGCCAACATGATTTCAAACAGGCGCGTAGGGTGTGAGAACAACTGTTTTTTGATGAGGCTGTAGACCGGACTTGTGGAAGAGTCAAACGGTTGTAACAGTGAGAGCTTGACCAAATGGGTTTTCTTTTGGGTAGGCATGTCGCTCGTTGACTCAGCAAACCTTTGCTGCTCTTGCACCCAAGTCTCAATGATCCATTTGCCATGCGCGTTTTGCCCGCGGACCACAAACCATCCCACCAAAGGGTTATGCGCTAACAAGGGCATGTTGGCAGGATCGGGTTTGGAAAGCCAGCGTGGTTGCGGCACCATCAAAGCACGTGACAGTGTGTTGACAGTTTGCTTCACATTTTTTGGCTTGCGTTGCTTGACGTCGGCAACGGCTTGCAACAAGGCTGAGCGGTCTATGGGGTTTTGCTGCAGTTGCGCAATGCGAACCAAGCTTGCTGGCAGTGAAGCGAGTGTGCTCATGGTTTGGGGTTGACTTGTGGGTAGTTTTCACTGGTCAAAATATGCAGGTGCCAACTGGTTTGTATTTCAGCGCCTCGCAACTCAGCCAATTGCATCTCGTTTTGCGCCACATCTTTGGCCACGGTCATCAAGTCAAGCCAAGTCTTGCGCCCCGCATTGAACTGTCGCTCGAAGGACTCCAGTACCGACACCGAGGACTCCAATGCCCCCTGAATTGCTTGCATTTTTTGTTGCTGGGATCGAATCACGCTCACATCGTTCATGACTTGTTCACGAACCAGTCGAAGTTGCGATTGAAATTCAAATTCATTGGTATCTTCTTGCGCCTTGGCAGCAGATATCTGCGTAAAGGATGACAGGCCTGGACCAAATTTGCTGGTTACCCCAATAAAGACACGCGTGTGTGCATTGGTATCAGTTGAAAAATAGTTGCCGTATTGGCGTTCTGCCCGTATGTAAATATCGGGTTTTAAGGCGGACTCTTTTTCTTGCGTAATGGAGAGAGAAATCTGCGCTTGCGCTTTGGCTTTTTGCAATTCTGGCGAATGCAGTTGGGCATTTGCCAGCAAACCATCGAGCAACAGCGTGTGATGAATGGGTCCCGTTTTATCAGCTTGCAGTTGCGAAGTGTTGATGTTATTTCCGGTTAACTCCATCAATTTTTGAATAGCCAATTCTGACTGCAGCTTGGCTGAAAAAAGTTCACCCGAGGTGGCATCAAGCCGACCTTGCACTAAGGTGAGATCGCTTGCGGGCGACACGCCCTGAGCTATTCGATTTTTGGCTTGTTGCAAAAGTTTTTGATGGATAGCTAAACTTTTTTCAACAGATTGAATTTTTAATTCTGAACTGCTCCAATCGGAATAGGTCTGCACTACTCTGAGTGCAATTTGTCGGCGTATTTCACGCACACTGGCTTGGCTCAGTTGCAAGTTGGCCTTGGCTTTTTCTAGTTGAGCAGTGAACAGACCACCGGTGAAGATAGGCTGTGTGATGCGAACGGTAGCCACGCCATCGCTGCCGATGTAACTCTGATCGGCGCTGTCTTTTTTGACACTCTCATAACTGAGTTGTGGGGTGGGGTATCTTTGGTACTGGGCAGTTTCAATGCCACTTTGCGCTGCCTTTTCATTCGACAGTTGGGCGCGAACAGATGGGTGTGAATTGATGGCCAATTGAATCAATTGCCCTAAGTTCAAGCTTTGTGCGGCAACCCAGCCATGACAAAGGGTCATTAAAAGACCAATGAAAAACCGATTCAACAACACGCTTAAACCTGACTGTAAAATTTGCAAAATTGATTAATTTAGAAA
>Ga0209357_1000054_pt1 | contig 36086 bp, 27 predicted proteins | sample LauGreFBDMM110SD_2_FD_187573 | JGI IMG/M metagenome (GOLD analysis project Ga0209357, IMG submission 187573) | Freshwater lake microbial communities from Lake Michigan, USA - Fa13.BD.MM110.SD (SPAdes) (version 3) | ecosystem: Environmental > Aquatic > Freshwater > Lake | place: Lake Michigan... | reverse complement strand
CGCGATGCCTTGACGGACTGTGGAGTTGTCGTGCGACGAGTATTCATGGTGGCTCCTTCATTCATACAGCGGGGCTGCAGATTCTTTGTGTGGGTTATCACTTCTCTTTGGTGAGAGGGCTATGGACTGAACAATGAAACGATAGTGGAAATATCTCAGCAAATGAGCATTACAAAGCGGCCTCAATGGACTCGAGGTTGGTAGTGGTAGCGCCCGCTAAATCTGGCCACCCGTCGAGCACATACGGTGAAGTAGCAAGCCACGAGAGCCACACAGAAGCCCCTGGGCGCAAAAACGGCAGGTCGACATCGCCTCCGACCACCGCAGTCACTTCGGTGCCATTGTCGAGTTGCAACACCAGGCGTACAGCCGAGCCCTGAAAGACCACATCGGTCACCTCGGCTTGAAGTGCATCGCTTGTAGGGCGCTCAACGGTGACATGAAGATGCTCTGGGCGCAACATGACAGTTACTTCTTCACCTGTTGCCCAGGTGACATCACCGGCCACATTGTCTCGGGTGACCGACACCGTTCCGCCGCCTTGCAGCACTAAGGATCCACCAGCTGAGTCGCACTGGCTCACCGTTGATGGCAAGAGGTTTGCTGAACCAATAAAGCCTGCGACGAATAGTGACCCTGGCTTTTTATAGATATCAATTGGCGTGCCAATTTGTTCCACGACACCCTGACTCATGACCGCAATGCGATCGCTCATGGTGAGAGCTTCACCTTGGTCGTGTGTGACGAACACAAAAGTGATTTCCACTTCACGTTGAATGCGCTTCAGCTCTATTTGCATCGCCTCGCGCAGTTTCAGGTCGAGAGCAGCCAATGGTTCATCAAGCAACAGCGCACTTGGGTAGTTCACCAACGCTCTAGCCAGGGCTACACGCTGCTGTTGCCCACCCGATAGTTGGCTGGGGCGGCGATCGGCAAACTCTGCCAAGCGCACCACGTCGAGCATGTCGCCCACGCGCTTTTTCACCTCAGATTCATTGAGTTTCTTGCTGCGCGGACCAAAAGCAATGTTGTCGGCCACGCTCATGTGTGGGAAAAGCGCATATTGCTGAAAAACTGTGTTGACGTTGCGCTTGTACGGCGGAACAGTTGAGACGTTGACACCTTCCAGAAAAACACTGCCGCTCGTTGGCTGCTCGAAACCGGCAATCATCTTCAATGTGGTGGTTTTGCCACAGCCCGAAGGGCCCAGCATGGCGAAGAATTCGCCGCGGCCAATAGTGAAGTCGGCGTCTTCTACTGCGGTGAACGAACCGTATTGCTTGCGCACATGGTCGAGGTGAATCACTTGAGATGTTGAATTGTCCACAACGATTGCCTCCCGAACACCAAAAATTCACCCAAGATTTCTTGAGAAGCGTAACACCCACTCGTCTCTCTCCTCACCCACGCAATACGCTGACTCGGTGACATCTGTGCCCTCCACCCCTGCTGGCGTTCGAATCGACGGCGTCGACCAACTCATCATTGAGCGACTTCAGGTAGATGGCCGCATGCCATACACCAAACTCGCATCGGCAGTGGGCTTGTCTGAAGCAGCAGCGCGCCAACGCGTTCAACGCCTCATCGATACCGGCGTCATTCAAATAGTGGCAGTGACCAACCCGCTTATGGTTGGCCGCAAACGAGTCGCAATGATTGGTATTCGCGCCACCGGAGCAACGAGCGAACTCGCCCAAAGATTAAAAGAGCTCGACATCATTGAATATCTTGTCGTTACCGCAGGTTCATACGATTTTCTTGCAGAAGTCGTTGTGCGAGATGAAGGCGAACTTCTTGAAGCCACCAATGCCATTCGTGCGACCCCGGGGGTCGTGAGCACCGAGACCTTTGTATACCTCGAGCTTGTGAAACAAACCTTTACGTGGGGCGTTCACTAACTGTTGAGGTTTGCCATCACATGTTTAATGCGTGTGTAGTCGTCAAGTGAGTACGCCGACAGGTCTTTCCCGTAGCCCGACTTTTTGAACCCACCGTGTGGCATCTCGGCCACAACAGGAATATGTGTGTTGATCCAGACACAACCAAAATCGAGTCGCTTAGCCATGCGCATTGCGCGCCCAAAGTCTTTGGTCCATACCGACGATGCAAGCCCATACTCAACACCATTAGCCCACCGCACTGCTTCATCTTCATCGCTGAATTGCTGCACGGTAAGTACAGGACCAAAAATTTCGTTCTGAATCATCTCATCGTCTTGACGCAAATTGGCAATAACTGTTGGCATGTAGAAATAGCCGTCGCCACCCACCGCAGCTGCACCTGTAGTGATATTGGCATGATCTGGAGCACGGCTCACCAAGTCAGAGACGCGAGCAAGCTGCGTAGCGTTGTTGAGTGGACCATACAAAACGTCTTCATCGGGTTGGCCTGTTTTTGTTGCTGCAACTTTTTCAGTGAGCACGGCTACAAAGTCGTTGTATACACGCGGCGCAACAATGACACGAGTTGCGGCGGTGCAATCTTGACCGGCATTAAATAAACCAGCGAGCGCAATTCCCTCGGCGGCGGCTTCTATGTCTGCATCGTCAAACACCACCACAGGAGCTTTGCCCCCTAATTCCAAATGCACTCGCTTTAAACTGGTAGCTGCGGCTTGCGCCACTTCAATACCAGCACGCACGCTTCCTGTTACCGACACCATTGCTGGCGTGTTGTGAGTAACCATTGCACGACCCGTATCGCGGTCGCCACAGATGACGTTGAATACACCAGGTGGAAAAAATTCTGCAGCAATTTCTGCAAGAAATGTGGTTGTGGCTGGAGTGGTATCGGATGGCTTCAGCACAATGGCATTACCTGCTGCCAACGCAGGCGCAAATTTCCACACCGCCATCATCATTGGGTAGTTCCACGGCGCCACTTGAGCGCATACGCCCACTGGCTCGCGGCGAATGAACGATGTCATTCCACGCATGTATTCACCCGCACTTTTTCCTTCAAGATGCCGTGCGGCGCCAGCGAAGAATCTCATCTGATCCACCATGGGTGGAATTTCTTCACTGCGTGTAATGGCAATTGGTTTGCCCGTATTTTCCACTTCAAGAGCAATAAGTTCTTCAGCACGTGACTCCACCGCATCGGCCATGCGGTACAAAGCCAACGACCGCTCTGCAGGTGTGGCGTCTCGCCATAATTCTGCGCCTTGTTCAGCAGCACGCATTGCATGGTCTACGTCGGCTTCGCGCGATAGTGCTGCTGTGGCATACACCTGGCCATTGGCCGGGTTCACAATGTTTGTGGTTTCTCCACTTTGGGCGTCTACAAATGAACCGTTCACAAAGTTGCGGAATGTCTTCATGTGCCTCATCTTGACATATTTGCATTTCGCCGTTGGCACAGTACTGTGGCGCTATGGCAACACGTGTGGATTTACTTGATTTGCCAGCGGTATCGCCTCGCGCCTTGCGCTCGCAGAAAGACCGCACCGAGCATTTACAGGAACTACGTGACCTTGCCCAAGCGACGTGGCTAGCCAAAGGCGACATTGGCTACACCATCTTGAAATACGAAGATGTTGTTGCCATGTTGCGCGACAAACGCTGGCACAGCGCAGTGGGTCTCATTGTTGAGTTAAACCCCGACATCACTCCGGAGTTTCGGGCCCGGCGACGCGAATCCATACTGTCTGCTGAAGGCGACACTCATGTGCGCCTGCGCCGCTTAGTTGCTCCTGCTTTTTCGCCTCGTAATGCCGACGCTTTGCGCCCCTTCATGCGCGAAGTCATGAATGATCTGCTGAACAACGTCACTGAATCTGGCAGCAGTGATTTCGCCCTCGACATCTGCAACCCGTACCCCATTCCCATTATTTGCGAGTTGCTGGGTGCACCACGGTCTGACTGGGAACTTTTTAGCCGCTGGGCCAGCGATATTTTGCGCGTCTTTGACAACAACTTGAAAAACGACATTCCGCTCATCATCGCGGCCCAAGACGAACTCGATGCCTACACGCGTGATCTCATTACCGCGCGTCGCAAATCACCAAAAGATGATCTGCTCTCGAGTCTCATAAGCGCAGAGGAACAAGGCGACAAACTCTCGAACGACGAGCTTGTCATGATGGTTGAAGCAGTCATCATTGGCGGCACAGACACCACGCGCAATCAACTTGGTCTCGCAGTTGCCCTGCTCGCCAATCACCCTGACGAATGGCATCGCGTTGCAACACAACCCGAGCATGCACAACGTCTTATTGAGGAAGTGATGCGCATCAACGGCGCAGTGCGCGCAACTGGTCGCCTTGCATCACAAGACATTGAATACAAAGACATCCTCTTTCCTCAAGGGACCCTCATCTTCCCGAGCCTCGCGACAGGCAACTTCGATGGCGATGTTTTCAACAATCCCGAACAACTCCTCACGAATCGCACCGACTCGCACTCGCCACAACTCACTTTCGGGTCGGGCATTCACTACTGTCTTGGCGCTTCACTTGCTCGAGCAGAGCTTCAAGAAGCCTTGCCACTTATTGCTGCACGCATGCCGCACATTGAAATATCTGGCCCCGTGCGTTACAAGGTCGCCACTGCAGGAATTTATGGCCCCGATTCGCTTCCAGTGACATTTACCCCCACTCCCCCTCTGATTTTGTAAATCTCTGCATTTGAGTCGGGGATGATGGCTTCTCGCCACGTATCTTTGAGGCATGGGGAATAGTTCGACATCTAAAAACATCAAGCTCGGGTACAACACTGGCTACTGGGGTAGCGGGCCTCCCAGTGGGGCTCTTGAAGGAATCAAGGAAGCCGACCGTTTAGGTTTCGACAGCGTGTGGACCGCCGAAGCGTACGGAAGTGATGCACTCACTCCCCTTGCATGGTGGGGTGCACAAACACAAAATGTTCGACTCGGTACTGGCATCATTCAAATGAGCGCTCGTACTCCATCGGCTACCGCAATGGCAGCGATGACCATCGACCACCTCAGCAACGGTCGTTTCATTCTTGGCCTCGGTGCGTCGGGCCCACAAGTGGTGGAAGGTTGGTACGGCCAGCCGTATCCCAAGCCACTTGCTCGCACGCGTGAATACATTGAGGTTGTACGCAGCATTTTGAAGCGCGATAAACCCATCGATTTTCACGGCGAGTTCTTCGACATTCCATTACGTGGTGGTTCAGGTTTAGGAAAACCACTGAAGAGTACGGTTCACCCTTTGCGCAAAGACATTCCTATTTTCCTCGGCGCTGAAGGCCCGAAGAACGTTGCGCTTGCGGGTGAAATTTGCGACGGCTGGCTACCACTCTTTTTCTCTCCGAAAGAAGACGCTTTTTACCGCAAGTGCCTTGCTGAAGGTTTTGCAAAGAGCGGTGAAGAGGGAAAATCAGATCGATTCGAAGTTGCTTCCGGCGTCATGCTTATTCCTGGCGACGATGTTGAGGCATGTGCCAACTTCGTACGCCCATTCCTTGCTCTCTACGCCGGCGGCATGGGAGCACGCGGCGCCAACTTCCACTTTGAAGTGTTTGCTCGCATGGGTTACGAAGATGTTGCGCTGAAAGTGCAGGAACTCTATTTAGCCGGCAAGAAGGAAGAAGCTGCGGCGTCTATTCCATTGTCAATGGTGGAAGATGTGGCACTTGTTGGACCCATCGACAAGATCAAAGATGAAATGGCCAAGTGGCGAGAAACATGCATCACCACTTTCCTCATTAGCGGTCCGCCACAGGTGCTTGAAACTTATGCAGAACTTGTAGCCGGCTAAACGCTGACACATGCCCCAATGACCGACGCTGCAACGAATTCATTTGACGACTTTCGGCCACACTCTCACACACCCGGAAGTGCCCGCGCTGCTTTAGCTTCCCCACGTTTTCGCCTCATGTTCACAGGTGCATTTCTGTCGAACATCGGTACATGGATGCAAAATGTGGTTCTTCCTGCGTACATCTATCACCGCACAGGTAAAGCTTCACTCGTTGGCCTACTTGTTTTTGCACAACTTGGGCCAATGCTCATTCTTTCCATTCCGGCCGGTGTCATTGCCGACAAATTTGACCGCCGCAAATGGCTCATAGCAACACAAACGGTGCAGTTATTTTTTTCACTCATGATGTTTCCACTTGCGGCGAACGATGCAGCAATTTGGTTGCTGTTCCTCATGCAATGCGGTGTTGGTGTGGGCAATGCTTTGAATGCCCCAGCATGGTCTGCATCGCTTCCTACCCTTGTTCCGCCTCAAGACTTATCTGGCGCCATCGCATTAAATTCAACGCTTATCAATGGGTCACGAGTTATTGGACCCATCATTGTTGCCGTGCTCTCCGCTTGGGGAATCACCACATCGCAGGTCTTTCTCATTAATGCCATTACCTACCTCTTCGTCATAGGGGCATTGCTCAGAGTTCACTTACCTGTTCTTCAAAGTTTCGTCTCTGAACCAGGTTGGCGTCAGTTCACTGCTGGGTTAAAGATTGCCCGCGAACGCACGGAAATTAATCGACTCCTCATTTCTCTTACCACTTTTTCTTTTCTTTCATTGCCTTATGTCGGCCTCTTCCCCGCCGTTGCCTCGCTGAACTTCGGTATCGACGAGGGCGCTCCTGTTTATAAATGGCTTTACGCGACATGGGGCCTTGGCGCTGCATTAGGCGGCCTCGCCATTGGCACCCTTTTTGTGAAGGCCGACAAACGCAAAATTATTCAATATGGGTTTGCATCATTTGCTGTGTGCTTGTTCTTCTTTGCTATTGCACGCACACCAATTCAAGCTTTCATTGTTGGCTTTTTCTTAGGAGTTGCCTACTTTGGTACCACTACATCGATGATGACCATTTTGCAGTCACGCCTGGCACCAAACGAACGAGGTCGGGTGATGGCGTTGTGGTTTATGGCCTTTGGCGGAACGGTCCCCCTCGGCAATCTTGTGTTTGGGCCAGTCATCGACCATTTCGGTGCTCGTTGGGTTCTCGTCGGTGGCGCTATTTGGTCACTGTTCCTTGCTTGGTGGTGCAATATCGAATCTGTCGATGCGCGTAAGAACTTAGGGTCCGAGAAGTAACTGAGTAACTGCCTCTAAACCTGCAACACGCGAGCCTTTTAAAAGAATCGCAGTGTTCGCAGAACGCTTTTGCAAGAGTTCATACACCTCTGCATATGTTTCGTAACTCGGTAAGCCGTACAGCTCGGTGCGAAATGCAATCACCTCAATTCCTAGATCTTTAGCCAGTTGCGCAATATTCTTGTGCTGCATTTCTGCATCAGATATTTCTGCCATGACGCCAAGTACTGCAATGCGATGATCTGCTGTCATGCTCGACAACGTAACTAGCGCGGCCGACATTGATGTTGGGCTTGCGTTGTAAGAATCGTCTAGCAACACGCCGTTGACAAAGGAATGCACCTGCATTCTCATTGGAGACATTGAAGTTGATGCAATTGCCTCTAATCCTTCGGAAACAGGAACACCACACAAAGCACCTACCAACACGGCTGCAGCGGCATTACTCGCCATGTGTCGGCCCGGCACAGCCAGCGTGCAACTTCCACTTCCCCATTGTGAAGCCAGGTGGAACGAAGCGCACCCGTCACCGTTCATGGCGAGATCTGAAATGTGCATATCGGCATCGGCACCGGTTCCGTAAGTAAAAGAAGCGGCACTGGTCTTGTTGTGCATGGCTACAACGAGCGCATCGTCGGCATTTAAAACAGCAAAACCATCTGCGGGTAACGACTCAACGAGTTCAGCCTTTGCTTGGGCAACACCCTCAACACCACCAACCCTCTCACTATGCGACTCACCTACGGCGGTGATGACACCAATATGTGGTTGCACTAAAGCAGCGAGCCGAGCTATTTCACCAAAGCCACGCATCCCCATCTCCACCACAAGGGCCTGAGTGAGTTCAGGCGCATTGAGCAACGTCACTGGCACACCTTGGTCGTTGTTCAACGATTTCTCACTTGCGCCAACTACGAACTGAGTTGCCAATACCGAAGCAATAAAATCTTTGGTGGAAGTTTTCCCCACCGACCCTGTGATGCCTATCACGCGTTTCTCTACAGTTGACCGCACATGCTCTCGAGCCCACTTCCCTAGTGCAGTGAGTGCAACAGCAGTATCGGCCACAACAATTTGCGGAACAGTGCACCCCAACACTTCCCGAGATACCAAAACTGCAGCGGCACCTGCCTGAACTGCATCGAGTACAAAATGATGACCATCGCGTTGCGCAATAATGGCAACGAAGAGATTTCCGGGCGACACTTGGCGAGAGTCATACGACACGCCATGTGCCACCAGACCACTTTCGACCGCGCCAATGACGGAAGCGTTCACAACACCTGCAACTTCAGCAAGGGGAATACGCATGCCCCAAAGATACTGCTCTGTAGCGAGAGAAGTCGCGAGTGCGATAAAACTCTCGCCACGCGTGTACCGTCGGGGGAAGAAATATGAACGCTCCTAGCCGCATTCCTCTTATTGTTCTCTTTGGTGGCGAGTCCGCAGAACACGACGTCAGTTGCGTGACAGCTGCTCATGTCATCGCTGCTGCAAATGCCGAGAAATACGACATCACCACCATCGGCATCACCAGAGCCGGCATGTGGAACCTTGTCGTTCCCTCAAGTGATGAACTTGCTGAAGGTCGTTTATCTACTTCTGGAACACCGACGAATTTGCAAACAGTGATTTCACTCCTCGAACAATGCGTTGTGTTGCCATTACTCCACGGCCCACTCGGCGAAGACGGAACTGTGCAAGGCATGCTTGAGCTTGCCAACATTGCTTACGTTGGTTCGGGAGTTTTGTCGAGCGCAATATGCATGGACAAAGTTGTGAGCAAGCAAATTCTTCAATACAACAATGTTGAACAGCCTGCTTTTGTCGCACTACGCGATGGCGAATGCACACCTGCCGACATCGATGCCGCCATCGACCAACTTGGCTTTCCCATTTTTTTAAAGCCAGCCAATATGGGTTCTTCTGTCGGAGTCAGCAGGGTGATGCATCGCGAAGATTTTATGACTGCACTCCATTTGGCGTTTCAATACGATGAATGGGCAATTTGCGAGGAATTTATTTCTGGTCGAGAAATTGAAGTTGCGGTTCTAGGAAATATGGAACCCATTGCTTCTGTGCCTGGTGAAATTGTGCCTGCAGGCGAGTTCTACGACTACAAAGATAAATACGTGAACAACATCGCCACATTGCACATTCCTGCACTGCTGAGCGCAGAGCAAGCTCAAGAAGTGCGTGAAAAGGCCATAAATATCTATAAAGCTCTACGTTGCGACGGTCTGGCTCGTGTCGATTTTTTCTTCGACGAATCAACCTCACGCTTCTTATGCAATGAAGTCAACACAATTCCCGGGTTCACACCCATTTCCATGTATCCAAAGCTGTGGGAACAATCCGGCATCTCTTACAGCGATCTCATCGACAGACTCATTGAGCTTGCCTTCGACCGACACACACGCCGTCGACGCCACACCAGTCACTAAGGGGTCAGTGCGGCTCGTAAAAAATCGAGCAGTTCACGTCGTAACGTGCGCAGTGCCACCGTTGTGGGTTGCCACCCCACCGCACGCAATGCCACCGGCTCTGTAGCTACACCCACCACAGTGGAGTACACAAAGGCCAACAACAAATGTGGGTCGGCTCGGCGCAGTCTTCCTTCATTCATCTCTTTTTCTAAATAGAGAGCTGCCATGTCGATGAGTGGAGACACTTTCTCGATGAGCGCTTCACTCAGCGCCGGTGGCAGGCGGTTCAACTCGCGAATGAGACCCAAGAGCGCCGGGCGTCGAATGGCAGGGCGGAATACTGCGGTTACTGTTGCTTCAATCCGTGCGAAACCATGTGGTGCCGATCGAATAGCCGCACCAATTTCCAACACAAGTTCATCGGCCACGCGCTGCATGACCGCAACGGCCAGTTCCTCTTTACTCACGAACCAATAGAGCACCGTTTGTTTCGCCACCCCCACTGCTCGGGCAATATCGTCGAGGCTCGTTGCGTCGACCCCTCCAGATCCGAAGAGGTCGAGGGCGGCATCAAGAATCCGCTCCCGCGTGGGTTGAGCATGTTTTTTGCGTATTTCTGGCATATTTCCCCACTTTCCCGTTCGCCTCTACCAAATGGTAGAGGAATGTGCTAGAAAAGTCTCGCATGATTGCTGAATCTCTATCGGGGCGCAAGATCGCCATCACCGGATCCACCGGATTCGTGGGTACCGCCCTCGTGGAACGTCTCTTACGCAGCGCCCCTGGCTCTGAGCTCTTTCTCATTATTCGTGGCGGTCGCCGCGGCGCAGCCTCTCGAGTGAAGCGTGAAATTCTTAGCAACGATGCCTTCGACCGCTTACGCGACATGCATGCCAACAGTGCGGAATCTTTTGATGCAATGACCGCACGGCGCGTACACGCTCTCGATGGCGACATTTCCGTCGATGGCTTATTGCTCAATGAAACCGATCGTGCACTACTTGCATCGTGCGACATTATTATTCACTCGGCTGCTGCGGTGTCGTTCGACTCCCCACTCGACTCTGCCGTGGAAGTCAACCTCTTAGGCCCCACTCGACTCGCAGCTCTGCTGAATGAACTGCACCCAAGTGCAACCAACCTGCCACACCTAGTTGCAGTAAGTACCTGTTATGTAGCGGGCAATAGGCGCGGAACAGCACCCGAGCAACTGGTCTCAGAAGGTCCTTTCGACATTGGGTTAAGTTGGAAAGCAGAAGTTGCTTCGGCTCGGCGCTTGCGCAGCGATGTTGAAGCTGCAAGTCGCACACCAAAAGTTCTGGAAGGTTTTCGCAAAGGTGCACGCCGCGAACTAGGAGCAGCTGGTGCTCCAGCACTTGCTGCAAAAACTGAACAGTTGCGTGAACGTTGGGTCAGTAGCGAGCTCGTACAAGCAGGTCGCTCTCGTGCCGCAAGCGTGGGATGGCCCGATGCGTATGCATTCACCAAAGCTCTTGGCGAACAAGCTCTTACAGAAACAAAAGGTGCACTTCCCGTCAACATTGTGCGCCCCTCCATTATTGAGTCGGCTGTTCTGGAACCAAAGCCGGGCTGGATTCGTGGCTTTCGCATGGCTGAGCCCGTCATCATCTCGTATGCACGTGGGCTCTTGCGCGAATTCCCAGGTGTACCCGAAGGCACTGTTGACGTGATTCCCGTTGACCTAGTTGTTGCAGCCATCATTGCCGTTGCAGCAGCGGGCCCCGTGAAGTCTCCGTACATCACTCAAGTTGCTTCCGGAAGCACCAACCCCTTGCGTTACAGCGATCTTGTGAACAACGTGCGCGATTGGTTTACCGAACACCCCATTTACGATGCAGAAGGCCAGCCAATTGTTGTACCCGATTGGCGCTTTCCAGGGCGCGGACGTGTGCAACAACAACTCTCGCGTGCAAAAACTGCAATCACGCAAGGTGAGCGCGTACTCCAAGCACTTCCCTTGCGTGGAGCGCAAGCCGCATGGTCGGCAAAACTCGATGAGAAGCGCATTGAAGTAGAGCGCGCACTGGAATATGTCCAGCTCTACGGTCTTTATACCGAGTGCGAAGCCATTTATAGCATCGACAACTTGCTCTCGCTGTGGAACGATCTCGATCAAAAAGATCAACAAGATTTTTGCTTTGACCCTCGTGTAGTGAATTGGGACCACTACGTCAAAGAAGTGCACCTTCCTTCCGTGGTCGACCATGCCCGCGTGAAAATGACCCCGGGAAAAACAAAAACCGACCGTGCCGCACGGTTGCGTGCAAATGTCCTTTCTCCCGATCGTAAAGTTGCAGCATTTGACCTCGAGAACACGCTGATTGCTTCAAACGTTGTTGAAAGTTACTCATGGCTCGCCACACGCCACCTCAATAATGCGGAACGCACGCGCTACTTCCTGCGCACCATGAAAGAAGCCCCCACTCTTTTATCAATGGACCGCAAAGACAGAAGTGACTTCCTGCGCTACTTCTATAGGCGCTACGAAGACGCACCAGTTGAACAAATTGCAATTGATGCTCGACAGATGATGACCGACGTCATCATCGCGAAATCATTTCCTGCCGCAATTCGTCGCGTGCGCGAGCATCGTGCCCTTGGTCATAAAACCATTCTCATTACCGGAGCACTCACTTTTAATGTTGAAGGCTTGCGACCGCTGTTCGATGAAATTGTTGGAGCAGAGATGTCGATTCGTCCTGATGGCACCTATAGCGGCCAACTCACCAAAGCACCACCGACTGGCGAAACTCGCGCCCAAGTACTTGCCGATTACTGCGCCTCTCTTGGTGTGCACCTCGATGACTGCGTCGCCTATGCCGACTCCACATCAGACTTGCCACTGCTTGAAGCAGTAGGGCACCCCGTTGCCGTGAACCCTGAAACTCGCCTTGCATCTATTGCCCGTAAACGCGGATGGTTGGTTGAAGATTGGGTAAAAGCAGCGGGCGCTCCAAAACGTATCTTGCCTTTTGCCCCTCTCATGAATGAGCGCCAACGATGAAGGCACTACGCGTTGACCGCAGCACTGGACGCTTCATGTTGGCCCGTTTGGTGTCGGGTATCGACACTGGCACCGCAGCAAAAATTGGCCCGCTCACACTCGCCAACTGCGAGCCACCCACGCTTGTAAATAATGAATGGCAACGTGTACACCCACTGCTCACCGGCATTTGCGGAAGCGACCTTGCCACTGTGGAAGGTCACGCATCTACCTATTTTGAACATTGGGTGAGTTTTCCCTTTGTGCCTGGGCACGAAATTGTTGGCACTCTCGACAGCGGTGAGCGCGTGGTCATTGAACCCGTCCTTGGTCATGCCGCACGCGGTGCCGAACTCCCCTTCCCCGATGCGGCACCAGGTGATGGCGACGACTACGCCCATTTGGCGATGCCGCCATTAGAGCCAGGTATCCAAATTGGATTTTGTAACTCCACTGGCGGCGGATGGGCCACCGAGCTCATTGCACACGCATCACAAATTCATACCATTGCAAGCGACATGCCCGATGAACGCGCTGTTCTTGTAGAACCAGTTGCTGGCGGCATTCATGCCGCACTCTTAGCAATATCTCATGCGGCAAAAACCGAAGCTCCAATATTTGCAGTTTTGGGCGCGGGCACAATGGGCCTATGCGCAATTGCTGCTTTGCGCAAGTACTCCCCACACGCAACCATCATTGTCGGTGCTCGCTACCCCGCTCAAACGCAACTCGCAAAAATGTTTGGTGCAACTTCCGTTGTGAAACCCGATGAACTCATGCGTGCGGTACGACACGCAACGGGTTGCCATGTAGTTGGCGATTATCTTTCCTCGGGTGCTCACGTCACCATCGACGCTGTAGGCAATAGCGACAGCATTGCGTTGTCACTACGCATGACACGCCCGCGTGGACGCATTGTTCTTATGGGAATGCCCAGTGAAGTCACTGTCGATCTCACCGGGTTGTGGCACCGCGAAACCCAGGTCATGGGTGCATACACCTACGGCACCGAGACCTTTCCGAATGGAGCACGCAAGCGCACATTTCTTCTTGCTATTGAACTCGCAAATGAAATACACGCAGAGCAAATGCTCTCGGCCACCTACCCGTTATCTGAATATCAACAAGCACTGCGCCATGCCTCTGAGGCAGGTGCACGAGGAGCCATCAAAGTGGCCTTCGATATGCGACAGGAGAAATTGCGCTAATGCCACGTCCAGGATTCGTACTCGATGTAGACCGCTCAACACCACCAATCCTCTTTTGGCGTGGTGAGAACTATTCACTTGAAAAACTGCCAGCCGACCGTTCACGAGTTATTTATGCTCCTGAACCTGAAGCTGCCATCGAAGATATTGACTCTGCAATTCGTCATGCATTGTTGAACCCCATTGAAATGGACCCACTGCCAACGCTCTTATTCCCTGGCATGAAACTCACCATTGCATTCGACGACATCTCTTTGCCTCTACCGAAGATGACACGCCCCGATATTCGTCAACGTGTTATTGAATCGGTACTCGACCTCGCAGCAGAAGCTGGTGTTGACGACGTCCACATCATCGCGGCGCTTGCCCTCCATCGCCGTATGACTGAAGACGAACTACGACACATGCTGGGCGATCGCGTTTACGACGCCTTTGCGCCACGAGGCATGTTGTACCAACACGATGCTGAAGACCCAGACAACATGGCGCTTCTTGGTGAAACTCCTCAAGGAGAAGAAGTAGAAATTAACAAGCGTGCTGCAGAAAGCGACTTGTTGGTTTATGTCAACATCAACCTTGTTGCCATGGATGGTGGCTGGAAGAGCACCGCAACAGGGCTCTCGTCGTACCGCTCACTACGCCACCATCACAATACGCACACCATGGAAAACAGCCGTTCGTTCATGGATCAGCACAAGAGCGAGTTGCACAAGAGCAACTGGCGCATGGGCGAGATTATGAAGAAGCATGGTCCAAAAATTTTCCAAATTGAGACCACGGTCAATAACGACACCTTTCCTTCAGCATTTAACTTTCTTGGAAAGCGTGAGTGGGAATGGAATGCTCGCGACCGCGCCAAGTTTGTTGCATCTTCAGCAGCTCTTAGCCGCACACCAGCTCGCATGCGCCGCAATATTTTTCAGTCCATCGAGGCGCCACATCAAATGACAAGCATTCAGGCAGGTGAAGTAGAGGCAGTTCACAAAGTGACCACTGCCAATGTCTACCGCCAACAGCTTGTTGAGGTACAGGGCCAAACCGACATTCTCACAATGGGAATCCCGTTCATTTGTCCGTACAACGTCAACTCCATCATGAACCCCATCTTGGTGATGTGTACCGGTCTTGGTTATTTCTTCAACCTGTACCGCAACAAGCCGCTCGTACGTGAAGGCGGTGTCATCATCATGACCCACCCCACCACCAACGAATTCCACCCAGTACACCATCCGAGTTACATCGACTTCTTCGAACAAGTGCTCACCGAAACAACTGTGCCAAGCGAACTAGAAGCACGCTTTGAAAAGAAGTTTGCTGAAGATGAGTGGTACAAGCATCTGTATCGAACAGGAAATGCATACCACGGCGTTCACCCGTTTTACATGTGGTACTGGGGCAGTCATGCCCTTCAACACTGTGGCAAGGTCATCATTGTCGGTGGCGATGCCCCCACCATTCGTCGACTTGGCTTTACACCTGCGTCAACTTTTAATGATGCTCTTGAAATTGCCAGTGATGTTGTGGGTCGTTCACCCACCATCACTCACTTTCATACCCCACCCATCATGATTGCCGATGTGAAATAAGAGTGTTGCGCAGTGGCAAATAATTACCCCCAATTCAAAAGCCGCTCGGAAGCGGCACGACGCGTGTTGCAAAAAGGCGCGCGTGGTATTGCCAGCATCGAGAAAATTGCATTTAAAGGCGTGGCATTTTGGCGCCGCGCCGGATTTCCTTTCCGCGCCCCTTCAGTTCCACGCGGAGTGAGCGTTCCACCCAAAGAGCCACATCTTGGCGCTTACTTCGACACCTCATTTGCCCGCAAGCCAGCCGCTCGTGCAGTTCGGCGTATTTTGGTTGCCGGCCCTGTTACCGCAATGGTGAAGTTTCTGGCGCGTCCCAAAGTTGAAGGAATTGATCGCTTAAGTGACTTGGCAAAGCGAACCGATGTAGGCGGAGTAATTTTTGCGCCTAACCATCATTCACATATTGATACCCCACTCATGACCACCGCGGTTCCTTCTCCTTGGAATGACCGTTTAGTAGTTGCCGCAGCAGCCGACTATTTTTTCGACAAGCGCACGAAAGGCACCATTGCTGCACTCGCGCTTAATGCATTTCCTATTGACCGCGAAACAACAAGCCGCAAATCGTCCGACGAGTTGCGTGCACTTCTCGCTCGCGACTGGAGCGTGGTCATTTACCCCGAGGGCGGTCGCTCGCCAGATGGTTGGGGTCAAGACTTCAAAGCTGGCGCTGCCTACTTAAGTATCAAAACTGGTTCACCAGTAGTACCAGTATTCATTGACGGAACCGGTTCCGTTTTTGGAAAAGGAATGAAACGCCCACGTCGTGGCCATGTGCGAGTCATTTTTGGTGCACCACTTTTCCCTGAAGAAAACGACAACACACGCAGGTTCAACGAACGCATTGAAAAGGCCGTCACTCTTCTTGGCGATGAATCACTCACCGATTTTTGGACATCACGTCAACGGGCAGCAGCGGGTCGTTCCACTGCACTCACCGGGCCTGAATACTCAGGCTGGAGGCGCCAATGGAGCCTGTATGAGCACCGCAAGATGGGCGCAGCAGGCCAACGACGCCGACAAAAACGGCGCTGGCCAAACCTTGGCTAACAAATTCCCTTTACGCTCTGACACATGGATTGGCTGACATGGCAACAGGGTGCAGCAATCGCGGCATCAAGCGCAACAGCATCGTTTGGTGTTCAGCGCTTGGCAATTTCATCTACTCAAGACTCCTCAGTTGCCACAAAAGTTCAATCACATTTCATTGCAGCTACAAAAGAGATCGCCTTTGTATCGGGTTTATATACGTTGTGGCGCCTGGCCCGCGTGCTTCCGCTCGACCAATCGATTGGCGCAATTGACCGTGGCCGTACTCTCCAAAATTTTCAACGAGAGATCTTTCTTCCCTCTGAACTTTCCTTACAAAAATTTGTTCTGGAACACGAATGGTTAGCCCAACTGTCCAACTCTTACTACGCCATTGCACATGTTCCTGTGCTGCTTCTCTTTTTGGTATGGCTTTTTGCCTTTCACAGAAGCGCATACCCTCAATGGAGAAACGGTCTTGCGCTACTCACTGCCATGTGTTTAGCGTTGCGATTCATTCGCGTTGCCCCACCGCGCTTTTTCCCTGAGCTCGGCTACATCGACCTCTCCACACGATACGGAATGTCTATTTATGGACCCGTTGGCAAAGGAGTCTCTGACCAGTTTGCTGCCATGCCATCAATTCATGTTGGCTGGGCAGCTGTGGTGTCGTTAGGGGTTGTGGCGGCAAGCACAAGTAAGTGGCGATGGCTTGCTCTCTTTCATGTTTTGGCAACCATATTTGTTGTGTCAGCAACCGGAAATCATTGGTGGCTCGATGGGCTCGTTGCTATTGCGCTTCTTGGCATTGCCCTGTGGGCCGATGAAAGATTTATCCGGCCCAGGCGGGAATAATGATGCTTTGCCCAGCAAACAGTTTGACGTCTGCTTGCGAATACCAACCATTGGCCGTCATGATGGCTGCCATTTTTACGCAAAACACTGAACCGATTTTGGACAATGAATCGCCGGGCGCAACCTCATATGTTCCTGCCGGACGAGACCCACAACCTTTAGAGCTTGGTCCTTGTGGAGGCAACGTGGTGTTGGCAATTGCCTGAGCAGAGGTGCTTTTTGCCGTAGGTGGAATTTTCATGCTCTGCGTGGGAAGTGGAAATTGAGAAATAGAAACCCAGCCGTTGTACATGAGCAACTCTTCTACGCTGACGCCATAGGAACTGGCTACCTTGATGGGCGAATCACCAGGAATCACGACGTATTCCTGCTCGTATCCCACCGAACCAACTGGCAATGTTGTGCTGACGCCCGGGGCAGTAGTAATGACCGGAGGAATGGTGGCGAAGTCTGTTGCCCCTACAGGCACAACAGTTGTTGCACTACCAGCAACATCTTGACTACACGCACTGACCGCAAGAACCATGAGTGGTGTCAAAAAAACACCGAGAACTACTGGCACCCAGCGTCGCTGCAATTGCACAGTTTCTAGTTCACGTTCTTGCACAGCCTCAATCTTACGCAAGAGGCCGTGCAGTAGGTGCTATGGGGTAGGGCAAATGTGTTTCTCCCATGAGGAACGCGTCAACTCCGGCCGCACATGCACGACCTTCTGCTATTGCCCACACAATAAGACTTTGTCCACGACCCATATCGCCGGCCACAAACACTCCATCGGCAGATGTTTTGTAATGATCATCACGCGCAACGTTTCCGCGATCGTCGTAGTTCAAACCCATTTGATCGAGCCAAGAACCTTTTTCTGGACCCACAAAACCAAGTGCAAGAAGCACGAGGTCGGCAGGAATTTCTTGATCGGAACCAGGAACTTTTTCAAACTTCCCGTTCTTCATCTCTACTTCATGAATGAGAAGCGCACGAACGTTGCCCTGACCATCGTCGAGGAAACGTTCAGTGTTCACGCTGAATACGCGCTCACCGCCTTCTTCATGTGCGCTCGAAACGCGATACACAAGGCTCCACTGTGGCCAAGGGTTGTTACCAGCACGCTCTTCTGGTGGGCGCGGCATAATTTCTAGCTGCGTCACAGACTGTGCACCATGACGATGCGATGTACCCAAACAGTCGGCACCCGTATCGCCACCACCAATAATGATGACGTTTTTACCTGCAGCAGAAATAGGTGACTCTGCAAAGTCGCCCTCTTGCACCTTGTTGGCCAATGGCAAAAATTCCATTGCCTGATAGATGCCATTGAGTTCACGACCAGGTACCGGCAAATCACGCCATGCAGTTGCCCCACATGCAAGAACCACAGCGTCGTGAGTTGCGCGAAGTACTTCTACGTCGATGACCCCACCCACGTCTGCATTCACGCGAAACTCGGTTCCTTCTTCACGCATTTGCTCTAACCGACGGTCAATGTGATGCTTTTCCATCTTGAATTCAGGAATGCCATAGCGCAAGAGTCCGCCAATACGATCATCTCTTTCCAATACCACCACGTCGTGGCCAGCACGCGTGAGTTGTTGTGCAGCAGCCAAACCAGCAGGCCCGCTTCCAATAACAGCTACACGCTTGCCTGTTTTTACCGATGGTTTTTGTGGAACAACCCAACCTTCATTCCATGCATGGTCGATAATCTCTACTTCTACTTGCTTAATAGCAACTGGTTGCGCATTAATGCCAAGAACACATGCCGACTCGCACGGTGCCGGGCACAGCCGACCCGTGAATTCGGGGAAGTTGTTGGTGGCATGCAAGCGGTCAATGGCATCGCGCCAATGATTGCGATACACCAAGTCATTCCAGTCGGGAATGAGGTTTCCTAGTGGGCACCCGTTGTTGCAAAAAGGAATACCGCAGTCCATGCAACGGCCAGCTTGATGCTTCAGAGCTTCCTTATCGAAAGGCTCATACACCTCTTTCCAGTCGCGCAAGCGAACCGGAACAGAGCGGCGTTGTGGACCTTGACGATCCCACTTTAAAAATCCTGTTGCCTCACCCATGGGCTACCTCCATGATTCGTTTGTTGGTTTCTTCCTCATTCAGACCCTCAGACTTTGCCTGAGCAATTGCCCCAAGAACATTGCGGTAATCACGTGGCATTACCTTGCGAATTTTCGATGTTTCCACATTCCATGAGTTCAAGAGGCGTTGCCCCACTTCTGAACCTGTGTACTCCACATGTTTTTCTATTGTTGACTTCAACCATTCCAGGTCGGTGTCATCAAGTGGTTCAATTTCCACAAGTTCATAGTTCACTCGAGACGCAAATTCTCCGTCGCGGTCGTAAACGTAGGCAATTCCACCCGACATACCTGCAGCAAAGTTACGGCCTGTGGCACCAAGTACCACCACGCGTCCACCGGTCATATATTCACAACCGTGATCGCCAACACCTTCAACAACAGCTATGGCGCCTGAGTTGCGCACACAGAATCGCTCGCCCACCATGCCGCGCAAGTAAATTTCTCCGCTTGTTGCACCGTAGCCAATAACGTTTCCAGCAATGACGTTGTCTTCAGCAACAAATGTTGCTGCATCACTTGGGCGAACAATGAGTCGACCGCCCGACAAGCCTTTACCTAGGTAGTCATTCGAATCGCCAACGAGTCGCATTTCAATACCGCGTGGCACAAATGCACCAAAAGATTGACCTGCAGAACCTGTGAATTCAATAGCAATAGTGGCATCGGCAAGACCAGCACCACCCCACTTCTTCGTGAGAGCACTACCCAACATGGTGCCAACGGTTCGGTTGACGTTGCGGATGGGGAAAGACAACTGCACAGGAGTTCCTTTTTCCAAAGCATCTTTGCTCGCAGTAATGAGTTGCATATCGAGCGCTTCTTCTAAACCGTGCTCTTGCATCACGCTGTGATGCCTTGTTTGGTTGTACGGGTTCTCTGGCACGGCGAGAAGTGGCGAGATATCGAGCCCTTCTACTTTCCAGTGATCTATTGCTTCAACTGCATCGATGAATTCAACATGGCCAACCGCCTCTTGAATACTGCGGAATCCCATCGCTGCCAGATACTCACGAACTTCTTCAGCAATGAATTCAAAGAAGTTGGTAACGAATTCTGGCTTGCCGCTAAAACGCGCGCGCAATTCAGGGTTCTGTGTTGCAATACCTACTGGGCATGTATCGAGATGACATACACGCATCATGATGCAACCACTCACCACAAGCGGCGCTGTTGCAAAGCCGAACTCTTCAGCACCGAGCAATGCAGCAATTACTACGTCGCGGCCAGTTTTCATTTGACCATCTGCTTGCACAACAATGCGGTCGCGCAGACCATTGAGCATCAAGGTTTGTTGTGCTTCAGCAAGACCAAGTTCCCATGGAGCACCAGCATGCTTGAGTGAGGTCAGTGGAGATGCGCCTGTACCGCCATCATGACCAGAAATAAGCACCACGTCGGCCTTTGCCTTGCTTACACCTGCAGCAACAGTTCCTACGCCTACTTCTGCAACCAACTTCACGTGCACACGTGCTTCAGGGTTTGAATTCTTGAGGTCGTGAATGAGTTGCTTGAGATCTTCAATGGAATAGATGTCGTGGTGTGGAGGCGGGCTGATGAGACCTACACCAGGAGTACTGAACCTTGTTTTTGCAATCCACGGATACACCTTGTAACCAGGAAGTTGCCCACCTTCGCCAGGCTTGGCACCTTGTGCCATTTTAATTTGAATATCGTCGGCATTCACGAGGTATTCACTCGTTACACCAAAACGACCTGAAGCAACTTGCTTAATGGCCGAGCGCTTTGAGTCGCCGTTTGCCATTGGCGCAAAGCGCTCTGAGTCTTCGCCACCTTCACCGGTGTTGCTCTTGCCGCCAATGCGGTTCATGGCAATGGCCAAAGTTTCATGAGCCTCAGCAGAAATTGAGCCGTAGCTCATTGCGCCTGTAGAGAAACGAGCAACAATGTCGCTGACCGATTCCACTTCGCTCATGGGTACCGCGGGTCGTACTCCAGTTTTCAAATGAAAGAGCCCTCGCAATGTTGCAAGATTACGAGACTGGTCGTCGACTGCTGCTGTGTACTCTTTGAACAGGTCGTAGCGACCTGAACGCGTGCTGTGCTGAAGGCGATACACCGTCTCGGGGTTGAAGAGGTGAAACTCACCTTCGCGACGCCACTGATATTCGCCGCCTAATTCCAACATGCGATGTGATCGCTCTTCAGGACGTGAAGGATGCGCAGCACCATGACGTGCAGCAGCTTCCATAGCAATTTCGTTGAGCCCAATACCACCAAGACGCGAAACGGTTCCGGTGAAGAATTCGTCAACTAGTTCGCTAGACAGGCCAATTGCTTCGAAAATTTGTGCTCCGGTGTACGACGCAACCGTTGACACACCCATCTTCGACATCACCTTCAAAACACCTTTGCCCGACGCCTTGATGTAGTTCTTGCGTGCTTTGCTCGCATCGATGCCGCCGAGACCATGCAAACCAATGCCTTCGCCACTCAGAATCATGTCGTCAATAGATTCAAAAGCCAGATACGGGTTAATTGCAGCAGCACCAAAACCAATGAGCAATGCCATGTGATGTACTTCTCGCGCATCGCCTGTTTCCACAATGAGCCCAACGAGAGTGCGCTTTTTCTGGCGAATGAGATGATGATGAACAGCACTCGTCATGAGCAACGAAGGAATAGGCGCATGAATTTCATCTGAGTTGCGGTCAGACAAAATGATGATGCGCGCTCCATCGTCAATTGCATCTTCTACTTCACTGCGTACACGAGTGAGAGCTTCACGCAACGCTTCTCCACCACCACTGACACGAAAGAGACCGGAAATAACAGCCGACTTCAGGTGCGACAAGTTGCCATCGTCATTGATGTGAATAATGCGTGCCAGATCGTCATTGTCGATGATGGGGAAAGGCATGGCAAGTTGTCGACATGCTTCTGGCCCAGCAGAAAGAAGGTTTGCTTCTGGCCCTACTGTACGGCTCACAGCAGTAACCACTTCTTCACGAATGGCATCGAGCGGCGGGTTGGTTACTTGTGCAAACAGCTGCTGGAAATAGTCGAACAACAAACGCGGACGCTTTGACAGCACAGCAATGGGCGTATCGGTGCCCATTGAGCCAAGTGGTTCAAGACCACCTTTCGCCATTGGTGCAACAATAATTTTCAACTCTTCGTGTGTGTAACCAAACATTTGTTGACGTCGCAACACACTGTCGTGCCCGTAAACAATATGTTCACGTTCAGGAAGGTCTTCAAGTTTCACCATTCCTTGCGCAACCCACTCTTCATAAGGGGCCATTGCAGCAAGTTCTGACTTCACTTCGTCGTCGTCAATAATGCGACCCTGTGCGGTGTCAATGAGGAACATGCGGCCAGGCTGCAAGCGACCTTTTTTCACCACGCGCTCTGGAGCAATGTCAAGCACGCCCGACTCACTTGCCATGACCACGAGGTCATCGTCTGTTACCCAGTAGCGGCTTGGACGCAAACCATTGCGGTCGAGAACTGCGCCAATGACCGTGCCATCGGTGAAGGCAACGCTGGCTGGGCCATCCCATGGCTCCATGAGCGAGCCGTGGTACTCATAGAAAGCGCGCTTTTTCGCATCCATGCGATCGTTGTTTTGCCAGGCCTCAGGAATCATCATGAGAACTGCATGAGGCAATGAACGCCCAGCAAGGTGAATGACTTCCAAAGTTTCGTCGAACGACATGGAGTCGGATCCGCCAACAGTACAAATGGGGAATGCTTTTTCTAGGTCGGGAAGAAGATCGCTAGAGAGCAGCGACTCACGTGTGCGCATCCAGTTGCGGTTTCCTTGCACCGTGTTGATTTCACCGTTGTGTGCAATAAAGCGGTATGGGTGCGCAAGTGGCCACGAAGGAAACGTGTTGGTACTAAAACGACTGTGTACCAACGCAAGAGCCGACTCCATGCGCTCGTCAGACAAGTCGGGAAAGAATTCACCAAGCTCTGGCGTAGTGAACATTCCTTTGTACACCAGAGTACGTGCCGACAACGAAGGAAAATACGTTGACAACTCTTCAGGCAATTCGTGCTCTACGCGCTTACGTGCAATAAACAACTTGCGATCGAGTTCAATACCGCTCGACCCTTGCGCGTCGCTCACAAATATTTGACGCATGGTTGGCATTACTGCAAGCGCAGTTGCGCCAAGGCACGATGGGTTCACTGGCACATCGCGCCACGCAAGAACGCGCAGCTGCGATTCTGCAAAAATCTCTTCAATACGAGTAACGGCAAGAGCAACTTCACTTGCGCCTTGCGGCATGAACGCCAAGCCCACGCCGTATGCACCTGCGGCAGGAAGTTCAACACTGGCAACTGCACGACAAAATGCATCGGGAACTTGAATGAGAATGCCCGCACCGTCGCCCGTGTCGGCCTCTGCACCAGTAGCACCGCGATGTTCCATGTTGCACAAGGCACCAATACCGAGTCGCACGATGTTGTGGCTTGCAATGCCCTTCATTTGCGCAACGAAAGACACGCCGCAGGCATCGTGCTCAAAACGAGGGTCGTACAGACCACGTGCAGCAGGATAGAAATGTGAGTTGTGCGTCGACACGAACAGTCTCCAATGACTTGTAAGGGTTCTCGGCGCCGTATGTCACGCGTATCGCGACAATTCGCACCGAGAACTGCTGGATTATTCTCCACTGAGACGACGCTGGCCCAGTGATTTAATGCTATCGCCTTAGGCGGGGTCAATGAAAGCGGTTTTACGCTTTTCGAAGTTCGCTGTGACGGCTTCCACTTGGTTGGCCTTGCCAATGAGCGAGCCAATGACCCGGCGCTCCTCGGCAAATTGCTCGGCAGCTCCCGCCGCGAAAAGGCGATTCAGTAATTCCTTCGAGCCGCGTATGGCATCGGGGCTACGGTCGGCAATTTCCTGAGCCATCGCCATGGCGTCGTCAAGTGGTGTGACCGAGAGGCGTGTTGCCAAACCGAGGTCGAAGGCCTCTTGGCCAGTAAAGACACGAGCGGTGAACACGAGCTCTTTCACTACGTCGGGGCGAGCCAAACGGCTGAGCACCAATGTTCCGGTCATGTCGGGAACAAGACCCCAGTGCACTTCACGTACCGACATTTGCGTGTCGGGGTGCACAATACGAATGTCGGCGCCGAGAGCAACTTGAATGCCACCACCCAGCGCATGCCCATGAACCGCCGCAATAACAGGAACCGGAATCTCTTGCCATGCCCATGCGGCCTGTTGTCCGAGATGCGTGATGCGCCCGTCTTGCATATCTGATGCACGAGGTTCACGATTGCCATCACTTGCTCCACCAGCCATTTGCTGAAAAGAGCCGAAGTCGAGCCCGGCACAAAACGAAGAACCTTCGCCTGACAACACCACAACGCGCACATCTTTGCGTGCCTTTAACTCGTCTCCAGCTTCAACAAGACCCGCAAACATTGCACCATCGAGGGCATTGCGCTTATCGGGACGATTCAGTCGCACGTCGGCAATGCCGCCAACAACAGAAATAGTGACTCTTTTTTCGCTGCTCATATTTTCAGTCTCGCACTACCGTGCCTCACATGACACACTGAAGAGATGAAATTAAACCTCACCGCCGACGAAGTACTCACCACTACCCGCAGTGTGCGCAAGCGCCTCGATTTTGACAAGCCTGTGGCCCGTTCAGTTGTCGAAGATTGCCTACAAATTGCCCTTCAAGCCCCTACTGGCTCAAACAGCCAAGGCTGGCAGTGGATTGTTGTTGAAGATGCCGCCAAGAAAAAAGCACTTGCCGATATCTACAAAGAGAACTTTTCTATTTACGCAAAAAACCCAACGAGCGCCGGATATGCAGATGATGACCCACGCTCTGCACAAAAAGAAAAAATTACCGAATCGGCAACATATCTTGCAGAAAACTTTCACCGCGTACCACTCATGCTCGTTCCGTGCATCACAGGTCGCCTCGACAACGCATCTGTCATGCAAGGTGCATCGGCCTGGGGCTCACTTCTTCCAGCAGTGTGGTCATTCATGCTTGCTGCTCGCGAGCGTGGCATCGGTTCTGCATGGACCACCATTCACCTCATTGGCGAAGGCGAAAAGCAGGCGGCTGAAGTTCTCGGCATTCCTTTCGACAAGGTAACTCAAGGCGGGCTCTTCCCCATTGCGTACACCGTTGGAACCGACTTCAAAGTTGCCAAGCGTTTGCCACTAGATGGCATTTTGCATTGGGATAAGTGGTAATTCTTCGTTAGTCAACGAGCCGCAAACCATTCGGCGCAATAGACGGCTCGGTATAGGGCAAGTCAACAACAAACTCTGTGCGGTGAGCGGGAAATACGTGATGCGATACCAACACTGGGCGACCAGTGGTGTCTGACGTAACCCGCTCACAACGCAATACCGGTGAACCAACAGGTATGTGCAACATCGTTGCATCGTCTGGCGTTGCTGCGTCGGCACCAATGGTTTGTGTTGCTCCACTCAATGGAACATCGAGTAGTTCATAAAACGGTGACTGCTCTACATCGCGTCGCGACAAGTGTTGACCCACCTCTGCTGAACACCACACCGTCACAATGGCAAAGGGTTCACCATCGGCAAGGTTCACGCGCAACACCCGAAGAACCTGTGCAGTTCCCAACACATCTGCAATTTTTTTCGGCGCCAATTCAAAACTGAATTCCACAATGCGTCGTTGTGAGGTCACACCACTTGCGCGCATCTGTTCTTCAATGGTCGCCAATTTGCCGAGCGGTTGACGAACGGTGTCGCCAGGAACAAACCACCCGAAACCTTGTCGGGCATTCACGAGGCCCTCATCGCGCAACACTTCAAGTGCTCGTCGCACCGTGACCCGACTTGCAGAGAACTCGGCCGACAGTTCCGACTCGCTGGGCAACATCCGCCCTGCGACGTAATTGCCTGCGGCGAGGCGTTCGCGTAGGTTCTCGGCAATCTGCTGATAGCGAATGGTCCTCACTTGTATTAGAGTTGTCTACACAGCGCACATTTGCAAGTTCCGCGGGCAACCCGGCTTGCTCGAGAGAAAAGAGCCCCCATGGCCGTGTCAGCAGGAACCCCCATCTCACTCGTGAATGCCGTCTATGGCACCCTTGTGGAACGCGCAGCCCTTGGCCGCAAACGTCTTGGCCGACCATTGTCGCTCACCGAGAAAATTCTCATCAATCACCTTGTTGACCCTGCAAACCAAGAGATGGAGCGCGGCCGTAGCTACGCCGACTTCCGCCCCGACCGCGTGGCGATGCAAGACGCAACAGCCCAAATGGCCCTCTTGCAGTTCATGACCGCTGGTCTTCCTGAAACATTGGTGCCGTCAACAGTGCATTGCGATCACCTCATTATGGCCAAGACCGGTGCTCGCATCGACATGGGCATTGCCATCGATACCAACAAAGAGGTGTACGACTTCTTGCGTTCCGTCTCGGCAAAATTTGGTATTGGTTTTTGGGGCCCAGGCAGCGGCATTATTCACCAAGTTGTTCTTGAGCACTACGCATTCCCTGGCGGAATGATGATTGGCACCGACAGCCACACGCCAAACGCTGGTGGTCTTGGCATGGTGGCAATTGGTGTTGGTGGCGCCGACGCAGTTGACGTGATGACCGGCTTTCCATTCAACGTACGTTGGCCAAAAGTTATTGGCATCAAACTCACTGGCACGCTCTCGGGTTGGTCGAGTCCGAAAGATGTCATTTTGGAAGTTGCACGTGTGCTCACCGTTGAAGGTGGAACTGGCGCAATTGTTGAATACTTCGGCGACGGAGCCGACTCCATTTCTGCAACCGGCAAAGCAACAATTTGCAACATGGGTGCCGAAATTGGCGCAACGTGTTCAGTGTTTTCTTACGACCAGCACATGGCGAAATATCTTCAGGCAACAGGTCGCGCCGACATTGCTGCTGCAGCCGACAAAGTTGCCAGCGAACTGCGCCCCGACGATGGCGCACAATACGACCAACTCATTGAAATTGATCTCAATTCACTGAAGCCACTCATTAACGGACCTCACTCACCAGACCGCGCACATAAAGTTGGCGCAGGTGTAGGTGATGCTGCTCGTGAAAACAGCTGGCCGCTTGAAGTTTCTGCAGCACTTATTGGTAGTTGCACCAACTCTTCATACGAAGACATCACTCGTGCAGCTTCGGTTGCACGCCAAGCTGCAGCACGTGGCTTACGCGCAAAAACAGAGTTGCTCATTTCTCCTGGGTCTGAACAAATTCGCGCCACCATTGAACGCGACGGGCTCTTGGCAGATCTTGAAGCAATTGGCGCAACAGTTCTTGCCAATGCGTGTGGTCCTTGCATTGGTCAATGGGAACGCCATGCCGATGTCACTGCAAAACCAAACAGCATTGTGAACTCATTCAACCGCAACTTCCCGAAGCGCAACGATGGTTCAGCAAACACATTGTCGTTTGTAACAAGCCCCGACACAGTGATTGCCATTGCATTGGCAGGTCGCCTCGACTTCGACCCAACGGTTGACACCATTACCGCACCAGACGGCACCGAAGTATTGCTTGCTGCACCAGTTGGTGAAGTTCTTCCTGCAAATGGCTACGACCCCGGCGTTGACACCTTCACACAACCACCAGCAGATGGCAGCAAAATTACTGTTGCGGTGAGCCCAACATCAGATCGCTTGCAACTACTCGAGCCTTTCACTGCATGGAATGGTTCCGACTACATCGATCTTCCTGTGCTCATGAAAGCAAAGGGCAAGTGCACCACCGACCATATTTCTGCAGCAGGAAAATGGCTCACCTATCGCGGTCACTTGGAAAACATTTCTGGCAACTTGTTCATTGGTGCAATTAATGCATTCAACGGTGCAACAGGTGAAGGCAAAGACCTCACCGATGGCGGTACACGCCTCTACCCCGAAATTGCAAAACGATATTCGCAAGCTGGCATTTCGTGGTGTGCAATTGGCGACCAAAACTACGGTGAGGGTTCATCACGCGAACACGCAGCAATGGAACCACGCTTCCGTGGTGGCGTTGTTATTTTTGCTCGCTCGTTTGCTCGCATTCACGAAACAAACTTGAAGAAGCAAGGTCTTGTTCCACTAACATTCTCCGACCCTGCAACATACGAACTCATCAGCGAAGACGATCGCATTAGCGTGATGGGCCTACCACCAGTTCCTGACAAGCCCATTACTTGTCGCATCACGAAGTCCGATGGTTCCACTGTTGACTTCGAAGCAAAGCACACCTTTAGCCCCGAGCAAGTGGAATGGTTTAAAGCTGGTTCAGCGCTCAACATCGTGCGCCAAAACCTCGCCAAGAAATAGAACCTCACCCGTTATATGGGAGAGGCCTCACGCGGGGGGCGTGAGGCCTCTCAACCAAGGAACCCGATGGAGGGGGACCATCGATGGGTTCTTCACGAATCGGTCTTGGGGGAAGTCCGATTCGCTTGTTGGATATATGTTGCATCATTTCTTGCTATAACACAAGGCGAACGGCAAGATACTTGGTATCTTTTTTTGTGATGGAACTTCGCCAACTCACCAGCCTCCTCGCAATTGCCGACCATGGCTCGTTTTCCGCCGCAGCAAAGTCACTCGGAACCGTGCAATCCAACGTTTCTGCCCATATTTCGCGACTCGAAAAGGTCTTAGGCACCACCCTCATCGACCGCCAAAGCGGCCAACTCACCGACGAGGGGCTTGCCGTTGCCGAGCGCGCCCGGCGCATCGTGCACGAAATGGACGATATTGCTTCCGACATCAAAGCACGCGACGAAGAAATTACAGGCGAAACTCGCCTCGGGGTGCTTGGCACCACCGCGCGCTGGTTCATGCCGCGCCTCCTCACCTCGCTCTCGCACTCTCAACCAGGCATTCGCACCATTGTTCATGAGGGCAGCACATCGTCGCTGCTCCCTCGTCTCGCCAATGGCACCATCGATGCAGCCATTGTTCACTTACCTGTTGACGACCCAGAACTCATTACGCAACCACTCTTTTCCGAAGACATGCTGCTTCTTGCCCACTCAAAGCATGTTCTTGCCTCATACGACACCATCTCGCTCACAGAACTTGCCACCTTCCCATTGTTGTTGCCACCGCGCAGCACTGCATTTCGCCGCATCGTCGACCGCGCAGCTGCGAACAAAGGAGTGGCGTTGCAAGCCCAGGCAGAAATTGATGGTGTGCGACTACTTGCTTCTCTCGCCTTTGAAGGATTCGGCGCGGCCATTGTGCCGGCCAGTGCAATTCCTGGTTGGCTAAAAGGCGACTTCGTGCGCATTGCAGTTCCCGAACTTCCGCGCCGTGTAGTGGGTTGGGCCCAACGTCGACGCCCGCAACCCAACCGCGCCACGCGCGCCACGCTTTTAGAAGCACAAATAGTCATTGAGAAATACGGCACACGTCAACCCGGTGTGCACGTTGGCCGTGGTGCATTTCCGCTTGCGAGAAACACTGACCCGCGCGCCTAGTGTTGACGATGTCATGACACTTGCGAACGAATACGCACCTTCCATCGACCTCGTGAAGTCCATCCGTGGAGCCGCACGAGCAGATATTCGCGTACTCAATACTTTCAATCCAGACTCCCCTCGTCGCGTGGTCTGGATCAACATTGAAGAAGAAGTACGTCGTGGCGCATTGTCTGCCGATGCATGTTTAGTCATCGAAACTGCAGCAACCATTGCTTGCGATAAGCGCTACCCACTCGTCATGAGCCTTGGTTCATCAGGTGCCGACATTGTTGAAGGCATTGCTGCACTTCACGGTTGGGGTTCTGCAGCACGAGCACTCGCTCGCTGCTCTGGCATTGTTCCTACCATTCATGTTGTGACCGGGCCAGCAGTGTCGGGGCCAGCACTTCTCATTGGGCTCGCCGATTTTGTGGTGATGACCGAAGATGCCTATGCATTTGTTTCAGGGCCAACCATGGTTGCTGAATTCACTGGCGAAACCGTCAGCAACGAAGAACTCGGTGGAGCAGCAATACATGCTCGCGCCAGTGGCGTTGCATCACTCGTTGTCGCAAATGTTGAAGCGGCACATTTGGCAGTAGAACAAATATTGAGTTACCTACCGAACAGCGTTGATGAACTTCCCGAAATGGTCGAGACCGACGACCCGTTCGACCGTCTGACACCAGAAGCAGGCGACCTCATTCCTGCCACATCTACTGGTTCATACGATGTGCGCAAGGTTATTTCTGCTCTTGTTGATGATGGCGAATATTATGAACTTCGCGCTCGGTGGGCAGCAAATGTCGTCACCACCTTTGCCCGCATCGATGGCCGCGTTGTAGGCATAGTGGCCAACCAACCCGTTGTTCTTGCCGGCACTCTCGACATTCCGGCAAGCCAGAAAGCCGCCCGATTCGTGGCCTTCTGCGATGCCTTCAACATTCCCCTCATCACCTTGGTCGACACCCCAGGTTTCTACCCAGGTAAAGACTTGGAGTGGCGCGGCATGATTCGCCATGGTGCTCAACTTGTATTTGCCTACGCTCGCGCTTCCGTGCCACGTATTTGCATTATTTTGCGCAAGTCATATGGTGGCGCCTACATCGTGATGGACTCAAAAAATATGGGCAACGACGTGTGCCTGGCCTGGCCATGGGCCGAGCTCGCAGTAATGGGCGCTGGGCAAGCCGCCGCCATCTTGCAACGTCGAGCTACACCTGAAGAACGAGCAGCCTTCGAAGCCGACTACTCGGAACGGCTGCTCAACCCCTATATCGCAGCCGAGCGTGGGCTCGTCGATGGGGTCATTGAGCCTGCCGACACACGGCGTGAAATTGCATCGGCGTTGCGCGCCCTCGAGCACAAGCGCGAGCGTCTTTCGGCCCGCAAACACGACAACACGCCCCTGTAAATACCCGCACGAGGTTCTCCCATTGTGAGCCAAGGGGTCAGTTGCTCTATTCTTTCCCACGGGGAGGAAGCCCCTAATACCTAACTTAAGGAGTTCACAGATGGCCGATACCATCACGCTCACCGATGATCGCACTGGAAAAACAGTCACAGTTGCACTCACCGACGGAGTATTCAACTCGTCAGCTCTTCGCGAGCTTGACCCCGATCTACGCGTGTACGACCCAGCATTTCTCAGCACCGCTGCATGCTCATCGTCCATCACCTATCTCGATGGTGACGCAGGTATTTTGCGTTACCGTGGTTACCCCATTGAGCAACTAGCGGAAAAAAGCACGTTTCTCGAAGTTGCTTATTTGTTGTTGAACGGCGAACTCCCTACAACAGCCGAACTCGACAAATGGACCTATGACGTCACTCATCACACGTTTATTCACGAGAACATGCGTAAGCGCTTCGTTGATGGTTTCCATCACGATGCCCACCCAATGGGCATGTTTATTTCATCGCTTGCTGCCCTCGGCACTTTCTACGATGACGCCAAGGACATTTTCAACAAACAAGCTCTTGACCGCCAAACGCTGCGCCTCATTGCGAAGGTACCAACATTGGCCGCAATGGCATACCGCTTCAGCATGGGGCTCCCCTTTGTTTACCCCGATAACTCGCTCAGCTATGGCGCCAACTTCTTGAACATGATGTTCAAGATTGGTGACGATTACAAAGTAGACCCGGTTCTTGCGCGCGCGATGGATATTTTGTTCATCTTGCACGCCGACCACGAGCAGAACTGCGGCACCACCGCAATGCGCGTTGTTGCATCTTCAAATGCAGACCCGTACTCAGCTGCTGCTGGTGCTGCTTCAGCGCTCTATGGCCCACTGCACGGTGGCGCCAACGAGGCTGTCCTTCACATGCTTGCAGAAATTGGTTCGGTAGAAAATGTTCCTGCTTTTGTGCAGTCTGTCAAAGATGGCAAAGGCAAGCTCATGGGCTTCGGACACCGCGTGTACAAGAACTATGACCCTCGCGCCACCATTATCAAAAAAGCTGCATACGACGTTTTTGAAGTAACTGGCAAGAACCCTTTGCTCGATATTGCATTAAAGCTCGAAAGAACTGCACTCGCCGACGAATACTTCATCTCGCGCAAGTTGTACCCCAATGTTGACTTTTACTCTGGTCTCATCTACGAAGCACTCGGCTTCCCTGCCGACATGTTCACCGTATTGTTCGCCATTCCACGAACTGTGGGTTGGCTCACTCATTACGCAGAACTACTCGATGACAAAGAGCAAAAGATCAGCCGTCCGCGCCAGCGTTACACCGGTGCCGGCGAGCGTAATTACTCAAAAATAGAAGCTCGCTAACGCGAAATATCTATAACAATTTTTCCGGCATTGGCATTTTTTGCCATGTGCTCATGCGCAACCGCAATGTCGGAAAACTCATAGCGCGAGTCAATAACAGGCTTCAATGCACCTGTTGAAAATAGCGGCAGCATTTCTGCAGCGAAGCGTTGGCTAATAGCAATTTTCTCATCGAGTGGTCGCGCCCGAAGCACTGTTCCTACAAGCCGCGCCCGCTTAAACATGAGCCCGCCTAAGTTCATGGCTGGTGGAGGACCTGCCATGGTTCCTACCTGAACAATGCAGCCCTTCAATGCGAGCGAAGCAATATTGCGGTCAACATAGTCGCCACCAATAACGTCGAGAATGGTGTCTACACCTTTGCCATTCGTGAACTTCTTTACTTCTTCCACGAAATCTTGAGTTGAGTAATCAACAACAAGATCGGCGCCTAGGTTTTTGCAAGCTTGCACTTTTCCGGTGGAACACGTCACCACCACTCGCGCACCAATGGCTTTACAAATTTGAATTGCAGCCGTACCTACGCCCGATGCACCTGCATGCACCAGCGCAATACGCCCACTGGTAAGACCACCTTGTACAACAAGTGCATCCCACGCAGTAATAAATACTTCCGGTATCGCTGCTGCATCATTCACCGAAATGTTCGACGGCACGCGCATTGCCTGACGCTCGTGCACTACTAAGTACTCGGCATAGCCACCGCCGCTCACAATGCCCATGACGGCATCGCCAACTGCATGTTCACGCACTCGACTTCCAATAGCTGTTACTACTCCAGCAAATTCGAGACCAGGAACATCGTGTTCCACTGGGCTCGGGTTGGGGTATAGCCCCATGCGCTGCATGAGGTCTGCCCTATTCAACGCCGTTGCCCGTACCGCAACGAGTACTTCTTCAGCATCGGGTTGCGGTACGGGAATATCGGCAAAGCGCAGTACTTCTGGCCCGCCAAACTCGGTGAGCACGACTGCGCGCATAACGGTTAGGCCATCTTCTTTTGCAAACGAGTATCGAGTGCTTCCAAGAAACCTTCAGTGGTAAGCCATGGTGCATCTTTTGAAATGAGAATTGACAAGTCTTTTGTCATTTCGCCAGCTTCAATTGCTTCAACACACACTTCTTCGAGCTTCGTTGCAAAGTCGATGAGCTTGGGGTTGTTGTCGAGCTTGCCACGATGCACCAAACCACGGGTCCATGCGAAAATGGAAGCAACTGGGTTGGTTGACGTCTTGTTGCCCTTCTGATGTTCGCGGTAGTGACGAGTTACTGTGCCGTGCGCAGCTTCAGCTTCCACTGTGCGGCCATCTGGTGTGTAAAGAACTGAGGTCATGAGGCCAAGTGAACCAAAGCCCTGTGCAACGGTGTCGCTTTGTACGTCGCCGTCGTAGTTCTTACATGCCCATACGTAGCCACCTTCCCACTTCATTACGCATGCAACCATGTCGTCAATGAGGCGGTGCTCGTAGGTGATGCCGGCTTTATCGAAGTCGGCCTTGAACTCATTCACGAACACTTCTTCAAAGAGATCTTTGAACTGGCCGTCGTATGCCTTCAAGATGGTGTTCTTGGTGCTCATGTACACGGGGTACTTGCGGTCGAGACCGTAACGCAACGAAGCACGTGCAAAGTCGCGAATGCTGTCGTTGAAGTTGTACATACCCATTGCAACGCCACCGTCTTTGCCAAACTTGGCAACTTCAAGTTCCATTGGCGCACTGCCATCTTCTGGCGTGTAGGTCATGGTCACAGTTCCTGCACCAGGCACTTTGAAGTCAGATGCTTTGTACTGGTCGCCGTGCGCGTGACGGCCAATAACAATGGGCTTGGTCCAACCGGGAACAAGGCGAGGAATGTTGCTACAAATAATTGGCTCGCGGAAAACAACGCCACCAAGAATGTTGCGAATGGTGCCGTTTGGCGACTTCCACATTTTCTTCAATTTGAATTCTTCAACTCGTTGTTCGTCAGGCGTAATAGTTGCGCACTTCACGCCAACACCGTGCTTCAAAATGGCACGTGCAGAATCGATGGTGACCTGGTCGTCAGTTTGGTCACGGTATTCCATGCCGAGGTCGTAGTACTCAAGTTCAATGTCGAGGTACGGCAAGATGAGGCGATCTTTAATGAACTGCCAAATAATGCGTGTCATTTCGTCGCCATCGAGTTCGACGACGGGGTTGTCCACCTTGATCTTTGCCATTGGAGGCCTTTCTCTTCACGTCACCACCCAACGGGGCAACGGTTTCACTTGTACGGTACTTGTACACATTAGCCGCTCGGGGCGCCCAGACGTCCTCTGAGCCCCACTATGGCTTGACTCGCCGCGTCGCTTACCATTCATGCATGGAATTCGCCTGGACACCCGAACAAGAGGCACTTCGCTCCGAAGCCCGAGCTATCGCCGTTGATGCCGTTGAGCGCTACGGCCGCTTCAACGACTCATGGATGAACGGCTACTCAAAAGAGTTCTCGAAGGAACTCGGCGCACTCGGTTTCATTGGTATGACCTGGCCCAAAGAGTTCGGTGGAGGCGGACGCCCACCTATCGATCGTCTCATTGTTGGCGAAGAACTCATTGCTGCTGGCGCCCCTATTGCTGCTTCGTGGTTTGGCGATCGCCAAATGGGCCCCGCATTCATGACCTACGGAACACCTGAACAACAAAAGGCATTCCTTCCTGGCATTTTGTCGGGCGAAGACACCTGGTGCATTGGCATGAGTGAACCCGACGCAGGAAGCGACCTTGCATCTTTGAAAACAAGTGCAGTTCTCGATGGCGATGAATGGATTATTAACGGACAAAAAATTTGGACATCATTCGGCGCAGTAGCTCAGTACTGCTACCTCATTTGTCGCACGAGCAATGACGGCCCCCCTCATGCAGGCATCAGCGAAATTGTTGTGCCCATGAATACACCTGGCATTGAAGCACGCGAAATTCAAGACATGACCACCAACCGTCACTTTTGTGAAGTGTTTTACACCAATGTTCGTGTGCCAAAAGCAAACCTGGTTGGTGAACAAGGTGGTGCATTCAAACAAACCATGCGTCAACTTGAACACGAACGCGGTGGCATTGACCGTTTGGTCTCGAATCACGCCTTGTATCTCATGGCTCGCGAACGCGCCGACACAACAGACCCACGTGTACGCCAAACCATTGCGCAACTCGAGATTGACTACCGCATCGGCCGCATCTTGGTAGTGCGTGAAACATTGAAGCAAGCACCTGCTGGTTTTTCTGCTGCCACAAAATGTTTCTGCACAGAACACGAAGGGCGCGTTGCCCAATTTGTTGCGGAAACTTTTGGTGCCAATGCAATGCTGTGGGACGACGTCACTTCGGGGCTCATGTACGGCCCTGGCTACACCATTATGGGCGGCACCTCAAACGTGATGCGCAATATTTTAGGAGAGCGCGTGCTTGGGCTTCCTAAAGAACCTTCAGCACTCAAAAAATAAAAAATATATATGGCCGATCTTCTTGCACTCTCTCGACACATCATTGACGCGGGAATTGTTGACTCAGGAACTGGTCCTACTAACCGCATCAGTAATGAACTATCGGAAATTGCCGACGATCTTGCTGTAGTAGAAAGTTTCAGCCACTGCGTGGCCTGGAAAACTTCTGAAGGCCTCGCCTGCTTCGATGCGTCTGGTGTCTTCACCGGCC
>Ga0209357_1000053_pt1 | contig 36184 bp, 31 predicted proteins | sample LauGreFBDMM110SD_2_FD_187573 | JGI IMG/M metagenome (GOLD analysis project Ga0209357, IMG submission 187573) | Freshwater lake microbial communities from Lake Michigan, USA - Fa13.BD.MM110.SD (SPAdes) (version 3) | ecosystem: Environmental > Aquatic > Freshwater > Lake | place: Lake Michigan... | reverse complement strand
CATTGCGGTCACCACGCAGCCCCTGAAGCCATTGCGCTTATGGATTCACACCCATCGCTACATGCAGACTTGACTCCGGTTGTGACGGAGCACCCAACAATTACGGCGGAACACATCACGCGTCACCCCGACCGAATCCTGTTTGGTTCTGATTGCCCGAACACGACGCTCAGTGTTACTGCCTGCATTGCATGGCTAACAAACATGAACGTGCCGCGTGACGTGCTTGAAAAAGTCTTAGGCGCTAACGCTCTTCGTCTTACAGCCGCTGTATTGACTATTTAGGCAAACGCTCAGCGCGCAATGCAGACCTACGTACCTTGCCCGCATCATCTCTGAGCGCAAAGTCCACGTATTCAAACGTACGTGGCACCTTGTAGATGACAAGTCGTTCACCGAGGAACGTCTTCAAATCTGCTTCGCTGATTTCAGCGGGGTCGGCTTCCACAATCGCGTGAATTACATTGCCCTTGTCTTCGTCGGGAAATCCAATGACAGCGCACGACTTGATGGCAGGGTGTTCTTGAATTACAGACTCAATTTCTGCAGGGTAAATGTTTGCGCCGCCAGACAAAATCATGTCTGCGGCACGGTCTCCTAGGTACAGATACCCCTCAGTATCGAGATACCCCATATCGCCTAGTGATTCCCAGCCACCTTCCAACGTGCGCGCAACAGCACCGACATATTTATAGGTAGGTGTCTCACGCAAACTACGCATCCACACTTCACCCATCTCTCTTGCAGGAAGTTCGGCTCCGTCTTCATCCGTGATTTTCACTGTGCCGGGAACTGTTTTTCCAACCGAACCGCGATGCGTCAACCATTCTTGGCCCGTAATCACTGTTGCTGTTTGTCCTTCGGTACCTGCATACAGTTCGAAAATTCGCTCTGCACCCAACCAATCAATCCACTCTTGCTTTAACCACTCAGGGCATGGTTCTGCGAGATGCCACACCACTTGCAAACTGGAAAGGTCAAACGACAGTCGTTCCTCTTCTGGTAATCGAGTGATGCGTTTCATCATGGTGGGCACCATGTACAGCACTGTTCCCTTGTACTTTTGAATCGCTTCCAATGTTCCCGTTGCATCAAATCGCGGCAAGAGCACCACGTGTAAGCCGTTCAGCCATGCCTGACAGCTCCATACAGCTGGACCGTTGTGATAGAGCGGCCCCGGCATCACTAAACAGCCACCCTTTTGCATCATCAGTGGCAACGGCGCTTCAGGGTCAAGCGCTGCTGGGTCACCAGAAACAATAAGTTTGGGGCGACCCGTGCTACCACCAGATGTTGGAGCTTTCCACGCCTTTGATAACACATATGGAAGATGAGATGCCTCGGCATCTGGTGCACGAAACCCTGTTGGTACACATACTCGGTTAGCGACGGAACCTTCTTCAACACCGATCACAGCCGAGGAGTTGGCCAATTCAATAATTGCGTCGAGTTCTCGTTGCGGTAATCGCGAGGAAATAGGTTGTGGAGTTGCACCAAGTCGCCATGCAGCGATGTACGCGATGAAGAAATCAATGCTGTTCGGAACTGCAACTGTGACCATGTCATCTTCACGAACGCCATGTTTGTGCAAGTACACAGCAAGGTTGTAACCAGCCTTCAACAACTCAACCCGCGACATTGTGTCACCCGCACAGGTGACAGCTGGAGCAAGTGGCGCTTCAGCGGTGAGATCTTCTAGGCGTTGAATAAACGAAATCATGCAATGAGTTCTAGCCCATTGCAAACGAATAGTCGCCACCGAAGAGCTAGAGCGCGAGAGACAGCAACGGCAGCGACACAAACGAAACGAGTGTGCCGACTCCGACCATAAAGGCAACCAGTTCAGCCGAGAGTCCTGCACCAACCGCCACAACACCAGCTGAGACCATTGGTGGCGCAGCAGCTTGCAAGATTGACGTTGACCAGGCAAGGTCGTGTGGTGAACCAATCAACACAGACATCACAAAGACAAGCCCGGGTAGTACTGCCATCTTTGTTATCAAACCAAACAACGCGGGCACCTGAACCGAACGACTGACATTCAAAGTGAAGCGCAAACCCAATGCACACATTGCAACCGGGGCAACTGTTTTCCCAACGTCATCAAGAACCGGATACACATCGACAGGAAGATTGATAACTCGAAATACAAGACTCGCAAGCAGAGCCAGAAATGGCCCAAAGCGTGAGAGTCGATTCACAATGGGTCTCCAACCGTTTTCACCAGCACCATATGTACTTGCAACAAAAGAACCCCACAGCGCAAGTCCGACAAACGTACCGACTTGGTCGTATGCAATTGCAGATGCAAGGTGATCAGCACCCAACAAACTCTCAACCATGCCGAGACCGAGAAAACTCGTGTTGCCAAGCACCGTGAGTAGCAGCAATGCTCCGATTATGGATTGATTCCATTTCATTAACCGAGAAACAGTGAGTACCGCAACAATTGCTATGAGCATCACCGACCATGCCACAGCAATTGGGAGAACCACATCGGCATCAAACGAGACCTTGCTGATCTTTGCAATGATCAATGCGGGCAGTGCTACCTGCAGAACGTACTTATCGGCCCATGTCGTCACCGCAATAGGTACTGGCCGAATCGTTCTTACAAGCCATCCCAGCAGAAAAGCACCAATGACAAGAGGAAGCACTCGGGGAAATCTACTAGCGAAGACCCTTAACAGTCATGATGATGGCGACCAAAAACACCACAGTGCTGACAATGTCAATTATGGCCACGTCTCGTGATTTCATTCCCACCATTCCCGACAACAACAAGTGTCGCGAAATTGGTCGGAATGCCAACAGCACCACGATGCCAATTTTTTGAGCGCGCGGGTTCCACAACAAAATTCGGCGAGTTATCCGAGACTTCATTGCCAGTTCGCGACCGCGACGTCGCCCAAGATCAAACCAATGCCAGTCAGTTATCGACAAACGGATTCCGATCAGCGTGACAAACAGGACAGGGTTTGTCCCTCCAGCTGCAAGCAAAAGAAATGGAAGACGAGGACTAAGTAGCGACAAAATCAAGGGGGCTTTGAATAAAGCTGGGCTGAGAACCGTCCCAATCGCAGAGATGATTGAGATGGCCGAAATCGGCCTCAGGGCGCGCTCGCCAACTATCGTGCTGATCAAGGGGTGGATCCTCACAAGCACAATGTTGTTATGTGGAAATTACAAAACGGCATTGTTTAGGTTTGCTGTACATGACTATTAGGTGAACCCTCGACATGATGTGACAAGTGGCCATGTGAGACAATGAGCCATGACTACCCACAATGTCTCGTCACCCATTCTTGGAACTGTCTTCAAGATCTCCGTGAAGCCAGGTGACACAGTGCGCGCCAACCGCGAAATCCTGATTCTTGAATCAATGAAGATGGAACACCCCGTTGAGGCAGGGGTTGAAGGAACAATCGCAGCTGTGCTGGTGGCTGAAGGTGACACTATTGCTGCCGGTCAAGTACTGGTGCACATCACACCAGGCGTTATCGCTGACGTCACCGCAACGGAAGCCTCAGCAACCGCATCCGTAGGCGAACGAGCAGACCTTGCTCGCTACCGCGATCGTCGTCACCTCACTACTGATGATGCTCGTCCAGAAGCAGTTGCCCGGCGTGCCACTAAGGGGCAACGCACTGCTCGTGCCAACATTGCAGACCTTGTTGATGATGGTTCGTTCATTGAGTACGGATCTTTTGCCGTAGCCGCACAACGTCAGCGCAGAACCCTTGATGACCTGATTCGCAATACACCTGGTGACGGACTTGTCGGAGGCCTTGCAACCGTTAATGGGTCGCTATTCGACGAGGATGCCTCACGTGTTGCCGTGGCCTCGTATGACTACACGGTTCTTGCGGGTACACAAGGCTCGCTGAACCATAAGAAGAAGGACCGTCTGTTTGCTGTGGCGGAACAATTGCGTTTGCCGTTCATCTTGTTTGCTGAAGGCGGTGGCGGACGTCCTGGCGATACAGACTCCCCAGGTGTTGCTGGCCTTGATTGCTTGGCCTTTGCCTACTTTGCGCAATTGTCTGGCCTTGTACCAATCGTTGGCATTACATCTGGCTATTGCTTTGCTGGCAATGCAGCCTTGCTCGGTTGCTGCGACGTAATCATTGCTACCGAGAATTCCAATATCGGCATGGCCGGCCCCGCAATGATCGAGGGCGGCGGGCTCGGGCTTGTTAAGCCAACCGACATCGGCGATATCAATGTGCAAACAGCAAATGGTGTGGTTGATATCCGCGTTGCAAACGAAGAAGAAGCAGTCGCAGCAGCAAAGCAGTACTTATCGTATTTTCAGGGTCCGTTGTCGACATGGACTAGGCACCCCGATGATGTGATGCGTGAGTTGATACCTGAACAACGCACACGCGTGTACGACGTACGCACAGTGATTGATGCACTGGCAGACATAGGAACTGCGCTTGAATTACGCCCCACTTTTGGCATTGGAATTCTTACTGTGTTCATGCGAGTTGAGGGTCGCGTAATAGGCGTCATTGCCAACAACCCTGCACATCTTGGTGGCGCAATTGATTCAGATTCGTCAGATAAGGCCTCACGATTCATTCAACTCTGCGATGCATATGACATTCCGATTGTCAGCTTGTGCGACACACCGGGGTTCATGGTGGGCCCCGATGCAGAGCAGACAGCTCAGGTGCGTCACTTTGGCCGCATGTTTGTTACTGCTGCCAGCATTACGGTGCCGTGGATCACTGTTGTACTGCGCAAAGGGTACGGTCTTGGCGCTCAAGCAATGGCTGGTGGCAGTTTCCACGCAAACACCATGACCGTTTCATGGCCTACCGGCGAGTTTGGTGGCATGGGCCTTGAGGGCGCAGTGCGACTTGGTTATCGCAAAGAACTAGAAGCAATTACTGACGATGCAGAACGCGCAGCACTTGAAGCAAAACTCATTGCGAGTGCCTACGAACGCGGCAACGCATTAAACATGGCAAGCCATGTGGAAATTGATGACGTTATTGACCCTGCAGAAACTCGAGCACGGATTCTGTCAATTATTAGTCGCGGAACCTCATGGCGTCAGCGCACGGGCAAAAAGCGCCCCATGGTTGACACCTGGTAACTAGAACGCAGCGAGACCGTCGCGCAATTGTTGTGCGAACTCTTCATCCGTAATCACGTATGCATCAGGCGCAATCTTTTCGTGGATTGCAGCAGCATTCGCTCGCCCCACAACAGTGCCGCCCAATGCGGTCAGTAACGCACTTGTTGCTTCCACAACACGTGCCCCACCACCAGGTCCGGGTGTTGCGCCAATCACCATTGAACGCTTGCCAATAATTGGCCCCTTCATAAACGGACGCGATGCCCAGTCGATGAGATTCTTCGTCGCTCCTGAGTACGAACCGCTGTATTCAGGACCAGCAATGATGACGCCGTCTGCCTCAGCAATGGCTGCGCGCAATGCCTCAACGATTGGCGGCACGGTGTCTGCGTCAAGATCTTGGTTATACATCGGCAAGTCAGCAATGTCGAACAACACAATGTTGGTGCCCTCTGGAGCAAGCACTGGAAGAGCCTTCAGAATGCGGGTATTGAAGGAATCGGCGCGTAGTGAACCTGAGAATGCAAGAAGAGTTGTCATGGGTTTCTACGATACGGCGTCTGGCGTGAAACAATGAAGCCGTGACTATTTCACCTATTTTCGACCCGACCGCATGGCGCGAAGTGCCCGGCTTTTCGTTCACGGACATCACGTATCACCGCGCAGTTGATCAAGGCACTGTCCGCGTGGCCTTCAACCGCCCTGAAGTGCGTAATGCTTTTCGGCCACACACTGTTGATGAGTTGTACACCGCATTAGACCATGCACGAATGACAACTGATGTCGGATGCGTTCTCCTCACGGGCAATGGCCCATCACCCAAGGATGGTGGCTGGGCATTTTGTAGTGGAGGCGACCAACGCATTCGCGGCAAAGATGGCTACAAGTATGCAGATGGTGACACTCAAGACACCGTTGATCGGGGCCGTTCCGGTCGCTTACATATTTTAGAAGTGCAACGCCTTATTCGCTTTATGCCAAAAGTTGTGATCTGTGTAGTGCCCGGTTGGGCAGCCGGTGGTGGACACAGTTTGCATGTGGTCTCAGACCTCACCCTTGCCAGCCGCGAACATGCACGGTTCAAACAAACCGATGCTGATGTTGCGTCGTTTGATGGTGGTTATGGTTCTGCCTACCTGGCCAAAATGGTCGGTCAGAAGTTTGCTCGTGAAATTTTCTTCTTAGGTCGCGAATATTCAGCAGATGACATGAAGGCCATGGGTGCCGTGAACGAAGTAGTGGCTCATGCAGATCTTGAAAAAGTTGCACTTGAATGGGCAAAAGAAATCAACGGCAAGAGCCCAACTGCACAACGGATGTTGAAGTTTGCATTCAATCTTGTTGATGATGGGCTTGTTGGTCAGCAAATCTTTGCTGGCGAAGCAACTCGTCTTGCATACGGCACCGACGAAGCAGATGAGGGCCGCGAATCTTTCTTGGAAAAGCGCACACCCGACTGGTCGCCATTCCCGTGGTACTACTAAACCCAACAAATAAATGATTATTCATGTCACTGATGGGTCCGACCCTCGGTTAGACCCCTTTCGCTGGCGCGACAGACAACTAGCAAGCAAATTGGAACGCCTTGACGCAGTGGGCGCTGGCATGTTTGTTGCAGAGGGCGATTTAGTAGTGGAACGTGCAATCGAACTGCGCTACGAAGCCGTGGCACTGCTGTGCGACGAACCAACCGGAAATCGGCTTTCGGAATCTGTTGATGAATCTGTTCAAGTATTCATCGGTTCAGAACAATTGCGGGGCGATGTAACCGGTCTTGGTGTCCCCTTGCGCGCCACTGGGCTATTTCGCAGGCCAGCCCTGGTATCCGCGCACGATGTGCTGTCGAGTGCAACCCGCGTAGTTGTGGCAGAAGAGATTGATAACCCCACAAACCTGGGGGCCATTGTGCGAAGTGCTGTAGCACTTGGTTGGGATGCCATTGTTCTGTCTGCAGGCAGTGCGGACCCATTAGCAAGACGAGCATTACGGGTGTCAATGGGGTCAGGGTTATCGGTCCCCTTTGTTCGGTTAGCTCAAGATGAAAACATCGGGATGCTATTGCAGCAACATAACTTCGTGTCGTATGCCATGACGCCTAATGCTTCTGCCACGTCACTCTCATCGACCACTGTTACGCCCGGACAAAAGACAGCGTTACTTCTTGGCAGTGAACGAGATGGGTTGGAACAGGACACCATGACCGAGGCAACTCATGTTGTTCAGATACCAATGCATGGTGGAATCGACTCACTGAATGTTGGAGCCGCAGCAGCAATTGCTATGCATGCCCTAGGTCCTGATTCGCATCACGGCTAACTAAACGTTGCGCATTGCCTCGGCAGCGTTAACCATGTAATTAGCTAGCTCAGTCGTGACATGTTCACGATACGCCTCATCAATTTCAGGGATGGTCTGCTCAATTGCCGCCGCCATATGCATCAACCAATGATCACGCTCTAATGCCCCGATAACAAATGGGTTGTGTCTCATACGAAGTCGAGGGTGGCCACGTTCCTGCATATACGTATCTGGTCCGCCCCAATATTGAATAAGAAATAGCGCCAGGCGTTGACGTGCTCCCGTGGTCTCGCTTCCTTCTGGATACAGCGGCATTAACACTTGGTCGGTTTCTATGCCATCGTAAAAAGCATCGACTAGGTGAATGAAGAAATCGGGACCCGCAATATCAAATAGTGACTTGCTAGCTGAAACGTCAGACATGAGTTAGAAAAACTCTGGTTCTTCCCAACCAGGAAAAATGCTCGGAAGTCCACCACTCACCTTGTCGGGATACACAGCAGCACGCTTTTCAAGGAAGCTAACAACACCTTCTTTTGAGTCGGCGCTGCGCCCACGTTGTTGAATACCACGTGAATCCACACGATGCGCTTCCATAGGGTGAGATGCACCCAACATGTGCCACAACATTTTTCGTGACATTGCAACAGACACAGGCGCTGTGTTGTCAGCAATTTCACGCGCTATGGCAATTGCTGCAGCCATCAGATCATCCGCTGCGTGCACACTACGTACTAACCCTCCGGCCAATGCCTCAGATGCTGGGAAGACTCGACCAGTAAATACCCATTCTGTTGCTTGGGAGATTCCCACAAGGCGTGGCAAGAAATATGACGAGCATGCTTCAGGCACAATTCCACGCTTTGCAAAGACGAAACCGAATTTTGCGGTGTCGCTCGCAAGACGGAAGTCCATCGGCAGTGTCATCGTGACGCCGACTCCAACTGCTGGGCCATTAATTACGCCAATGACGGGCTTCAAACTTTCATAGATACGTAATGACACGAGACCGCCACCATCTCGGGGTACGCCTTGTTTTGTCTGCACATCACTGCCGCCCTTAGCAAAAGTGTCTCCACCTGAGGACAGATCAGCCCCAGCACAAAAAGCGCGTCCGGCTCCAGTAAAGATGACCACTTTGACATTGTCGTCAGCATCGGTGATATCTAATGCCGCGATAATTTCAAACATCATGCGCCCCGTGAACGCATTCAATTTGTCTGGTCGATTCAAAGTGATCGTGGCAATGCCGTCAGATACGTCGAAGAGAATGTCTTGAAAATCCATACCACGACCCTAGCGATACGGGCTGAATTGTCAGTAGTTCGACTAGACGTCGAGGAACTTGCTGGAGGCAACTCCAGAACCGACGCCGCCAGCTGTTGCACCAATGATTAAGAGTGCAACCATGACGCCGTTCAAATATGAATCAGGTACCACTAGCGAACTAACACCAGTTCCGGCTTTGAAACCAGCGACTCCAGAAGTCCACGCACTATTGAGTGTCCACAAACCAACGCAAGAGAAAATGGCACCAACGAGTCCCTGAATAAGGCCTTCCATAATGAATGGCACTCGAATGAACCAGTCAGTAGCACCCACCAGCTTCATCACTTCAATCTCGCGGCGCCGAGCAAAGATTGCAGTGCGGATTGTGTTCCAAATCAGGATGACCGCAACCGCAAGCAGAACTAAGGACATTGCAATGGTGACTGTGCGAACGAATCCGGACAATGTAGATATGACATCAAACTCATCTTCTGCAAGCGACACACCGGCAACTCCCGGAAGAGTTCGGTATTGGTCGGCAAGGCTGCGCACCAATTCGGGGTCTGTTGTTTTTGGCACCACCTTGAACTGAGACGGAATCGTCTCAATTGATAGCAGGCTCAAGGTTGTGGCGTCTCCAGCGAATACTCTCTTCGCCTCTTCAAAACTTCCTGCTTTATCGAGATATGAAAGCTTTGTGACATCAATAATATTCGGCTGTGACTTCAGATTTTGTTCGACAAATTTCAACGCTTCGGGAGTCACATCAGGGCGAACAAATACAATCATTCCAACGTCCCCACGCCACTGCACCAACAAATTGTCAAAAGCGCGCTGCATAAGAAATGTTGCACCAACGAGCAGCAGCGAAACAGCAGACGTGATGACTGCTGCTACCGACAACGTAATGTTGCGGCGGAAACTAGCGATGGTCTCGCGAAAGGCGTAGGAGATGCGCTGAATCATTCGTAGACCCCACGCTCTTGGTCGCGCACAATGACACCGCGGTCAAGCTGAATCACTCGCTTACGCATGGCGTTCACGACGCGATGGTCATGAGTTGCCATCACAACCGTGGTACCAGTGCCATTGATTGCTTCAAGGAGCGCCATGATGCCTTCACCCGTTGATGGATCAAGGTTTCCAGTGGGCTCATCTGCCAACAAAATGAGTGGGCGGTTTACGAATGCGCGCGCAATGGAGACTCTTTGCTGCTCTCCACCCGAGAGTTGATGTGGCAGTCGATCTTGTTTGTCGCCAAGACCCACAAGCTCAAGAACTTGAGGAACTTGCTGGGCAATAATGTGGCGCGGCTTGCCGATGACTTCCAGAGCGAACGCAACATTTTCAAACACGCTTTTATTTGGCAACAATTTGTAGTCCTGGAACACGTTGCCCATGGTGCGACGCAAATGCGGAATCTGACTATTTGCCATCTCGTTGATATTGCGACCAGCCACCCACACGTTGCCGCGCTCAGGACGTTCCTGGCGATTCATCAGACGAAGAAGTGTTGATTTGCCCGAACCGGACGGACCAACAAGGAACACAAATTCACCCTTTGGAATATCAAAGGATGCATCGCGTAGGGCCGGAACATCGGAGCCATAGACCTTGGAAACATTTTCGAGACGAATCATGGAGAGACCCAACCTAGCAATGCATAACTACCCAGCGAGGGCGGGCACGAAAGCCATACTGGCATTACTTTGCCTGCCCCCTGCGCCAACGCAGGAAGCCCTCCATAAAGGAATCAAGATCACCATCAAGAACCGCAGCGACATTGCCTGATTCCACTTCCGTTCGAATGTCTTTCACCATTTGATACGGCTGAAGAACGTAGGAACGAATCTGACTCCCCCAACCCACCTGTGCAGGCTTGCCTGCAATGCGATCTTTTTCGTCCTGATGTTCTTCTTCGATCTTGGCAACAATCATTGCTTTCAAACGCGTTAGTGCTTTTTCACGGTTTTGTAATTGACTGCGTTCTTCTTGACTTGTCGCTACTGCACCTGTTGGCTCATGAATTAGGCGCACTGCCGAAGAAGTTTTGTTGACGTGCTGACCACCAGCCCCGGACGCACGGAACACTTCCATGCGTATTTCTGATTCGTTCACTTCAAGATCTGGGGCATCCATTACGGGCCATACCTGCACACTTGCAAAACTAGTTTGGCGACGACCCTGGTTATCAAACGGGCTAATGCGCACCAGACGATGAGTTCCACGCTCAGATGTCATGAGTCCGTATGCATAGCGACCCTTGATGGTGAATTCAGCAGACATGATGCCTGCTTCTGTGCCAGGACTGACATCGTCGACATCAACGACAAACCCTTTACGTTCCGCCCACCGTGTGAACATGCGCATCAACAGTTCTGCCCAGTCCTGAGCATCAACGCCGCCGTCTTTGGCATTTATTTGCACTATGGCATCTGCACCATCATGTTCACCTGTAAACAAACTGCGCATTTCCAAAATGCCAAGTTCCGCAGACACGTGTGCAATACCTGCGGCGATATCGACTTCTTGAGATGCGTCATCTATTTCACGAGCCATTTCATGAAGAACATTAAGATCTTCAAGTTCAGCACGCATGGCCTCGTATGCATCAAGGTCGGCACGCAGGTTCGAATACTCTCCTGTCACACGCTTGGCGACATCTTGGTCATCCCACAAGTCGGGTCGTGACACTTCGATTTCGAGTTCAGAAATACGCGCACGTGTTTGGTCAATGTGCAAATACTCATGCGATTCAGCAATACGCGTTGCTAGTTCGCGAAGGTCGGAAGTGAAATCACGCATGACGAATTATTGCTCGGAATTGGGCAGTCAGGCGGCAGCGCCGTGGCACATTTTGTATTTTTTGCCAGAGTTGCACGGGCATGGCGAGTTACGCGGCGTGTTAGCCCAGTCACTTGCATCTTTCACGATGGGCTTGCGGACTTCTTCCTCTGGTGCAGATAGCAGAGAGTGGTCGACATCATCACTGGCTAGAGCCGCAGCCGTAAAGCCATCGGTGGCCACGTTGTCACTACTTGTCTCGGTGAGATTTTGCACACGGAGAACTGGTTGTTCTTCATTGACTACTTGTACGTGCATGACATAACGAACAAAGTCTTGAGCGATTCCGGTCATCATCTGACCAAACATCTCGTAGCCCTCGCGCTGCCATTCAGTAAGCGGGTCTTTCTGACCCATGGCGCGCAAGTTGATTCCTTCTTGCAGGTAATCCATTTCCTCGAGATGTTCACGCCAACGTTGATCAATGATGCTCAGCATGACTTGGCGTTCAATCTCACGCAGTGTCTCTGAACCCAACTCTTCTTCACGGGCCTGGTAATGCCTGTTCGCATCGGCCATCACCAGGTCATAAATAGCGTCGGTGCCTGAACATTGGTCAATTTGAGCAGCGGTAATGGTTGCAGGCCAGTAGCCAGACAATTCCAGTTCCAAACCGTTGACATCCCATTCGTCGCTTGCCTCTGAAACACAATGAGTTTCAATCAAAGAGTCAACTGCCTCAGCCAGATATTCCAAAGCTGCGACTTTCAGATCTGCACCAGACAAAATCTGATCACGGCGCATATAAATAACTTTGCGCTGTTCGTTCATTACTTCGTCGTACTTCAAGACATTTTTGCGAACTTCACCGTTGCGTTGCTCAACAGTTGTTTGTGCACGCTCGATGGCTTTTGTGACCATCTTTGCTTCAATGGCCTCATCGTCTGGCAACGCGCGACCCATGACCCAACTAAGAGCACCGGTAGCGAATAGACGCATGAGTTCGTCATCAAGGCTGAGATAAAAACGACTTGCCCCAGGATCGCCTTGGCGTCCCGCACGACCACGCAACTGATTGTCAATACGACGACTGTCGTGGCGTTCAGTTCCGAGAACATAGAGTCCACCAACTGCACGCACTTTGTTGCCCTCTTCTAGACATTGTGCTTTTTGTAACGGCAATAGCTGGTCATACCTACCCTGCGCTTCAGCGCGGGCTGCTTGGAATTCTTCGGGCATTTCAGCAATCGGAGCTGGCAATGCGAAATCATCAACCAAAAGCTCGGGATTCACGCCTTCTGACAGAACTTGTTGACGCGCAAGAAGTTCAGGGTTTCCCCCAAGCAAAATGTCAACGCCTCGTCCTGCCATGTTTGTTGCAACCGTCACTGCGCCAAGGCGACCTGCTTGGGCAACAATAAGTGCTTCACGAGTGTGCTGCTTTGCGTTCAGAATCTCATGCTTGATGCCACGTTTTGTGAGTTCGCGGGACAGGTGTTCACTCTTTTCCACGCTGATGGTTCCGACAAGAATTGGCTGACCCTTCGCATTGCGACCGACAATGTCGTCGACGACGGCACTGAACTTTGAATCTTCAGACTTGAAAATAAGGTCAGCTTCATCGTCACGCACAACATTGCGGTTAGTCGGAATCGGCACCACATGGAGGCTGTACGTATTTACCAATTCAGCGGCTTCAGTCTGTGCGGTACCAGTCATGCCTGCAAGTTTGTTGTACATACGGAAGTAGTTCTGCAAAGTAATTGTTGCAAGAGTTTGGTTCTCTTCGTTGATGCGCACGCCTTCTTTGGCTTCAATAGCTTGGTGAATACCTTCGCTCCAACGACGGCCTTCCAGGATGCGGCCAGTGAACTCATCGACAATCTTTACGTCGCCAGCATCGACGATGTAATCCTTGTCACGACGGTACAACTCTTTGGCCTTGAGTGCCACAGACAGTTGATGCACCAAGTTCTGCTGCACTGCGTCATACAAGTTGTCAAGCCCAAGTTCTTTTTCAACTTTTTCAATACCAAGTTCGGTAGGAACAACGATGCGCTTGTCTTCTTCTACTTCGTAATCAACATCACGCTGCAAGGTACGAACAATGGATGCAAACTTGTAATACATGGCAGCAGCATCAGCAATGCGGCCCGAGATAATGAGCGGTGTACGCGCTTCGTCAATAAGGATGCTGTCCACTTCGTCAACAATGGCGAAATTATGACCACGCTGCACCTTGTCATCAAGCGACCCGGCCATGTTGTCGCGCAAATAGTCGAAACCGAATTCGTTGTTAGTTCCGTACGTAATGTCGCATGCGTAGTCAATGCGCTTTTCTGCAGGAGACTCACGACGTCCGGGAATTACTAGTCCAACGTTGAGTCCCATGAACTGATGAATGCGTCCCATCCATTCAGCGTGGAACCGCGCCAAGTAATCGTTGACCGTGATGACATGCACCCCGTCGCCTGACAAGCCATTGAGATACGCAGGCAAAGTAGACACAAGAGTCTTTCCTTCACCGGTCTTCATTTCCGCAACCCAACCAAAGTGAAGCGCGGCTCCACCCATCAACTGCACATCGAAATGGCGTTGACCAATGACGCGACTAGATGCCTCACGCACCACGGCAAACGATTCAACAAGAAGGTCTTCTAGCGACTCGCCGCGATCAAGACGTGATCTGAATTCACCAGTTTTTGCTTGGAGAGCCGAATCAGACAATGCAGCCATTTCCGATTCAAGTGCATTGATGTCGGGAACGAGACCTTGGAGGGCTTTTACTCGCTTGCCGTCGCCGGCTCGAAGGACGCGGTCGAGAACTTTCATGCAGTTTCTAATCCTACCTGCGCCCATTGCCAGAGCCAGTTCGCCAAACAGCCCGGAACCCAGCAATACTTGACACCCATATGGCCTCCCGAGCAGTTGACACAGTAATTTTTGACCTCGGAGGGGTGATTATGCGCAATGGCGGACCTCGCGACTTTACGAGGCGCTACCCCAACCATGACCCAGCCGTCGTGGCCGAAATAGTGATGGGCCCCCATCACCTCGATACGGACCATCAGTGGCACCGTGTAGAGCGTGGCGAGATCACGTTTGATGAGTGCCGCGCTATTACTAAACAGAAACTGGACGACGCAGGTATTGTCGCGACCGAGCCTGCAAACGCCCCTGCATCGAATGCCAATCCATTCAACTTTCAACTCAACGACGAAATGGTCACATTCATTCATGACCTGAAATCGGCTGGAATACCGATTGGAATTCTGACGAACAACGTCAAGGAATTTCGGCCGATGTGGTGGCCACTCATGGACTACGCAAACATCTTTGACACCATTGTTGATAGCCACGAGGTGCAGATTCGTAAACCAAACCCTGCGATTTATGAACTCACCATGTCCCGACTGAACGCCACGCCAACTCGAACTGCATTCCTTGATGACCTCCTCGCAAACGTCCATGCCGCCAACGCTCTTGGCATGCACGGCGTTCATGTCGAAGAAGACTCATCCGGAGCAATCGCTGCAGCCCGTGGGCTCACCGGCCTTTTGTAGTCACACTGTGCGCGATGGCGCAACACAAACAACAGACTGCGCCCCGACTTCAACAAGCGCCTGCGTTGCAGCCCAAAACGTGGCACCAGTAGTGACGACATCATCAATGACCAAGACATTGCTCCGAGGTCTTAATGGTCGTGCAACAAACTCTGGCGATATCAATCGTTCGTCACGATCTAACCCTGTTTGAGAAACCGTGTTGACACGCCTCAAAAGCCGTTTCGTTGGTAACGCCAGCAGAACTCCGACATGACGAGCAATCAGTTCTGCATGGTCCATGCCTCGCTCATGCTGATGTCTTGAAGTCGTGGGAGCCCATGTCACAACATCACAGGTGAAACCATCCCAAGTAATCGCGTCCACAACTATCTCTGCCAACACACGCGCATTCGAACGTTTCTTTCCGTATTTCAGCCCGAGCACAAGTTCTCTCGTATGGCCTTCATGTGGTTCAACGCCCAGTATGAGTACAGGAATCAATGCTCCGGTGTTTGATCGCACAGCTTCAGTACGGTGTAGTTCTATGGCTCAAGCTCCTCTTCGACCAATGCGCGAACAGTTCACTGAGCGCCTAATCAGATGTGTGGCAGGGCTTGCATGCTTTGGAACCGGAATCGCATTCTTTGTGCGCTCAGAACTGGGTGTTCCCCCATGGGATGTGTTTCACCAAGGAATCTCGTCTCGCACGGACCTCGCCCTTGGCACGGTCTTGATCATTGTTGCATTTTCTGTGCTGTTGTTATGGATTCCACTTCGCCTTCGTCCGGGTCTTGGAACATTGCTCAACGCAGTAGAAATTGGGCTGGTCGAGAACATCGCTCAGGACCTAATTCCCCAGACCGACAACATGGTCATTCGTATTGCATTCATGGTGACGGGACTCTGCATTATTGCCGCCGGATCTGGCTTGTATATCGGCGCCGAGTTTGGGTCAGGCCCGCGTGACGGCCTGATGCTCGGGCTCAACAAACGCTTTGGTATCAGTGTTCGCCTCGCTCGCACCTTGATTGAAATCACCGTGATGATTATCGGAATATTTCTGGGCGGACGCATCGGCATCGGTACATTTGCATTTGCACTCGGCATCGGACCAATGGTGCAAGTCACACTTCGACTATTCAAGATGTCACGAAGTTCTCTTGATGCTGTGGTGGGCGAAGCAACCGAGCAATAGGGCAACAAAAAAGGCCCCAGGCAAAACACCCGAGGCCTTTTCAGTGCGTCTAATTAGTAACGGTAACTCTCAGCCTTGAATGGGCCTGAAGGGTTCATGTCCATGTACTCAGCTTGCTCGTCAGTGAGTTGAGTAAGCGTCACTCCCAGTGCATCGAGATGCGCGAACGCAACTTTTTCATCGAGATGCTTTGGCAACACGTACACACCAAGTGGGTATGCCTTCAAGTTGGTGAACAACTCAATCTGGGCAAGAACTTGGTTGGTGAATGAACAACTCATCACGAATGATGGGTGCCCAGTTGCGCAACCGAGGTTGACAAGCCGGCCTTCAGCCAACACGATCACTGCGTGACCGTCTGGGAATGTCCACAAGTCAGTTCCGGCCTTCAATTCATCACGAGTGGCGCCGCTACGAGCAAGGCCAGCCATATCAATTTCATTGTCGAAGTGGCCAATGTTGCACACGATTGCGTTGTGCTTCATTCCAGCCATGTGCTCGGCAGTGATGATTGCTTCGTTGCCGGTTGCCGTAACGAAAATGTCTGCTTCAGCCAGAGCTGACTCGGTGGTGTTGACTTCATAGCCTTCCATCGCTGCCTGCAAGGCGTTGATGGGGTCAATTTCAGTCACGATGACGCGAGCACCTTGGCCGCGAAGGCTTTGCGCACAACCCTTACCAACATCGCCAAAGCCGCATACAACTGCGAGCTTTCCGGCGATCATGACGTCAGTTGCACGGTTGATTGCATCGATGAGTGAGTGGCGGCAACCGTAAAGATTGTCAAACTTGCTCTTGGTCACACTGTCGTTCACGTTGATTGCAGGAAATAGAAGTTCCTTGTTGTCAAACATCTTGTACAGGCGCTTAACACCTGTTGTGGTTTCTTCTGTAACACCCTTGATAGACGCTGCCATCTGGGTCCACTTCGCAGGATCAGTTTTAAGTGTGCGCTGCAAAAGTCCGAGAATGAGTGCGAGTTCTGGGTTTGATGCCGATGTTGGATCCGGCACCGCGCCAGCCTTTTCAAATTCGACACCCTTATGAATAAGAAGTGTTGCGTCGCCGCCATCATCAAGAATCATGTTCGGCAAATTGCCATCTGGCCATGTCATCATCTGCTCGGTGCACCACCAATATTCCTCAAGGGTCTCACCCTTCCAAGCGAATACAGGAACACCTTGTGGATCTTTTTCAGTTCCATGTGGACCGACTGCAACAGCTGCTGCTGCATGGTCTTGTGTGGAGAAAATATTGCAGCTTGCCCAACGCACTTCTGCACCAAGCTCAACAAGCGTCTCAATGAGAACTGCTGTCTGAATGGTCATGTGCAATGAACCAGAGATGCGAGCACCCTTCAATGGCTTTGATGGGCCGTACTGTTTGCGCATCCAACGAAGTCCTGGCATTTCGTGTTCTGCAAGATGGATTTCTTTGCGACCAAATGGCGCAAGGCTGAGGTCAGCGACGCGATAATCACGACGATCGGCGAGAGAGGACATAGTGGCTCCTTATATGAGTTACATAATGAATCGAGGCTGGGGCCAACTGGCACCGCTCTGATCAGCCCGATTACGGCTTCAGTGTATCTACATCAGTGAGTAAAGGTGGGCTTTATGCCCTCAGTAGCAATGCGTGACTCAAGTCGTGCATGCTCTGCATCTGTCAGCCGAGTGGATTCTTCAATCAGCATGACCGGTATGCCATCAATAACTGCATATGAACGCTTCAGTCGTGGATTGAAAAGAATGTTCTCTGACTCGATGTAAAACAATGGCCCCTTGTCTTCTGGGCAAGCAAGGATGTCGAGTAGGGCGCGGTCAAGAGTCATGGATTCATTCTTTCATTGTCAGACAGAAGTCACAAGTGACAGTACTTCGACCACGTGATCGTCGCATTCTGCTCTAGTTGTGGCCTCTAGGTTGAGGCGAAGCAAAGGCTCAGTGTTTGATGGGCGAAGGTTGAACCACCAATCACCACAATTAACTGTGAGACCATCAACCCAATCTTGCGCATGATCTTTATAGGCATCTGCAACTGCAGACATAACAACTTGTGCATCAGAAACGCTGGTGTTGATCTCGCCACTTGCTTCATATCGCTCGAATGGTTGACGTAATTGTGACAGAGGAATTTTGGCGCGTGATAATTCTTGCAACATAAACATGGTGGCGATTATGCCCGAGTCTGCTCGGTAGTTATCAAGAAAGTAGTAATGAGCCGAGTGCTCACCACCAAACACGGCGCCAGTTTCTGCCATGATTTGTTTGATGTTGCTATGGCCGACTTGAGTTCGCACGGGCACTCCGCCGCTTTCGCGAATGACTTCAGCGACAGAGCGTGAGCAAATGAGGTTGTGCAACACGGTGGCACCTGGGTTATTGCGCAAGACAGCCGCAGCAAGAATTGCAGTGGTGGTAGAGCCAGACAACCCTCTGCCCTTTTCATCCACCACGAACACTCGGTCTGCATCGCCATCGAAAGCAAGGCCGATATCGAAACCACCGCTAGTGACGCGAGCCTGGAGATCTCGTTGGTTTGCTGGCTGGATGGGATCAGCTGGATGATTCGGGAAACTGCCATCAAGTTCCGGGTACATCACTTCTAGCTGCATCATGGGAAGACGATCAAAAACAACGGGGACAATAAGCCCACCCATGCCATTGGCAGTGTCTGCAACAACTTTCATCGGCACAAGCGCGTTGACATCAATGAATGACACCACGTGATCGGCAAACTCGTCAAGCATGTTGCGTGTTGACACTGTTCCGCGAACTGCCACTGCACCAGGGCCAGAACCCGTAAGCACTGATTTTGCAACATCGCGAATTGTTGCAAGACCGGTATCGATTCCAACAGGTCGTGCACCAGACAAACAGAATTTGATTCCGTTGTATTCAGCCGGATTATGTGAAGCCGTAAACATTGCTCCGGGTGCATCAAGTTTGCCCGCCGCAAAATACACAAGGTCCGTACTGGCTAATCCAAGATCAAGCACATTGATGCCTCGTGAGGTCACCCCGCCAGCAAATGAAGCCGCAAGAGACTCCCCTGTTACTCGCATGTCGCGCGCAACAATTACCATCGGTGCGTTGACGAAATCCGCAAATGCAACTCCGAGCGCAAACGCCACTTCATCGTTCATTTCATTCGGAGTAGTGCCTCGAATGTCGTACGCCTTGACGATGCGGTCAAGGACTGAAGGGTCTGTTTTCATCAATCAGTGAGACTATCGGCGGATAGTTCTTCATTAGATTCAGGCACAATTTCGCTGTCATTGCGGGCTGGCATCGCCACACCGTAACGAAACCGTCTACGGAAGAGGAACACGGCCATCACAATTCCAAACAATGTAATGGCGTAGGAAGAACGATCCAGTTGTGACGGTTCGTATGACAATGTCACATTCTTTTCTGTCGGTACAACGACCATCATGTTCGGTGCTGCGCGATACACACGCGATGCGCCGCGAACTTGCCAGTTGGGAAAGTAACTGACTTTTACAAGAACTGGAGCGCCAATGCGATCGACAGTGAAGGACAGAGACTCTTGTTTGATTTTCACATCTGAAACCACAACAGGTTCAATCGAAACAGCCGAAATTTTGGAACCCTCTGCAGGCAACACGATGTCGACTTCGCGACCAGGCCCGCCTTCCACACCAACACTGCGCGTTGCATCTACAACAGCATCAATACGCTGCCATTCCTTTGGGCCGTGATCTACCGGCAATGCAGCCCACTCGTTCGTGTGTTGGAAATATGAGGTACCAATTTCCAGCCAACGTTCGCGCCTGTCGCCTGGTCGTTCATTCACCACAACTGGTTGTACCGACAAGGGTTCAACAATCGTTGTGTCAGCAATTTCATACAAATGCCACGGTCCCGATGTACCGACTTTTGCTAAGTCGGCTTGTTCGTCGGCTCGTGCAATAGCTTCCGCTGTATATGCCATGTAATAACGAATACCCATCATGCGCATATAGGCAACACCTTTGACAGCGTCGTTGTTGTCATATCGCAATTCACGAACCGGATTACTGCTCTGTTTCGACAATGCCGCTGCCGAAATGAAGTGATACGGAGTCGAACCAGCAGCTTCAAAGAACAGCCCTTCCATAGAGCCGATGCAACCATCAGTCCAATAGGGCAACAACATCAATGCCATCGTGGTTCCGTATTTATTGAGATCACCACTGTTTTCCCACAGCGCATGACCGCAACCATGTGCGGGGTCTTCTCCAAGTTTCTTCATTGCTTGAACAACACCGTTGTATTCATTGAAAGTTGTCTTGCCTTCGTAGCCTTCGAAGTTCCAACGAGACCAACCATCTGAAAAAGCCCGGTGAGCGGGAAACGACACGGGGCCCCAACCGTACGAAGTACCAGTGGCATTCGATTGCAAAGTTGCGAATGGCAAACTCTGATAGCGCACACCGAGCACGACCAGACAAAATGTTGCTACAAGCCACAACAATGACGTTGAAGTATTCGTGGTGTGCGCGGATGGAATCTGCAATGGGTTGCGCTGTATAGCGATTGTGCGACGAATAAAGAGGCAGGCTTCGTATGCACCGATTGCGGCCAACATGTAACGCAGCAAATATAGGAAGGGCAAGATGCGCGGGTTCCAAAGTAGCCCGATTACTGGCAGACCACCTTGAGCAACTTTTACGCCAATCATTAAGACGACGATGTACACACCCATCCATATGCCAAGGAACCGTCGTCGATATATCGAACCAACAAAACCGATGATTGCAAGCGTCATCAACATGATGTCGAGCGTTGTACTCAAGGGAAAGTACATGTCCCACATGGTCTTAAAAGATCCACCGCCTGGCTCTGAGCCGTACTTCATGTCGCTCATGAACGCATGTCCGCCTAGAAACGGAACCACCCAGAATGCAGAGAGACAGACAGCACAACCCAAGGTTGTGATACCAAACTTCAAGCGTTGCCGGTCAAGGCGCATGAGCAGCATCAACACAGCCCCGCCGAAGACAAACAACAGCACGATGCCGTGGCTGAGTGCTGACAATGCAATAAACAATGCTGCCCAACCGCGGTGCTTGCCATCGTCAAGACCGCGCGCAAAAAACCCAAGACCCAAAATGGCAAAGGCCAATGCAATGGAGTGCGAGAATTCCCCCGCCATTGTGGAAGCAATGTTGCCACCGTAAATAGTGAAGCTCTCATCAAAGAGAAACATGGTGGCGCCAATAACCATTAATTCCGGCAATGGATACAGCAGTTTGCTGACACGCCCCATGATGTACACACATGCAGGAAAGGCGACGAGACCAGCCGCAACAATGATTTTGAAGGCAATTCCGTACGGCAACACAACGTCCAACGCCACGATGGCTAGTGCTGGCACCACCATGTAAAAGCGATACACGGGCAAACCGGCATACCAGTCCATGCTCCAACCTGTTAATCGCCAGTGGGGCAACAGCACATCACGCAGGTAGGCAGGACCCCAAACATGTGCGCCCATATCGCCACCCGTTGGTGTGTTGTTGCGCAAAATCAAATCAGGATGAAGGACTGACAACACCATCAACGTTGCACCAAGCAACACTGCGGTGGTACTCATTGACTTAAGTGTGGCGGTCCATTCCTGTGAGCGAACCGAAGGTCCAGTCGATTCTTGCTGAATGTCGGAGTTGTTGATTTCGGTATTCATAATTCTTTACAGAAGCACGACAAGCGCAAGCCCGGTTGCGTTGAAGGCCATATGGGTGACAATGGACGTACCTATTGTGCCAGTTGAGTGACGAGCCCACCCAAGCACCAATGCGAAGGCAAATAACCCTGGAAATTCCACCGGTTGCATGTGAATTGCTGCAAACAAAGCCGCCGTGACCAAAATGCCTGTCGCACGGCCCCACGAAGCGACCAAACCAGGCTGAAGCACGCCGCGATACACAATTTCTTCCACGATGGGCGCGCCAACAATAACTACAAGTGCAAGCAGGACGACCCATCCCCCGCGCGCTCCGTCAACAAGCTCAGATGCACGCTTTGACACCTCATCAAAAGAAAAAGCGTCTGGGAACAAGCGCGTCAACGGCCAGTTCACCACGTTCACCAAAACAAGTTGGCTCGCGATTCCCAACGGAATACCAACGGCAACATCACGTCGCCCGAATGTGGCACCTATTGTTACGCGAAAGTTTTTCCATGTCACTTGCAGGAACTGTGTCGTGGCAAATAGATACACGATCCACATTGCGGTTGCACTGAGTGCCACATCAAGGGTGGACATGTCATTGTTAGAAGAGTCACTGTTCCCTGTCAATACCAAGACAAGAAGTGATGCGAAGTTTGCTACAACAAACGCGACGAGCCAGAACAGCAGTACCTGGCTTGCTCGTGATTGACGCGATGCCGTCTGATCCAAGATGATTACCCGGCGAGGCGGCCAGGGCTGTACACATGAACGCGTTGACGGCGATCTTCTAAGTGCCATCCGGAGGGAGCTGTCAGTCGATTCGCATGCTGAACACATAAGTCATATGAATGTGGGTCACGCTCTGGGCTGAGGTCATCAAGCCAGACCGAGGATCTCGCATACTGATACGTCAGCGTGACTGTGGCGGAATGCACACAGCCTTGTCGGGTGCATTGCCTGGCCATAAACAAACGGTAGTCACCGTGTGCCACAAAATGGGCGATGCCGCTCGTACGGGGGCTCGCGGCACCCGTAGCATGAACAGATGAGCGATCTTCCACCGCCCCCTCCACCATCACGCAACCCACAAGGTCGCAACCCTATGAAGGGCTTGCGCAATGTAAAGCCAGGTGCTGACGGCAAGCCCCCTATGCCCAAATGGGCCATCTGGGCCATCGTGGCAGCGGTAGTTGTCCTTGCTTTCGGTAGTCAATTTTTTGCCACTCCTACTGGCGACAAACTCACGTACACAGAGTTCCTCGTACAAGTAAAAAACGGCGATGTAAAACAAGTTGTCATCAACAACTCTTCAAACATTATTTCGGGCACTCTTCAGTCGGGTACAAAGTTCACCACAACTGGATCAGTGAACCTCAGTGACGCCGATGAACAATTGTTAAAGCAAATGGGAGTCGACTACTCGTTTAAGACTCCTCAAGCCAACTTCTTCACCAGTTTGTTACCCATTATTCTTCCGTTTGCTTTTGTCATCGCATTTTTCGTATGGATGCAACGTCGCGCCATGGGTCAAGCCGGCAGCATCATGTCTGTTGGTAAGAGCAAGGCCAAGGCCTACCAAGCAGACAAGCCATCAACCACGTTTTCCGACATCGCCGGATACGACGGTGTAAAACTGGAAATTAAAGAAGTTGTTGACTTTTTGCGCAAGCCAGAACGTTTCAAGGAAATCGGAGCACGTGTTCCAAAAGGCATCTTGCTTGTTGGCCCTCCAGGAACAGGCAAGACACTCTTTGCTCGCGCCGTTGCCGGTGAAGCAGGAGTCGGATTTCTCTCCGTCACAGGCTCTGACTTTATGGAGATGTTTGTTGGTGTCGGTGCGAGCCGTGTTCGTGACCTCTTTGCACAAGCAAAAAAACTCGGCAAGGCAATTATTTTCATTGATGAAATAGATTCCATCGGACGTAAGCGTGGAGCAGGACTTGGTGGCGGTCACGACGAACGCGAACAAACACTAAACCAATTGTTGTCAGAGATGGACGGCTTTGAAGCAACCGAAGGCATTGTGATTCTTGCGGCAACAAACCGCCCCGATGTTCTCGATACTGCACTTCTTCGTCCCGGACGTTTCGACCGACAGATTATTGTCCCCCTGCCTGAATATGAAGAGCGCCTTGCCATCTTGAAGGTTCACTCACGCGACAAGCGCATGGGACCAGACGTCGACCTCGAGACAATGGCCCGTGCCACACCCGGAATGAGCGGTGCTGATCTTGCAAACCTTGTAAACGAATCAGCCCTCTTTGCTGTTCGTCGTGAGTCGCTTGCTATTGAACGCCTCGACTTCGAGAATGCACGCGACCGTGTTGTCATGGGTGCGCGCCGCGAATCATTGGTGTTAAACCCTGAAGAAAAGCGCGCCACTGCGTACCACGAAGGCGGGCATGCAGTATTGGCAGTAGTGCTTCCACACTCTGATCCATTACATAAAGTCACCATTCTTCCTCGCGGAATGGCACTCGGCGTCACATGGACTTTGCCGGAAGAACGCCATACGTACTCGCGCGAGTTCTTTGAAGACCTGATCTGCAAAGCAATGGGTGGACGTGTTGCTGAGAAGATTATTTTTGGTCACCTCAACAGTGGCGCTGCTAACGACCTTGAACAAGCAACCGGAATTGCGCGCCGTATGGTGCGCGAATGGGGTATGTCAGACAAGATCGGCCCAATGGCATGGACCGGAAATCAACAAGTGTTCTTGGGTGAAGATCTCATGACAAGTGGTCGCGAATACAGCGACTCAACGGCCCAGCTTGTCGACGATGAAATTTCTCGCATCTTGCTCGAGCAAGAAACTCGCGCGCATGAAGTATTGATGCGTCATCGCCGTGGACTTGAACTGGTTGCTGAAGCACTGCTTGTTGAAGAAACTATCGACGGACCAACCGTTGGTCGTCTGGTGCAACAAGGACTTGACGCACCAGCAACAAGCGACGTAGAGGCTTAGTTGCTTTTTCCCTGACATGAGTCGGGCGAACTGCCTGGTTCACGACATTCTGCTACTGCTGCCCATAAGTCTTGTGCTTTGACGGGCCCCAAAAACCCGGCTTTCACAACCCCCACAGCATCTGCAACCACCAATGTTGGAACGGCTTCGATCTTGTAGCGAGCATGCATCTGTGGATCAGTGGTGTAGTCCACTCGAACCACTGCGACATCATGTGACGACAAGACTTCAGCTTTCGAAGCGACATCATTGCACGTATTGCATGTGGCTGACGTAAAGACCACAACCAACCATGGCGCTTCTGGCGACGCAAAATCGTTTCGATCGAGTTGCACTGGTAATTCAAAACCGCCCTGTGTCGGAGCATCATTCCGACGACGACGAAGGAACCACGACACCACAAGAGCAATAATCATTGCGCCCGCAACCGTGAGAATTCGTACCATTACCGAGACCTTATGGGAAGTGCTCCCACTATTCCGAAACCAACTAGTCCATGTCCTCGAGTAGTACGTCGTTGCACAACGACAGGGACTGTTGCAGTAATTGTTACTTCCCCGTCTTTCACATCTGCTGGCACGTCAATACTGATCACCGATGCTGCACCAAGTGCCACATCAACAAGCAGAGGCAATTCCACCTCGCCACCAGGACCACTCGCCGACACCGTAAACGTTCCGTCCATTCCCGTTGTGTTCACAACTGACAAAGCGTTTCGTGCACCATTAGACAATCCACTTGGAATTCGCCATTTCTGTGACAGCAAGCCGGCAGGAATTCCATTTGTGATGGCCGTAAATGAACTTCCACCAACTCTTTGACTCAGTACATGTTCCACCACCACCGGAACATTGTTCACAGCCGACACCACCATCGCGTGGTCTCCTTTAGGTAAATCTGCAAGAGCATCGGTATTGATTGCAACAATCCCACCAGCTGGGATATCAATGGCCGTTGATGGTGCTGCAGCTGTGGAGGTTTGGTCAATCCCAAGTCCATTGGTAATTCCCGCCCCGAAGAACGAAACGTTTACTTGGGCAGGGGAATCTGACGGGTTAAACACCATCAACAATTCAGAAACCAGTGCACCCGTACGACCAGACGTAAACCACCAGTCACGCAAAGCCATGGGAGTACCCACAGTGGTGGAGTAGCCGAGTCGTCCTGCACCCAAATAATGCTGAATACGTGATGCAATTATTTGACCCGTTGATGTCTTGACTTCAACTGCTATTCGCGCTTCGTTTTGAGCTCCGGCATCGGCCAACGAAATACTGCGGGATGAACGCGCATCTAAAATAATTCCCTGTAGTGACGCAGGAGTTCTACGACCATTTGTCGTCGTGTACGACACATTTACTACGGCACTTTCAGGAAATGGATTCGTCAGCACTAACCGTTGCGTTGAACCTTCTGCGGTGAATCCGTCTGCGAAATACCATGTGCTCGATGTTTGTGAAACACATTGAGATGTCACATCACCAGCTGCATAAATAAGTTCCTGCTCCACCGAACCAAACGACCCAATAATTTCTACGACAGGAACAACAACGCCGACCGTTCGCCCACGAAGGACATCTACTTCTTTTCGAGAGCGCGCGGTCACAGTAATTGTTTCTGCATCTGCTGGTGAATTGCTAAAAAAATTAACTGTGGCAGTCAAGTCACTGTCACTTGGATTAACAATGACAACAGATGCACTGCTGATTCCGTCGCCCGCAGCTGCGCCAGGACAGAACCATGATGTACTTATTCGAGTTCCATCAGATGCCTGAGGGAACCCAGCAAATTCAACGATGGCAGATGATGCACCCACCGATTGTTTTCCAGAATGACGATCTACAACAACAACCACTGCGCTGACCCCACAGAGAAGCACAAACGCAACAACACGACGTAACAACTTCACAACGATTCCTCGCTCACGAATCTCATAACCGGAGCATCAGTCACTGTCGATACCGAAGAACTTCTATGAGACTTTCGGCGTGGTCGTACAAGCGCGAAAAAAGCCACTACACACCATGCTGCAAACTGCAGTAACACTGCAAGAGAATGAACGCGGCTCGACTCAAATGCCAGTCGGATGTTTCCGGCATTTGGAACGTCATAAGCATTTGTTAGGCCAAAAGCAGGGCGTGCCTCAATTTTGGTGCTACCTAATATCAGCTTCCAGTGGGTACTGAATGGAACTGCAAGGTGAACCGTGCCTGGCTCCACATCTGCCTCAATCGCACCTTCTGGTCGAGTCTGAGTCGGAAGCGGAGTTGCACCTGAAATATCTATGGCGATCATTGAAGTCGCACCAGCAAGTTGACTACTGGCAGCTCCAGATGCAGTCAACATTGACCGCACGGGCACCCACGATGCATTTTCGAAAATCACAAGATCAGGCGAGGCATAGAGGCGACGCAAGTCGAGTTGTCGCGACAATGAATCAATAAGTCCACGTGGCGCGGCAATTGGATTGCTGCGCGTCGATTGTCCTCCATCGATGATAGGAACAACAATGAATCGAACAGATAATGGTGCAAGCAAACGACCCGCACGAGTTGTTTGACCACGCACAATTCCGTACAAAGCTGCAACAGCATTGTCACGAGCGCGTGTTGGTGGGGTTTCCCACAGTTCTTCCAAGGTGGGTGCTCCGCTATTCACGACCGAATATGAAATACCCCAACCAAAATTCAACGGAGCTCCCGGCAAAACACGGGTGTCTCCAATGAACATGGTGCGGTATTCGCCTGATGACTGCGCATCGGGCAATTGGGCCAAGAGTTGAGGTAACGCAAGTGACGGTTGATTCCAACTCCCATTCAATGCATTAATTGAAACTGGCACAAGTCCAACCGCAAAGGCAAGAGCAACTACCGCACTGATTGGTTGACGCCATCCAAACCTCGCACGGCGCAAATCAACAACGAGGGCCGCACCCATTGCGCCAGCACAAATTGCAATTCCAAAAGCGACAGGCACAAGCAAAATTGCAGGTTCGGGAAGATGTACTGGCAGCAACGCAGAATCATCAAGCATTGCAACAGCGAGACCGAATGCAACGAGGCTTGCGCCACGCAATACCCAACCAGAGCGAACTCCGTGCACCAGCAACACTGCTCCAATAACAACTGCGTACAACGTGACGGTGACTGATGACAATACAAATCCACCCACATTGAATGTTGCTAACCCGATGAGACCAATGTTGCGGCCAGATTCAACGGGCGCCCCGGTGATTGCTTCCCACCATCCAGAACGAATGTACGTACCAGCCCACGGAAGGTTGAGAACGACGCCAATCACGACAACTGCAGCAGTAACAACTACCCAACGCACCGCCCATTTAACTTTCGTGCCGTGCACCACACTGACCACGGTAAAAATAATTGCAACTAATGGAACAATTACAACCACTGATGGTTCGAAAGCGATAACTGTCCCCATCAACAACACAAGACATGCAAACCATTTGCGCCATAGTGCAGTTGGCGCGACTGCCATTACTTCTTCTGACAATTCATCGTCAAGGTCTGCGTGACCCACCAACATGCGTGACAAGTGCACCATCCACGGCAATGTGGCATACAGCAACAGGGCTCCCCATCGTCCAGATGAAATGGCTGCATACGGCAATGGCACGGCGGCGTAGGCAGCAGTAGCTGCGATGCGGGCTGCACGTGTACCTAAGACCGACGCAAAACGCCACACACCAAGCCATCCGACCAGTGGCATCAGTGCGACAAGAAGGGTGTGCAGGAGTCCCATATTTCCCAGCGTGGTCAATGCACTGGCCGCGAGTATTGCAATGCCCGTTGGCACAGCAGAAACCTGACCGAAGCCAGCCCCCCACCAACCAGAGGTATAGGAACGCACTAGTTCACTGGCAGATGCCGTGATTGGGGCCATTTGGCCTACAGGCACAACCCCGTTCATAAACAAGGCACGAGAACCGACAAGAAAAATAGTTGCGAGAATTCCCCATAACCAATACGCACTACGGGCAGTTGCTTCAGGAATTTGATCTGCTGAATGTGCCTGGGCTCTGCCGGCTACCGCCGCACGACGACGCAAAAAATTTGCAACATACGCATTCCCTGGAAGTTGCAATGCACGCACCTCGTCGCCAGACACTTGGCGATGTTCTGAAATGGCATCACGACGCTCACGAATACCTACAACGCCGAACGGCAAGAGCAATAATCCACGCATCTCATCAACAGCTCTACGGACACGACCAGTTGCCACCAGAATAAAGAACCTCGACAGCGTCAAGACAAACATCTGTACCAAAGTGGCGAGCAACTGTGTTGCAGAAGTTAATGAGGCAACCGTTCTGACACGAACTATTTCGTTTTCAAGAAAATGGTCCACATCGTCTGGATTGTTGACTGATTGAGATGAGTTCTCGCGATGGCGACCTACCGCACTTGGCACCACTATGACTCGAGCAGCTGTTGAATGAAGCCTCCAACAGAAATCAAGATCCACTCCTGCGACCGGAAGGTCGGGGTTGTATCCCTTAATCGTGGCAAAGAGATCAGCTCGCACCATGATGCAAGCAGACGAGACAACAAATACGTCTTGCACTGCGTCGTGCTGTTCTTGGTCTAGTTCGCCGTCATCTGCAATAGGCAAACTATTTCCGAATCGGTCCACTGCTATGCCAACACTTTGAATCATGCGGGGGTCATCCCAATACACAAGCTTCGGGCCAACAGCGCCAGCATTTGATCGGTACAACTCTTCGACAAGGCAGCTGATTGCATCCGCCGCGAGCGCGACATCATCATGAAGAAAACAGAACAATCCACTATTGCCATCCACAAGATTGAGGACCGAGTTGCATGCAGCACCAAATCCGGGGTTTCCACCGAGAAAACGCACAACCGCAGAGGGCAAATTGGTGGCAACCACATCGAGAATCTCACGTGAGATGGGGTCGTCTTCTGCCCCCGTTACAAGGACGAGGCTTTGTAGGGCGTTGTAATTCTGGCCAGCAAGACCCTGAAGGGACTCTGACAACCATTCGCCCCTCTCATGTACGACCATGACGGCCACCACTGGGGGTAAAGAAGAAACAACCTGAGGCTCTGTCACGCCGTAGCGAGGCTAGTGCCACTAGTGCTAACCCCATGGGCAGCAGGGTCAGGCTCCCCTGATTTCCCTTCGCCACCCGAGTGTGCAAGATGCTTGCAAAAGTAAGCACTAGTGGGTACTCTTGGTGTATGAGCAAAATTTCGTTCCCTCACATCACACTTCCTCACGTCACCATTCCTGGTCTTGACCGCCTTCCCAAAGTTGACCTATCAAAGATCACTATTCCTTCATTGCACTCAATTGACCTCACGTCGCTTGATATCTCACGCCTGAACCCATCTGCAGTTCTTCAGAACCCTGTGGTGAAACAAGCAACCGAGATTGGCTACACCGCAGTTGGATTCGCAGTTCTCGGATTCCAAAAACTGCAAGTGCGCCGCGTTGAGTTGTTCGACGCTATGAAGGCACGCAATAACACTGCTCAATAAAGCCACATAGCGCCATAGGGCACACCACTCTCACTGCAACTAACCTTGACCTCGTGTCAGATGGAGAAGCAGCAGAGAAGACTTCACGTGTTCCACTGCCGGAAGGCACGATTCCTGTTGGCATCGGATTATTTATCTCTGGCTTCACATCGTATGCATTCTTCAAAGTTGGCCAGCTTGCGCTTGGTAAGGAAGATTTCAAACCAATCGTTGCATTGTGGTTCACTACCTTTGCTTTGGTCCCCGGGTTTTTCATGCCAGTGGAACAAGAAATTGGTCGCGCACTTGCACATCGTCGCGCATTAGGTCAAGGTGGTCGTCCAGTTGTGCAGCGCATGTTGCCGTTGACACTAGGGCTTGCAACAATTCTCATCATTGGAGTCGCTGCATCCTCTTCGTGGCTCACGTCTGACATGTTCGACGGACATTGGGTTGTCACACTTTCTCTCGTCTTGACTATCTGTTTTTATGCGCCAATGCATATGGCGCGAGGCATTGCATCAGGTTCTGGTCGATTCGGCGCGTACGGCACAGTAATGGCAGTAGATGGCCTCGTTCGTATCACGGCCTGCGTATTGCTGTGGCAGTTCGGCGTGACGAACGTCGGCGCATACGCACTATCAGTAGCGGTATCGCCCATCATTGCCGCAGGAGTCGTATTCGCTCGTGGGGAAACAAAAACCGATGACGGCCCGCCAGCGACGTATGCCGAAATTACGCCAAATCTTGGTTGGCTGTTATTGGGCACCATCATGGCTGCGGCGTTAGTCAATGCTGGCCCACTTGGAGTTGATTTCCTAGCTAATGCAAGCGATGCCGAGAAGGTAACAGCGTTCGGTAACGGAGTGTTGCTATCGCGCGTTCCGCTGTTCTTGTTTCAAGCAGTGCAAGCTGCACTTCTGCCACGGCTTGCACGTCTTGCAGCCAAAGGCGACCTTGCGGAATTTCGTGAAGGGTTTTCGTTACTGCTCAAAGTTGTTACTGCAGTTGCCGTACTCGGCACGGTGGGTTCATTTCTACTAGGGCCACCAATTCTGAAGATGGTGTACGACGGAGGACTTGATCGGCGCACTCTGACATTGCTTGCACTTGCGAGTGGTTTGTACATGCTCGCTCTGGCCGTGTCACAAGGTGTTATTGCGCTGCAAGGTCACAAATATGTTGCAGCTGGCTGGTTGTCGGCAATGATCGGCTTTCTTATCGTCACTACTGTTGCATCTGACGACTTGTTCTTGCGCGTTGAACTAGGTCTTGTTGCCGGCTCAACGGTTGCGCTCGCAGTATTTACCTATGCGTTCCGGGCACGCATGAATGCTGGTGCAATACCTGATTCTGAATCAATGATTGACGGCGTGCTCGATTTCCCTCTAGAGGGATAACGCTCTACTTACGAAGGCGGGCGGTTTCGATTTCCATATCGTTCTTCACCATCATCTTCACGAGTGATGGGAAATCAACTTCAGGAACCCAACCCAACTTGTCACGAGTCTTGGTGGGGTCACCAATAAGCAAGTCAACTTCTGCTGGGCGAAAGAAACGAGGGTCTTGTCGCACGTAATTGTGCCAATCATCAAGGCCGACTTCTTCAAACGCCAGGGTGAGGAATTCTTCAATGGAATGCGCCTCGCCGGTTGCGACCACATAGTCGTCTGGTTCTGGCTGCTGCAACATCATCCACATAGCTCGCACGTAGTCGCCTGCGTAACCCCAGTCACGTTTTGCATCAAGGTTGCCCATGACCAATTCTTTTTCAACACCCAACTTGATACGAGCTGCGGTGTTTGAAATCTTTCGCGTAACGAACTCAAGTCCGCGACGAGGACCTTCGTGGTTGAACAAAATGCCCGAACAGGCATAGATGCCGTAGCTTTCGCGATAGTTGATGGTGATGTCGTGGCCAAACACTTTTGCACAGCCGTATGGCGAGCGTGGGTGGAATGGCGTGAGTTCGGTTTGCGGTACTTCGCGAACTTTTCCGAACATCTCTGATGACGATGCTTGATAAAAGCGAATCTTGTTGTTCTGAGTGCCGCCGACCATGCGAATGGCTTCAAGCATGCGCAACACGCCAAGACCAGTGATATTCGACGTGTGTTCCGCCTGTCCAAATGAAATAGCAACGAACGAGATAGCACCAAGGTTGTATACCTCGTCTGGTTGCACGTATTCAAGGGCGTTCACCAGGCTGGTGAGGTCAGCTAGGTCTCCTGGTACCAGTTCGACATATGGGAACTCATCGCGAATCTGCAGAGCGCGAGGGTTGTTCTGTCCCTTGATCATGCCAAAGACTTGATAGCCCTTCGAATGGAGAAACTCAGCTAAGTGCTGGCCATCTTGGCCGGTGATACCGGTGATAAATGCGCGGGGCATGACTGGACCTCGTTGATCGATAATCGGACTTGACAACGGTACCACCGCAGCCCTTTTGTTCAGGTGAACCCTCTGCGACACAAAGCCCTACGCTTGACTCATGATTATGGTGCTAGCTGGGGGCGTAGGCGCAGCCCGTTTTCTCTCAGGACTCATCCAAGTGGTCAATCCTGCAGATGTTGTGGCCGTAGTCAATACCGGCGATGACACCGAACTTCATGGATTATCTATCTCTCCCGATATCGACACCGTCATCTACACCTTGTCTGGGTCTATTGACCAAGATCGCGGGTGGGGCCTTCACAATGAGACATGGCGAGCCATGGAAGCGCTGGGACGTTTTGAAACTGTTCGCCCGGCCGGATCTGCTGCTGCACCACGTTGGTTCAACCTTGGCGATACAGATCTTGCGACACACTTTTATCGCACTGCTCGCGTTCGTGAAGGTGCAACACTTCAACAAATCACAGCAGAACTTCGCACAGCATTCGGATTGTCCGTCACCGTGGTGCCAATGTCAAACGATTCGGTACGGACAATTGTTCATCTTGCAGACGGCCCTGTCCCCTTTCAAGAATATTTTGTGCGCCTGCAGCACAATGTTCCAGTGACTCGCGTTGAATTTGTCGGAGCTGATTCGGCCACATTCATAGATCACTCACTTCTCACTGATGCAGACACGATTGTGATTGCACCATCAAACCCCATCGTGTCGATTGCCCCTATCCGCGCATTAACTGGTGTTGATGCGGCTCTTACTGCGCGTCGCGACAGCGTTGTTGCCATCTCACCCATCGTGGCTGGTGCAGCGCTAAAAGGCCCAGCGGACCGAATGCTGGTGGAACTTGGTCACGAACCAACGGTTGTTGGTGTTGCGCGCATCTACGCACCTATTTGCGGAACCCTAATCATTGATTCACAAGACGAACACCTAGCGTCGGCAGTTGAACGCGAAGGAATGCGCTGCATCACCACTGACACCATCATGTCGAAACCTGGTGTCGCTGCTTCACTCGCTCGCATTGCAATCAACACACCCTCGAATAAAGGAGACCACTAATGGCACGACTCATGGCATGGAGCGTTGAAGGAATCGGTGAAATAGTTCCTGGTCAACAACTTGGAGACATCATTGTCGAAGCCTGCTCGACAGAACCAAACGGCCCTCTGCGCGACAACGATGTGCTTATCGTGACGCAAAAGATTGTCTCTAAGGCTGAAGGGCGCTTAGTTCCTATCGACCCAGACGATCCGCTCTCACACAAGGTTCTTGTTGAACAAGAAGCTGTTCGCATTGTTCGTCGACGTGGCGACCTCATCATCACAGAGACCAAACATGGTTTCGTGTGTGCAAACAGCGGAATTGACTTATCAAACGTTGAACGCGGCTACGCAGCACTTCTTCCACTTGATAGTGATCGCTCTGCGCGACGCATCAGAGACATTGTGCGTGCACAGCTTGGCGTCACAGTGGGTGTCATCGTGAGTGACACCTTTGGTCGCCCATGGCGAAAAGGCCTCACCGACGTTGCCATTGGAGTTGCCGGCATTGCTGGCGTTGTTGACTTACGCGGCACCGAAGATGCGCTCGGCAGAGTGATGCACGTAACAGAAGTGTGTGTTGCAGACGAATTAGCAAGCACTGGCGAATTAGTCATGGGCAAGTCAAACGGCGTGCCAGTTGCTGTTATTCGCGGCGCTGACCCTTCATGGTTTCGCGATTCCTCACTAGACGAAATTGTTCGTCCGCCGAGTGAAGACCTGTTTCGTTAACGCAAAGTGGCGAGGCCGTCTTTCAACGATGTAAACGGCGACCACCCGAGTTGAATACGGGCACGCACCGGCGATAACGACAGACGAGCCAAATCATTGGGGCGTCCTGCACTAGTGCGGGGTACTGGCGACGCAGCACCAGCCATTACCGACCACAAGTCCGCAACGGATGTTGCAATTCCGGTTCCGACATTCACCACCAAGCCACCAGCTCGTTCAGTGGCGCGAGCGATTGCATCAACTGTGTCGTCGATATAAATAAAATCACGTGTTTGCTTTCCGTTGCCGTGAACAATCGGTGCCCGACCATTTGCCAACGCATCAACAAATGAGGCGACAACCCCGTCGGCTGCTCTTTGGCGAGGTCCGTAGACATTTCCCATAGCAAGAACAGTGAATTCGACACCATGTCTTTCGCGATACACAGAGTGAATATCAGCTGCTGCGCGAGCTAACACTTCTTCACTAGTGCGAGGGTCATTGATGTGACCTTCTTTAATTGGTAAATCTCGCACTGCAACTTCGCCGTACAACAAACCGCTTGGCAATGCAGTAATGACTTTCCCGACACCACCGAGGCGGGCGGCTTCAAGAATGGAAACCGACAATTGCAAACTAGACAATGCACCATTGAGGTGGGCATGCACTGGAGAGAACGTCGCAAGATTAATTATAAGTTGCGGCCTGCGCAGTGACACAAGTTCTGAAAACTCACGAGATTCAATTCCAATGTTCTGAAATTTAAATCGACCTGTTGCATTGCGGGCATCGGCCAAGTTGGTTAATGATCCACTCGACAAGTTGTCAACAACTTCAACTTCGTGACCTTCTGCAATAAAGCGATCAACAAGGTGAGAGCCAATAAAACCAGCGCCACCGCACACCATAATCTTCTTCGGTGGCATCGTTATACAGCCTCTTCTGAATCAGGCACTTTTGCATTAGCCAGTTGAGAAAATGGTGCGACATATGCATCGGCACCCACAACACAATCAATCAGTGATGCTCCAGCACCAATACTGCCCATGACAAGCGAACGTTCGAGGCGAACTCGAGCACCGATATGCGCGCCAGGGAGAACAACTGAATCAATGATGACGCATCCCTCTTCCACTATGGCTGCTTCACCAATGACACTATGTGCAATTGAGGCTGAAGAATGCACATGAGCTTGTGGCCCGACTGATGCCAAGATTCGCGTACGTGTTCCGTCAATGAGGTCAAGATTGGCGCGCAAGTATGTGCTGGGAAGACCAGTATCAATCCAGTAATCGTCTGTCGGCATTGCTGCAAGAGTTCCGTCCGCCACCATTGCAGGAAACACGACACGTTCAATGGAAAGACGTTGCCCGTCGGGAATACGACTAATAACTGACGGCTCTAAAACGTATGTGCCAGCATTTACCAGATTGCTTGACGTTTCTCCCGGAGCAGGTTTTTCCACAAAGCGTTGCACCCACCCATTGTCATCTGTTTCGACCACTCCAAATTGCGATGGGTCAGTAACCGGGGTGAGGTGCAATGTTCCTTCTGCGCCTTGACTCTTATGAAACGCCACCAATGTCGATAGATCAACGTCACACATGATGTCGCCGTTCATCACAATAAATGTGTCAGATACGCCAGCATGACGTGCGGCAAACGCAATAGCACCCGCAGTGTCAAGAGGTTCCGGTTCTACTGCGTAATGCAATGAGATTC
>Ga0209357_1000050_pt1 | contig 36451 bp, 50 predicted proteins | sample LauGreFBDMM110SD_2_FD_187573 | JGI IMG/M metagenome (GOLD analysis project Ga0209357, IMG submission 187573) | Freshwater lake microbial communities from Lake Michigan, USA - Fa13.BD.MM110.SD (SPAdes) (version 3) | ecosystem: Environmental > Aquatic > Freshwater > Lake | place: Lake Michigan... | reverse complement strand
AGCGTATATGGGTGCAGTTTTCGCACATGCTTTTATTGCCGCAACACTTGTTGCCCCATCGCCACATAGTTTGGCTCAATCAGTTTCCGTCATTGAACGCGGAGCATTTGCAACCTCGTTGTCGGCATTCCCTCGTTTTGAAAAAACTTATAGGAAACAATTCCCGCAACTCGATTGGACGACCGATTATTGCAGTAGTCCGTTAGTAGGCAACACAGGACGTTCGTTTAATTTCGCTATGTCTTGTCGTCGACATGATTTTGGATACCGAAGCTTTAAATTAATCAGCCGATCTTCTGGCATTAATTTTTGGACTGAAGATCTTCGCTTCAAGGTAGATATGCAGTTTTACAACGACATGCTCTCTAACTGCCAACCTCGGGGAATTTCTCAGCGGTTGAACTGCAGGGCTTGGGCTCGCACTTTTTTTCAATTAGTAAGAACGCTAGGCAGCTGAACTAAATATTGAGGGAAATGTGCAATAACTGGGTGAGAACTCGAGCAGTAGCTCCCCAAATAGTTTCATCGTCAAGGTGGTACATGTAAATATTGCGCGAACCTATTGGCGTTTCCCATACTTCAGAGGCATAGGTATCAGTTCGCACAAGTTCATGCAATGGAACATGCAAGATGCGATCTACTTCGTCTGGCGATGCAACAAGTGTTGGCTTATACGGCAGAATTCCTACAACGGGAATGATGTAGCTATTACTCACGAAAGTAAGTAAGTGGTCGAGCTCGCCAACCAAAGTGACATCGTGTGCAGGCAACGACACCTCTTCCACCGCTTCTCTTAATGCGGCTTCGTAAACCTGTTCATCTGGTTCAACTCGACCCCCAGGAAAAGAAATTTCACCCTTATGGTTTTTTAAGTGAGCTGCGCGTTTGGTGAGAACTACTTCAACGCCCGATGGCCCCTGGTACAAGTTCACCAGCACCGCGCTTGCTCGCGCTTCTGGCATGAATTCTGTTGCAGCAACTTGTGGTGAATGCGCAGCTATTTGTGCAACGACATGCTCAAGTGATTGGAGTGGGGCGAAGTCGAGACCAATCCACCGTGCCGGACTTCCTTTTTCCCATTGGGATGGACGCGGAATCTTCTGCTGTCCACCTGCGCGCATGAAGGCGGCCTAAGCCGAAGGCACCCAGCCTGAAGTTTGTAGTTGGCGCAAAATATCGGCGAGGCCAGCAGTTTTTAAATTGGCAAGTACTCGACCTGGTGCTTCTTCGCCTTTTTCCCATGATTCCCATGCGGTAATGAGTTTGTCTAGATCGGGAAGTGGTCGTTCAAATGCCATAGGGAGAGGTTACCTACAAGCGGGCATGCTTCGTCACTCGTGAGAGGTAGATGATGAACCCTTGTATGACTGCTAGGGCAAAAAGTGAGAACCGATTCGCGACCGGTTGGCTTCCAATGGATCCGGCCAGAACTGCTCCGAGAACTAATGCCATGTCTATTGCATCGTGAATTTTGCGAGGCACTAACCGATACGCAGCAAGTGGCCCCTGTGTGGAAGCTGCATTTAACAATGCAATCAGGCCAAGTATTGCCAACAGCAATGGATATGTGGCCCGAGTAATGAGAACAAGAAAACCTAATGCCACTGCATAATCGCCAACTTGATGAAAAAGACCTAAACGCTGTCCGCGAGATGACTTGTGTTGTACCACTCCCTCAGCGTAGATAAAAAAGATCCCGGGTCAGTGACCCGGGATCTTTCAGTTCTCCAAAAGGAAAAGAACGACTTACATCATTCCCATTCCACCAGGCATTCCACCGCCGCCGGCTGGTGCTGCACCTGGCTTCTCGGGCTTGTCGGCCACGAGGCACTCTGTGGTGAGCACGAGCGCAGCAATTGATGCAGCGTTCTGCAAAGCAGCACGAGTTACCTTTGCGGGATCCAAAATTCCGGCCTTAATGAGGTCGGTGAATTCGCCTGTGGCTGCATTCAAGCCAATGGCACCCTTTTCTGACTCCACACGCTGAACAACTACTGCGCCCTCAAGACCAGCATTGTCGGCAATGTGACGTGCTGGCGATGTAAGTGACTCGTACACCGTACGTGCACCTGTTGCTTCATCACCAGTTAGTGCCTCGACAACTTTGAGTACTGCAGGACGAGCACGTATGAGTGCAGTTCCGCCGCCGGCTACAACGCCTTCTTCAATTGCTGCACGGGTTGCAGAAACAGCATCTTCAATACGATGCTTCTTTTCCTTCAACTCCACTTCGGTTGCTGCTCCTACCTTGATCACGGCAACGCCGCCAGCAAGTTTCGCAAGACGCTCTTGAAGTTTTTCGCGATCCCAATCGGAATCGGTGTTGTCAATTTCGGCTTTGATTTGGTTAATGCGACCATTGACTTCATCTTTTTCACCAGAACCATCGACGATTGTGGTGTTGTCTTTGGTGATGATGACACGCTTTGCACGACCCAAAAGGTCGAGCGTGACATTTTCCAATTTCAAGCCCACTTCTTCGCTGATTACTTGTCCACCAGTAAGAACTGCCATGTCTTGCAACATTGCCTTACGACGATCGCCAAAGCCTGGTGCCTTCACAGCAACCGAGTTGAACGTACCGCGGATTTTGTTCACAACAAGTGTGGCAAGTGCTTCGCCTTCTACATCTTCAGCAATGATGACGAGCGGGCGACCACTCTTCATGACGGCTTCAAGAGCTGGAAGCATGGACTGCACAGATGAAATTTTTGATGCGTAAAGCAAGATGTACGGATCTTCAAGAACCGCTTCTTGGCGCTCCGCGTCGGTGACGAAATAAGGGCTCTGGTAGCCCTTATCGAACTGCATGCCTTCAGTGAAGTCGAGTTCGATACCAAAGGTATTGCTCTCTTCAACTGTTACTACACCATCTTTACCAACACGGTCGATGGCGTCGGCAATAACATTTCCGATACTTGAATCGGCAGCAGAAATGGTTGCGACGTTCGCAATATCTTGCTTGTCGTCTACTTCTTTTGACTGAGCTTTGATTGACTCAACAGCAGCAGCAACAGCTTTTTCAATACCGCGCTTCAAACCCATTGGGTTTGCACCGGCAGCGACGTTACGCAAACCAAGATGAACCATGGCCTGAGCAAGAACTGTTGCAGTTGTAGTGCCGTCACCGGCTACATCGTTGGTCTTTGTTGCAACTTCTTTCACCAACTGTGCACCCATGTTTTCAAATGGGTCTTCGAGTTCTACTTCTTTCGCAATAGAAACGCCGTCGTTGGTGATGGTTGGTGCACCAAATTTTTTGTCGAGAACTACGTTGCGTCCCTTTGGTCCGAGTGTCACCTTGACCGCATCGGCCAATTTGTTCACACCGGCTTCAAGTGCGCGACGTGCTTCTTCGTCGAACTTGAGAATTTTTGACATTGCTACGCCTTACTTCGCCACAATGGCGAGAACGTCACGGCTGGTGAGAATGAGGAGATCGTCTCCACCAAAAGTCACTTCAGTACCGCCGTACTTGCTATACAAAACTGTGTCGCCGACTTTGATGTCGAGCGCTGAGTGCTTGCCTGTGTCATCGCTCCAGCGGCCTGGGCCAACGGCGAGTACGGTGCCCTGCTGGGGCTTTTCTTTGGCAGTGTCGGGGATGACGAGACCCGAGGCAGTGGTCTGCTCGGCTTCGTTTGGCTTCACGACAATACGGTCGTCCAAGGGCTTAAGGTTCATGTCGCAGGCCTCCAATGGCGCTGATGTATATGGGTAACGGTTCACTCTGTGCGCACTTACGCCGCAAGGCGTTAGCACTCGCAAGGAGTGAGTGCCAATGATACGGCCAGTTTTGGTCGGTTAACAACCGCAACCCCGAGTGCTCACCAAAACCTAAGAGGAGGGTTCTCGGCGCGGTATGTCCCGTAAATCGGGACATACCGCGCCGAGAACCCGTAAAAGATGGGCGGTAGGGGCAAGTGGGAGCCCAATCACGGTCGACATCGACCCCTGAACCCGCTCCACGAGCACACCCCCGAAACCCTGCATTCCATATGCACCTGCTTTGCCATACGACTCCCCCGTATCGAGATACCACTCCATGAGATGGGTGGAAATAGGCACCATGGTGACCCGAGCGGTGTCGATGATGGTGGTGCTCCCCTTTTCAGACAAGCAGGTAACAGCTGTATGCACCTGGTGTGTACGGCCCGACAAAATGCTCAATGTGCGTCGCGCTGCTTCCCGATCTTCCGGCTGATCATGCACAACTCCGTCAAGTTCCACACATGTGTCGGCACCAAGAAAGACAACATTGCTGGTCACGCCCAACTCATCTGCAATTTTTTGCACCTTTTCCTGCGAGAGGCGCTGCACATAATGAGTTGCAGATTCATTCGCGCGTTGTGATTCATCAATATTTGCCGGCATCACCTCAGGAAAAATTCCGATGCGCTCTAATAAATCACGTCGGCGCGGTGAGCGCGAAGCAAGGACAATACGCATATTTCTTATCCGCCGCTGAGTTGCATCTCGTTGTTGTCATCGGGGACAACCATGTCATCAAGACTGTCGAGATACCCAGGTGGCAATGCAACTTTAATGGGGCCATTGGTATGTCCTCGTGTAAAGCGTTCGCCACCTTCAACAATTGCAATACTGCGATCTACATCTTCAAAGAGTTCTTCTAACTCTTGAACGGTTGAGCAATTTGATGCTCTCCTGCGTACTTCGCCGCCAACGGGGTACCCCGTGAGATACCAGCCAGCATGTTTACGAAATTCTTTTGCACCGCGAATGTTTTCACCAGGTAACGCAGTAGTGGCATGTGCATCAAGCATGCGTGCATGTTGCAACATGACATCGACCACTTCACCGAGCAGCGGTGTGGGTTGAATGTCGCGCCCTGAAAATACATTGACAAGATCGCGAAATAACCATGGCCGCCCAAGACACCCTCGACCAACTACAACGCCATCACATCCTGTTTGTTCCATCATCTTCACTGCATCGTGTGCATCCCAAATATCACCGTTGCCCAGTACTTGCAGATCGGGGAAGTGTGACTTCAAGGTGGCAATAGCCGGCCAACGAGCTTGCCCTGCGTAATGCTGTTCAACAGTTCGAGCGTGCAAAGCAACCCATGCAACGCCTTCTTCGCCAGCAATTTCTGCCGTATGCAAATATGTCAACAGGTCATCAGTAATTCCCATGCGGAATTTACAGGTGACCGGAATGCCGCCTTTTTTGCCTTCACTTACTGCAGCACGAATGATGGCGCGCAATAAGTTTTTCTTCAGTGGCACTGCTGCTCCGCCACCCTTGCGAGTCACCTTGGCCGCAGGGCAACCAAAATTGAGATCAATATGGTCAACAGCTTTATTGGCAACAAGTTGCGCAACTGCGCGTCCCATCATCTCTGGATCTGACCCATACAGTTGAACGCTGCGCAGATCTTCATCGGGGCTAAAGGTAATGAGACGCTGCGATTTGGCACTGCTGAGTACTAAGCCAGTAGCCATCACCATTTCGTTCACGTACACGAGCCCAGGACCAAACTGTCGACATAGTGAGCGAAATGGTGCATTGGTGACGCCAGCCATTGGCGCCAAGACCACAGGTATCTGAAGTGTGTGCGAACCAAGTTTTAACATGAGATCGTTTTCACTTTCTCTCTCCACGGTTACCACGCACAGTAGAATCGGTGAGCGAGAGATGCGGGATAGCACCAATATCAAGGCCAGATGGCCCGTGATCTCGCAGTCGATACCAACCCGCTGAAGCAATCATTGCTGCGTTGTCGGTACACATTGCCTTGCTGGGTAATGCCACATGGAAGCCAGCCCCGCTGCCCACTCGTTGCATTTCACTACGCAACAAAGAGTTTGCAGCTACTCCTCCACCGAGGACAATACTTTTTGCACCAACTTGTTGTGCTGCTCTTAATGTTTTTACTACGAGCACATCGACCACCGCACATTGAAATGAAGCTGCGATGTCATGTGAAGCAACATCCGGATTTTTGCGCACATAGTTAATGACCGATGTCTTTAGACCACTGAAGGAAAAATTGAGCCCGTCGTGCAACATTGCTCTCGGAAATTCAATACTCTGCGGGTTTCCCAATTGTGCTGCAGCATCAATGGCAGGCCCACCCGGATACCCGATGTCGAGAAAACGAGCTATTTTGTCGAATGCTTCGCCAGCGGCATCATCAATTGTTGCTCCCAATAGTGAGTACTCGCCAGGAGCCGTCATGTGAATGAGCAAGGTGTTTCCACCTGACACCAAAAGCACCACCGCGGGGAACGGCAAATGAGGTTCTTCGAGAAGTGCTGCATAGAGATGTGCTTCAAGATGATTAACGCCAATAAAGGGAACATCTAAACCGTAAGCCATTGCCTTACCTGCAGAGACACCCACAAGGAGCGCACCAATAAGACCAGGGCCGATGGTGGTTGCAACTGCATTAATGCGTTCCGCACCAATGCCTGCCAGTTGAATTGCCTCATTAATAACGGGCTGCATCAGTTCAAGGTGTGCACGGCTAGCTACTTCAGGAACAACGCCACCAAATTTTGCGTGGATATCAATTTGGCTAGATACGACCGAAGAAAGAACATCGTTTCCACCCATCACAATTGCAGCTGCAGTTTCATCGCAACTGCTTTCGATACCGAGCACGACAGTTGAATTATCTATGTGCATTGGCGCGTTCCATTTCAATTTCCCGCAACCGCGCTCCGTACTCAGGGCTGCTCACCTCGTGGCACCACATCACCATGGCGTCTTCAACATTTTCGTAATATTTTTTTCGCACGCCTGCTGGTGCAAAACCAAATCGCTTGTACAGCTCTTGCGCAGGAGTGTTGCTCATTCGCACTTCTAGCGTGAGTGCTTGGCATTCGCGTTCGCGAGCTTTCCATGCAAGTTCCAATAAAAGATCTGTGGCAATTCCACGGCGTTGCCATTGCGGGTGAACTGCAATATTGGTGATATGAGCATCGTCTGGAGTAAACAACAACCCGCCGTACCCCACTAGTTCTTCACCAATTTCACCAATGATGTAGAAGCGCTGTTCGCGGCGCACGAGCTCGATCTCGGCATGGAACACTCCGAGCGTCCACGGGCGGGGGTACACCACTTCTTCTATGGGCATGATTGCTTTCAAGTGCTTCCGACGCATTGGCACAATGTCGAGCACAGGTATGCGCAGTTCATCTGGCTTTCTCATGATGCTCACCGTGTTAACCACTGAATTTCCGCATCGGGAGCACGTAAATAAATGGGCGCAATAGGGTCACCTTGAATACGACCTGCGGCATACTTCTTGGCCGCAAGTGACACGAGAGTTGACGCATGGGGAAGGTGCGGATTGAACGCAAAATTCTGTACTCCAGTGCGCTCCCCAAGAAGTGCGAGATCGGGAACTTCAACAAGAGACTCTGCATATTTCACTGCACCAGTTCCCAGCACAACTGATCTTTGTGACCTATCGAGTAGATCTTCAATAAGCTCTTCAATCTCACCGACACGTGGTTCTCGTATCTCTTCCAACAACCCACCTAACGCGTGATCAATACGATGCATCGACCAGTACACCTGGTTTCGCCGTGCATCAAGAATTGGTACAACAATTTCTGCATCATCTAATTCCTGCAATGCGACACGCTCTATGCCATGGGCAAGAACCTGCAAGCTATCTAAGCCAATAAGAGGAAGTTCAGCTATGTCTGACAACGTCAGTGCTGTAGTAATTCCCACTCGCATTCCGGTGAAGAGTCCGGGGCCAAGATCTACTGCAATAGCACTGAGTTCGTGAATGCTGATTCCGATATTGCGCAAAAGAAGCTCTATGGCAGGAATAAGAGATTCCACATGACGCCGATCGCTCGCAAGTTGAAAACTTGCAGAGATGCTCACGTCATCTCCTACAGCAACACTTACCTGTTCGCTCGAGGTATCGATGCCCAAAATTTTCATTGGTCAACCCACTCTGCATCGGCACTGGCAAACAACTTGGTCGCTGCAACCAAACGTGGCCAACGAAGTTCCCAGCGCTTCCCCACTGCACGAATTTCAATATCGCGTGATTCATCTTGTTCACCAAGCGAAATACGAATTTCAAGATGCTCACCAATGATGTCGTCACCTACGTCTCCCCATTCAATGAGGACTATGCCTCCTTGTTGAGAGAACTCTTCGAGTGCTAGGTCAGCAATTTCGTCTCTATTTTTTAAGCGATAAAGATCGGCGTGGTGCACCATTGCATCGTTGCCCGCATATGAGTGCACCAAGTTAAATGTGGGTGATGTCACTGGGTCGGTAACTCCGAGCGCCGCACAAATACCCTGTGCCACCAAAGTTTTTCCGGCTCCCATTTCACCCGCAAGTACCACGGTGTCGCCGAGGCGTAAATACGAAGCAACTACTGCAGCAATTTCGCGCGTCGCAATGGGAGAAGAAGCAAATAAATTCATAAAGAGATGTACTTCAGATGCTAGTGATGCACTTCAACGTATTGGCGTTCAATGCGAGCACCAATGCCACAAGTAACTTCATATGCAATGGTGCCCAATGCATTAGCCCAATCGGTTGCCGTAATGACTTCAGACCCTTGCTTCCCAATGAAAACCACTTCATCGCCTACCGCTACCTGATAATGCCCTACTGGCCCACAATTCACCATGAGTTGGTCCATTGTGATGACCCCCATGATGGGGAAACGCCTTCCACCAATGAGCACCTCTGCGCCCTCGCTCCATAACTTGCGCGGCACACCGTCGGCGTACCCCAACGGAATGGTTGCAACAACACATTCCTCTTCGGCTATTGCCCGGTGCCCGTACGACACACCCTGACCAGGTTGCACAACATGAACATGTGACACCCGAGCCTTCAGAGACATCACTGGCTCTAACTCGCGGCAGTCGTCGTTGAGTTCTGGCCCTGGGCTGAGGCCATAACTTGAAATTCCTATACGAACCAATGATCGCCTTTCCTGTGGGAAACGTATTGCCGCGGCGGAATTGCAACTATGAATTTTGAGACTTTCTGACAGATGCCCTAACTGATTAAGAGACTCTGCAAACAAACGATTTTGTTCATTGTTCGCTGGATGGTCGGGCACATCTGCATTTGCGAAGTGTGTATAGATTCCTTCAAGCACAATGCGTGGAGAAAGTTTTTGCACATGTTGAACGAGCTCCATGAGCAACTGCGGTGCTACACCAACACGATGCATTCCTGTATCAATTTTTATGTGCACAGGAACTTGGGATACTCCTAATGCGGTTGCATACTTCACCAGCTCGTCGACATACTCAATTGAATAGACCGTATGTGTTGCCGCTAGTTGCAACAGAATAGTAAGCGACTCATAGGGTTGCTGGCTCAGAACAAGTACCGGGGCCTCAACGCCAGCATTTCTTAGTTCTACAACTTCACTAGCCAGAGCAACACATAGCCCAGAAGCACCCGCAGTGAGTGCAGATTTCGCAATAGGTACTGCGCCGTGGCCGTAGGCATTTGCTTTAACAACCGCCCACACTTCTGCCGGTGCCACAAGAGATTTCAGATACTCAATATTGTGGGTATAAGCAGCGAGGTCGACTTCAGCCCATGCCCAGCGATTTACATTAGATACACCCATAGCCACCAACCTGAATTTCTTGAACAATGTCTGATGCCACCACACCGTATTCGGGAAGCCGCTCTAATGCATTTCCATGGATAAATGCTCCGGCTGCTGCTGCATGAAAAGCGTTTAGCCCCATGGCAAGTAAGGCTGCAATTACCCCTGTTAAGACGTCACCCGACCCTGCTGTTGCTAGTCGGGCATCGCCGTTGGTGATGCAAAATACATTTCCGCTAGGTTCTGCAACCACAGTGGTGGAACCTTTCAAGAGAACTACTGCTTTCAGGGTTGCTGCTGCCTTACGCGTATCTGCAATGCGATCCGCACTCGGACGCTCCCCCGTGAGGGCACTGAATTCACCGTCATGAGGAGTAAGTACCGTTTCCGCAGTGCGCTGAGCAAAAAAGTTGGTCATATTTCTGCGCTGGCCATCTCGCGACGACGCAAGTATTTGTAAACCGTCTCCGTCGATGACCAACGGCACCGAGCAATGCGACACAAAATGAAAAACTTCGTCTACAAGCTCATCGCCACGACCCAGACCTGGTCCGATGAGGGCAGATGCAAAGCGTTCAATATCGGACAAGCATTGGTCGGCCCAATGGAGTTCTGAAACTGGCCGATACACCACTTCAAGCGGGGCAATTGTTTCAGGCACACCACCTACAGATGACAAGTGCACAATGCCTGCACCTGCTTTATACGCAGCCGCACAACTGAGTTGGGCGGCACCCATCATCGTTCTGCTCCCTGCAATTGCACGAACTCCTGATTTCCATTTATGTGTTGTTGGTGCTCGCGATGGAATCCATTGTTCAATATCGCTGCGTGTCACTACATTCATTGTTTTCTCATCTACGTGTTGGCCCAAATTCAACGGTAGATCTAACGATGCCACGGTAACAACACCGGCATGTGTGCGCCCTGGCTGCAAGACAATTCCCGGCTTCAACGCACCAAATGTCACCGTTTGTTGTGCGACGAATGGAATGCCACGGCACTCACCAGTTATTGCGTCAACTCCACTGGGAATATCGACTGCAAGAACAGGAGCACTCGTGATTGGAGCAAAAAATTCACCACGCAAACCTGTGCCATAAACAGCATCGATCACTAAATCACATTCTGGAAGTTGTGGAGGTATTTCATTTGATGCAAACAACGAAACCTTGATGCCTCGCGTGCGCAAAAATTCACTGGCAACTCTTCCGTCCTCGCCATTGTTGCCTTTTCCTGCCAGAACGACCACGTGCTTGCCATATGAGCCGCCGAGCATGCGTAATGCAACCTGTGCAACCGCAAAGCCAGCCTGACGGATAAATACAGCAACATCTACCGCACTATGAGCATCGATGTATCGCATCTGCTCTGGGGTAAAGACGGCCTCCATGCCTTTAGCGTACGGCGCTATTACGATGCGGCAACGACCGCCACAGCAACAATGTGCGTATGGCTCAGAGATACACGCCACTGCGTAATTCCCAGTTGTTTAGCAAGTTCCTGAGCCCGACCAGAAACGATGAGTTCTGGAGCACCCGTAGGAGCTTTGCGTACCGAAACATCATGAAAATCGAATGCGCCTAAACCCACACCGAGTGCTTTCATGGTTGCCTCTCGTACGGCGAATCGAGCGGCCAACGATGCTGTTGCATCTTTACGTGTGTCGGCTAGTTCTAACTCTGCACTCGTAAATACTCGAGTCTTCAATGAAGGGGTACGGCTCAGCACTTCACGAAAGCGTTCAATATCTACAGCATCTACCCCAAGGCCAATCATGATTGCTTAGCCCGCCACCGATTTGCAGTTTCTGAGATAGGCAATATGAGAGCATCGACAACATCAATGTCTGCAAGTAGATCGTCGCGGAATTCACTTTCGGTTTCTTTTACCCAGTCGACAAGGCGGTTATAGCGATCGTCATAACCCTGCAAAACAGATTTCATTACGCTCGCGCTCAGTCGTTGTGCGAAGGTGACATGCAGCAATGTGATTCCTGTTGTTTCACCAGACTTCAATTCTGGTATGAAAATAACAGTTCGGTTGTCTGATCTTCCACGAGCAACTAATACTTCCTGATTGCTTGCTACGCGATGTTTTGTTCCTACCAAGCGAGTAATTCCATCTACTCGAGATTTCAAATTGACGGAAATACCACCACGTTCAATGATGGAAATGTTTGCTTCATCTGTTTCACTGCCATCAATGCCGTACCTCGTGAAACCATTTACCGATGTAACGGCAGCATCGAGATCGGCAAGGATCTTGAGAGTGCGATACGCAAGACGATCTCGCGAGACACCTGCAGCCAATACTGCTTGCACTAAGGCTCTATCCATGAGACCTTCATCGTTACGTGAAATTCCTACCGTCACCGTTTTTGCCTGATGCTTGATTGCGTCAATTGGGCGTGTTAGTTCATCTATTGCCTTTGTTAACGCATAGATGAGATCGTCGAGTAGAACTGCTGGAGTTACTACTTTTCCTGAATGGCGCTGATATGCGTCAATTGGATCTTTCGAGAGGACATCGTAGAGAATTGACGTTAAACGAACAGCCGTTGATGCTTCAAGGGTTCCGTCGTATTGCCCCATAGCGAGGGAATCAAAGAATCGTCCAGCGGGCTGAAGTGCCTGACGGCGAATGTGAGAAACGGCCTGAATTGGCTCTGCGTAATCGCTCGCAATTTCTTTGATGAATTCACGAATTTCACGAAGAGGCAGAGCTGTTGCATCAATTGCAAGAGCAGCTTCATACCCAAAGAGATGCCCAACCATTGCCGAAAGTATGAAAGCAACCGATGCATCTACTTCTGGAACCATTAAGACCGCAGATGCGGCATCGAAGCGTTGGTCGCCTCGTGTTGCGACAACAATTGGGGTTGCCTTATGCGCCTTGTAAATGGCAATTTCCTTTGCCACGTCTGCAGCGGTTCCTCCAACGAGCCCCGCAGCGCAAACCAAAATCATTGGCTCACAGGAAAGGTCAATATGCTTTTTATCTTCTGTGATGTCACAAGAAATTGATTTGTAGCACAATTCAGAAAGTTTGATACGCACTTCGTTTGCAGAAACTGCGTTGGGACCATTTCCTACAACAGCCCAATATCTTTTTGCCGGCGCGAACCGATGTGCGGCCTCGGCAATGCGTGGACGCTCGCGAATGACTTCTCGCATCGCATCGGGAATTGACTTCAACGAGTTCAATACACGATGTCGAGCTTGACTGCTTCCTACCCCTGCTGCAGCTGAAATGGCGCACGAAAGCAAAACTCCAGCTGCCACTTGTGCATAAAAAGCTTTTGTACTTGCCACGCTCATTTCTATATCGCGGCCATCAGATGTGTACAACACGCCATCAGCGCGCATCGCGAGGTCGGAATTTCGACGATTCACGATTGCAATAATGTGAGCACCACGAGCACGGGCAAGATCAACAGTTCTATTGGTGTCGGTTGTGGTTCCACTTTGGCTCACTGCAACAACCAACGTGTCGCTCATATCGGGCAGGAGGCCAAACCCGGAGAATTCGGTTGCCGTCAATGCATCTATATCGAACGCTTCTTCTGACAATGAATTGAGTAGCGCCACCATGCTGCTACCGGCCACAGCAGCGGTTCCTTGGCCAATTATTCGAATACGACGTATTTTGCGAGCGACCAATAAATTGACCAGTTCTTTCGGCAATACATCTTCATCAAGATCTGCTACACAAATGCCGTTATTTTCATGAATACGACCGCGCAATGTTTTACGAAAGCTTTCTGGCGCCTCGAGAATTTCTTTCAACAAGAAGTGCGGCGAGGTTCCTCGATCAATATCGCGCGTAGTAACTCCTGCATTGACAACGTCATCACTCGTGACCGGCAGAGCGGATCCGTCGTAACTGACGCGTTGTATACCATTTATATTTCCAGCATCACTTGCTAAAAGTTGAATGACCTGCCCACGACTTGCGGGCTGGTCGGGTGACACCAGTGACTCGCCGTCCATGCGCACGATATTGACTGTGTCTTCGACAGTTCCATAAGGTTCACTGGCTACGATAAATCGGTCTTCGGCGAGCCCGATACACATACCCTGGCCACTACCTCGTAATCCAAGCATCACACTGTCGGGGTGATCAATGCTTAGTGCAGCAATGGCAACCGAGCCATCGAACTGTGTTACCGCATTGAGGAAGCTCTGTTGTAGTGGTTGACCTGCTTGCAAACCACGAGCAACCAAACTTGGAATTACTTTGGCGTCGGTAGTAATGGAAGCTGCAACAGAAATATCGTGTTCCACTTTGAGATCTGCGTAGTTATCGACATCGCCATTTAAAACTGCCAATACCAAAGGTTGCTTTTTATTGAGTTCCTCACCAGTAACAGGATGCGCATTCGGCTCAGAAATAATTCCGACACTTGCCCAGCGAGTATGCCCAATAATGCTGACCCGAGCATTTTTGGCAGAGACCACGCGCCGCAACAACGTATCTTGCAAAATATGTTGCCGCATTGTTTTTGTATTGTCGCCTAGCTCACCAATTTCTGCTGCGGCTTTGTAAACAAATACCCAAGCATCACCTTCAACACGGACCGAACGTGACGTAAAGAGAGTGTCTTCATTCCGCGGCATAAATGCGTTTCGTAATGCCTCATCGCCCAAAACAACATCTTCAGTAAGGCCGTGACCCCATACCACTACACCGATACCTGCAGAATCTCTACCGCGCACTTCCATACGATCGATAGCAGAGAGAGCCTGCTGAATGGAAAGATAACCATGTAACGATTCCTCAGATGCATGCATTCCTGCGAGAAGTGAAACCTCGCGTGCGGTGCGTAGGCGGTCTTCGGCAATAGACCACAGCGCATCTTTAATTGCAGAAACAGTGTGTGATGCATTTTCAATGAGATGAGCGTCTTGGCTCGCCTCTAAAGAGGCTTCGTACTTCTCTACTTGAGGGGCTAATTTCAAGAGCGCGCTATGAATGCCATCGACCAATTCATGGCTGCCCACCATGGCGCGAACCCCTGCATCGCCTTTGAGCAATGTGTTAATTGCCTCTAACGCCTCGGCAGCATGTTCTGCGCTGGCGAAATCGGTGGAAGCACGTTCAATATGGGCTTGTGCCGCGAGGAAGAGATTGAAAATATGATCTGGTGTGGGAGTTGCACGATCGCCTTTGCGGCTCAGTACACAAATAATTCCACACATAGTTGTACTTTACCTGTCTTGCCCAGAAGCAGAGTGGCTCAATATATGGGCAATACGTTCAGCATATTTTTGGGCTTCTGCAGATGTTTGAGCCTCCACCATGACCCGCACAAGAGGTTCAGTTCCACTAGTGCGCACCAACAGCCGCCCCTTGCCGACCAGTAACTGTTCCACCTCGGAAATTGCTGCGCGATGCTGAACTAATAGATCTTGCGGTGTGACACCACTCTGTATCGGCACATTAATAAGCACTTGCGGAAGTGACGTCATTACTTTTTGTGAAGCTTCTTGCAAACTTTGTTGCCGAGAGTGAAGCACGGAAAGGAGCTGCACAGCAGCTAGTAAGCCGTCGCCAGTAGTTGCATGTTGTGTGAAAATAATGTGGCCACTTTGTTCACCACCCAAACAGGCTTTTGCTTCTTGTAACGCTAATAAAATTGACCGGTCACCCACAGGTGTTGTGATTACATTGATGCCTGCGTCTTGCATGGCAATATGAAAACCCATATTTGTCATTACTGTTACTGCAACAGTGTTGTTTACAAGAGCATTACGAGCTTTTAATTGCAGTGCAAAAAGAGCAATGAGTTGATCACCATTTATCACTTCGCCATTGCCATCAACTGCAATGACGCGGTCACCATCACCATCAAATGCAATTCCTAGGTCTGCCTTACTGCGAATTACTTCTTTCATTAATGAATCTGGGTGGGCTGCACCACATGCTTCATTAACATTTTTTCCATCGGGTGAGCAGTGAATAAAACTTGGGGAGATACCCAATTTTTTAAACACACGTGGCGCCACTTCGCTCATGGCGCCATTTGCACAATCAACAACAAGTTTGATTTCTGTAGCAACTTCTGTGATTGAGGCACAAATATGTGCACAATATGCATCGAGATCTAGCGCCACTTCCCCAGCACCACCATTGGCGACCTCTACAGTTTCACTTTGCACGAGCGACTCATAAGTATTTTGAATACGCAACTCTTCTTCGTCGGTGAGCTTCATTCCCCCCTCACCGAAAAACTTCAACCCATTGTCTGTATACGGGTTATGCGAGGCGGTAATAACGGCCGCCCCTGCCTGACAATGTTCGGCAAAGAAGGCAACCGTTGGGGTCGGGCACATTCCGGCCCACAGAACCTCTGCACCTTCTGCAATAAAACCAGCCTCTACTGCGCGCGCAAGTTGCACGCTTGATTCACGGGTGTCGTAGCCAACGACAAAAAGGGAACAGTGAAGTTCGCGCGCAGCGGCGCGAGCGTATAACTGAACGGCATGAGTTGTGATGTCGCGAAGTGCAACGCCACGAACTCCGTCGGTGCCGAACCGCAGCAAGTTCTTTAGCGCTTGGTGAACTGAGGGGCTTTACGTGCCTTCTTGAGGCCGTATTTCTTGCTTTCCTTGCGGCGTGAGTCGCGCGTGAGGAGTCCTGCTTTTTTCAGTACTGGACGAAGTTCTTCATCGAGTTCAATGAGTGAACGTGCAATGGCCATACGCAATGCACCGGCTTGGCCATTTACACCGCCACCGTGCATCGTTGCATCGATGTCGTATGTCGTTTCAGCATTTGTGACACGAAGAGCTTCAACAACAACCATGCGCTGTGTTGCCATGGGGAAATAATCTTCAAATGTGCGTCCGTTAACTGTTACTACACCGGTACCGGAACGCAAACGCGCGCGTGCAACAGCTTCTTTACGACGACCAGTTGTTTGGGTGAGAGGCTTTGTTGCCACGGTGATTCCTTTGATACGAGTGCGAGTGAGACGGACGAAAAATTAACGGGCTTTTGCGTGAGCAAAAACAATTGGAGTTGGTGCTTGTGCGGTATGTGGATGATCTGCACCGGCATATATTTTGAGCTTGGTCATTTGCTGACGACCAAGTGGACCTTTTGGCAACATGCCTTTCACAGACAAACGAACTGCTTCTGCAGGCTTACGACCCAACAACTGTGCATAGGTTTCGCTCTTCAGACCACCTGGGTAGCCGCTGTAGCGATAGAACATTTCTTTGTCGGCTTTACCCGAGGTAAGAACAACCTTGTCGACGTTGATGATGACGACGTGATCGCCAGTGTCGATGTGTGGAGCAAAAGTTGTTTTGTGCTTTCCGCGCAATAAGCGAGCAGCTTCGGTGCAAATACGACCAAGGACCATGCCTTCAGCGTCGATGACGTGCCAAGCGCGAGTGATTTCAGATGCTTTGGGAGAATATGTACGCATTGTTGTACTTCGTTTTTCTTTCTGAGCCTCGAAGAAGCCTTGTCGATGGCCACCGAACCTGACAGATCGGGGCTGTTAAAGGATAGGGGCGTTCGGCCCAATTCGGCAATCTGCCCTCATGAAACCGCATGAAACTGCCGTACCGCCTCCCGCAGCCACAGTTCGCTGCGGACCGCAAAAGCATTGGTCGAAAACTCCGTTTCCACATGGGTGCGGCACTTCTGACGCGACAGGGCTGGCACCCCCTCCAGCGCAGCCACCATCTCCGCTATATCGTCTGGTTCCACCAGATAACCGGTTTCCCCATTAAGGATGACCTCGCTTGGCCCTCCCCGGCGGTACGACACCACAGGGACTCCACAGGCCATTGCTTCAATGGCCACATTGCCAAAGGCCTCGACCCACTTTGAGGTCATGAGCACAGCCGCACACTGCCCCACCTCGGCTTGCAGTTGATCGGTGGGCAAGAACCCTTCATAGGTGACATTGGCACTGGGGTACGCCTGGTGCGCTTCTTCCCAGCACAAAGTGTCTTGCATGAGCCCCCATACCTTCACATGCCTCTTCGTAACGGCCGCAATGTGAAACACATCCAAGATTCCTTTTTCTGGCGACACGCGACCGATGAACCCCAAGGGAGCATTGTCGGCCACATGTTCAACGAAATCATAACGTTCCACAGCTACACCACTTCCGATAACGCGTGCCAGGTGACCTAATGCAAAGGTCTCTGCTTGGGCCTTACTGTGCATTGCTACTGAAAAAGGTGCATTCAACAATTGCTCATGAATGGCATCATCCATCGCATCAGTAATTGATGCCATCGACACCAAATGTGCGATGGGCACCTGAAATGTATTGCTGATATACATCGGCAACCAATCGTATGCAAGGTTCACAATGACATCGAATCGATATTGTTGTTCACGAGCAAAGGCCCACATATTTGCGAGAACTGAACGCGGTGGAATACAAATTGCCTCATCTCGTTGTGCAAGATGTCCGAGAGGTTGCAGTGTTCCTGCAATGTGGTGTGTGTGTTGACCTACATGGAGTGAGTTTTCTGGCGCCATTACTTCAACACGATGTCCACGAGCACTTAAACCTAAAACCAAATTATGCAACGTCAGTTCAACACCCCCACCAATTCCAGAACCTAACGGGCCAACAGGCGTAGAGCCAATGAGAATGCGCAACGAGTTCATGAGAGATACCCCACGTCCATTAAGCACAGCCCTTGTGGAGGGGCAATATGAGGCGTATTTAATCGACTCATTGCGCGCAAAGCTCCTGACATTTCTCCGGCTTTACGCCGGCCGAGGCCAACATCAACCAATGTGCCCACGATGGAACGCACCATCTGATGACAAAAAGCATTTGCACGTATATCGAACGTGAGAATTCCATTACCCGCATCGTGCCACTGTGCAACATGTACGCGGCGCATCATTGATGGGCCCTCAGCATTGCGGTTCACACCTGACTGCTGTGGTTGTCGGCAAAACGAGGAAAAATCATGAAGACCAATCAGTGAATCGGTTGCAAGTTGCATGAGTGGCACTGAAAGTGGCCGGCGAACATACCAACTTGTTGCTGCGAGAAATGGGTTGTTGACCGGTGCATTCAAAACTGTGTAGCGATACTCACGCCATAAAGCCGAATGACGCGCATCGAAATCTTGTGAGACCCACACCGATTCGCGAATAACAATGTCGGGGTCAAGTAATGAGTTCATACTAAAAACCAAGCGGCCGAGATCTGTGGTGTCTGCAAGATCTACATGCACCACTTGCCCCCAAGCGTGCACACCTGCATCGGTTCGTCCTGCACCCAATACTGCAACTGGGCTACCAGTGATTTGCTCGATGGTGTCATTCAAGGTCTGGGCAATGGTGACTGTTCCGGGAGTAAGAGCAAAACCATGAAAGGCGGCCCCGTTGTACGCAACTAACAAACGAGCCCGCCGTAAGGCGGGCTCAGTGTTTGTATTCATGATTGTTGTTCAACCGAAACGGTCTACTTGCGGATTACACAAGTTCAATACGCGCCATTGGAGCATTGTCACCGTGACGCTCACCGAGCTTCAAAATGCGGATGTAGCCACCATTACGTTGTGTGTAACGAGGTGCAACTTCATTCACCAACTTGTTGGTCATTTCTTTGTCACCGAGGTAACCCTGAATTTGACGAATGCGGTGAACTCGCATTGGAGACTCTTCTTGAGCCTTTTTCGCTTTGGTAATGAGTTTTTCGGCAATGGGGCGCAATGCCTTGGCCTTCGCTTCTGTAGTAACAATGCCCTCGGCTGCAAAAAGCGATGCAGCAAGGTTTGCCAAAAGAAGGCGCTGATGAGATGCGCTGCCGCCGAAGCGCTTTGAACGACGTGGTGTTGCTGGCATGACTAGTCCTTTAGTACCGAATGATTGTTAATGGAAACGTTGCGCTTATGGGCGCAATGTCAACCCGCGCTCGTCGAGCTTGGCGATTACTTCGTCAAGGCTCTTTTGCCCAAAGTTGGTGATATTCAAAAGATCGTCGTAGCTCTTCATAAGCAACTCGCCGATGGTATTGACCTGTGCGCGCTTCAAGCAGTTGCGAGGACGCTCTGAGAGATCGAGGTCTTCAATTGCGAGATCTAGGTCTGGTGAACCGATGTTATGACCAATTACTTCACCGAGTTCAAGACCCTGTGGTTCATCGGACAAGCTGGCAACAAGATCGACAAGTGCACGCAAGGTTGCACCAGCAGATGACAGCGCTTCACGTGGCTCGATACTGCCATCAGTTTCAATATCGAGCACAAGGCGCTCGTAGTTTGTTGACTGCTCTACACGTGTTGGCTCGATGTCGAACATGACGCGACGTACTGGTGAGAAAATGGCATCGATAGGTACAACACCAATAACACGGTTCTCTGAATCGCGGTCACTCGAAACATAACCACGACCACGCTCCACGGTGAGGTCAACAGTGAGTTGTGCCTTTCCGTTCAGCGAAGCAATGTGAATGTCTTTATTCAAGATTTCAATACCTGTTGGCAAAATAATGTCGCCAGACCGAACTTCTGCTGGGCCTTTAACATCGAGACGCAAAACCACTGGCTCATCACTTTCAGACACCACAACGATGTCTTTCAAGTTCAAGATGATTTCTGTGATGTCTTCAGCAATGCCTTCAATGGTGTCGAACTCATGAAGAGCAGCTTCGAAACGCACCGTAGTAATGGCAGCACCTGGGATAGACGACAAAAGCGTACGACGTAGTGAGTTGCCGATGGTATGACCGAAGCCCGGCTCGAGTGGACCTACAGCAAAACGCTGGCGGTTGTTCTCGGGTTCTCCGATTGCTTCGATTGTTGGACGTTGGATGACGAGCATGATGCTCTCCTTCAATTACTGAGGTTTACTTCGAGTACAACTCAACGATGAGTTGTTCGCGGACGGGGACATCGATGTGTTCGCGTTGTGGCAGGTCGCGCACAGTTACTTGCTTTCCACCATCGCCTGTTTCCAACCAACCAATCACTGACCGGTCGAGTACGTCGATGTTGTGCTGAATAACAATCATGTTGCGAGCTTTTTCACTGAGGCTGATAACCATGCCTTTTTTCACCGTGAATGATGCAATGTCTACGCGCTTACCATTGACGTTGATGAGTCCGTGGTTAACAAATTGACGTGCCTGTGGGCGTGTACTTGCCCAACCTGCGCGGTACACAATGTTGTCGAGGCGCTGTTCAAGAAGACGCAATAGGTTTTCACCAGTTGGCCCAGCAAGACGGTTTGCTTCTTCATAGGTTTTGCGGAATTGACGCTCAAGCAAGCCGTAGATGTACTTAGCTTTTTGCTTTTCTTGCAACTGAGCCAAGTATTCACTGCCTGCACCACGACGACGGGTACGGCCGTGTTGGCCTGGTGGGAAAGGACGGCGCTCAAGAGCCTTGCTTCCTTTTTCATTTTCGAAAATGTTGACATTGAGGCGGCGCGAAATGCGCACCTTTGGTCCGGTGTAGCGAGCCATGAGTTATGCCCTCCGACGCTTTGGCTGACGGCATCCATTGTGTGGAACCGGGGTGACATCTTTAATTCCTGAAACTTCGATACCGAGGTTCTGGATAGAACGCAACGCAGTGTCGCGTCCGGAACCTGGTCCTTTTACATGCACTTCAGCGCGACGAAGACCATGCTCCATTGCAGCCTTGCCAGCTTTTTCTGCTGCCATTTGTGCAGCGAAAGGAGTGGACTTACGTGAACCTTTGAAACCAACTGCGCCAGAAGATGCCCATGAAATGACATTGCCTTGCGTATCGGTAATAGACACGATGGTGTTGTTGAAAGAACTCTTGATATGAACAACGCCGGTTGAGACGTTTTTGCGTTCGCGCTTACGTGGACGACGTCCACCTGCTGCTGGCTTAGCCATTACTTCCTCGCTGCCTTTTTCTTATTGGCGACTGTCTTCTTAGGACCTTTACGTGTGCGCGCATTGGTGTGTGTGCGCTGACCATGTACTGGCAAGCCTCTACGATGGCGAATACCTTGGTAGCTACCAATTTCAATTTTGCGCTTGATGTCTTGTTGCACATCGCGACGAAGGTCGCCTTCTACAATTAATTTTGCATCAATAAAACCACGAATCTTGTTGACTTCTTCCTCGGTGAGGTCACGAACACGTGTGTTGTGATTGAGGTCAAGTTCTTTGCACATCTTGAGCGCGGTTGAACGACCAACGCCAAAAATATAGGTGAGTGCAATCTCCAACCGCTTCTCGCGCGGGATGTCGACGCCTGAAATACGAGCCATCATTTTTCCTTTTGAATTGCCTGGGGTCAGCCCTGGCGCTGCTTGTGTCGCGGATTTTCGCAAATGACCATCACGTTGCCGTGGCGACGGATGACTTTGCATTTTTCACAAATTTTTTTAACGCTTGGACGGACCTTCATGGCCTTCTCACTTAAATCGGTAGGTGATACGACCACGGGTGAGGTCGTAGGGGGTGAGCTCTACTTGCACTTTGTCGCCAGGAAGAATTCGGATGTAATGCATACGCATTTTTCCGGAGATATGCGCGAGGACTTGATGACCGTTTTCGAGCTCAACACGAAACATCGCGTTGGGCAACGACTCGGTGATAGTGCCCTCGAGCACGATCGCATCTTCCTTTTGTTTTGCCAGAGGAGACTCCTTAAGACGGACAGAATTATAAACTGACGGATGAATATTGAGACTTACAGTGCCACCCACCGACCATGACGGCTAATAGGGGCGAAGTGAAATGCTATCGGTAGGCATGAAAAACCCCAATGGCCTAGGCAGATTTGCTACGGTTCCGCCCAAATAATATTTGGCACACCTACGAGCCTCCCCCGGCCCGGTCGATTACCTCGGTAATACGGTCGAATACCTCATCTTGGCTGCCCACCCCATCAACCTCGTGGAGACGTTGGGTTCCACCATAAAAGGAGATCAGAGGAGCTGTTTGGCTCTCATAGAGGTCGAGGCGGCGGTTAATGGCATCGGGGGTGTCGTCGTCGCGTAATACGACGTCACCTCCACAGGTGTCACAGGACCAAGGCGAGCGAACTACCCCAGTGACCGTGTAGTTGGCCCCACAGTCGCGACAGACGCGCCGCACTGAGAGTCGGTTCAGTACAAGGTCACGTGGCACCACTAAATCGACCGCACCTAATAAGGGCAGATCTTGAGCGATGAGATCGAGCGCTTCTGCTTGTACCACTGTTCGCGGGAAGCCATCCAAAATGTAGCCGCGTTGTTGAGTATCGGCCTTGTTCAATCGCCCGCGTACAACTTCAATAATGAGTTCATCACTCACTAATCCGCCACCACCAATAGTTTTTTCAACGCTGCGACCTAGTGCAGAATCTTCCCGAACAGCTGCGCGCAACATGTCGCCGGTAGAGATATGCGGAACAACGTAGTGACGCGACAAACGCAAGCACTGTGTGCCTTTACCTGCGCCTTGGCGCCCAAGTAACACGATGCGTGTGCCGCTGCTCATGAGCTTGCGAGGTGTCCTACGGAAATCCTTTTAGCAATGCCGCAGCACTACTTCAAGAAGCCCTCGTAATTACGCAACATCAATTGGCTGTCGATTTGACGCATCAATTCGAGCGCCACACCCACTGCAATGAGCACAGTTGTTCCGGCAAACGGGAATGACTGCACGTCACCTACCCACAAAATGATGTACGGCAAGATTGCAATAAACGCTACGAAAAGTGCTCCTGGCAACGTGATTCGGTTCACTGTTTTTGCAAAGAACCGTTCCGTTTGCGGGCCAGGTCGAATACCTGGAATAAACCCGCCTTGGCGACGCAACTGATCGGCCTGACGGATGGGGTCGAATGCAATGGAGTTGTAGAAGTAGGCAAAAGCCACAATAAAACCAAAGAAAACTGTGATGTACAACATGTTTTGGCTATTCACCAAATAGTCGTTCACAAACTTTGCAATGCTTCCGCGCCAGCCTTCGGCGCTGCCCAACATGTTCGAAAAGAGCACAGGAAGTAACAAAATAGAAGAAGCGAAGATGATAGGAACAACGCCGGCCTGGTTGACCTTCAGCGGAATGTACGTGCTTTGTCCGCCGTACATACGCCTACCAACAACACGCTTTGCGAACTGCACCGGTATGCGGCGTTGTCCAAGTTCTACTCGTACTACTGCCGCAAGAATTCCGATGGAAGCAATAACAAGAATTGCGAACACAATAAATTTCTTGCTCTGCAAAATGGAGTAGTAACTGTAGGGCAAACCGCTCACAATAGAAGCAAAAATAACCATCGACATTCCGTTGCCAATACCACGCTGACTAATGAGTTCGCCGAGCCACATCAGAAATGCGGTTCCTGCAACCAGCGATGGAATGACCAAGAGCGCACGCGGCATGAACGGGTCGAGCAATACAACATCAGGAGCTTGAGTCGCGGCACCAAAGAATGCCGAACCACGTCCTTGTCCGAAAATAAAAGTGAGTCCGGCACCTTGCAGCGTGGCAATGCCTATGGCTACATAACGGGTCCACTGAGTAATTTTGCGTTGCCCTGTTGCACCTTCTTGTTGCCATTCCTCAAGTTTGGGAATAACTACTTGCAACACTTGCATAATGATGCTGGCAGTGATGTAGGGCATGATGCCCAACGCGAAGATGGAGAAAGACCCAAAAGCGCCTCCCGAGAACAAGTTCAAAAAGCCCAAGGCTCCTTGCGAATTTGCCGCTTCACGCAGTTGCCGAACGGCACCTGAATCGACGCCGGGGACTCGCAATGCAACACCGAACCGGTACACCATCACAATAAAAAGGGTGAAGATGATTTTATTGCGAAGGTCAGCGACCTTGAAGATGTTCTTCAGGTTCGACAGCACGGACGCTCCTTTAAGCCTTGTTGAAAGATGGTAACGAAGAAACTTTTAACGGTTGGTGAATTGGTTGCCCTTGGCAGGCGGACGAACACCTTTGTACGACGGAGGCAAAATAGTAACAGTGCCACCTGCAGCAACAATTGCTGCTTCCGCTGCTTTGGAAACGGCATGTGCATGCACATTCACCGCACGCGTGATTTGACCACGGGCGAGAATCTTTACTGCTTGACCTTTGTGCGCCGCACCACCAGCCACCATGATTGCCGGGGTGACGTCGGTTTCGGTGAGTTCATTTAAAGCATCAAGATTCACGGCGTAATATTCCACGCGGAAAGGGTTATTAAAGCCCTTCAACTTTGGAACGCGTTGCTTCAAAGGCATTTGTCCACCTTCAAAACCACGAGCAACCGTGTTACGTGCATATTGACCCTTGGTACCACGGCCGGCAGTTTTACCGCCACGACCACCAATACCGCGAGCTACACGCTTGCGACGCTTATTTGACCCTGGGGCCGGAGCGAGTTCATCGACGCGCATGGCTTAGTTCTCCTTCACTTCAATGAGGTGTGGAACACGTGCGATCATGCCACGAATTTCGGGGCGGTCAGGCAACGTATTGGTATTACCAATACGTCCAAGCCCAAGAGCACGCAAGGTGCCCACAGCCTTTGGCTTTGCTCCAATTTTGGAACGAATTTGTGTAACGGTGACGGTTTTCTCAGACATGACTAGTGACTTCCTCCTGAAGCACGACGCTCGTTATAAGCGCGCAACATTCCCTTTGGAACAAAGTCTTCTGCAAGAAGACCGCGACGTGCAGCAATAACATCGGGGCGTTGCAAAGCTTGCAAACCCTGAATGGTGGCGCGAGCAACGTTAATGGCATTAGCTGAACCCAACGACTTTGCAAGTACGTCGTGAATACCTGCTTCTTCCAAGATAATTCGAGCAGCACCGCCGGCAATAACGCCCGTACCAGGTGTTGCTGGCTTCAAAAGAACTCGTCCTGCACCCATCACGCCGATAACAGGGTGAGTGATGGTGGAACCCGCAAGAGCAACATCGAAAAGATTCTTCTTTGCTTCTTCGGTTCCTTTTTGAATTGCAAGTGGAACTTCTTTTGCCTTGCCATAGCCAAGACCTACACGGCCGTTGCCATCGCCCACTACAACGAGTGCAGTGAAGGAAAAGCGACGTCCGCCCTTAACAACCTTTGCAACACGGTTGATAGTGATGACGCGTGATTCACGCAGACCACCTGGTTCAACCTCTGCTGGCGCATTGTTGTTGCCTTTGTTGTATGTGACGTTACTCATTAGAACTCCAACCCTGCTGCGCGGGCTGCTTCAGCAACCGCTGCGACTCTGCCGTGATACTTGTAACCACCACGGTCGTATACAACTTTGCTGACGCCAGCAGCTTTAGCGCGTTCTGCTACTGCTTGACCAACGCGAGTTGCTGCACTGACATTGGCGCCAGTTTCTGAACCGCGAACTGATGGTTCAGTTGTTGATGCCGAAGCAACCGTGCGACCAAGATCGTCGTCGATGAGTTGCACCGTAATGTTTTTGTTGCTGCGATGAACGGCCAAGCGAGGACGCTCGGCAGTTCCGTAGACCTTTTTGCGCACGCGACGGTGACGACGCAGGCGTGATTCGCGGCGCTGTTGTCCAACGTTTCCCATGATGCGGTCTCCTTACTTCTTTCCGGCTTTGCCAGCTTTGCGGATGACCCGCTCGCCGACATAACGAACGCCCTTGCCCTTGTACGGCTCAGGCTTGCGAATGGAACGGATGTTGGCAGCAACTTGGCCGACAACTTCTTTGTTAATACCTTTGATGATCACTCGTGTTGGCACTGGCACTTCGAAAGTGATTCCTTCAGGAGCATCGATAAGAACAGGGTGAGAAAAACCAAGTGCAAGACGCAACTTGTTATCTCCTTGTGGTTCCGCGCGATAACCCACGCCCACAATTTCTAATTCTTTAACGAATCCTGTTGTAACACCTTCAACCATGTTGGCTACAAGTGTGCGAGTCAGGCCATGAAGTGCACGGCTATCGCGCTCGTCATTTGGACGCTCTACAAAAATGATGGACTCTTCTTTGCGAACGATGATGTCACCAGGAATAGGTCGCGAGAGAGTTCCCTTTGAACCTTTTACTGTGACATTGCCTTGCGCAATGGTGACTTCGACACCACTTGGGATGGCGATGGGAGATTTACCGATACGTGACATGATGAGTCTCCTTAATCACCAAACGAAGCAGAGCACTTCGCCGCCCACTTTGCGCCTACGCGCTTCGCGGTCGGTCATGAGCCCATGACTAGTGGATAGGACAGCAACACCAAGACCACCCAAAACGCGGGGAACCGAAGTGGCGTTGCGATAAACACGAAGACCAGGAGTCGACACGCGCTTCAAACCAGAAATGGTGCGATGTCGGTCGGCTGAGTACTTCAAGATTACGGTGAGTTCTTCGCCTGGGCCTTTGCGAGCAGGTGCGATCGAGAAGCTCTCGATATACCCCTCTTTTTTCAGCACTTCAGCAAGAGCACGCTTTTGTTTGGAAGACGGCATGATCACTTCATCACGCATTACCGTATTGGCATTGCGGATGCGAGTAAGCATGTCGGCGATTGGGTCAGTCATCATAGTGTTACCTCACCAACTCGCCTTCGTTACACCTGGTACTTCACCTGCATGAATGAGTTCACGCAAGCAAAGACGGCATAAACCGAACTTCCGGAATACTGCACGAGCACGACCACAACGCTTGCAGCGTGTATAGCCCCGTACTTTGTACTTGGGCTTGGCGTTTGCCTTATTGATCAATGATTTTTTTGCCATTGTTATATTTGCCCTCTAATTACTTCTTGCCCTTGCCGGGGCCACCAGGACCACGACGACGAACGACTTTTTTAGGCTTAGGACCAGCGTCCTTGCCACGCTTGAACGGAAACCCGAATGCATCGAGTAGTGCTTTGCCCTCATCATCAGATGTGGCGGTGGTGACAATAGTGATATCCATTCCGTGTGGAGCATCGACCTTGTCGTATTCGATTTCGGGGAACATGATTTGTTCAGCGAGACCAAAGGTGTAGTTGCCGCGACCATCCCACGAATGAGCTGGCAGTCCGCGGAAGTCGCGGATACGAGGAATTGCCACCGACACGAGACGGTCGAAGAATTCCCACATACGGTCGCCGCGGAGGGTGACCTTGCAACCAATGGCCTGATCTTCACGCAACTTAAATTGTGCGATGGAGATTTTCGACTTGGTCACAATTGGCTTTTGTCCACTGATTTTTGTGAGGTCTGCAACAGCGCCTTCGAGCAACGATGGTTGCTGCGTAGCACGACCAACACCCATGTTGATCACAATTTTTTCAAGCGTTGGAACTTGCATCACATTTTTGATGTCGAGTTGAGTTTGCAGAAGCGGTTTGATTTCGCCCTGGTACTTCAACTTCAAACGGGGGGACGTAGATGTAGTCATCAGATCTCCTCACCAGTTGTCTTAGCGATACGCACTTTGGTGCCATCATCTTTGATTTTGTAACCCACACGAGTTGGCTTACCTTTATGCACAAGCATCACGTTTGAAGCATCGACAGGAACTTCCTTGTCGATGATTCCACCCTGCTGATTTGCAGCACGAGCTTTGGTGTGACGCTTAGCAATATTGAGACCACCAATGAGCACTTTGTTCAACTTCGGAAGAACAGCTTGGATTTCTCCTTGTTCACCCTTGTTTTTGCCAGCGATAACAACGATGGTGTCGCCTTTTTTGAGTTTCATTTAGAGCACCTCCGGTGCCAGGGAAACGATACGCATGAATTTCTTATCGCGAAGTTCACGGCCAACTGGGCCAAAAATACGTGTTCCACGAGGTGTGAGATCTTCTTTAATAAGCACTGCTGCGTTTTCGTCGAAACGAATGTAACTGCCATCTGGACGGCGCTTTTCTTTTTTCGTACGCACTACTACGCAACGAACTACTTCACCTTTTTTGACACCAGCACCAGGGATGGCATCTTTAACGGTTCCGATGAAAACGTCACCAATAGATGCGTAACGGCGGCGAGTACCACCGAGCACTTTGATAACGAGAACTTCACGTGCGCCACTGTTGTCGGCAACACGAAGTCGAGACTCTTGCTGAATCACTTTGCACGCTCCAAAACTTCTATAACGCGCCAGCGCTTCTGCTTGGACAAAGGACGAATTTCCATGACACGAACACGGTCACCAATATTGACGTCATTGGTTTCATCGTGTGCATAGAGCTTCTTGGTGCGAAGTACGAACTTTGAGTACTTCGGGTGACGAACGCGTTCAACAACCGCGATGACCGCTGTCTTGTCCATTTTGTTGGACACGACAACGCCTTCGCGTACTTTGCGCGCGTTACGTTCTGCGACAGTTTCTACAGTCATAGTTTCCCTTACTTCCCTGCTCCGCTCGCGGCAGCAATTTCGCGCTGACGAATGAGCATGTTGAGTCGGGCGATGTGCCGGCGAACTTTACGGAGTTCGCTTGTTTTATCGAGCTGACCAGTGGCATTGCGGAAACGCAAGTTGAGCGCTTCTTGTTTTGAAGCGCGCAACTCTTGCACCAACGCTGCGAGGTCGAGTTCGAGAAGGTCGTTAATTTTATTTGCCATGATCAGATTGGCTCCTCACGCGTAATAATGCGTGCCTTGATGGGCAACTTCTGTACTGCACGTTCAAGTGCTTCACGGGCAGTTGTCTCTGATGGGTAAGACAATTCGAAAAGAATGCGACCAGGCTTCACAACAGCAACCCAAAATTCTGGGTTACCTTTTCCTGAACCCATGCGAGTTTCCGCAGGCTTCTTCGTGACTGGCTTGTCTGGGAACACGTTGATCCAGACTTTGCCACCACGCTTGATGTGGCGGGTCATGGCAATACGAGCAGCTTCAATTTGACGAGCAGTTAACCAACCTGGCTCGAGAGCTTGAATACCGTATTCGCCAAATGCGAGTTCGGTTGCACCTTTTGACATACCACCAGTGCGACCACGGTGGTGTTTGCGGTGTTTTACTTTACGAGGCATCAACATGATGATTAGTCCTCCGCGCCGCGGAAGTGCGGTGTCTCGTGAGCATCGGTGATACGACGCTCGATGTCTTCTTCTTCAGCAAGCAAACGTTCAAATTCTGGGTCTGCTTCTTTAATGAGCGGTGCTACTTCTGGCTCAAGAACATCGACGCTCTTTGGCCCACCACTCGAAACTACTTTGCGACCAACTTGTGACTGACCAGAGGTTTCGCCAACTGCCATTGCGGCTTCACGAGTAATTTTGTCGTCGTTCTGGCTCTTGTAAGGAAGAATATCGCCCTTGTACAGCCACACCTTGATACCAATACGACCAGATGATGTACGAGCTTCGCGGAACCCATAATCGATGTCGGCGCGCAAAGTATGAAGAGGTACACGGCCTTCGCGGTACCACTCTGTGCGGCTCATTTCTGCGCCACCCAAACGACCTGAGCACTGAATACGAATGCCAAGGACACCATTTTTCTGTGCATTCTGTACAGCGCGCTTCATAGCGCGACGGAATGCAATGCGGTTCACCAATTGGTCGGCCACACCTTGTGCAACTAAAGCAGCGTCAAGTTCAGCTGTTTTAATTTCCACAATGTTGAGTTGTACTTTTTGGTTGCCTGTAATGCGGGTAAGACCGGTACGCAGCTCATCGGCTTTTGCACCCTTACGACCAATGACGATGCCCGGACGTGCGGTGTGCACATCGATGCGCAATTTATCGCGGGTCCGCTCTACTTCTATGCGACTTACTGCGCCGTCAGACAAAGCTCCCATAAGGTACTCACGAATTTTCCAGTCTTCGGTGAGATATTCCTTATATTCGCGTGTGCTGAACCAGCGGCTCTTCCAGTCGGTAGTGATACCGAGGCGGAAGCCGTAGGGATTGACCTTCTGGCCCATCAGTTCTCCTCGTTCGTTTCTGGAGCGTCAGTTGACGTGTTGTCAGATTCTGTTGTTTCTGCAGCGCTCGCTGCAGCACGTTGCCGGCTGCGCTCAACGCGAGCACGACGTGCAGCAGTTGCTGGTGCCACTCCGCGGCCAGCATTTTTTGCCTGCAAAACTGCAAGGCGATCGTCACCAAGTTGAGCAACGATCACAGTGATGTGGCAAGTGCGCTTGTTGATACGACCAGCACGACCCTTTGCGCGAGGACGGAAACGCTTGAGCGTTGGCCCCTCATCGGCGAAACATGCCTTGATATAAAGTACTTCAGGGTCAAGTTCATCGTTGTTTTGTGCATTAGCTACTGCAGACGCAAGTAACTTGCGCACGACGTGTGCTGCTTCACGGGTAGTGAATTGCAAAATCTCGTCGGCTGATTGCACATCTTTCTCACGAATGAGATCGAGCACAGGGCGAACTTTTTTGGCCGACATGCGTACCCAACGGGCAACTGCTTTCGTACCTGTTTTCTCGCCTGCTACGAACGAGAACTCATTGAGCTTTGGTCCGGTCATTACTTGCCCTTCACATTCTTTTCTTGGCCAGCGTGGAAACGGAAGGTACGTGTTGGTGCAAATTCACCAAGTTTGTGACCGACCATTGATTCGCTGATGTAGACAGGAACATGCTTGCGTCCGTCGTGAACACCGATGGTGTGACCCACCATGTCGGGAATGACTGTGGAACGACGTGACCAAGTTTTGATGATGCGACGCTCTGTTTCAGAGTTCATTGCATCGACCTTCTTGAGCAAGTGCTCATCGATGAATGGACCTTTTTTAAGACTGCGAGACATGGATTACCTCCGACCCTTGCCGGAACGACGCCGGCGAACAATGAGTTGCTGTGATGGCTTGTTCTTGTCGCGTGTACGACGCTCGGGCTTACCCCAAGGCGACACTGCAGGACGACCACCAGAAGTTTTACCTTCGCCACCACCAAGTGGGTGGTCGACAGGGTTCATGGCAACACCACGAGTTTGTGGCTTGACACCCTTCCAGCGGTTACGACCAGCCTTACCAATTTTGATGAGCTCGTGCTCAGAGTTGCCAACTTCACCAACAGTGGCGCGGCAATCGATGAGTACTCGACGCATTTCTGTACTTGGCATACGCAAAGTGGCGAACTCGCCTTCCTTTGCAACAAGCTGAACTGCCATACCTGCAGAGCGTGCAATTTTGCCACCCTGGCCTGGACGCAATTCAACGTTGTGCACGGTGGTACCAACAGGCATATAGCGCAACGGCATTGCATTACCTGGCTTGATGTCTGCACCTTGACCAGAAGAAACATGCTGACCTACTTCAAGACCCTTAGGAGCCAAGATGTATGCCTTTTCACCGTCGGCGTAATGCAAAAGTGCAATACGGCACGTGCGGTTTGGATCGTATTCAATGGCAACTACTTTTGCCGTAGTGGCATCTTTATTGCGCTTGAAGTCGACGATGCGATACTGCTGCTTATGGCCACCACCACGGTGACGAGCAGTCTTGCGACCATACGAGTTGCGTCCACCAGTACGTGGACTTGGAGCGAGAAGTGTCTTTTCAGGAGTGCTCTTTGTGATATCTGCGAAATCAGAGACTGTCTGAAAGCGACGACCGGCGCTCGTTGGTTTACGTTTGCGAATTCCCATGACGTGGTTCCTTGGTTCCTATCGATCAGCTCTCGAACAACGAGATTTCGTTGCCGGCTACAAGCGTGACGATTGCGCGCTTTGAATCTTTACGTGCGCCAACGCGGTTAGTACCACGTGTGCGACGTACTTTGCCCTTACGGTTCATTGTGTTCACTTTTGCTACCTTGACGCCCCAAATAGCTTCAATTGCGTCGTGAATTTCTGGCTTGCTTGCAGCAGGTGAAACTTCAAAGGTATATACGCCACGTTCAATGAGGGCATATGACTTCTCGGAAACAATCGGCTTCAAGATGATGTCGCGGGGATCTTTCATCACTGAGCTTCTTTCTGAACTGGAAGAGTGGCCTTCGAAAAGATGATCCACTCATTGCACAACACGTCATACGCGTTGAGCTCGTTCACTTGAATGACTTGTGCGTGGTACAAGTTGCGGAAACTTTTTGCTACTGCAATATCGTTTTTATCGACCACAATAAGAACTGATGTTTTGATACCGAGTGCTTCTAGTGTTGCAATTGCTTTTTTGGTGCTTGGCTCGGCGAAGCCCCATTCGTCAACAACCAAAAGACGCTCTGTGTTCACGCGATCTGAAAGTGCAGACTTCAATGCAAGGCGCACCATTTTTTTCGGTGTGCGTTGTGTGTATTTGCGAGGCTTTGGCCCCAGCGCAACACCACCACCACTGAAATGAGGTGAACGTGTTGAACCCTGACGAGCTCCACCGCCACCTTTTTGGTTTCCTGGCTTATGACCACCACCGGAAACTTCAGCACGGGTTTTGGTGCTTTGCGTACCCGCACGACGATGTGCGAGTTGTGCAGTAACAACTTGGTGCATAACAGGAACATTTGGCTGAACACCAAAAGTTGCTGCGTCGAGTTCAACTGTTCCGGAATCTTTACCTGAAGTGTTTTTAATAGTTATGGTTGTCATGACTTCACTTCGCCTTCACTGCGTTGCGAACAATAACAACGCCACCATTTGGCCCGGGAACCGAACCCTTTACCAACAACAAACCACGCTCCATATCGGCTTGGACAACTTCCAAGTTGAGTGTGGTGACTTGGTCATGACCCATGTGGCCAGCCATTTTCAAACCTTTGAAAACGCGACCAGGAAATGAACATGATCCAATTGAACCTGGGGCACGGTGATGCTTGTGGTTACCATGGCTTGCGCCTTGACCAGAGAAGTTGTGACGCTTCATACCACCGGCAAAACCTTTACCACGGCTCACTGCAGTGACGTCGACTCGTTCGCCAACTATCAATGTGTCGACGGCAATTTCTTGACCGACAACAAAGCCATCGATGGAGTCGAGTCGCAACTCGACCACACGACGACCAGGAGCAACGCCTGCTGACGCAAAATGCCCAGCTTCTGGTTTGGTTAATTTCTTTGCGTCCTTGGAGCCATAGGTAACTTGCACGGCGGTATAACCGTCGCGCTCACCTGTTTTGACTTGGACAACGCGAGCGGGTTCGACACGAAGCACAGTGACGGGGATGACGCGCTGATCATCGCCCCACACTTGTGTCATGCCGACCTTTTCGCCGACGATCGCTTTTTGTGCCATATCGGCAGCCCTCTTCGTTGTTGTATTAGTGGGTTGTTGTAACTTCTAGTTGTCTATTCACGCAAATGCTCCGCGCGGCAAGCCGGCGGAGCACGTATTTCAGTTGTTGCTACGTGGTACCCGCCGGACGGGCGCACATAGACGTCGGTTGTAAAACAGTTGCCGTGAGGTCTCCCCTTGGGCAGACGGAAACTCTATCGGGAGGAACCTCTTGTCCCACCTGCTCGTTGAGGAAGGGTTCTCGGCGCGGTATGTCCCGATTTGCGGGACATACCGCGCCGAGAACCCTCAGGAAGTGAAGGGGAAACGGGCCTCGTCGAGTTCATCGCCAGGGGTCAGACCATTGTCGGGAAATGGCGGTGACGTGGTCCAGGGGCGTTGCGCCCACCGAGCATCATCACCGACGTAGCGAAAACTCACCACTCGTCGCCCTCCCCCATGGTGTTCGGTGCCAGGGGCGCTGTGCAAGGTACGGAAATGAAAAGCCACCACATCGCCCACTTCTGCGGGAAAAACACTGAGTTTTGGGTCATTTTCCAGCGATTCTGGGGCAGGAAGGTGCTCAAAACCTTGTGCATTTGTGATATATGCCTTGTCATTAACGAATTTCCGTGGGATATAACGCTTTCCCCAGAGGTGGCTCCCCCGAATGCAGCGCAGCGCAATAGATGCGGGCACCGGGTCGAGGGGAACCCACAAGCTGACGTTCTGGAGGCCATCGACCCCGTAATACGGGTCATCATGGTGCCACGGGGTGGGGGTCACCGTTCCGGGCTCTTTCACCAACACATGCTCGTGAAAAAACCGGGGCCGTTCGACCCTCAAGAGTCCTGCGGCCAGGCCCGGTAAGACCCCGCTCAGGGCTGCTGAGCGAAAGGCAGGGATGGTCTGCCAATTCACATAGTCATCGAAAAAGCGACCACCAGAACCTGAGGGGGCGTACTCATTGGCCCACTTACTTGGGGCGTCCATGTTGGCACGCACACCTTGTACTAATTCTTCAATGAGTTTAGGTGGCAACACATTGCGCAACAACACAACTCCATCGCGTTCATACAACTGAACTTGTTCTTGTGTTACTTGCTGCTGCACTACTCAGCCCGTCGCGGTGCGTTCGGTGAGAGTTGCCTGCACTGTGATGATTTCTTTTCCACGTTCTAATTTCATAGTGATGGTTTCCTCTGGCAATGCATCACGAACAATGGCAATCATTCCCGCACGACCAGTAATGGGTTCATCATTAATTGCAAGAACAACGTCGCCTTCTTTTACGCCAGCTTTTGCTGCAGGTGATCCAGATTGAACATTTGCAATAACTGCACCTTGACCACCGTCGTCGCGATCGGTCAGACCAACACCTAAATAACCTTCTTTTCGAATTTCACCATTCGCTTGCTTGCGCAAAAGTTCTACAACTCGTAAAACTTCTTTTGTGGAAACAGCAAACCCAATGTTGTTTGCAGCAGTGGAGTTATCGCCCCGAGCAACGGCAGTGTTAATGCCAACCACTTCTCCTTTGAAATTCACCAATGGGCCACCTGAGTTGCCAGAAGAAATAGCAGTGTCAGTTTGTATGAGACCATTTAAGGCGCCATTTTCAGTGGTAATTGTGCGATTGAGTGCAGACACGATGCCAGTAGTAACACTCGGACCACCATCGAGATTCAGTGCATAACCAATTGCAATAACTGCATCTCCTAAACGAATAGCTTTCGGATCTGCGAATTGCGCAGGCTGAAAGTTAGTACCTTCAATTTTCACTAATGCGAGATCATTGCCAGCATCTGAAGCTAGAACTTTTCCCACACGTGGTTCTGTTTCGTTAAAGAGACGCACTTGAATTTTTGTTGCACCTTCAACAACGTGCGCATTCGTAAGAATTTCACCAGTGGCTGTAAGGAAAATACCTGTTCCCACAGACTCACCGGCTCCTGCCGCACTTTGAGATGTAGAACTAATGGTCACCACACTTGGTGCAACTGCTGCTGCAACTTTTGCAATTGGAGATGTGCCAATAGAGTCTTCATCTACTTCACCATCGGAAGCCACAAGCAGTGGAGCAGAATAGCTGCTTGACGTAGTGTCATCGTTCGTTAACGAAGCACCTACGATGCCCCCAACTGTTCCTGCAATAAGTGCAGCAAGTGTGACTGACACAAAACTTTTTTTGCTGATGCTTGCGCGCGTTGATACCGCGTCGCCACTAGGAGAGCTTGGTGTGTAATGAAGTGGTGGAGGTGGAGGAAGTGGCGACCGCTGTTGCACTGGGGTCCACACTGGGTCGGCAACGGGAATGTTCTCAGGGCTCCACTGATTTTCTGTCATACCCCATACTTACAACGCAAAGGGCCGGCGCACATAGCGCCGGCCCTAAGAAGTTCTTAAGAATTCAGAAAATGATTAGTTTGACTGAATTTTGATTTCAATATCGACACCTGCAGGCAACTCAATGCGTTGCAAACTGTCGATGGTTTTTGCGTTCGGGTCAACAATGTCGATGAGCCGTTTGTGGATACGCATCTCAAAGTGCTCACGGGAGTCTTTGTCTACGTGTGGACCACGAATCACCGTATAGCGGTGCTTGTCGGTGGGTAGTGGAATGGGTCCACGGATTGTGGCATTGGTGCGAGTGACGGTCTCAACAATTTTGCGTGTTGATTGGTCGATGATCTCGTGGTCAAATGCCTTGAGACGGATGCGAATGCTTTGTGCCATTGGTCGTCCTTACTTCAGGATCTTTGTGACTCGACCAGCACCAACAGTACGGCCACCCTCACGAATAGCGAAACGCAAACCCTCATCCATAGCAATGGGCTTACCCAAC